>Ga0068856_100006834_pt1 | contig 11164 bp, 10 predicted proteins | sample KBSCornC62_FD_66595 | JGI IMG/M metagenome (GOLD analysis project Ga0068856, IMG submission 66595) | Corn rhizosphere microbial communities from Kellogg Biological Station, Michigan, USA - KBS Corn C6-2 | ecosystem: Host-associated > Plants > Roots > Rhizosphere > Soil ... | reverse complement strand
CGGGCTCAGGCAGAGCGGGCGGGTAGAATTCCGCTCCGAGGTGCACAATCAGGCCGCGTTCTTCGTCCGGCTCGGTGCGCACGACGGTTTTGTCCTGCGCATAGTTGAGAAATTCGGAGAACTGCTGGAAACCGAACTTGGCGAGGTTGAAATCGGGGTGTTCGGCTTGCATCCACTGTTCCAGTTCTTCGCCCGTAGCTCCCTCTTCGAGCTCCATCCGGTGGGTTTCGAGAACGTCACGCAGCTTTGGCAATCCTTCTTCCGGCCGGGCCGCCGCCTTCTCGGGCCCGCCGCCTCCGCCGCGGCGCTCGATGATATAGCGACCGCCCGACCCGCTGACGTTGATGAATTCGGCTTTCTTCAGTTTTTCGACGAAATCGGAGAAGCTGCCGGCGCCATAGGCGCGCTCGCTAAAGGCGGGATCAAGCTGCAGCATGGTGCTCTTCAGCAGGCCGAGCTGCGGCTGCACGGCGCGGCGCTCAAGCACTTGCAGCGCGCGCTCAACCAGCGGCATGGCTTGTCCCAGATCAAGGGGCGCTGGCCGAGGACCGCGCTCCCGCTTATCTTTGCGGTCAGGCCGCTCGGATCTTTCGGGCCGGTCGGATCGTTCAGGCCGCTCACGGCGGTCCGGCATGGGAGAGGGCACGATGCTTGCGCCATCTTCCAGCAGCGATTCGTAGCTGACGAACTCGTGGCAGTTCTGTTGGAGGATGGTGCTGGTGAAGGCTTTCCCGCCGAGGACGAATACGGTCTTGCCATATTCCTTGAGCTTGTTGACGAGCGGGATGAAATCGCTATCGCCGCTCACAACAGCGAAGGCGTTGACGTGGGCGTGGGTGAAGGCCATTTCCAGAGCATCGAGAGCGAGATTGATATCCGCTCCGTTCTTGTCGCCGCGGGGCGACGGGATGCGCTGCACCATTTGCACCGCGTTCTCGGCCATCTGGCGGGTTGCACCCTCCTGGCGGCCCCAATTCGCATAGGCGAATTTGGCGACGATGTCTCCGCGTTCCTTGAGCGCGCTAAGCGCAACCGATACGTCGAATTCACGCCGCAGCGTTGACTTCACGCCAATCTCAATGTTGTCGTAATCGACAAACACGGCAATGTTCAATCTGTCTTGCATTAATTTCCTTTTCCGTCCGCTGGGCCAATCTTGCCTGGACTGACGCCATGTGGGCATATCTTACCCTGCCGGGACTCTCCTCAGGCCGGCTGTTTCACAACGCCGCGAATGAAACCGACAATCTTATCGAGCGATGCGCCAGGCTGAAAGACTTCGGCGACGCCCAGCCTCTTCAGCTCGGCTGCGTCCTGGTCGGGAATGATTCCGCCAACCACGACGAGTATATCGGTCATGTCCCTTTCACGCAGCAGTTCCATGATGCGCGGCACGATGACTTTGTGCGCGCCTGAAAGGATGGAGAGTCCAATCACCTGAACATCTTCCTGAAGAGCTGCGTTCACGATCATTTCCGGCGTCTGCCGGAGACCGGTGTAGATGACCTCCATGCCGGCATCGCGCAGGGCCCGTGCGATCACCTTCGCGCCGCGGTCGTGTCCATCGAGGCCAGGCTTGGCGACGAGCACACGAATGGGAACCGGCATAGATTCACTGTACTGTCCAGATTATAAAACGCGGAGCAAAAATGTTTCTGAAGGGCTGACGCCCGGTTCTACACTCGTAGAGGCGGCACGTGAGCGACGAAACTTTCAATGAACCGCGGATCAGGCTGAACCGGATCTATACGCGGATGGGCGATGGCGGCGAAACGCGCCTGGCGGGAGGACAGCAGATTCCCAAAGATGACCGGCGCATTGAGTGCTACGGCACGATTGACGAGTTGAACGCGTTCATTGGCTTAGCGCGGGTGACGGCCGAAGAAGGGTCGGGGAACTGTTCGGGGCTAATCGAGATGGCACAAACCCTGAAGCGGGTACAGCATGAGCTGTTCAATCTGGGTTCGATTCTGGCCACCTTACCAGAAGATGTGCATCCGAAGCAGCCACGTGTGACGAGCATTGAAGTGGAAAAGCTGGAGCGCGGGATTGACTTCGCGAATGAGCAGCTGCAGGCTTTAAAGTCGTTCGTGCTGCCCGGAGGCAGCCGTTTAGAAGCGGAACTGCACGTTTGCCGGACGGTGTGCCGGAGGGCAGAGCGGCTGCTGGTTGCGCTGGCGCGGGAGCAGAGCGTGGATGAACAAGCGCTGCGCTATCTCAACCGGCTGAGCGATGCGCTGTTCGTCTGGAGCCGGTGGGTGAATCACCAGCTTGGCGTGCCGGAGACTCTGTGGGAGCCGAATGCGGCAGCCAGCGGCACACGCGAGCAGTAGATTCGACGGGGCTGAGCAAAGGGCGGCAGGCGGAAGCGCCTGCCCCACAACCGCCTACTGGAGCGCGCTGACGGCCAGCTTTCTGGGCTGGACGCTGGATGCGTTCGATTTCTTTCTGGTGGCGTTTTGCCTGACCGCGATTGGCAAAGAATTCCATGAGCCCGACACGGCCGTGGCGTTTTCGATCGCGTTGACGCTGGCATTCCGGCCGGTAGGCGCCTTCATCTTCGGGCTGATGGCAGACCGATACGGACGCCGGCTTCCGCTGATGATCGATCTGATTTTCTATTCAGCGATAGAGGTAGCCACCGGATTTGCTCCTACATTCGCGACGTTCCTGGTGCTGAGGTGCCTGTTTGGCATCGGCATGGGAGGCGAGTGGGGAGTGGGCGCTTCCCTGGCGATGGAGAAAGTTCCGGCGAAATGGCGCGGAGTGCTGTCGGGATTTTTGCAGCAGGGATACGCGCTGGGTTACCTGCTGGCGGCGCTGATCTACCTTTTTCTATTTCCGCGATGGGGATGGCGGCCGCTGTTCTTTTTAGGGGGCTTGCCGGCGCTGCTGGCACTGTTTGTCCGGTTCCGCGTGAAAGAGTCGGCGGTATGGGAGAAGTCGAAACAGGAGAGCTGGCGGCATCTTGGGAGCAGCATCAAGAAGCACTGGCGGCTGTTCATTTACCTGGTGTTGTTAATGACCGGCATGAACTTAGCTTCACACGGGACGCAGGACATGTATCCAACCTTCCTGCAGCGCTTCTGGAAATTCGGGCCGGTGGAGCGATCACTGATTACGGCGATTTCAATGCTAGGCGCAATCATTGGAGGCATAGCGGTCGGATACTTATCGGACAAGATTGGTCGCCGGCGCGCGATTATCATTTCTCTGATTGCCGGGGTTCTACTGACGCCGCTTTGGGCGTATGCGCCGGGTTTGGGATTGCTGGTTGCGGGGGCGTTCTTCATGCAGTTCTGCGTACAAGGGGCATGGGGCGTGATTCCCGCTCATTTAAGTGAACTATCGCCGAATGAGATTCGAGGTTTCCTGCCGGGATTCGCGTATCAATGCGGCGTTCTGCTGGCCGGTTCGGTGGCAACGGTGGAGGCAATATTCGCGGAGCATATGGGGTATGCAACCGCAATGGCATCAGTCGCGGCGACGGTGTTTATTGTTACGGCCGTTCTGGCGGCATTGGGGAGAGAGAAGAAAGGAATAGAGTTCGGGTAGAAGGATCGGGAATCTAAATGGCGCGTGCGGCTTTGAACGAAAGCTCGTTTGACATCGCTGTTGTGGGCGCCGGTATTGTGGGCGCGGCATGCGCGCGCGAATTCGCCGACGCCGGCTTGCGAACTGCTTTGATTGAACCTGGCGTGGTTGGGGGAGGCGCTACCGCGGCGGGGATGGGGCACATTGCGGTGATGGACGATTCCGAAGCCCAGTTTGCGCTAACCCGCTATTCACAGATTCTTTGGAAGCAGCTGGCAGAGCGTCTTCCGGCAGACGGGGAATATGTCCGGTGCGGGGCTCTCTGGGTGGCTGCCGATGAAGCGGAAATGGCCGAGGTTCATCGCAAGCAGCGGTACTACAGCGAGCGCGGCGTGCCGGTTGAGATCCTGGATTCGCACTCTCTGGCGCAAGCCGAATCGAACTTGCGGCCGGGGATGGCCGGAGCTTTGCTGCTCCCCGACGATGCAGTGGCGTATCCGCCCTGCGTTGCGAAATTTCTGGTAAACGAGGCGCTGGAACTTGGCGCGAAGCTGATCCAAGGCCGGCGAGTGGCCGCGATCGGTGGAGGCACGGCGACCCTCGACGATGGAACGAAAATTTCGAGCCTGAATTTCGTATTGGCGAACGGGATCGCCGCACCGGTTCTGATGGAGGGCCTGCCGATACAACCGCGGAAGGGGCATCTGGTGATTACGGACCGATATCCGGGGTTCGTCCAGCACCAGATGATCGAGCTTGGATATCTGCGGAGCGCGCACGCGAGCGACATCGATTCGGTGGCGTTCAACGTACAGCCGCGACCGTCGGGGCAACTGCTGATCGGATCGTCACGCCAATATGGAAGCAACGATTCCGGGGTGGATGCCCAGATTATCGGAGCGATGCTGAAGCGCGCTTTCGAATACATGCCGGGTCTGCGCACGCTTTCGGCGATTCGAAGCTGGACCGGATTCCGCGCCGCGACTCCGGACAAACTGCCGCTGATCGGCCCTTGTCCTGGAAGAGAGGACGTGTATCTGGCGACGGGTCATGAAGGTTTGGGTATCACAACCTCGCTTGGTACCGCAAGAGTATTGGCGGATCTTGTGCTGAAGCGGGAGTGTGCGATTGAAACGACGCCGTATGCGCCGGACCGGACTTCACATCCGCTTGCTGACGCGCGCGGTTCAGTGCAGATCGGTGGCGCGCGCGGTTCAGTACAGACGATGCGAAGCATATGACGGAATGCGGCGCAGAAGAAATAGTGGAGCTTAGGATCAATGGAACGGGCGTGCGAGTTCCTGCCGGAATTTCAGTTGCGGCAGCGGTACTGCTTTCGGGAGAAACTGTTTTTCGCCGATCGGTTTCGGGCGAAGGACGTGGACCTCTCTGCGGGATGGGAATTTGCTTTGAATGCCGCGTAACGATTGATGATCTGGAGCACTGCCGAAGCTGCCAAATTCTCTGCCGGGACGGCATGGAGGTGCGCACGGCGTGAGCAGAGGGTTCGGCGCGGATATTGTTGTGGCGGGCGCGGGGCCGGCGGGGATTGCTGCCGCGGTGCGGGCGCGCGAATGCGGCCGCAGCGTGCTGGTGCTGGACGATAATCCTTCAGCGGGCGGGCAGATCTGGCGCGGTGAACAATCGCATGGTCAAGGTTCATTCTGGTTGCGCAGGTTCGCCGGGTGCGCCGCTAAGTTGATAACAAGTGCGCGGATCGTCGATGGCGATGCGCAGCGCCGGCGGTTGATTCTGGAGACACAGGACGAAGCGTTTGCGCTGGAATACGGAAAGCTTATCCTGGCAATCGGGGCGCGCGAACTGTTCCTTCCGTTTCCGGGCTGGACGACTCCGAATGTGATGGGAATTGGAGGTTTGCAGGCGCTGGTCAAATCGGGATTGCGGATTTCCGGGAAGCGGATTGTTGTCGCGGGCACAGGACCGCTGATGCTGGCCGCAGCGGACTACTTTCGGAGACACAATGCCGTAGTTCCGGTGATTGCGGAGCAGGCTGGATGGATCCGGCTCGCTCGTTTCCTATTGCACTTGGCGAAGCACCCGGGTAAATTGTGCCAGGCTGCCGTATTGCGCTTCGGTCTGAGGCGTTCACGCTACTTGGCATCGTGCTGGGTAGAAGCAGCAAACGGTAACGAGAAATTGGAAAGCGTCCGGCTGCGGCAAGATGCCCGCGTGTGGGACGAAGACTGCGATTATCTGGCGACGGGATACGGATTCAAGCCGAATAGCGAACTCGCGGAACTGATGAATTGCCGGATCTGTAACACGGGCGTCGATGTGGACGCGTTTCAGCGGACGTCGCAGGAGGACATTTACGCGGCCGGAGAATGCACGGGAATCGGCGGAGCGGAACTGGCAATCGTGGAGGGCGAAACGGCGGGTTATGCGGCGGCCGAACGAAACGATCTGGCGGAAAAGCTCTTTAGGAAGCGCAGTAAGGCCCGGCAGTTTGCAGCCGCGCTGGAACGTGCATTTGCACCGCGCGAAGAGCTTCGAAGGCTTCCTTCCGCCGGCACGATCGTCTGCCGCTGCGAGGATGTGGTTTGGGAGCGGTTGGAATCGATGAAATCGTGGCGTTCGGCGAAGCTGCACACCCGCTGCGGCATGGGACCGTGCCAGGGACGGATATGCGGGCCCATCCTGGAATTTTTGCTCGGCTTAGAGCCGGATTCGGTGCGGCCGCCGGTGTTCCCGGCGCGTCTGGAGAGCCTGGTTGCAGCGAACGAGATAGAGGAGGGCATCTGCCAATGACGATGCAATGGCGCGGGGTCATGCCCGCGATGACGACAGCTTTCACGGACGATTTGAGCATCGATCGAAAGTTCATCCGGAGCCATTGCGAATGGCTCATCGAGAACGGATGTACCGGAATCGTCGCGCTGGGCTCATTGGGTGAAGCCGCGACTTTGATGACGCCCGAGAAAGCCGAGGTCCTGACCGCGTGCGTCGAATCGGTGGGCACGCGTGTTCCGGTAGTGGCGGGGATCTCGGCTCTCAGCACACGGGAAGCTGTATCGCTTGCCCGAATTGCGGAAGAAGCGGGTTGCAGCGGCTTGATGGTGCTGCCGCCCTATGTGTATCTGGGCGACTGGCGTGAAACAAAAGCGCACGTCACAGCGGTACTCAGGGCTACAAAGCTATCCTGCATGCTTTACAACAACCCGGTCGCGTACGGAGTCGATTTCGTAGTGGAGCAGGTAAGAGAACTGGCAAGCGAGAACGAAAACCTGCACGCGATTAAGGAATCGAGCACAGACGTACGGCGTGTGACGGCTCTTCAGGCGGTACTCGCGGACCGGCTGAAAGTATTAGTGGGCGTCGATGATGCAATTGTCGAATCGGCGGCGGTAGGAGCGGTTGGCTGGATTGCAGGACTGGCGAATGCGTTTCCGAAAGAATCGGTCATGCTTTTTCAACTGGCCCAATCCGGCAGGATGGGGGAGGCGCTGGAACTGTATCGATGGTTCCTGCCGTTGTTGAGGATGGATACGGTTCCGAAGTTCGTTCAATTGATCAAACTGGCGCAGCAGGAGATGGGATTTGGGAGCACGCGCGTCCGGCCGCCCCGGTTAGAGTTGATGGGGAACGAGTTGGAAGAAGCGCGGAAGGTGATCACTCGCGCGCTGGAATCGCGCCCAGAGGCGGCGATGCACCAGGGAGTTATGGCTGCGCCGGCTAGGCAGGAACTTTGAAATCTCTGAACCCGCCCGTTATAGTTTCAGAGGTTATATCCGGCGGCGGATCGAGCGACTTACCCATCGATGGGAAGAATCCAGATCTGCGCCATCTAACTTTGTTCAACTGCGTAATCAGACGGCCGGTCCGGGCAATCTCACCGAGATAGTTTCCATCGCGGCCATAAACTTCGTCGCCTTTGAAATGACCAATCTGCCTTCCATCACAGGAAAAAAGCGCATCTGCTTCGCGGTAAGCCAGCGCTTTACCGGCGGTTGTCCAGAACCAATCGATGGCAGTCACCAGGCTAGAATCCTCCGGCACCCTACTTCAGGTTCTCCGGGTCAACCTTATGGTTCTCAGCCGGAGCGGATAATCGCCGCAGAAGTTGGATTTGGCTGCGGCGGAGCCGTCGTTTTCTCGTCTGCTTGTTGGCTCGGGCTCGATCTCCGCTTCGTGATGACAATATAAGGCTCCAAATTCGCTAGAACTACACAGGTCACATCTGAGAACTGCTGGTTAAGCTTGCGGGGAAATTCGAACCGTCGAACTTAACAGCGACAGGCGAATGGCTCCAGGCTAGATTACTCGGGCCATTGTTAGTGTATACGAAATCGTATGTTCTGCATAGCTAATTCTCGAAGGCGAACGATGGCATCTAACCGCTCCCTCGCGGTCGCGGCTCTGCAAACTGAGGCGAACGATGCTATCTAACCGCTCCCTTGCGGTCGCGGCTCTGCAAGCTATTGTAAACAGTTGAAGAACGGGCATGGACTCACAGTTAGTTTTCGACTATAATTAGACTGTCTGAGCATTCCCGCCCACTCTTCGGTCCGTCTGAACTAAGTCAGACCTTCTGAACGCATTTTCTTAGAAAACAAATCGTCCAGGTGGTAAGTGGACCGAGCATGAGTACAGGCAACGGCGATCTAAATACCTTTTGGAACTGGAGCGGCCGGTATGTAGGGCAGCGTCTTTCCGACGGGCTGTTCTGCTACGACGGCCGGCAGGTCGGTTACTTTGCAGAGGGCGACGAGGTTTATGGATGCGCCGGCGAGTACATGGGCGAAATCCGCAGCGGCAACCGTCTGATCACCAATCTCAGCAAAAAGGCCTGGACACGAAAAGGTTTGACGCCACGCTGCTTGAAAGTTTCGCCGGGCTATCGCGACCTGGACGCAAAAGTGATGCTTGCCGGATATGAGGACTTCCCGTTTCCGGTGGCGCACAACTGATTCACATAAGGCAAAGGAAAAGCATGTTTTCAAAGTTCTACGTGGTTCAAAAGGACGGTGTTCCAGCCGTTTGGCAGTCAGATCCGGGGCGACTCATCAGATTGCTGAAGCAGAAAGCAGGCTTCACCGTGATCTCCGAGACGCCGAGCGAGACGCGTGCCGAAGCTCTGACCAAACTCCGGGAAATCTTCCCGGGATCCAGACCGATCAAAGCTAACTAGTCCGTCGCAAGACCGCACAGCCATCCGGAGAACCGCTCGCGTGTGCTGCCGCTTGGGCTGAAATTACACAAGTCTTACAAAGCAAAGGGCGATTTCCTGTTAGCTTCGGGATATATGGCTTTTTCCGTAGATAAAGCGAGCGCCAATATCAGCAGGATTTCCGAAAAACCGCGATTGAACTGGCCCACAACAATCGTGATGGCGCTGTTCCATGTGGGAGCAGTAGCCGCCTGCTTTATGTTTAACTGGCATGCGTTCGCGGCCGCGATTTTTCTGTATTGGATGGCGACGGGCCTAGGCATCAGTCTGGGGTATCACCGGCTGCAGACGCACCGGTCATACAAAGTGCCACTGGCTCTGGAGTACTTCTTCGCGATTTGTGGCGCCTTGACGCTGGAAGGCGGGCCGATTTCGTGGGTCGCAACACATCGCATTCACCATCAGAAGTCGGATCAGGAAGGCGATCCGCATAGCCCTCGCGATGGAGCCTGGTGGGCACACGTCGGCTGGCTGATTTTCGGAGAAACGAATCACAACAACACCCGGGCAATGGCAAAGTATGCGCCGGACCTGGCGAAGCATCGCTTTTATGTTTGGCTAAACAATTACCATTGGGTTCCGCTGCTGGGGCTTAGCGCTCTACTGTTGGCCTTGGGAGGGCTCCCCATGTTTCTGTGGGGAATCTGCCTGCGCGTAGTCGTCGGCCTGCACGCCACGTGGCTGGTGAACTCGGCCACGCACATGTGGGGCCGCCGCCGATTCGCCACTCGCGACGATTCCCGCAACAACTGGTGGGTAGCACTTCTTACGTTCGGAGAGGGCTGGCACAACAATCATCACGCACACCCGACGTCGGCGCGGCATGGGCTGACGTGGTATGAATTCGACCCCTCCTGGATTCTGCTGAAGGGGATGAGATGGCTGGGCATCGCAAAGTCGGTTCACGTCGCGAGGGTTGAAAGCGCTCTCGCCGAGCGAAAAGTCGCATAGCCGGAGAAGAGTCGTAGTAGGCCGGGCGGGAACAGGCTACAATCTAACTGGCCGATGTCCTGCTTCTCACGCGGCGCTGTTGTGGCGCTAGTTGCGGTCCTGACCGTGGCGGCGAAGGGTCCGGCCAAAACGCCGCATGCAGTAGCTGTACCGGCCGGCGGCGGGGCCAAGAATGTTTTGGCGGGATGCCAGATCCTGCCGAATAACCATATCTTCAACACCCGCATTGATGACCTTCCGGTCTCGTCCAATTCAGCGGCGTTCATGGCGCGGATACCGAACTCGGCGGTTGGGTATTACCCGGCCTGGGGGACAAACATAGCCGACAGTTCCACGCCAAAAGAGAAGATGCATTTCGCCTACACGCCGCAGAATGACGGTGTGTATGAAATCCCGGCGTGGCCAAAGCTGAAGCGCGAAAACGGCGTGTTTACCACGCCTTCATCGGGTGAAGACCGCCACGTGCTTACGGTCGATCGCGAAACGTGCCGGGTATACGAACTCTACAACAACTACAGCGCGGGCATGAACAAGTCATGCCCGACGTGCACGGCCCAGAGCGGAGTCCAATACGCCGGCATGGAGGCATCCTTGCCGAGCGGGTCCGTCGATGCGGCGGGTTTATTGCTGGCTCCGCTGACGTTGCGCATGGACGAAGTAAGATCTGGCTCTATCCAGCACGCGCTGCGGGTCACGCTTTCCAATTCGATCATCAGTCCGAGTTCCGTCTGGCCTTCAAGAGCTCACGCGGGTGCATGGGGAAAGATTCCATACGGCACGCGCTTCCGGCTGAAGAAGAGCTACGACATTTCCAAGTTCAGTCCGTTTGCGCAAGTGCTTTTGACACAGCTCAAAGAATACGGGCTGATTGTTGCCGATGGCGGCGCGAATTGGGAAGTGGACATATCGACTGACGTGACAGAGGATCCCCGCGTGATGGCGGCACTGTATGAAGTCGGCGGCCGCGGACCTCGTTCGAGCGACTTTGAAGTGGTTGATGAATCATCTCTGATGGCTTCGCCGGCCTCGGGCACGATCAAGGCCGGCGCAACGCGCACCAGCATCGGTGTTCAGGCGGTGACGGTAGGAGTGCCGGATCCGGCGCTATGGATTCAGAGCAATCTATCAAAACACTTGACTGCCTGGGTGAACGGGACTGCGAACAAGGGTCTAAAGTGGAGCATCAGCCCTGCGCTGGGACGACTGACCAGCGATGGCGAATACACGGCTCCGGATGTTGCAGCGCCAACCTATGCGATTGTGACCGCGGCGAGTGTTAGCGATCCCGAGGCGAAAGCCACGATCGGACTTACGGTGCTGCCGAACGGTCCCATCCGAATCGATGTCGGAGACGCAACCCGTGCTCCGAGCGCACCCAGAAAATTCGCTCCAAACTACGGCCCTGACTCAGAAGGCCATATGTGGTGGAGGGACCAGGGAGGCGAGTTTGGCTGGGGAGTTGTTACCGATACGGCGGGCGGCCCGTGGGGG
>Ga0068856_100006831_pt1 | contig 11167 bp, 11 predicted proteins | sample KBSCornC62_FD_66595 | JGI IMG/M metagenome (GOLD analysis project Ga0068856, IMG submission 66595) | Corn rhizosphere microbial communities from Kellogg Biological Station, Michigan, USA - KBS Corn C6-2 | ecosystem: Host-associated > Plants > Roots > Rhizosphere > Soil ... | reverse complement strand
TCACGCTCAACCGCCCTTTTGATAAATCGGTCAAGTACGTGTCTGCATTTACAGTGCGGCGGTTTTCTAGGCTAGATACTGTACCTTCTTATGCAGGAGTTAACAGTCGTCCCGCTTTAAAACGTTGACCTATCTATAGCCCGCGATGGGCCGATGTGTTTCGATAAGGCGCCTAAACAGGTCTGCATTCCGTGTTCGAAAAGGTCCCGGCGCGACGAGAAATACCACCGCTTGTCTTGTTGCGAGGGTCGTCGTATTTCGGCCAAACCAGTCGTGAAGCATCTCGTGCAACAACAACCCTGTTTGGTCGTCTAAACTGAGGTCATCCCACTCCGGGACGAAAACTTTGATCTTGGTTACTCGAGAGTCGTTTCTCCACGCCGCGATTTGGTGAAGAGCGCAGCCTGAAGGAAGCGGAGGAAAAATTTGTCCCCAATCCTTAGTTCGCTTAATCTCATTCAAACTGGCGGCGCCTTCGATTCTAGCCGTCTCTAAATTCTCCGGAAAGAGATTCAAAAACGGATGACGACGACCCAAAATAACGGCCGCTCGCATTTTGATACCAGCGATAGCTGGCGCATAATACTCAAAGCGTGCAGGAGCGGCCATTTCACCGTAGGTTAAATACGCTCGCGGTTGAAAGTGGTATTCGTTTCGAGCTTCATAAAAATCAAGTAGCTCCGGGCTCTTTCCCGGGCAATGCACGATATGACCGCCATGCGCTTCCGTATCACCGGCCTTCGCATTCAACGCGAACGCAATCAAGCTGAGAATAAAAACAGACAGAAAGCGAATGAATTTGGTCATTTTGTCAGGGGGAAAAACGAAATAGCGAACTGATAGACCGTGTCCGGCTTTTTCGAGCATTTGCGAATCCTTTGATGAAGAGTTCGGCGGAGTTTATTGATCTGCTCTTTCACGTAAATGATTTGATCCGACTGAAAAGACACCGTCAGTGTCGAATGGCTGCGTTTCTCAATCGGAACCACCTGAAGAGCCTGTTGCGAGAGTTCAAGAATTTGTCGCTGCAACTGCTTGAGAGCTTGAGATGTAACTGTGGTATCCAGCGTTGAAAGGTGGGGCCCCTGTAACTGAATCCACTCCCCTTGACTCGTCTGTTCAATGATCTTGAGTCTTTCCAATCTATCAAGTGCCAGCGAAGCTTCAGCTTTCGAAAGGCCGAGCCGAGCCGCAAGCCATGCCGGATCGTTTGAAAAATCCTCCGTATCTAGAAGGGCCAATATGGCATAGTGATACCAGTCACCAATAACTTTCAATTGATCCTCTTCCAACTTTACGTAACCAAGCGTTTGTCGCGCACGCGTGGGTCTCACTAAACCTTTGCGAAGGCGTTCCACGTTCGCGGCGTCGAGGCCCATATTCGCAACGATGTGTTCAAACATCTTTGGCGTTACCTTCTGCTCATCTCTAAGCAGACGAACCATATAAGAAGGGCTGATCTTCAATGCTCGCGCGAATGATCGCATCGAGTAGCGGGGGTTGCTCTCGCACCTCCGGGCCAATTCCTTCTCAAGAACTTGACTTAAGCTGAGCGTATTCGATTCTGCAGGTTTCATCGTTCAACATGATGGGAATAGGGGGTTCAGACTGTCAACAATGGGCCGCGACGAAACCCAAAACTCAGTGTTGCCTGCAATTTACCAGTGAACGGCCTACTGCCGCAGCTCCGTGCGCTCGCTCATCGGCTGCTCGCGAGAGAAGAACTCGTCGAGCGTGAGAGCCATCTCCGCCCACGTGCGCGCCTTTGTCGTGCGCGCGTGCAAATCGTGACCGAAGAGCAACCACGGCGAACCGGTTTTCACGAAGAACCGAAATTTGCGCAGTCCCAGCTCTTCAGAAAAGTGCTCTTGCATCAATGAAAGCAAACGCTTCAACGCGCGACCGTACTCCGCACCTTCTTCGACCGCACCAACGGGCGCGCGAGAACCCGAAAACCCCGAAGGCGCAGAGAACCCAAGTCGTTCACCCAACTGCCAAAAGAGCCACGGTCGTGCCGTCAACGCACGACCGACCATCACCAGATCGCATCCGGTTGATGCTTTCATCTCGAGAACGTCGTCGACACATTGAACGTCACCATTTCCGAGAACCGGAATCGAAAGCGACTCGCGAACCGCACGAATCTGCGACCAATCCGCAGAACCCCGGCGCTTTTGTTCGGTCGTGCGCGGATGCAACGTGATCCACGAGGCGCCGGCCTCTTCGAGGCCCGCTACAAATCGCAATAGATACGGCAAATCGTTTTGGTGCCCCGCCCGAAGTTTCACGCTCACCGGCAACGATGTCGATGACACCGTCATCCGTACAACTTCCGCCGCATACGAAGCATCACCCATGAGAGCGACGCCGTAATTATGCGAAAGCGCCTTCTTCACGGGGCAACCCATGTTGATGTCGATGCCCGATGCGCCCCACTCGCCTTCGAGGCGAGCGCACGAACGTGAGATCGCGTCGGCTTCATTTCCCAAAATTTGCGGGACTAAATCCGTCTCATCACGGTGCCTCATCGTCTCGGGCGTCGTGTTCAGATTTTCGCCCGGGATGCGGCGTGAGTTCAGCATCTCGGTTGACCACAAAGTTGTCGCATCCGCGGGCAAATACTCGCGGAGCAAACGACGAAAGGCGACATGCGACAAACCTACCATGGGCGCCAAACACGCCGGGAAGTTTACGCGACCGCCAAGGATGGGTCTTTGAGGCTGGGACAGATCAACATTCATAAGAGAGGAGTTTGTCTTGACCCACCCCCCCAAGATTGTCAAAGATTTGGGTCACAAGCAGAGCGAGACCATGGCCAAACGTGCTCAAGTCAAAACGAAGCCCTTCGGGATTTTAGGCGGAGGCCAACTCGCCCGTATGCTGGCGCTGAAGTGCCACGAGCTCGGTCTCCCCGTCGCCATCTATTCCTCAAACGAAGAGGACCCCGCCGCGCAAGTCGTGAAAGACTGGCGTAGGGGTGCGCTTGACAGCAAAAAAGCTCTCACGGACTTCCTGAAATCTTGTTCGGTCGTCACGTTCGAGAGCGAGTTCATGAACGCGGATCTCCTCACCGAACTTTCGAAAAAAACAGGTACGCAAATCTTCCCGTCGCCGAAACTCATGGGCGCGCTTCAAGACCGCCTCACGCAGAAAATGCTTTTGCGCCACCACGGTCTCCCGACGAGCCCGTTTCACAACGTGAAAGACAGAGAAGCCGCCGTTCTCGCTTTCGATGACTTCAAAGGCGAAGCCGTCTTCAAAAAACGCAGATTCGGTTACGACGGATACGGCACGTTCATCGTGCGAGACGCGGTCGCCTTGGCGAACTTTCTTCCCCAGATCGCAAAAGACGAACACGGATTCATCGCGGAGAAGTTTGTTCCCTTCAAACGTGAACTTGCCTTCATTGCAGCGAGATCCAGAAGCCAAGACATCGTTCGCTTCCCGTTTGTCGAAACAAGACAAGAAAACTCACGTTGTCTTTGGGTCAAGGGCCCGCTGAAGCCGAGCCCCAAGCTTGAAAAACTCGGTGCGAAAACCGAGACTTTCTTGAAAGCCATCGACTACGTCGGCGTGATGGGAGTCGAACTTTTTGAAACCGATGACGGCTACTTGGTCAACGAGCTCGCTCCGCGCGTTCATAACAGCGCTCACTACTCGCTAGATGCCTTGAGCCTCGATCAATTCTCCGCGCATGTTCTTTCCGTGATCGGCGCCCACTTTGATCAACCCCAACTTCTTGCGAAGGGTTTTGCGATGATGAATCTTCTCGGCCAGGGCTCGCAGGAGCCGCGCTGGAAGCTCCCTCGCAACGTTCATTTGCACTGGTACGGGAAAACGGAAAACCGTTCGGGCCGGAAGATGGGTCATTACAACGTGCTTGCATCGTCTCCGTCGAAAGCTCTCGCATTGGCAAAAAAAGCTCGCTCAAGTTTTGACGTTTAAGGAATTGAAAAAGTGGCAAAAAAGAAAAAGCGCCCCAAAAAACTTCAGATTAAACGCCTTAAGCGAATCAAACCTTTGATCGGAATCGTGATGGGCTCGGATTCTGATTTGCGAGTCATGCAGGCCGCGAGCGACATCTTAAAAGAGTTCGATGTACGTCACGAGGTTCGTATCATTTCGGCGCACCGAACTCCCGAAGCGATGCTTCAGTACGCAACCGAGGCGTACGATCGCGGCCTCCGGGTTCTCATCGCGGGAGCCGGTGGCGCCGCTCACTTGCCCGGGATGATCGCAAGCGCAACGGTGCTTCCGGTGATCGGTGTTCCCGTCAACATTACGAAGCTCGACGGGCTAGACGCCTTTTTATCCATCGTCCAAATGCCAAAAGGTGTGCCGGTTGCCACTGTTGCGATCGACAACGCCGCGAATGCCGCGCTCTTAGCGCTGCGAATTCTGGGCGCCACCGACGAGAAGATCGTTAAAAAATTAAACGCGTTCAAAAAGACCCAAGTGAAGAAGGTCCGGAGCGCAGACAAATTGTTATCCCGCCCGTCATAGACTGTTATTTACTAAACACTCTTTTCGACTTCGACAGGGCCGTCTCAGACCGAAACGTCCAGATCAATTGTGCGAGCCATCGCTAATTTGCCCAAGGCACCGCTCTTGCTTTTACCTATGAGCATATGGGCAAACTACTCGTCTTCGTTATAGCAGCCGCCGCTACCATCGCATTTAACAACTGCTCGCACGTCGATTTCGCACAGTCGACCGACAAAGCGTCGAGCGTCGATGCCGCAGGTGGCTCGAACACAGGAACCGACGGCGGGACACTCCCGACCCACGATTCGTCTCAGCCGACGGCCGACGATGCCATCGCAAACTGCCAACAGGCGGCTGCGCAAAATAAGATTCTCTCGCTCAAAACGACGGTCACCTTTGCGGATACTAAAATCGAAACCGGTCGCAGCAACGTTTGCGTCTTCGCCGATAAATCCCAAGGTGAAACTTCAGACGGCAACTTGACGATGCTGAACGATTACTTACGCGCGCGTTACGAGCAGTCGCAGAGACTCGACGTGCCGCCAAATGCGGTCATCTGTAACGTTCAGATGTCGACGAACAAGCAATCCTTCAAATACGACGACGTCTTTTATCTGACTTACAACGACCGCATCATCGCAACAGATCTCAATCGCTCGCTCAGCAACTTGAATTATTCGCTGGTGACAGTCGCCGGTAAACAAATCCCTCTTTACAGATATCAATGGGGTAACGGCGGCGTTCGCGGCGTGAGCTTCGCTGGCGTCAACGACAAGGCTGACGACTACTGCTTGGGGCAGTCAGAAGGTCTTTCGAGCTGTTCGTGGCCGCTTTCGCAACAGACCGGTGAAATCAAATTCGATTTCGATCAAGATCTCTTGATCAGTGTCGGAGTGACGGCACCAGCCGCAAACCAACGCTTCGGCTTTATCATGACGGGCGATAACGACCCGACCACGGACTGCTACCATGAAGCGCTCACGTTCGACACGACCGTGCAATACTATTTGAAGTAATTAAGCGGCGAGATCGCCCCAAACATCGGGGCGAGAGTTATACATCGACTCGTCCAAGATTTTTTCGGTGGGAATATCGATAAAGAACGAAGTCCCCACCCCTTCAACCGACTCAAGCGTCAAATCTCCACCCATCGATTGGCAGAGCTTTTTTGAAATCGGCATTCCGAGCCCGGTTCCCTTGTGGTGCTTGGAAAGGTGACCCACGGTTTCAAACTCATTGAAGACGACCGAGATTTTATCGGCCGGAATTCCGAGGCCCGTATCGGTACAACGGATGCGCACGAGGCCTGTCGGCGATTTTTCAATTCGAACCGTCACGGTTCCGCCCTCGCGATTATATTTAATGGCGTTGGAAACAACGTTATTGATGACTTCTTTCATCCGAAGCGCATCGAAGAACGCCAAGACTGGCTCATCGGGCAATTCGGTGTCGATCGTCACGTTCGACGCCGACGCCATGTGATCGAAGTTCATTTTGATCGAGGCTACGGTCTTGCGAACGTCGAGTTGCTCGATGGCGAAATCCATTTTACCCGCGCGAATTTTCGCGAAATCCAAAATGTCGTTCACGAGCTCCATCAATTGGAGCCCTTGCGAGTAGATGGTCTTGATGAACTCTTCTTTTTGCTCCGGCGATTCATAGAGCTCGAGAACGAGAACTTCCGCGGTCGCCACTATGGCCGAGAGTGGAGTGCGAAGCTCATGCGACGTCAAAGCGATAAACTTATCTTTCGCCTGATCGAGGTCTTTGAGCTGTCTGTTTTGCTCCATGACTTCGACGTATGTTTTATTGATCTCGTCTTGCTTGGCTTGGATGTCGCGCTGAAGTTTCTTTTGAACGGTGACATCTTGAAACATCAAGATCGTGACGGCGTCGCCGTTTGCGAGGTGCGCGTGCTTAACGCCGACGTTAGCGACGAACGGATGGCCGTTCTTCTTTTGCATCAAAATATCTTGGTAAAGGCCTTCGTTATCTAGAAGCGATCGCGAAAACCCGCGCGCGAATCCCGGGCGATCCGCCTGACCCATCAGCTCTTCAAGCATTAAGGGAATGTCGCCTTCGTAGACGCCCATCTCCAGAACTTCGCTACCGAGGCGGTTTAAATATACGCACTCTTCGTCTTTTGAAAACGCGGCAATCCCCATGATCGCTTCTTGCGCGATGATGGCGAGAACTTCGGAAATTGAGCGCGCGGCGAAAGACATGCGGGGGCCCTTTGATCTAGCTACCGATGATTTTTAAGAAGTTATCTGCGTTCGTGATCGACTCACGAATTTTCGCGATCAACTCTTTCAATTTTTCCGGCGTTAAGCGCATGCGCTCCAAGACATCTTTAGGCACGCCCAAGACTTTGACGTGACCCGAGTGCCCGAATTGCAACGCGTGAATGAGCAAATTCGAGAGATAAACGATGTCGACGACGTTGTTCATCTCCGAAGACAAGCCAGAGCGAAGATTCGTTTCTTTTTGGTGGTGATGGGCGGCCGCGGCTTGAATCAAGCCAGGAAGACGCCACTTCGTTGCTAGCTCGCGGCCGATCGCCGTATGCTTCGGCGCGCCCGTTTGCTCTTCGGCTTCATGAAGCGAGAGACCGTTTGCTTGGGCGAACGCGACCGTTTCCAGGAAAAGATCCGGAGCGATCATGTAAGTCGCCACTTTTCCCATGTCATGCACGAGACCGCACGTGAAAAGATCCGACGGCGTTTTGTAATGGACAAAGCGTGCCGTCGTTTCAGCCGCCATCGCGACACCGATCGCGTGCTTCCAAAATTCGTTTAAATTAAATTGCTCAGACGACTTTGCATTCAGCGCATTGACGATCGAAGCACTCAAAACCAGCTGGTTGATCGTGTCGTAGCCGATGTAACCGATCGCCCGTTGGAGAGACGAGACGCCTCCCGGAATCGCATAATAGGCCGAGTTAGCGAGTTTCAGAACTTTCACGGTTAACGATTGGTCGTTGGCCATGATTTTTTCGACGTCACCCGTGGACGACATCGGGTCGTTGATCACGCGGCTCAGCTCATAAACGACAGTCGGCAAAGTTGGAAGTTCATCCAACTTGTCGACGATCGTTTGCGCTGGGATTTTCAACGCCGCGCTCACCTATTTAGCTCGCAATCTGAGGGAAGATTTTCTGAGGGAAGAGCGATTGCATTTTATCTGCGACGCGTTTGTATGTGACCGGCTTCAAAATATAACCGTCGACATTCAAACTTTTGGCTTCAAACACGTAATCTTTATCGCTGACCGCCGTCACGAGAACAAACGGGATTTTCGCGGTCGTTTCTTCGTTGCGAACATTGCGGAGGAATTGAAGACCGTCCATGTTCGGCATCATCAAATCGGAGACGATCGCCGAAACTTGCGTACCGTTTGAAATGCACTCTTGAAGTGCCGACCAAGCCAACGACCCGTCCCGGTATTCAAGAACTTTGAAGCCCAGCTTTCTCAGAAGCAAACAAAGGATCTGACGATTCGGGTCCGAATCTTCCGCCACGATGATGACATCTTTGCTTTCTTCGACTGGTTTTACTTCGTCCGCCATTTTCTCTCCGCATCTAAATGACTCCTTAACTATTCGGCATTTGATTCGGAAATAAAAAGGGCCAGCCCGTAAGCTAGCCCACTTTCACGATCACTTGACGTACAGGACTTAAGTCGCGCGCTTTAAGAACTGGAAGTACTTTCCTTCCGTTACGTCCATCTCCATATCGTCGACGCCGCCCAGTTTCGCAGCTTTAGGATCGTACTTGATAGAAATGGTGCCGCCGTCAGCCGTTACTTCTTGGCCGACTTTGAACAATACGTTTTCTTCTTGATCCGCGCTCTCCGAATAGAACGGAACGAAGAACGAAGCGACTCGCGCTTGCGGAGGCAAGAAACCTTCAACCATGTTGAATTGGAAAACCATCGCCTTCGGGCAATTCTCGAGAACGAATTGGGATTTTTCCGCGAGCGGACGAATCCAATTCAACCATTCACGAATGCCGACAGAGTTGATTGCTTTGATGCCTTTGAGATCGAGAGTAATCGTTCCGTATTTACCGGCGGGAACCGCGGGAAACTCCACATCCTCATCAATCGTTCCCGAAAACTGAAGAGTGAGGTTTGCGCTGTCTTCGATCGTCTGACTTTTAAATTCGCTCATCGTTGTTCCCTTACGCCGCGACTAGGTGAATGTTTTTTGGGAGAGATGCGAGATCGGTGTCGGCTACGCCCAGTGGCAGCGCCACACAAACAACCGTCGCACGTCCCTTATCGACTCCACAATAGTAACTGATGCACGTATTAAAAACCATAAAGGAACCGATTCCCGCACCGCCGTCACCGTTATTGATGGAGTGCACAACTCCTTTATCGAAGCACTGGGTGATTCTTGTCAGCACTTGGCTAAAGCCCAGCTCGCCAAAAGAGTCGCGGCATCCTAGCACTAGGCGACTGCCGTCATGTTCAGCAAAAAACTCAACGGTTCCTTCGCGCGCAAATTGCGTCGTCGACATCTTCTCGTGTGGGTGCCCGATTTTCATCGCGTTTGTGTAGAGTTCATCGGCGACCAAGATCGCTTGCTCGCGAATGCGGCGCGCACCTTTGATCGATTTCAAAAACTCCTCAAATTTATCTAGAGTGCTCGTTTTTTTCTCAGTGACAGGATTCACCACATACATATTCGCGCGCGGTTGATCGTCGGGCTGCGGGCCAAAGATGACCGAGAGCGGATCCTTCAAGAATTGCATGACGTTTTCAGTCATCGCTTCCGCGGTTTTCAATTCGTTCTCGAAAGCCATGCCGTCTTTTTGAACGATATGCGAGAAATTCGAAACGTGCGCGAGACGAACGACATCGCTCGGATTCATCGCTTCGACGACGCCAATTTTTCCCTTGCCATCCGGAGGCGGGATTTCGCCGCGGCTAAAATCAACGACTTTCGCTTTTTTCATTAAGCGGCACCACTGTAGCGGCAGAGAATCAATGTGACGTCGTCGTCGAGCGGAGTCGCCGAACGGAAGTCCCAAAGCTTCTCAACAACGCTCCCTAAAGCTTGTTGAGTTTCTGGATGAGCGGTCAATTCACTGGAGAGAGATTTTAAGAAGCGGCGTTCACCCCAAGATTTGGCATCAGGGCTTTTCACGTCGATGACGCCGTCGGTGTAGAACACGATGCGGTCGCCGGGTTCAAGTTGAACCGATGTCTCTTTAAACTCGCGATTGATTTGCTCACCCAAACGCGGGTTGTTCACTTCATTCAATGGAATGAAGTCGTCACGCGACGGTTCAGACGCCGATTCATGAACTAGCAAAGGCGGTTCATGAGAAGCATTTGCGTACGTCATAACACCTGTCGCCTTGTCGATGGACGCCAGGAAGAAGGTCATCATCATCGAACCTTTTGAGGTTTCGCAAATCGCGCGATTTAAAATCCCAAGAGATTCGCCAACCGAACGATTATCGTGTTGCACGACGGAGGCGACCGCTCGCGCAGCTGAAGTCAAAAGAGCGGCCGGTGCGCCGTGGCCCGTAGCATCGCCGATCCAAATGTGAACTTTGTCCGGCGTTTCATTGTAATACCACCAGTCGCCACCACACTCCGATGCCGGCGTGTAATGACCCGAGATCGAGATGTTCCCCATCTGCGCGTTCGGCTCCGGGAACAGCGTCTCTTGGACGGTCTTCGCCGTTGCAAGTTCGGATTCCATCCGCGCTTTCTCCGCCGTCTCCAACATCAACCGCGAAATCTCGGTCGCCATCGAGTTAAAGCCTTTGGCCAAGACGCCGATCTCGCCGCCAGCCTCTTCATCGACGCGCGCGTTGAAATCGCCTTCGGCGATTTTCCGCGTGGCCTGCGAAAGGTTGCGAAGAGTGGACGTCAAACCGCGCGACGCGAGAACCGCGATAATCACGGTCGCCGATAAAACCGCCAAGAAGAACAATGCCGATTTACGAAGTAAGACATCGATCGCGCGAAGCGCGGCTTGCCTGTCGACCATTGAAACGACGACGAGATCACCCACGCCGGTGTCGACGAACGACGCCAAGTAAGTACGACCTTCAGGATCTTTCAACTCGCCGATCCCTTCAGGAATTTTCGTCTTCGAAAGCTCACCCCAAACTTGTTTCGGGCCCCAATCGGCGCGAATCGTATCGCTCGATGTAAAGACCGGTTCGGCCGTTGCCTTACGTAAAAGGAAGCTTGTGTATGCGCCTTTTTCGCCGAAGACTTGGGCGACTTCCGAGGCATCAAAAAGCGTAAGCGCAATCACGTGCTGCGGATCGGATGCGTCACCGAACCGGGCCGCAAGCCAAACGTGCATACCGACGGGATCTTTTCTAACGACTAATCCTTTTTCTCGAGCCTGCGTGACAAGTTCATGTCTAAAGTCTTCTTGTTCCTGCAGAGATTCTTTTGCCGCTTCTTTTGAGATATCGACCGTTTTCTCGTATGCGCCGGTTTGCGGATTCAGGACGTGAATCTGAAAAGCTTCAAGTTTGGCTTCACGTTCGAAATAATACTGGCCCGTATCCGCCAAATTTTTTGTGTCTGAGCGATAAGAGAGAACGACCGCCTGTGCGAGCGAAGTGACGCTGTTGATTTCTGAATTCACTCGCGCCGCGCGAGTTTTTGAAACCGAAAGCGATGAGTCGAAGATATACGCGATCTTATC
>Ga0068856_100006830_pt1 | contig 11167 bp, 13 predicted proteins | sample KBSCornC62_FD_66595 | JGI IMG/M metagenome (GOLD analysis project Ga0068856, IMG submission 66595) | Corn rhizosphere microbial communities from Kellogg Biological Station, Michigan, USA - KBS Corn C6-2 | ecosystem: Host-associated > Plants > Roots > Rhizosphere > Soil ... | reverse complement strand
CTGGCGCTTGGGTCGAAGCTGCGCGGCGGCGTCGCCTACGGCGGGCGGCGCCTGCCCCACTCGGCCACCTCGATGCGCGAGCTGCACCGGCGCTACGAGTCGCGCGCTTCCGGCGGCGCCTCTTCCGCGTCCGCTGCGGCCGTGAGCGGGGCCGGCGCACCGCTTGGCGCCTGAAAGCCGATTGCCTTGTGGGTCCCATCGCAGAAGGGACGCATCTGGGAGCGACCGCAGCGGCAGAGCGCCACCACCCTGCGCCTCACCTCGATCTCGTTGCCGTCCTGGTCGACCAGGGTGAAGGGGCCGCGGACCAGGTAGGGACCGTCGCGGTAGGGGGTGATCTTGGTCACGAGGCCAGGCCGAGCGGCACGTCGGGCCGGTCCCAGGTCGCGGCGACCCGCTCGGCGGCACGGCGCTCCTCGGCGAGGATCTGCGCCGCTGCCGCGACGACAGCTTCGTCGCCGGCCCTGGCGGCAACCCGCTGCAGCAGCTCGTAGGCGGCGATCTCCAGCTGCTCGAAGGCGAAGGCGAAGCCGGCCAGCTTGGTGGTCGAGTCCGGCTGGGCGCCGAAGAAGGCGGAGAGGTTGAGCCCGCCGGCCTTCAGCGCCGCGTCCTTGCCCGCCGAGGGTTGGGCGCCGCGCTCGCTCAGCAGGTCCCCGATCCGCTGCCGGTGGCCTTCGGTCTCGCCGAGATGGTCGCGGAAGGCCGCTCGCAGGTGCTCGTCGTCCACCCGCGCGGCTCCAGCTTTGAGCAGCTCTTCCGCCTGTCCCTCGAGGGCATGGGCGTCGCGCAGATAGGAGAGGAGCGCGGACTCGAGCTGGTCGGCGTCGCCGCTCTCCAGGGAGGCCTCGACCGCCGCGTCGAAGGACTGCTCGAGGCGCTCGGCCATCCGCGCCTCCTCCGCGGCGATCGCCGCCGCCATCCCCGCCGTCTCCTCGTCGCCGGCGCGTTCGGCCAAGCGCTTCAGCAGCTCGTAGGCGGACATCTCCATGTGCTCGTAGGAGAAGGCGTGCATCACCAGCTTCCCCGGGGTGTCGGGCTGAGAGGCGGCGAAGGCGACCATCCCCCAGCCGCCGGCCGCTCCCGCCGCGTCCTTCAGCTTCGAGGGCTCGCCGCCAAGGGCTTCGAGCCGCTCGCGCACGCGCCGCTCCTGGTCTTCGGTCTCGACCAGGTGCCGTTCGAACGCCTCGGCGATCCGCTCGTCGCCGGCGATCTTCGGCGCCGCGCGGAGCTGGGCCAGAGCCTGCCGCTCGATCGAGTGCACGTCGGCCAGGTACTTGACCAGCTGCTCGTCGCGATCGCGATCCCACTGGCGGGCGCCGACGCCCGTCTTCAGGTCGTCGAGGCGTCCCCCGGGGCTGTCCGGCTCGAGCGGCGGGGTCTCCCCACCCTGGCCTTCGCGCAGGCCTTCCAGCAGCTCTTCCAGCGCCTCGATGGCGCTGTGGCGCGGCTCCCAGCCGAGCTCCGAGCGCGCCCGCGCGGAGGACATCAGCGGCACGTTCAAGGCCATGTCGAGCCAGCCCGGCGGGGTCGGCTGCAGGCGCAGGCGCCAGCTCAGGTCGGCGAGGCGCCGCACCACGGTGCTCGGCACCGGGAAGCTGCGCGCGCCGATCCGCCCGGCCAGCTCCTCGGGGCTGAGCGGTGGCTCGGCGGCGATGTTGAAGGCGCCGTCCACGTCCGCCAGGACGGCGCGCAGGTAGGCCCGCCCGACGTCCTCCGAGTGCACCGCCTGGAAGCGCAGCCGGTCGATCCGTGGCAGGGCGAACACGAGGCCGCGGCGGAGCAGGAAGCCGGGCAGGAAGGGGCCGATGAAGAGGCGGCGGATCTCGGTCGCGGCCTCGTCCTTGAAGATCAGGGCGGGACGAAGGCGCACCACCCGGGTCCCGGGATTGTCGGCTTCGAAGCGATCCAGCTGGCGCTCGACCGCGACCTTGTGGCGCGAGTAGAACGACGTCTTGGTTCCCTCGGTGGGCCAGTCCTCGCCGACCTCGCGGTCCTTGGGGCCGGCCGAGTAAGCGCCGACCGAGGAGGCGTAGACCAGCTTCGGCACGCCCGCCGCGGCGACGGCATCGAAGACGCGCCGGCTGCCCTCGACGTTGATTCGCTCCAGGGTCACCGCGTCGCGCGAGGGCTGGATCGCCCAAGCCAGGTGGATGACCGCGTCCGCGCCGGCGAAGATCTTGCCGAGGTCGGCGGTGAGGATGTTGGCCTCGAGCCAGCTGGTCTTGGGCGCCTTCCAGGTCGGCTTGCGCCGTGCCAAGCCGACGATCTCGTCGATCTCGGGGGCCTGGCTGAGAGCTCGAATCGTGCTGGTGCCGACGTTTCCGGTCGCGCCGGTGATGACTACTTTCATCCTGCCCATCTACCCCCGCGAAGGGAGGAAAAACGCGGTCACCGCAGCGCCAGGGCGGCGGCCTTCAGGTGCAGCTCCTCGAGCCGCCTCAGCTGCCCGCCCGCCCGCGCCGCCAGGGCATCGAGGTCGAAGTCCCGCAGGTCGGCGGAGCGGCTGTGCTCGAGCGCCCGCCAGAGCCGCTGCTTGCCGGTGACGCCGAGCTGCAGGATCTCCAGCTCGTCGAGCCGGCTGAGCGGCGAGTAACCCCGCAGCTGTCCGTTCAGCTTCAGCCGGCCCAGTCGCTCGCCGAGGACGGCCCCGAGCGGCTTGAGCTTGCTCTGACCCACCCCGAGCCGCTCCATGACTCTCTCGAGCGTCTCGCGGTCGGCTTCGATTTCGGCGCAGAGCTCGGCCAGTGCCGGCCCAAAGTCCCCATCGCCCTGGTTGCTGCCCCGCAGCCGCCGCGCCAGCTCGACTCCCAGGGTTGCCCCCGCGAGGTGGTCGTTGAGGTAGATCGCGAGCCGCTTCCCCACGCGGCCCGGCTACCCGGCAGCCGCCTTGTCAATCTCTGAGCACCGACGTGATCGCCGTCCTTGCCGACACCCACATGCCGAGAGGAGCCCGCCGGCTGCCCAAGCGTTGCGTCGAGATGGCCGCGGCGGCCGAGGCGGTCATCCACGCCGGCGACTTCTTCGGCGCCTCGGCGCTGGAGGAAGTGCAGGCGCTCTGCCCGGTGGTCCACGCCGTGCACGGCAACGTCGACGAGGAGCTGCTGCGACGCCGGCTGCCGGCCGAGCTGGAGGTCGAGGTGGGAGGGCAAACCGTCGCGATCACGCACGACGCCGGCCCTGCCAAAGGCCGCCTTCCGCGCCTGCGGCGCCGCTTTCCAAGCGCCGACGCCGTCGTCTTCGGCCACAGCCACCTGCCCCTGCACGAAGACGACGCCGGCTTCCAGATCTTCAACCCGGGCAGTCCGACCGAGCGGCGGCGCGCACCCCGGCCTTCGATGGGTCTGCTCGAGGTCACGGCGGCCGGGCTGGTCTTCGAGCACGTCTGGCTCTAGCGACGGCCCGCGGCGCCGAGTGGTCGATTTGCCACCGCATGCGTGGGTCAATCGACCACCCGACGCGTCGCTGCCGTAGCCCGATTAGCCCGCGCCGGGCCGGGGTACCTCGCGACGAGGGCCGACGTTCGCCGCGGCCCGATGACGACACGGTGAGGAGGGCGGTGTGGACGCGACGACCAAGCAGACAGCCGGCGACGGGCGCCTCTCGCAGGTTGCGGCGGGTTACGCCCCCGCTGGCGAACGGCCGCCGCTGCTCCCCTTCGCTGCCGCGATGGTCATCTTCAACTCGCTCTTCGCGCTGGCCCTGCTGCTCGCCCGCCGCAGCGGCCGGGAGCTGCCGGAGCGGGTCGGGGCCGGGGACATGGCGACGATCGGGATCGCCTCGCACAAGCTCAGCCGGCTGATCGCCAAGGACAAGGTGACGAGCCCGCTGCGTGCGCCTTTCACCAAATACGAGGGCGAGGGCGGTCCCGCGGAGCTCGAGGAGAGCTCACGCGGCAGCGGCGCTCGCAGAGCGATCGGCGAAATGCTGCTCTGCCCGTACTGCCTTGGCCTCTGGGTTGTCTCTGCCTTCGCCGTCGGCCTGCTCTTCGCGCCGCGGCTGACCCGGTTCGTGGCCGCCGTCTTCTCCGCCCTGACCCTCTCCGACTTCCTCCAGATCGCCTACAAGGCGGCGGAGGAGAAGGGCCTCGGCTAACGCCGGTGCCACGGGCGCTCGAGCAGGCGACGGTGGTGGTGACCGGAGCCTCGAGCGGGATCGGGCTGGCGACGGCGCTGCGCTTCGCCCGCCGCGGCTCGCGGCTGGGGCTCTGCGCGCGCGAGCCCGAGGCACTTGCCGCGGCGGCGGCCGAGTGCGAGGCCGCTGGCGCCGCCGGCGTCCTGCACCGCGCCCTCGACGTCGGCGAGGAGGCCGCGGTCGAGGACTTCGCGGCCGCCGTCGAGGAGCGTTTCGGCCGCATCGACGTCTGGGTCAACGACGCCGGGGTGATCGCCTACGGCAGCTTCCTCGAGATCCCCTCCGAGGTTTTCGCCAAGGTCATCCAGACCAACCTGCTTGGCCAGGTGCACGGGGCCCGGGCGGCCCTGCGTCGCTTCGCCGCACAGGAGCAGGGAGTGCTGATCAACGTCTCCTCGGTCTGGGGGCGGGTGACAAGCCCCGATGTCAGCCCCTACGTCGCCAGCAAGAGCGCCGTCCGCGCCTTCTCGGAGTGCCTGCGGGGCGAGCTTCGCCACCTGCCCGACGTCCACGTCACCACCGTGGCGCCGCAAGCCGTCGACACGCCGATCTTCGACAACGCCGCCGACTACTCGGGCCAGCGGGTGCGGGCGATCCCGCCGGTGCTCTCGCCCGAGCAGGTGGCGGAGGGGATCGAGGCCTGCGCCGAGAAGCCGCGGCGGCAGATCAGCTACGGACGCGTGGGGAGGGCGCTCGAGGTGATGCACGCCGCGGCGCCACCGCTATACCGTCGCTTCGCCTACCCCGCCTTCGTCGGCGGCACCTTCGGCGGCCGTTCCCACCGCCAGGGCCCGGGCAACGTCCTGGAGCCCGTGGGCGCCCATGCGATCGAGGGAGGCTGGCGGCGAGCCCGGCGCGGCACTCTGCGGCGGGCCTTTCTCGGCGCCCTGGCAGCGGCCCTGCGGGGTAGGGCCCCACGGCGGGACGACGACAGGAGCCGCTAGCTCCAGGGCATTCTCGTTGCCCGGTTCTCGAGCCGTGCCAGCTCTAGTGCGGCTTAGGCCAGGCGGCTGCGCACTGCGAGAACCTGCCTCTCAGGCCGGCTCCGAAGGGGCCGCCCCCGGGTGCGCCGCGCACGGATCGCACGCAGCGCCTCCACGGTCCGGGCAAGCGAAGGCGCGGCTCGAGCAGCCGAGTTCCTGTCCCATCTTGCCTCCCGAACCATGGCCACCAGTTACCCAGCCGGCGCATGCGGCTAAACATCGTCGGGCTAGGCGGATGCCGGGCTAGCGCCTTACCCGCCACATGCCCCGAATCGTGGCTCGCCCGGCGGACGGACCTCGATCGCGCTAGCTCGACTTGCCGGACTTCTTGCCGCCCTCGCGGCCGGCTGCGCGCTTCTGGGACTTCGACCCGCCCTTGCCCTTGCCGCTCTTTTCGCCGCCTTTCTTCGACGATTCCGAAGAGTTGGCGATCGAGGCGGCGCGCTGCTTGCTCATTCCCTTTTTGCGCAGTCCTTCGTACTGCTTGTCGTTCTTGACGCTGGAACCGTGGTCTTTGGCCATCTCACTCCTCCTCCTTCATCAGCGTTGGCGAATTGACGCGATCAGCTCCGTATCGAGGGGGGCCGCCTCGACGATGCGCTCGGGCATGAGGAGCAGCGCGCCGGCGTCGGCGTCGATGTCCCGCTCCTCGCTGAGCCGCCCTTCCAGCTCGACGACGACCCTTCCCGCGACGCTCGCGTTCTTCTCCGCCATGTAGCGGTAGAGGCCCTCGCGAGCCGGGAAGACCGCGATGCCGGCACGGCGGGTGTGATCGATGTGCCCGTCCCCCAGGCAGGCCGGGCAGGTCTCGCGGAAGCGCACGCGGCCCTGGCAGGCGGGGCAATCCGAGCGCGGGCCTCGCTCAAGGCAGGAGCGGCATTCGTACAAGGCGACGCCGGCGGTCCCGCACTTGTCGCAGCGGCCGTGGTCGTGGCAGCCCCAGGGCTCGGTGAACTGCCGGTCCGGGTCGAGCAGCTCTTCGAGCTCCGCGTCCGCCGAACAGCAGTGAAAGTAGGTGTGAGCGCCGTTTGACAGAGACATGACCGGGCGTCTCTTACCCACGTTCGGGCGCGTCGAACCCCTGCTCGCCGAGGCGCGTCGCCGCCGCGTTTTCAGACTTTCGCCGACGGGGTAAGCGACGAGCATGAACCGAGACGCGGCCGGGGACCGATGACGCGCCGGCTGCTGGCGGTGGTCACCGGCGATCCACTCGGCTCCGAGCCGATAAACGAGATTCGCGCGAGCGGTGAGCGGGCGAGCGAGGTGGACCTGCGGGTGGTCGTGCCGGCGGTCGAGGCCAACGCCTTCCGCCACACCCTGGGCGACGTCGACGAGCCGAGGCGGGAGGCGGAGGCCAGGCTGCGGCGCGTGCTCGAGGAGCTGCGCGCGAACGGCGTCGAGGCCGGCGGCGAGGTGGGCGATCCCGACCCGGTTCAGGCGGCTCAGGACGCCCTGCTGAAAGCGCCCGCGGACGAGATCGTGATCTTCGAGCATGAGCACGCGCAGGCCCGCTGGTTCGAAGAGGGCCTGCTGGAAAAGGCCGAAGCCGGGCTCGAGCCGCCGCTGCGGATGGTCGTCCTGCACAGCGACAGCGACGGCACCGAGCACGTCGTCGGGGTTGAGTCCGCCGGCCCCGGAACCCACGACCCGGCCGGGGGACACGAGGTGGGCTCCGCCTACCTGCCGGGGCTATCGCGCGGCGACTTCGCCGGAATGGTCGCCGGCATCCTCGGCACCATCGCCACCGCCATCTTGGCCGCCGCCGTCACCGCCGAAAACGGCTCGATCGACGCCCGCGCCGCCGCCGCGATCCTGATCGCGATCGGGATCGCGCTGGTCAACATGGCCCACGTCGTCGGCCTGACGCTGATGGAGAGCGTCCGCTACCGCGGCGGCTTCGCCCAACTCTTCCGCAACCTCTCGCTGATCGGGACCCCGCTGGCGGTGCTGGTGACGTTCATCCTGCTCGTCAGCTGAGCCCGAGGACGCGCTGCCGGGGTCGGGCGCCGTTTTGCCTGCGGCGCTTGGGGTACCTCGCCTTGTACCGCAACCAACCAGGAGGCGATACAGATGGGCACACAGGAGACCGGCCAGGTCACCGGCACCAAGGACAAGGACTACAACGTGATCTGGTTCACCGAGCAGTGCCTGAGCAACGTGCTGCGGCTCGACACTTACATCGAGGACGCCGACCGCGAGGGCGATTCCGAGTTGGCCGACTTCTTCCGGCGCGCCCAGGAGACGAGCCGCAAGGGCGCCGAGCAGGGCAAGGAGATGCTGGCAAAGCGGCTGCAGGGCTGAGGCCCTGCAGCACGGAGGGAGAGGAGAGCAGCGTGGGAATCTCGCTGGGTGGAATTCTCGTCATCATCGGCATCGTCCTGATGTTCGTCTGGAGCTTCTGGGCGGGCCTGATCATCGCCCTGATCGGCCTAATCGCCTTCGGCGGCTTCGCCCGCGGGAAGTGGTACTGACCACGGCGCTCAACTCCGGCGGCTGCGCTCGATCAGCTCGCTGAGTAGGGTGTCGACGCCGGCTTGGCCGGCGATGCGACGCTGCTCGTCGGCGCCGTTGCCCTCGCGCAGGATCCGCTCGATCTCCTCGAGCGGATCCTCGCCGCCGAGCTCGCGCGCGTAGGGACGGACCGCCTCGAGCACGCGGGCGGCGACCTCGCGGGCCGGGCCGGGCCGCTCGGAGTCGAAGAGGATCTCCGCCTCGAGGCCGTGGCTGGCCGCCTGGAAGTAGGACTCCTCGAGGGCCTCGCGGTGCAGCCGGGAGTCGCTGGGCAGGTCGAGCTCCTTGGCGGCGATCGCCTGGACCAGAGCGGCGAAGGCAGCTGAGGTGTGCGGCTCGGTCGCCACGTCGACAGCCCTCACCTCGACCGTGCCGAGGCGCGGGTGCGGGCGCACGTCCCACCAGATGTAGGTGTAGTCGTCGACCCCAGCCGCGGCGACGAGCTGATCGGCGACCTCGAGGAAGTCCGCGTAGTCGTGGAAGTGCCGCGGCACCTGGAAGCGCGGGTAGCCGCGCACGACCTGGGTGCGGGCGCTGGCGTGGCCGGAGTCGACGCCTTCCTGGAAGGGCGAGTTGGCGCTGAGAGCCTGCAGCGCCGGCAGGTAGAGCCGGAAGGCGTTGGTGAGCCTGACCGCCGCCTCGGGGTCCGGCATGCCGACGTGGAAGTGCAGGCCGCAGGGCGGAGTCCGCAGCAGGCTGCCGAGGTCCTTCTGCACGACTTCGTAGCGGGGCTTGGCGATCAAGACCGCCTCGCCGGCTGCCGCGGTCGGGTGCAGGCCGCAGCCGAGCAGCCGGAAGCCCGACTCGCGGACTCCCTGGCGCAGCCCGCGCAGCTGCTCCAGGACCTCGGCGGGATCGCGGCAGATCTTCGTCTTCAGCTCGATCTGTTCGGTGAAGATCTCGGCCGAGACCCGATCGACGAGCGGCGTGCCGGCGACGCTCTCCAGCACGTCCTCGGCGGCGGCGATCAGGCCCCCGTCGGCATCGATCAAGAGCAGCTCCTCCTCGACGCCGAGCGAGAGCGGCGGCGACTCGCCGAAGCGGTGTGGCTCATCTCGTCTTTCCGCCACGCCCTGCGGCTCATCTCGTCTTTCGGCCATCCCCCTCGCTGCCCCGCAGGCGCCCTTGCCTAAACCAACGGCCTGCGTGGGACCGACCGCCGCGGGGTAGCGGGGCGGCGTGACCAACCCGCCGCTCGAACGCCTCGCCGCGACCGCCTACGCGGTGCCCACCGACCGCCCGGAGTCGGATGGGACGCTCGAGTGGGCCTCGACGACGATCGTGGTCGTCGAGGTCTCGGCCGGCGGGCAGCGTGGCCTCGGCTACACCTACGGTCACCGGGCGATAGCCGACGTGGTGGGCTCGGCGCTCTCCTCCGCGGTCGAAGGAATGGACGCCCTGGCGCCGCCGCGGGCCTGGGCGGCGATGCAGCGCGAAGTGCGCAACCTGGGTCGCCAGGGCCTGGTGGCGATGGCGATCTCCGCCGTCGACATCGCGCTCTGGGATCTGCGGGCGAAGCTGCTGGGCGTCTCGCTGGCCGATTCGCTCGGGCGCTTTCGCGAGGCCATCCCGGCCTACGGCAGCGGCGGCTTCACCTCCTATACCGATGCCGAGCTGGCCGAGCAGCTGCGCGGCTGGGTCGAGCAGGGCTGCCGGCGGGTGAAGATCAAGGTGGGTCGCGAGCCCGAGCGCGACCCGGAACGCCTTGCCGCGGCACGCGAGGCGATCGGCCCCGACGTGCGGCTGATGGTCGACGCCAACGGCGCCTTCGACCGCCGCGCCGCCGCCCGCTGGGCGCGGCGCTACGCCGAGCACGGCGTCTCCTACTTCGAGGAGCCGGTCTCCTCCGACGATCCGGAGGGACTGCGCTGGCTGCGCAATGCGGCCCCGCCGGGGATGGAGATCGCCGCCGGTGAGTACGCCTGGGACCTGTTCGAGCTGGAGCGCCTAGCCGGCTGCGTCGACGTCCTGCAGGCCGATGTCACCCGCTGCGGCGGCATCACCAACGTCCGGCGCGCCGACGGCATCTGCCGCGCCCACGGCCTGCCGTTCTCGGCCCACTGCGCTCCGCAGGTCTCCGCTCACCTCTGCTGTGCGCTGGAGCGGGCCGTCCACGTCGAGTACTTCCACGACCACGAACGGGTCGAGTCGATGCTCTTCGAGGGGACGCTCGGGGTCGAGGATGGCGAGCTGCGGCCCGACCCCTCCCGTCCCGGCCTGGGCATCGAGCTGAAGCGGGAGGAGGCGGAGCGGTTTCGCTGTCAGGGCTCTGACAGTTAGCTCCAGCCGGGGCCGGGGTAGCCGAGACCGACCAGCGAACAAGGAGAGGTATCAGATGGGCGAAACGGTCGGCGACTTCCTCCTCGCACGGCTCGCGGGCGAGTGGGGCGTGAAGCGCATCTACGGCTACCCGGGGGACGGGATCAACGGAATCATCGGGGCCTTCGAGGGCGAAGGGCCGCGGCCGGAGTTCATCCAGGCCCGCCACGAGGAGATGGCCGCCTTCATGGCCTGCGCCCACGCCAAGTTCACTGGCGAGGCCGGCGTCTGCCTGGCGACCTCCGGGCCCGGCGCGATCCACCTCCTCAACGGCCTCTACGACGCCAAGCTCGACCACCAGCCCGTAGTGGCGATCGTCGGCCAGCAGGCCCGCTCGGGACTTGGCGGCAACTACCAGCAGGAGGTCGACCTGCAAACGCTCTTCAAGGACGTCGCCCACGAGTACGTGCACACCGCCGCCGAGGCGAACCAGATCCGCCACCTGATCGACCGGTCGATGCGGATCGCGCTGGCCGAGCGCACCGTCACCTGCGTGATCGTCCCCAACGACCTGCAGGAGGAAGAAGCGGTGCCGACGCCCCCCCATGCCCATGGCACCGTTCACTCCTCGCCCGGCTACGAGCGTCCCGAGATCACACCGCCGGAGGCCCAGCTGTCCCGCGCCGCCGAGGTGCTGAACGCCGGCGAGCGGGTGGCGATGCTGATCGGCGCGGGCGCGCTTCACGCCGCCGACGAGGTGATCGAGGTCGCCGACATGCTCGGCGCCGGGATCGCCAAGGCGCTGCTCGGCAAGGCCGCCCTGCCCGACGACCTGCCCTACGTGACCGGCTCGATCGGCCTGCTAGGCACCAAGCCGAGCTGGGACCTGATGCAGGACTGCGACACGCTGCTGATGGTCGGCTCGAGCTTCCCTTACTCGGAGTTCCTGCCCGAAGAGGGCAAGGCGCGCGGCGTGCAGATCGACATCGACGGCCGCATGCTCGGCATCCGCTACCCGGTCGAGGTCGGCCTCGTCGGCGATTCGGCGACGACCCTGCGCGCCCTGCGCGAGCAGCTCTTCCGCAAGGACGACCGCTTCTGGCGCGAGAAGGTCGAAGCCAACGTCAGCGACTGGTGGGAGCTGATCGAGAAGCGGGCGCTGCAGCCGGCCGATCCCGTCAACCCCCAGCTCGTCTTCCACGAGCTCTCCAAGCGGCTGCCGGAAGACGTCATCCTCACCTCCGACTCGGGCTCGGCGGCGAACTGGTTCGCCCGCGACCTGA
>Ga0068856_100006829_pt1 | contig 11168 bp, 9 predicted proteins | sample KBSCornC62_FD_66595 | JGI IMG/M metagenome (GOLD analysis project Ga0068856, IMG submission 66595) | Corn rhizosphere microbial communities from Kellogg Biological Station, Michigan, USA - KBS Corn C6-2 | ecosystem: Host-associated > Plants > Roots > Rhizosphere > Soil ... | reverse complement strand
TAGGGACCGAAGGCGACGGGCGTGGTCGTGATGCTGCAAGACGGCCCGACGCTGGCCGAGACACCGGCCGCCGCGCTGGTCGCAAGCGCCGGCCGCGACGCGAGCGAGGCGATGAGGGCTCCGAACATCCAGACCGGACCAGTTAAGCGCATTCCCAGCCACTTTCCAAATGTGCAGAACGCCCAAGTCAGAACCCCCTGCGGGCGCCGCAGCGCGTCGCCGGAGCGTAATCGGACGCTTGGGGGAACTCAATATGCGGGCGGTTTAACTTAATTCCTGAACCTTGCAGCGCGGCGTTGACGATCCGTCGGCTGGGCGCCACGGTACCCTGAGGCATGATGTTTCGCCAACAGAGGGGGGCGTAGAGTTGGATGCGAGCAGACGGTCGGCGGGCGTGAGAAGGCGCCGCCTCGAAGCACAACGACAAGTCGTTGAAGCATATGATGCCATCCTTAGACGCTGGCCCGACCCAACGGGGCTGAATCATTTCAGCCGGCTGGCGATGGATGGGACAATCGACCGTGCAACGCTGATGTCCGACCTGTATACGTCGGACGAAGCGCGCGCGCGTATTTCGCACGAAGCGGTACCCGCTGATCCGAAAGAACGCATGATCGCGCTATCTGGGATTTTCGCGGCTGCTGAGGACGGCCGTCTGGAGGCAATTTACACAGACGAGAAAGACGCTGCGCGGATCGGCCACATAGCCAACGAGATTCTCAGTGAAGATCTCGGTCCAACGCTCGTCGCTTATTTTGACGAATTGGGAACCCTCAGCAAATGAGCACGCATCGTCGCATTTTCTGGCTCGGCATGCACAAGATTCTACGATCGACGGAGCTGCCGCATCTTCGCGCGATGGGATACGAGGTTTTTAGCCCCGAATACATATCGCCAGTATACGATCAATCAGCGGGTTTAAGCCCTCAATATGGACAAGAAACGACCCTTCCCTCTCATGTCTTTAAGAAACTCCTATCGTATGATTTCTTTTATAGGAAAATTGACGAAGATATTGCGGAACTGCTAAATTCGCACTTCGACGCCGTCATTGTTACGATAAACCCCGACTGGCTTCTTGCCCTTCTCGATGCCTTCAAGGGGCCGGTTATCTATAGGACATACGGTCAGCCATACTCGCTATCCGATCATTTTTGCGCTCATGGACGATGGGCAGCGCTGGTGACGCGCCCGAACTTCCATGTCGTTCCATTCGCAGCTGAATCCGTAGAGCGGGAGCAGCCTTGGTTCCGCGAGCTATGCACCGAGCCTGTGCCCTATCAGATTCCGGACGATGTTTTTGAGTTCGAGGGGAATCGATCCAAGAATCCGCGCCGAGAAATTGCAGTAAATATTCCCAACATCAGCAATCCCTATTATTCATCTACTTATCACAATTTTCAGCGGGACTTCCCAGATAAATTTTTCCGAATCTATGGACCCCAGCGGGAAATTCCCGCCGACCCAAGGATAATTGGCGAACTTTCCCGAGATCAGTTTCTCCAATGTCTGCAGGATTCCGCGGCATTTTTCTATCCATATCAGGATAACGTTTGCTATCTTCCGCCGATCGAAAGCATGCAACTTGGTCGACCGGTGGTCTATCTACCCAATTCGCTCCTTGCACGCTTCAACGATCCGACCAATCCGGGCGCCGCTCGAACGGTTGAACATGCCCGTGAACTATGTGGGCGATTGGCCAAGGGCGACGCCCGCCTGGCGGCGGAGATTGTCAGCGCGCAGGAGCAAGTTCGAAGGCGGTATGACCGCGCGCTCGTGAAGCCTCAATTTGAGCAGACTATCCGACGGCTGCTCGAAAATCCCGCCAGGCCTCCGTCAGCCGAAGTCCGCAACCGAATTATATCCACACGCGAGCACCGCAATGACCAAGCGCCCCTGGTCGTCATCCCGCTGCACGTGGACGGCCTGTTTCATCGAATCGACGGCAAACCGGTCGCCCTGGAAGGAATCCCACGTGTCGTAGAGGCGGTGGTGGACACCCTGCTCGAATATACCGATGCCAACGTGGTTCTGAGCTGCACTCACGGCTCCCAGGCGGTCATGTTCGATTTTTTCAAGGAGCATATCGACGCTGGAAGAGTGACGCTCTACGCTTTTGGCGTAGATTCCGTGGGATCGACCGCAGCGTTGAATTTCGAACGCCTTCGCTTTGTTGACTATTTATCAAGGATAAAGGAAAATATTAGCTCTGTCTTCGTACCACATTACTATCTCTTCCCGGAAATGTCCCTTGTTTCGTCGAGTAAGACGCTCTACCTTCCGGATTATTTTCCTTATCTTATGCCCGATGAGGTATTTGACGCTAGCGCCGAGAAAGATAGAATCAACAAGGCTATTGGAAAAATGCTGTCACAGTTATCGGACCGCATTTTAACAAATTCACAGTTCACCAAGGGATACTTACCAGATACGGGCCTGGTTACAGTGGATAAAATCACGAAAGTGATCGTCGCGCCGCTTCCCTTTCTGGGATCCAAACGTGCCGACCCACTTGGAGAGCAAGGGCGTAAGCGGATTGAATCCGCACTTAAGGGCCGTAGGTACATTTTTTATCCAACGGCAAATCGACCAAACAAGAAGCTCTCCTTCTTCATGCGCGTTCTCGCGCTTTTGCGGCTGGATTATCCAGATCTGTGTGCGGTTCTGACCTGCGACCTGAACAGCGTTCCTGAGGTCGCGCAGACCGCGGCCAATTACCATCTCCAGGATGCGCTGGCCATGCTGCCTGGGGCCACCGAAGATATGATGCGGTGGCTTTATGAGAACACGGCCGCGCTATGCCTGACGTCTGTCGCGGAGGGGAACTTTCCGCCACAGGTATTGGAGGCTCTCAATTATGGCGCGCCTATCGTGGCGACGCGGCTCCCCACGATTACCGAGATTGCCAAGGACAAGGCTGATCGCCTCCTCCTCTGCGATCCGTTGGACTTGACCGCATTCACACGCGGCGTCCGTTGCGCAATTGAGGGGCGCCAGGTTGTGCTTAAAGGTCAGGCAGACTTGCTAAGCTCCTTGGCACGCTGGAACTCGCAGCAGGCGTTCTCGACCGCGCTCTCTCTCGCATTCCCGAACCTGCATTTCCGGGCTACGGCCCATTCTGACAATAGAATACCGCTACGCAAGGGCGAAACGCGAAAGAGAGACGCCGCTATCGGGAGAGAATGACAGTCGTACCGAATGCGGGACCTTGGCGGTCAGCGGCACGCGACCAACCTCGATCGTGCGCGCCGCCGAGCCATACAGAACCGTCAGCCCCTCGGTCTCGCCCGCCCGTATGACGGCCGACGCTGCTGACGCCTCATCCTTGATCCAACGCAGTTCGCACATTCTTTCACCATCGAACGAAACGGCACAGTCGATGATGTCGGTTTGCGGCCCAAAGACCGGGGCTAGCGTTAGCTGAATGCTGCAATGCCCCTCATTCTGCACCGCAAAAATGAGATAGGCGTACTCATCTCGCGATCTTGCCCCGTCGGGGCCGAACCCATCTTTCCAGCCGAGCCCAAGAAGCGGGCGCCCAGGTATCCCTGGCCGCAGCGACAATTCGAAAGGAACCGGATGCTCTTCGAGAAGCCCTTCAAAAATGCCTGCAACGTCCGAAGTGTCGGCAATTGATCGCTGACGCCATCCGCGTTCGGCCGCCCCAAACGCATCCTCCACGGCCTGGCGCTCCGCCTCAGTCAAAATATCGGCAGGAGCATAATCAAACGTCACCCCTCCCATCTCCGGCGCACCAGCAATACCGCAAAGTTTGTAGACACGCTTAAGCTCACGCCTGGGATCATCAACTAGATCTTCATATTTTATCAGCACAGCATCATTACTATGATGAATTAGATAAGAGTAATTTAGCAAACACATTGACCGATATTCATGAATAGCGTCTTCGACCGTGTGAATATGCCAAACGTCCCGTCCTTCATGCGCCAGATTCCGGCGGTTAAGACTTGAGTTTATCTGACTGAGAGGAGACCGAATTAGAAGCACGTAACGCACCGGCACCCCGATGCTTCGATCCACGAACCCGCGATCATGATGGAGTGTGAAAAATGGGTCTTTTGCGCCCACCACGGCGACGGGTTCTTTGCCTAGAAACATCCCCATCAGAACAGAGAGCATGCGAGGGAAGTCCGCTCGCGTGGGAAATCGCCGAGGGTAGTTCAAAGAGAGATTCTGCCTGAAAATGTAGCTGGTAGAGCGACCTCTCTTCCTTGGGGAGCGTGCGCCGGCACCCTTAAGCTCCTCCAGATCGGGCAAGGCCATTTCGGTGATCACGCGCTCCCGTTCGAACAACGGAATAAATATACGCACCAAATCATCGAACACATACTCAGAAAGGATACCTATCCCGCTATTCTCATTTAACAGATCCACCATCAAGGTGGTGCCACAGCGTGGACCACCGCCAATCAAAAGAACCACTGGCTTTTTAACCGTTCTGCTCACTTTTTCAGACTTTGCCTTGACCAAGTTTCCGACAGATCCCATCGAGATGCGGGCGACCTTTCAGCACGTGTCAACGTGTTGCGCAATCCGGACATTTTTGTAATCAGCTCCACGCAAAAAGGCTTGCTGCAGGTGCGAGCTTCGGCCACATCGGTCCCGTCAGAGGGAGGCGAACGAGGTTTTGAGGCGTTGGAGGAGCTAATGTTTGGACGAGGCGGTCGAGTCCATCGAGCAAAGGGCGACCAGCATAGGGCTCAGCAGGAGTGGCCCGAAGCGGCAGAGGCTTACCAACGGCATCTGGCTGAGAACCCCGCCGACCAGCCGATTTATGTTCAGCTGGGTCACGCCTTGAAGGAGCAAGGGAGGCTCCCGGAAGCGATGGGAGCTTACGCCACCGCCGTAGCCCTCAATGGAACGGATCCCGACGCCCTCCGACATTTAGCCGATGCGCTGCGAAGGCTTGGGCGTCGAACGGAAGCTCTTCAGGCATATCACCGTGCCAACCGGCTTGAGCCAAGCGAAGAAGCCGCTTCCCAGATCGCCCTTCTTACGGAATCGCCGACGGAAGCACATCAAAGCCCTCTTGAGGCTGATACCATCCTCCTTTCGGTCCAGGATTTGCTCGCCTATCTTCGAGAACATACCACTCTGAGCGGCATCCAACGTGTTCAGGTGGGCATTGCCGCTTATGCCATCCGCAATGGCACGCCTCGCACCAAATTCATTGTAAATCACTTGGAGTCGGCGCCCGGCGATCTCCCACCAGGTCAGTTCTGGATGATCGACTCGGACGCCCTCCTGCAGGTAATCCGTTATGTGACCGGCCCCTTGGTCGGTAAGGCCACGCTGCGCGCACTCATTCGAGCGTGCGAAGCAAGCGCCAGGCCCGTCTCTCCAGGCCCAGAAAGCACGATCATAATACTCGGAGCGTTCTGGACACTCGGAAATGGAACAACCCGCTACCTTCACGCAAAAAGAGCGGGCGCGTGCATTGGCGTTTATTTGTATGACATCATTCCAATCACTCATCCCGAATTTTGCGACGACCAACTAACGGTCGATTTTCTTGTCGCATTTTGCGAGATGGCGAATATATCTGATTTCTATTTGACCATCTCAGACTTTACGCGACATGAAGTGGACCGTTTCCTAAAGGAGAATGGCGCCCACCCCGTTCCATCGGCGACCGTTCGCCTCGCGCATCACCTTAGTGGCGATCAGAACCCCCCGGCGGCCATCAGCACCGATCCGCTGAAAATTTTGAACAGCAGGCCATATGTCGCCTACATTTCAACCGTCGAAGCACGCAAGAACCACCTGTATGTCGTTGAAGCTTGGCAGCAACTCATAGCCGAGGGCGTGCGCGTACCGGACCTCGTTTTTGTTGGGCGAAAAGGGTGGAAGATTGATCCCTTGCTCCAACTCCTGGAGGCAACGAACTACCTCGGTGGCCGAGTTCATATATTGGAAGGCTTGTCCGACGAAGAGGTTGATCGCGTATATTCCAATTGCTTGTTTACAGTCTTCACGAGCATGGTTGAAGGCTGGGGACTTCCGGCTGGCGAGAGTCTCTATTTTGGACGTCCGTGCATCGCCTCGAGGAATTCGTCCATTCCCGAGGTTGGTGGTGATTTTCTAGACTATGTGGACCCCCTCAATCTTCGCGATGGCATCGCCGCCTTCCGGCGCATGATTGAAGACGCCGATTACAGGGAGCGCCGCGCCGCGCTGATCGCAGCGGAATTTGAACCGCGGACATGGGATGTCGTCAGCGGCGAATTTTTCCGGAAGGCGCATGAATTGCGCCGTAAACCACGTCCTCTCCGCGACCCGACACTGCGGGAGGGAATTCTTTGCCAGTTTGATCTCAAGAGCCGTGCATTCATAAACACGTCCGATTACCTGGCCTATCCGTACCGGATATGGATCGATTCCACCGAGTTTGAGCCCAGCGTCAGGGACGGCATGTGCTGGCGCGGGCAAACTGCAACGCTCAGCATTCCAACAGAGCTGGAGGAAGGCGAGCCAATCCTGCTGTTCCTCTTGTTTGACGCGCCGGCTGGTTTCGCCGGGGGAAAAATAGCGGTGGCTGAGGCAACTTCCGAAGCCGCTCCGGCTGCAATACCCGTCCAACCAACGGCGCAGACTAGCACGGCAGTTCGGGTTCGGGTTCCCGCAACAATCCAATCCGACGGCGCGGTGCGGCTGCGGTTGTTCGGGATGGGGCCAGGATTCACTGAAACCGGCCCCGGGGTTCGCCTCAGGGGCTTAGGCTACGCCGCCGCCGACAACATCAACGCCAGACAGGAGATCGTCGAGCAATTGCTCTTGACAATCTAGCCGCCAACCTGTCCCGCCATGTGTGCGAAATATCTGCGAAAATGGGTGTTATGACAAAAAGAGTAGTCATTACAGGTATCACCGGCCAGGACGGAGCCTACCTGTCCCGCTTTTTGCTCACCAAGGGGTATGAAGTGCACGGTATCGTGCGCCGGTCCTCCCATGGCGGCGTAGCAGATCACCGTCTTCGGTGGCTCGGCATCGCTGATTCTGTCCACCTTCACGACGCAGACATGATGGACCTGTCCTCGATCGTCAGGGTCCTCGCCAGGATCAAGCCGGACGAGGTTTATAATCTTGCAGCACAATCGTTCGTGGCGTCGTCTTGGAATCAACCGGTCCTGACTGCCAACGTTACCGCGTTGGGAGTGACCACGATGCTTGAGGCGGTACAACTTGCGGTGCCGGGATCACGCTTCTACCAAGCGTCATCGTCCGAAATGTATGGAATGATCTGCGAAGAGAGGCAGAGTGAAACTACGCCTTTTTATCCGAGATCCCCGTACGCTGTCGCCAAATTGTACGGGCACTGGATTACAGTAAATTATCGCGAGAGCTTCGGATTACATGCAAGCTCTGGGATTTTGTTTAATCATGAAAGCCCTCTTAGAGGAATTGAATTTGTCACACGCAAGGTGACAGACGGCGTTGCTCGTATCAAGTTAGGATTGTCGAACGAGTTGAGGTTGGGCAACATCGATGCAAAGCGCGACTGGGGGCACGCCAGAGACTATGTCGAGGCCATGTGGCTTATGCTGCAACAGCCTCACGGCGATGACTATGTTGTCGCGACGGGCGAGACCACGAGCGTCAGGGACATGTGTCGCATAGCATTCGAATATTTGGATCTGGAGATGGACCAGTTCCTTGTTATCGATCGCCAATTGTTTAGGCCGGCGGAGGTCGACGTCTTGCTTGGCAATCCCACCAAAGCGCGGGAGGTGCTCGGCTGGACCCCCCGAACCAGTCTTACCGAAATGATCCACGAGATGGTTGACGCTGACCTGGCGCGCCTTAAGGGACCTCAGCAGCCTCAGCAGCGGATGAAGCTAATAGCTTGATGCGCCCGCTCAGTGTTAATCGAAACGGCTCCCGTCGTTTCCGCTTGCTTATCACAGGCGCCAGCGGTTTCGTTGGCAGGCATTTGGTCGATCTTATAGGAGCCAACTGGGGCGACTCCGTGGAACTACTTTGTGGTGGTCCAAATGCGGATTTGGATTTCGACCTGAACGACCCCGCGTCGATCCGGGCGGCCGCCTTAAACTTGCACGTCGATGCAGCGATCCATCTCGCGGCGACCTCCTCAATTGTCGAAGCGCGCGAGGATATGGAGCAAGCCTGGCGGGTGAACGTGTCAGGAGCCGCCGAACTTGCGAAACTCCTTAGCCATGCAAATCCCGCATTGACGTTTCTCTTCGCCAGCAGTGCAGAAGTATATGGCGATGCCTTTCTGGACGGGATCGTCGACGAGGACACCGTTCCAAGGCCGAGAAGCGGCTACGGGCACTCGAAACTAGCGGCTGAGCAAGCGATTGCAGCGTTGCTACCCGGCACGGCCTCACTGGTGGTGACACGGCCGTCGAACCATATCGGGCCTCGCCAGGACCAGAAGTTTGCCATTGCGTCGTTCGCAAGCCAACTTGCCGCTGGCGAAAAGGCTCGGAAGCCGGTGACCATCAAGGTCGGCAATCTCGACGTCGAGCGGGATTTCATGGACGTCCGCGATGTGGCGCGGGGCTATCTTGATTTAGTGCGCCTGGCCCAGGGAAGAGGCGTAAGAGCGACCTATAATATGGCTACGGGAAAATCGCGCCCAATACGTGCGCTTCTTGACCATTTACGGTCTATTGCGACGATTGAGAGCGAAGTCACCGTAGATGCGACGCGCGTCCGCCCCGCCGAAATCCCGACCGTTCGGATATGCACTCAAAGGATTGCCGAAGCGATCGGCTGGGAGCCCCGGATTTCTCTCGACAATACCCTTCAGGCAATAATGGACGATGCACGCGAGCGCGCAGCGGAACTGGCCTGAGCTTTATTTCAACTGCGGGCGGCTGCCTGCGACAGACTATGAAGGTGAACGCGAACATGGCCGGCTCATATAAGGCTTTGGACCGCTGCCGGGTGAGCGGCAGCAAAAACCTGATCTCGGTGCTTAACCTCGGCCACCAAGAGTTGACGGGCGTTTTTCCCAGAACGCTTGACGAGCCGGTGACCAGCGGCCCGCTCGAACTGGTGTGGTGCCCGGAAAGTGGGCTGCTCCAGTTGGCGCACTCTTACGACCCAGGCGAGATGTACGGGGAAAATTACGGTTATCGTTCCGGCCTCAATCAATCGATGGTTCGCCATCTTCAAAATAAGATTGCTGGCTTGGAGGCTCGTATCGGCCTTAAGCCTGGGGATGTCGTTCTGGACATCGGGTCCAATGACGCCACATCACTGAAGGCTTATTCGACTTCGTCATTGACACGTATTGGGATCGACCCAACTGGTGAAAAATTCAAATCCTTCTATCCAGATTCCATCAACCTAATCGTCGACTTTTTTTCTGCACGCGCATATAACTCGCTCAATGTAGATCGAGCGAAGATCATAACGTCCATCGCGATGTTTTATGACCTGGACGATCCAATCCAATTCGCGCGCGATATTGCGGCCGTTTTGCACCCGGGTGGCATCTGGCATTTCGAGCAGAGCTATATGCCATCAATGCTTCGAACCGTTTCCTATGATACGGTTTGCCATGAACATCTTGAATATTACTCTCTGGGGGCCATCCAAAAAATATTGGAAGCCGCCGACCTCAAGGTGATCGACGTTCAGATGAACGGCATCAACGGAGGCAGTTTTGCTGTCACCGCCACGCACCGCAACTCATCGCGCCCTGAAAATAGTGCTATTATCGATTGGCTGCTCGGCCAAGAAGATCGAATGGGGCTGGGCACGGTTCGGCCATTTCGTGATTTCGAGGATCGAGTGTTCCGGCACCGTGCGGACCTGGTCCGGCTGCTGAAGGCATTGGCTGCCGATGGCAAAAAGGTGTTCGGTTATGGCGCATCCACGAAGGGCAACGTGACGCTGCAATTCTGCGGCATCACCTCAGCCGAACTTCCGGTGATAGCCGACGTAAACCCCGACAAGTTTGGAAGCTTCACTCCTGGTACCCGCATCCCGATTGTGTCAGAATCTGAAGCGCATGCGATGAAACCTGACTATTTCCTGGTTCTCCCTTGGCACTTCAAGGAGGGGATATTGCAACGCGAACAGGAATTCACTTCCAGGGGAGGAAAATTCATATTCCCGTTCCCTGAAATCGAAATAATTTGATGCCCCTTAAGGCCGCATTGCGGATTCTGTGAGGGACGCGTAAAATGGTTTCACCTTACCTGGCACGGGACCGCAACTGGCACGCCGCGTCGCCACTCTTCGGAATAAGTCCGCTCACCTTTCCCCTCTCGGCGCTCTATTCCGCACCTGTCGCCGGCGGCGGACCAGGATCCAAGGCGCCACATCGGCCCCCGTCGCGCTGACGCCTAAGGCTTTGTTACGGCCGGCCCGACCTCCTCGGGCCGGCAGGCTTTTTTTTTGCGGCATCGCGGTTCTTCGCCCGATTCACCAGCTGACACACCCAACCAGCTTTCGGGAATAAACCGCCGCCTCCGTCGGTCTTGGCTCCTGAACCTCCAATCGGGATTGACCGCCATGGACCATGATCAAGACGCGCCGCGCACCTCGATGCTGGATCGCCGCCAGATGCTGACGCGTTGCGCCGGATGGGTTGGCACCGCCGCCGTCTATACGATGGTTGGCGGCACGCTTTCGTCGGTCACGCTCGACGAAGCGCTCGCCGCCAAGGCGCGAAGCGATGCCAAACCCTTCACCTTCCTGCAGATCAGCGACACGCATGTCGGCTTCGACAAGGCGGCCAATCCCCACGCGCGCGACACCGCGATCCAGGCGGTCGAGAAGATCAAGGCGCTGCCGCAGCAGCCCGATCTGATCCTCCACACCGGCGACATCACGCATCTGTCGACCGACGCCCAGTTCGACGATGCGAGACAGATATTGTCCGGGCTCAGCGCGCCCGTCTTCTACGTGCCAGGCGAGCATGATTTTCTGGATGAGGGCCAGGGCAAGGCGTTCCTCGCGCATTATGGCAAGGGCACGAAGGGCAGCGGCTGGTACAGCTTCGATCACAACGGCGTGCATTTCGTCGCCCTCAACAATGTCGCCAACCTCAAGCCCGGCGGCATGGCGCATATCGGCGACGAGCAACTTGCTTGGCTCCGGCGCGATCTGACCGGCCTGTCCGCCAGCACGCCGATCGTCCTGTTCGGCCATATCCCGCTGTGGACCGTCTA
>Ga0068856_100006828_pt1 | contig 11170 bp, 11 predicted proteins | sample KBSCornC62_FD_66595 | JGI IMG/M metagenome (GOLD analysis project Ga0068856, IMG submission 66595) | Corn rhizosphere microbial communities from Kellogg Biological Station, Michigan, USA - KBS Corn C6-2 | ecosystem: Host-associated > Plants > Roots > Rhizosphere > Soil ... | reverse complement strand
CCGACGAATCGTCTCGCCGCTAAATCCGCGGTTGAACAAGATGCGTTGAGCTTTATCAAAGAGCTCGCGGGGCAGCGGGCCCTCGGAGAAGTCGTGCTTTAGGCGCGCTTCGAGCAATTCGCGGGCTTTTGCGAGCTCTTCGTCGGCGTTTTCCGAGACGGGCGGAAGGCCCTTGTGCTTTAAGAACTGATTGATGAACCGGTGGCCTTTTCGTTTGCGGCCCAGTTCGGCTGCGACTTTCTCCGCCATCTCTTCGGGTGGCGTAATCCAACCCGATTCTTTGGCTCGTTCAATCGCGTTGTCGACGTCGTCTTCCGCGTAATCTTGAAGAAGCTTTTGCCGGAGTTCGAACTCGGAATAACTGCGGCGGGCCAGATAATCCATCATCTTGTTGTATGCGGTTTTGCGCGGGTAACGCTCATCCGGTCCGGCGTCAATTTCGCCGGATTCCAGGGCTTCGCCTTTAGGTTTTTTTCTGAATCGCACCGGAAGCCCTTTCTGACGAGCGCCCGGTGAGCTCTCGCCTGTTATTCGTCGTCGCCCGATCCGCCGCCGTCGAGCATTTCGATCTCGAGACCGTCTTGGTTGAGATCGCCACGCACGCGCTTATTCAAATCGCTGTTGTCGTGCCACTGCTGACCGCTCGCGACACCCGCGGCGCGGAGCTGGAAGTCTTCAGGGTTCGTCGACAACCGAAGCGCCTCATCATAATCGATTAAGTCTTGGCTGAGAAGATCCATCAAGCTTTGATCGAAACTGATCATGCCGTAGCTATCGCGCGATTCTTCAATCGCGTTACGAATCTCGCCGGTTTTCTCCGGGTCCTCGATCATTTCTTTTACGCGTTGATTATTCACGAGAATTTCGACTGCGGGAACGAATCCCGTTTTATCTTTTCGTCTCGCGAGGCGCTGCGAAATGACGGCCTTCAAAACGGCCGCGAGTTGGCGGCGCACTTGATCTTGTTCGTGCGGCTCGAAAGTTCCCAAGATCCGGTTGATCGTTTCTTGCGCGTCCATCGTGTGGAGAGTGGAGAGAACCAAGTGTCCGGTTTCCGCTGCGGTGAGCGCGATTTCGATCGTCTCGTGGTCGCGCATTTCTCCGATCAAAATGACATCTGGATCTTGTCGTAAGGCGGATTTCAAAGCATGCGAGAAAGTAGTCGTATCGAGACCGATTTCCCGTTGGCTTACGATGGATTTCCGGTCACGAATTAGGAATTCGATCGGGTCTTCGACCGTCAGGATGTGCGTGTTTTGCGTGTTGTTGATGTGATCGACAATCGCCGCCAGAGTCGAAGATTTTCCCGATCCTGTGATACCGGTGACAAGTACGAGTCCGCGTTCGTACTCCGCGATTTTTTTGAGAACTTCGGGGAGCTTCAACTCGTCGAGATTCGGGACGTTGAACGGAATGTTCCGGATGACCATGCGAACGCTTCCGCGCTGGCGGAAAATGTTCACGCGAAAACGACCGAGTCCGCTGATGCCGTATCCGACGTCGATTTCTTTTTGCTTGGCGAAGTGTTGGCGTTGGTCGTCATCGAGGATTTCGTTGGCCATTCGTTCGATATCTTCCGAGCTCAGTTGCGGAACGCCGGTTTGAAGCGGGCGCAACTTTCCGTGCTTGCGGATAACGGGAACCAGGCCCGCTTTGAGGTGAACGTCCGAAGCCTGTTTTTTCAGCGCGATCGTCAGAATATCGTTGAGTGTCATGCGAGTCCTTGGAGTTTGAACTCTTATTCTGAGGGCGGCTTTCGGGCCTGTCGAGACTAGGAAGGGGACAAGACGGTTCACGGTTCACCGTTCTCGGTTCACGGATCCTGTTGGAATTAAAACGGCAACAGAGAACAGTGAACTGTGAACAGAGAACCGAAAACTGCGCTATTCGCTTCTAAGTGCTGATCTTTGTTCAGAAGATACCGAACTGGGAGCGGCGCATCAGTGCCCGGATGAGGCTTTGACCGTACCCCGTGGCGCGGGCAGAGTTTTGAACCGTGAAAAGACGCATTTTAGAAGCTCTCGCGACCGGTTTTTACTTGGGCAAAATTCCGAAGGCGCCTGGCACTTGGGGCACGCTGTTGGGGATTCCGTGCGCTTGGGTCATGGCCTCCTTCCTTCCGCCAATTTGGTACATGTTGGTCGCGATCGCGTTCGTCTTGTTCGCATCGTTTGTGGCCGAAATGTATGAACGCGAACTCGAAGCGCACGATCCAAAAGAGATCGTGATCGACGAGGTTGTCGGGTACGTCATCGCGATGACCTGGCTTCCGCTCACATGGCAGTCATTCGTAGCGGCGTTCATCGCCTTCCGCTTCTTCGATATTTTGAAACCTGGACCTATTCGCCGCATCGATCAAAAGGTGAAGGGCGGATTGGGAACGGTCTTAGACGACGTCGCTGCGGGTTTGATCTCTTCGATTCTCTTGCAAGTGATCTTGCGCGAGACATCGTGGTTGGGAGTTCATCCGTATGCGTTCTGAACTTGTGAGCCGTGCAGTTGAAGCTTTGCGCGCACGGGGTGCGACGGTTTCATTTGCCGAAAGCTGCACGGGCGGAATGCTCTCTTCGATGGTGACGTCAGTGGCCGGAGTGTCAGACGTCTATATGGGATCGATCGTTGCGTATTCAAACGAGGTGAAAGAATCCGTGCTCGGAGTTGAGCGCAGACTTTTGCAATCGTCAGGCGCCGTGTCTTCGCCGGTCGCCCGCGCCATGGCGCGCGGAGTTCGGGATCTGATCGGGACGACGTGGTCAGTGTCGATTACCGGAATCGCAGGTCCGGGCGGCGGATCTGTTGAGAAGCCGGTAGGCACTGTCTTCGTCGCGATCGCTGGCCCGGGAGTTGATAGAGCGGTTGAGCAGCACTTTACGGGCGGAAGGCATGTGATTCAGCAGGCTTCGGCGGATTACGCGCTTCAGCTTTTGATTGAAGAAGTCGGTGAAATGCAGGCTTTAAATTAGGCTTGAACGAAGTGGGGGCTGGAATTTAGTCGAGATTTAGAAAAGCGGTTGACGAGCACTTACACTTAACTTACACGTATATGTGTAACAACGTTTAAGAGTAGTAACTGCTGCTTTCTGATGATTAGAGACCAGCAACTTAGAATAGACAACAAAATGCTGCCGGGGGGTCCTGGTGGTTAGACGAAAACAGGGGATGACATGGCTTTCGGAACTTCAAAAGAAAAAGCAGAACCTAAAACAGTCGGCGCAGTGAGCGAGAAGAGCAAAGCTCTCGATCTCGCGGTTTCGGCGATTGAAAAGCAATTCGGTAAAGGTTCGATCATGCGTCTCGGCGCTGGCGAAGCGATGCAAAAAGACGTTGAAGCGATTTCGACCGGCGCTTTGTCTCTCGACTTAGCGCTCGGCATCGGCGGTTTGCCAAAAGGCCGTATCGTCGAGATCTACGGTCCAGAGTCGTCGGGTAAAACAACTCTCGCGCTCACGACGATCGCCGAAGCTCAGCGCAAAGGTGGCGTCGTTGCCTTTGTCGATGCCGAGCACGCGCTCGACGTCGGTTACGCTCGCAAATTGGGCGTTAACACAAGCGATATGCTGATCTCGCAACCTGATACGGGTGAACAGGCTCTCGAAATCGTCGAGACTCTCGTTCGTTCGGGCGCGATTGACGTGTTGGTTGTCGACTCGGTTGCGGCCCTCGTGCCACGCGCCGAAATCGAAGGTGAGATGGGCGATAGCCACGTCGGTCTTCAGGCTCGTTTGATGTCGCAAGCTCTTCGTAAGCTCACATCGGCGATCTCTCGTTCGAAAACTCTCGTGATCTTCATCAACCAGCTTCGTATGAAGATCGGTGTGATGTTCGGTAACCCAGAGACGACAACGGGTGGTAACGCATTGAAGTTCTACGCTTCGGTTCGTCTCGATGTTCGCCGTATCGGCGCGATCAAAGACGGTGAAGAGGTTGTCGGTAACCGCACGGCGGTGAAAGTCGTGAAGAACAAGATGGCGCCGCCGTTTGCGAAGGTCGAATTCGACTTGATGTACGGCGAAGGCATTTCGTTCGAGGGCGACTTGGTCGATCTCGCAACGAAGTACGAACTCGTCGAGAAATCGGGCGCATGGTACTCGCTCAACGGCGAGCGCATGGGTCAAGGTCGCGACCAAGCGAAAGAGTTCTTGAAGCAGAACAAAGCGGCGGCTCAAGAGCTTCGTCGTAAGATTCTCGAGCTCAACAAGATCGGTGTCATCGCTCCTTTGGCTGACATGATCGCGGCTCCGGATCTCGCTGCTGATGAGAAGACTGAAGGTGCAGCAGCCGCTGAAGATTCGGCTAAAAAGACTGTGGCACCAGCGGCTCTCGCAGCGAAAGCCTCGAAGACGGCAGCAGACGCGAAAGCGGCGGCTCCGGCAGCGAAGAAAGCTCGCACTGAAGCTGAGCACTAATCTTTAAGGATCAATGGCGCGTTTGTCGCCGAGTGGTCCGACTCGAGCGCAAACAACCTAAAACGCCTTTCGAAAGCCTGAGCACTCCCGCGCTCAGGCTTTCGTCATTTTTGTCGCCCTTGCTCCGCAAGGGACTTTGCTCCGTCGCTTCGCTCAGTCGTCAATACCAAGGGCTTTGCCCTTGGATCCTACCGCTTTGACCTGTCTTATTTTGAAACAAGATCTTCGGTAGGGAAAAGAAGAGACCGATATATGTATATATGCTCGATCTTAAAAAGTTTCCTATCCTTGCAGAGACGGCTCATACCTATGCCACCGAGGTTCTTATCTTGGCTGATGCGATGGGAAGCGCGCCTGTGACCTTAGTTGAGGTCATGCAAGATTTTTTAAAGATCGTTAAGAACCCGATCATTGCAGGTGGATTTGCAGTTGCTCATCACGGGTTTGTCCGTGGCACTCTGGATATCGACGTGATCTCGATCGGATCCACCAAAGACGAAATCGAAAGCTTCAAGTCGCTTGGTTATAAACATGAATCGGTACGAATTTCTAATGGCGTCATCGATCTTTTGACCAAAGCCAATAAGGGCGTCGATTTCATTCATATTGATGACGATCAATTTCTGGCGTCGATGATCAAGCGTACGGTGGTTGGAAATATGCTAACTCAGCCAGTCCGAGTGATTTCAATTGAGGATCTGATTGTTTTGAAATCGATTGCTGCGAAAGAGCGATCAGGAAAAGACACATGGGATCTCGAAAAATTATTGGTGATGCCTTATGACAAGGACTATGTCGAAAAGTGGCTTCATCATTTTAAAGTTTAAGTTGCGATCGGCTACGAAGGTCTGAACCCCGTCGACGGGGTCTTTAAGAACCGTGTCTTCAGCGCGCTAGAACGAGCGACCTCTCTGAACGAGAAAGTACAAAGGACCCAAGCTTCAGTGGTTTGAAATCAGGGAACGCTTCGTACATTTCGATAACGGCTGTCTTAAATTCAAAGCGTTGATCACCATCGACAAGATGAATGCGCACATCAAACGACCAGCCGTCTCGATCGGGATATTGGAAGTGGATAAAGTCGGCGTTGAATTCACGAACTCCGGGAAACCATTCGCTTAACGATCGAACGTGCTCTAGGTGAGCGCGTCCCAGCGTCATTTCGATTGATGGAAAGCGATCAATCGAGCGAGGCGCGATAACGGCCTGAGGCTTCGCTTTGCGAATATAATACTTCATGATCCATGGGCTGAAGTAGTTACCGAGACTCGCAGGATCTTCCATTGTCGAAATTGAATCGAACCAATTTTGCCCGTCGGGAAATGACCGACTGAACACATTCCAATCCAGCGGAAGCTCACTCATGATTTCCGATGCATCAAGGCTCATCGGATCAAACGTTTGGAACGCAAGACCTAAAGAGTTAGGTCGGCGATTGCGAAGGATTTCGAAATATGATCCCGCTCGGGAGCGCAAATAGATCCCTTCCCATTGATCGTTGTCGGTTTTGACCACGCTGTGACGGAAGCCATTTTGGATGAAATCTTTCATCTTAAGAAGAGCATCAAAGTCTTCATTGGAGGCGTTAATATAGAAATGATCGAGAACGAGTGAATCACGTATCGTCATTGTGGGCTCCGGTGGGCGACGAGAAGGCCTTCGATGAGAATGTTGGTGCGCGCGGGATCGGTGTCATTGAAACGGGCGGAGAAGGTTTGTGCTGGAAATCGGTCGGGCCATGCAGTGGCGAGATCCATGCGGCGGAAGCGGCGAGGCGCGAGTGGGTCGAGCACGTAGAACTCTGAGGGAACATCGGGGTTATAGCCCGCGATGATCACGTAATGACCTGAGAGACGGCGAATCGGGCCTTCGGATTCAAGTGAGTAAGAACCGAGCTTCGCGATGACGATTGTATCGTCTCGCAGGGATGTGTGCATCGTGCGTGCGGAAACCCGGCCGGCAAAATGCGAATCGCTGTCGGTGCTTGAGTAGAGTTCAACTTGTCCGTTCATTCCTTCTTCGCGCATCGCGGCTCGCATCACGTCGCCGAGATCCGTCAGACGAGAGCCTTGTCTAACAACATCAATCAGAGTCATCGGAAAAAGTCTCCGGACAACATCGGCAATTCGTTCAGGACCGTTCATCGTGTTCGTGCCGCGACCGTAGATGCGGTGAAACTTCGAGAGCGAATTTACAAGACAGGTTGGGCCGCAAAGCTGTGAGCCGTGCGAACCGATGAGCCCCTCGATTTCGAGGTAGTCGTCGTTTTGTGAGGTTTGGCCGTAGCGGCCGTCGATAAGGGCGCCGTGGGTGCGAAAAATGGCCTGACAGATGTCAGCCGCATAGACACTTCCGCCCACCAAAAGCGTTAAAATGAAGACTAAGTTTCGAAGTATGATCACGGCTTTTGTGAGAGCAACCAAGGAGCCAATTTCGGTTATATGATCGCGTGAAGTGCTTGGAGAGTTTTTTCGCGATTTTTCGCATCGACGATGACGGTCAGGCTCATCGCGCCGAACATCATTTTGTGAATCATCACCGACTGACTTGAAAGAGCCTGAGCCATTTGTTCAGGAAGCGGTGATGCGAAAGCGCCTTGGCAGGTCGCGGTCACGCTTGAGAGTTCAAGCGAATCCAATTCCAAATGAGCTTCACGTGCTGCCACTTGCGCGATGGCGCCGAGAGTTTCTGCAGGTGATGTAATCAAGAACGAAACGCGGCCATCGGCGATATGCGTATCGAGAATTTGCGGAAGCGGAAGCGAAGCGCCTTGTAAAGCTCGGGACATTTCGTGAAACGCCGTCGCCAGATCGGGACGATCGACTTTCAACCATCGAACGTCTTTGTGCGAGTTCACGGAAATGATTCGAGCGTTTTCGTACATGGGTGCGGCCTCATCAATTACGGTTTCTCGCTCGGTTTCTCCATGTGCCATGCAGACGACGAGCGGGATTTTCAAGAGCGCGGCCAATTCCACACTTCGATAGTGCAGAACTTTTGCGCCTCCAAAAGTCATATCTAAAAGTTGCAGATAATGGAGTTGCGGTAAATGCCTTGTATGAGGCACGACGTTTGGATCCGCGGAGTGGACGCCGTCGACATCTTTCCTGATTTCACAGCGCGACGCTTTGAAGTAAGCCGCCATCGCAACGGCGGTGACGTCGGATCCGCCGCGGCCGAGCGTCGTGATCTCTTTTGTCTTCGGTGAAACGCCTTGAAAGCCTGCGAGAACAACCACGTGTCCGCGATCGATTTCGGCTTCGACACGAACGGGTTTAACATCTACGATTCGCGCGCTCGAATGAAGTTCATCGGTCATGATGCCGGCTTGAGAGCCCGTGAAGCTAATCGCGGGTGCGCCACGATCAATCAGCGCCATGCTCATCAGGGCCATCGAAATCCGTTCACCCGTCGTCAAGAGCATGTCGAGTTCGCGGCGATTCGGCGTCGGAGAAACGGAGTAAGCGAGCTCGATGAGTTGGTCGGTGGTTTTTCCCATGGCGCTCACGACAACGAGAACGGATTCTCCGGCCTTGTGAAGTCGAGCGACGCGCTCAGCGACAGATTGAATTTGATCGGGGCGTGCGAGAGAAGAGCCGCCGTATTTTTGAACGATCATCGAAGCCGCCACATGCGGCTCGATGGAAAAGCTGAGCCGCTTAGTTGTTCGCCGCCTCTTGAGTTACGTCAGAGGCCTGTTGTTGTTGCAAACGCGTGTACTGAGCCACCATCAACGACGCGCCCTTCGGCACGCGAATCTGGTGTCCTCTCACTTCGCGCGGAATAAACCCTCTTGTCAATTCTGGGTTGAGATCCATCAAGTACTTGCCGCTGACTCCCAAATAGCCCGCGAGGTTTACGAGATCCGTTCCTCCGGGAACGCGAACCGTGTCAAACGACAACGGCACCTGATAATCGAGGTCTCTGAAGCCATAAAGGGCCGGCGCCTTCGCAATTAAAGTGGCCGCGATGATTTTTGGAACGTAGTCGGTCGTTTCGCGCGGAAGAGCATGTTTATCTGCAAGCTCCCAGAAATTGTTCGTCCCGTGGCGCTTAATTAAGCGACGCACACCGGTCTCACCCATATTGTATGATGCCGCAACGAGATACCAGGAGTCGAATTCGCCGTTGAGCTCCTTCATGTACGCGATCGCCGCGTGCGTCGATTTCTCGAAATCGCGTCGTTCATCAATCCACCAATTGATATTCAATCCGTAATGACGAGCGGTCGGTGCGATGAATTGCCAGAGTCCGATCGCGCCCATGTGCGAGGCCGCATCCGGTCTAAATCCGCTTTCGATCATCGCGAGATAGACGAGATCCTGCGGAAGGCCCGCCCGTTGAAGTTCGTCTTCGAGAACCGGGACGTAGCGCGATGAGCGCTCAAGCCATGTTTTAAACGACTTTCTTCCGTCGGTTTGAAACCACTTGATCCAGTTGGAGACGCGGTTGTTGTACGTGACGGGGATGTCGAAGATAAACGGAGTCTCGTTCGACGAAGTCGAGAGCTTCATGTTCGACGTTTCAAGCGAACTCAATGTTTTCAGTTGAACCGGTGGAGGTTCGTTCTCGATGACCGGGCGAGGAATACCTTTTTGAGCGAGAAGATCTCCGAGAATCGTCGGGTGCGCTTCGAGAAACGCAAGTCGCTCTTGCGTGATCGGGCCGGGCAGCCGCACAGGTGCTTCTTCGGGATTTTCGAGTTCCTTCACGATTTCCGATTTAACGACCGGGTCGCGACTGGTGATTCGTTTCGCCATTCGAACGTGGCGCACCGATTTCACTGGAGCCGAAGAACAGCCCGCAACAAGAGTTGCGAGAATCGCGCAAAGGAGCTTTTTCATTGGATCATCTTAAAACCGCGGCACAGATAGCGCCAAAGCAATCGGCTCATCCGCGACCGAGGTCGTGACACGGTTGATGACGCTCGATCTCTTCGGTTTCGACGGAATTTTGACGGGCCGTCGGCACGAGCTCGAATAACTTGAGTCTAGAATGTGGCACCGGGCTTGCTTTGCTTAAGTATGCGGAGATGGATCTTCGCCAGAGCTCGACGTCGAGCTCGACCAAGGAGCAGGTCATGAGCAAAGGTATTTTCACAGCTGTCAGCGGAGCGATCGCGCAGAGCGCGAAGCTTGATACCATTGCCAACAACCTTGCGAACGTAAACACACCGGGATTCAAACGAGATCAACAAGTCTTCAAAGAATATCTGACGGCATATGAGAAAGAGCCGGGAACGATTACGGTTCCCCGCGTTCCGGCTTCGATTGAATCTTTCTACGATGTGAATGGCGGAGATAAAGCCTACGTCGATGCGGCGGGAACGTACACGAACTTCGAGCAAGGTTCGCTTCGCGTAACCGGTAACAAATTCGATCTCGCCATCGAAGGCGACGGTCTTTTCGAAGTCGCGACTCCGCAGGGCGTTCGCTACACGCGTGCCGGCGATTTCACGATTAATAACGAAGGAACTCTCGTCACGAAGCAAGGTTTCCCTGTCTTGAAAGACGGCGGAGAAGGCGCTCCCGCCGAGGGACGCATGATCAAATTCGATCTTAATCATTCTGACGTTTCGATTTCGCCGGAAGGTTTGATCAAGAGCGGCGATCAGGATTTGGGCCGTCTTGCGGTGACGAAGTTCGGTAACAAAGATGCCCTCCGTAAAGTCGGATCGAACATGTACATGCTGAAAGAAAACATGGATGCGCAGAGATCCGTGTCTGACGCGAAAGTCAGTCAGGGCATGCTTGAGGGCTCAAACGTAAATATAGTTCGTGAAATGACTGACATGATCGCGGCCACTCGGGTCTTCGAATCGACGCAAAAAGCAATTCAAGCGTACGACTCGATGAACGGGAAGGCCGTTAACGAAATTCCGAAACTGAAATAATAATGCGCGCCCCATAGGCGCGACAGAGGTAAAGAAATGCTTCGTTCACTCACAACTGCCGCAACCGGAATGCAAGCGCAGCAACAAAACATGGACACGATCGCCAACAACCTGGCGAACGTTTCCACGACGGGCTTCAAGCGTTCACGCGCCGAGTTCGAAGACTTGCTGTACCAAACTCAAAAAGAGCCGGGCGCAGCGAGCGGTCTCAACGCGGTTTCGCCAACAGGTGTGCAAACCGGTTTGGGTGTAAAGACGGCGTCCGTTCAGCGGGACTTCGAATTGGGAGCCGCGAAAGTGACGAACAATCCTCTCGATATGATGATTGAAGGCGCGGGTTTCTTCCCCCTTCAAATGCAGGACGGAACCGTTGGTTACACGCGTGACGGTTCGTTTAAAAAAAGCCCGTCAGGCGCGGTCGTCGATAAAAACGGGAACGCGTTAATTCCGCAGATCACGATTCCGCAGGATGCGACGGCCGTTACGGTTGATCCAGACGGAAAAGTTTCAGTCGTCATCGGAAATAATCGCGAGCCACAGGCGCTTGGTCAGATTCAGATTGTGAACTTCATCAATCCGGCTGGTTTGAAAGCGCTCGGCAAGAACGTTTTCGCGCCAACAGGTGCGAGCGGTCAGCCGCAGCAGGGAACTCCGGGCCAAACAGGCTTCGGGCAAATCGCTTCGCAGCAGCTCGAAGGCTCAAACGTGAACATCGTCGATGAAATGGTCAACATGATCACGGCTCAGCGTTCTTACGAAACGAATTCAAAAGTGATCCAGGCTTCCGACCAAATGCTTCAGTACATGAACCAGCTGAAATAATTTTTTTGCGGTGTAATTGAATGAGTAAAGTTCTCGTCTTTAATTTGAT
>Ga0068856_100006827_pt1 | contig 11170 bp, 12 predicted proteins | sample KBSCornC62_FD_66595 | JGI IMG/M metagenome (GOLD analysis project Ga0068856, IMG submission 66595) | Corn rhizosphere microbial communities from Kellogg Biological Station, Michigan, USA - KBS Corn C6-2 | ecosystem: Host-associated > Plants > Roots > Rhizosphere > Soil ... | reverse complement strand
TCCGGGGTCGCGCAAAGCTCGAGATAGAGTTCCGAAGATAAACTCCGAAGCCCGCCGAAGTACTCCTGTCACTTCCCCGAATTGCCCGGCCCACCCACCGCATAAATTCGCGGAATCCTCTTCTCTAACTCAGGCAGCACAGGAAAGCTCGCGTGCGGCTCCGCTTGATACCAGTAGGCCACCGAAAAATAATTGTCCGACCGCACATTCGCGTGCCCATGCTCAATAGTCGCCCGCAATGACTTGGTAAACGGAATCGGTGAATCCAAGTGAAACCGGTATACCGATGAACGCCCGCCCGCCACTTCTTTGCCGACTACCGGCGCCCCAAACAGCGGATAAGAAAACGGATGTCCCCCAAAATCCCAAGCCCCCAGGAAATAATCCTCTGACCCAGTCCCATTGATCGAGGGCGTCTTCTCTCCATCAACAAAAAACATGTCGTCGCCCTCACCCCACCATCCATCCTGGTTCTGCAACACCGACATAGTCACGCCTACAAAGTGCCCGCGCCCCGAAGCCTCCATCCAGACCAAATTTCCCTCGCCGTTCAAATTCTTTTTATCGTTGACCATCGCCTCGCCATTCGACTTCCACTGATTGCTCCATCCGTTGGCCGGAGTCTCCTGCCGGTACTGCGCGTGAAGATAAAGCTGATCGGACGGCAGCGCTTTGCCGTAAGCGCGGTAATCGATGTTGAAATAAAATGCGTCCGTCTTGATCGAACCCTCGTTAGTCACAGTGATCCGAGCATGCTTCTGAAACGGCATAGGAATAAAGCAATTCAGAGCCTTGTCGGAACTCACCGATAACGCCTGCGATTGGTAGTAGTGATACTCGCCCAGCCCCAGCCCGAAAAAATCGCCAATAGGAGCCTCAACACTGGGAGCATTCTCGTCATCCCAGTACATCCGCAACACTAGCGCCTTCAAGTGATGCGGATCATCGCTCGCAATGGTCACCCAAACGTGTGTGATGAGCCCCGGCCCAGCTTCATCCAGCATGGTCAGAGTCTCTCCCGGCGCGATGCGCCGAGCATCCGCATTCGCCCCACTGCGGTCATAACTCGAGACCCGATGCTGCACGTAGTCCTTCGCATCGGGCAGACTAGTTATCCAGTTCATCGCATCTTGCGCACATAACGGAAGTGATAGGAGCAGGTACAAAATCCACAGGACAAGTGCTTTCATGCTTCTTATCTCCATGCGATGATTTGTGCCCAGGACCCAGCCGCAAAGCCATGGAAGAATACAGCCCGAGGCGCAAGCCTGGGTTAGGGATCAGCAATATAACGAATCCGGAGGGACGACACAAACATCGGCTGCCTTCCCCTTCAGCGTTGTTCCGAAAATTCAGATGAGCTTCATAGCGGTATATTCCCGTGCTTCTTAGCCGGATTCTTATCCCGCTTAGTTTCCAGCATCCCCAGCGCCTGGATCAATTTCTTCCGCGTATCCCGTGGTTGAATCACGGCATCCACGAACCCGCGATCCGCTACCACATAGGGATTCGCAAACCGCTCCCGGAATTCTTCAACCTTCTCCCGCCGCACCTGCTGCCGGTCTACGGCAGCATCCAGTTCGCGCTTGTAAACAATGTCCACCGCGCCTTCCGCGCCCATCACCGCAATCTCCGCGGATGGCCACGCATAGTTCACATCCGTCCGAATGTGTTTCGAAGCCATCACGCAGTACGCCCCGCCATAGGCCTTGCGCGTGATCACTGTCACCTTGGGCACCGTCGCCTCGGCAAAGGCGAATAGCAGCTTCGCCCCATGCTTGATGATCCCGCCATACTCCTGCGTTGTTCCCGGCAAAAATCCTGGGACATCCTCAAACGTGACCAGCGGAATATTGAAGCAGTCGCAGAATCGCACAAATCGCGCACCCTTCACCGACGCATTGATGTCCAGCGTCCCCGCCAGCACTGCCGGCTGATTCGACACAATCCCCACCGAGCGCCCGTCCAGCCGCCCAAATCCCACGACGATGTTCTTCGCGAAATGCTCCTGCACCTCGAAGAAGTACCCATCGTCCACCACCGAATGAATCACCTCTTTGATGTCATAAGGCTGGTTGGATTGCGCCGGCACAATCTTGTCCAGCGCCGCATCCGCCCGGTCCACCGGATCACTGCAAGCTTTTCGCGGCGGCTCATCCAGATTATTGGACGGAATAAAACTTAACAGCTCCCGCACCATCGAGAGACACTCCCCGTCGTCATGCGCTACAAAATGCGCCACGCCCGAAGTCTCATTGTGGGTCATCGCCCCGCCCAGTTGTTCCTTCGTCACTTCCTCATGCGTTACCGTCTTGATCACATCCGGCCCGGTGATGAACATGTAGGAAGTCTTATCCACCATCAGCACAAAATCTGTAATGGCTGGCGAATACACCGCGCCGCCTGCGCACGGGCCCATAATCGCCGAGATCTGCGGCACCACCCCGCTGTACAAAGTGTTGCGCAGAAAAATATCCGCGTATCCGGCCAGTGACATCACACCTTCCTGGATCCGCGCCCCTCCCGAATCGTTCAGCCCAATTACAGGCGCTCCCATCTTGGCCGCCAGATCCATGATCTTCACGATCTTCCCCGCATTCGCCTCCGACAGGGATCCGCCAAATACGGTGAAGTCTTGCGCGAACACGTAAACCAGCCGCCCCTCGATTTTTCCGTAGCCGGTCACAAATCCATCACCGTAGATCTTCTGCTCCGCCATTCCGAAGTCGGTACACCGATGCGTGACCAGCTTGTCCGTCTCCTCGAACGTCCCTTCATCCAGCAGAAACTCAATGCGCTCGCGCGCCGACATCTTGCCTTCCTTGTGCTGGCGTTCGCGCCGCTTCGCCCCGCCGCCGTCCTCGGCGAGTTGGTTCCGTTTCTTCAGTTCTTCCATCTGCTGCTCGAGATTCATGGGGAAGGATTATATTCCGTTCGCCTTCGGGTTCACGGTCTGAGCCCACGTAGGGACAGCCTCCCAGGCCTGTCCCGTCATAAAACTTAGAGACGTTCTTACAAGGGCTGTGGACGGAGCGGGCGGGGCTTCGCCCGGCTGGGCAGCCTGAGAGGCTGTCCCTACATGTGAGGCATCGCTCGGCGCGTCCCAATCGTTTGCTTGCAAACCTCTGATTGTGAATCACGTCTCGCGGCGGTGACCTCCCGTAATCTGTTGCCAGACATTGTGTTCCGCTAGCCTGAATCTTCAGCCTTTTATCAGGAGGAGTCTATGTCCGTAAAGCTCTGGTTCCGCGCCGGCGCAGTTGCAGCTGTCTCCCTCGCGCTTTCCGCCAGCATAGCCGTGGCACAAGGTCACGGTCATGACAAACACGCCCGCGATGACCACGATCGCTGGCACGATCGCGATGAGCGCCACGGTCATGAAGCCCGTGAACACGGCCATGGTCACGGCCGGGGACATTACAAAGATCGTGACCGCGACATCCACGGCTGGTACCGCGCCCACTATCGTCAACTTCCTCCCGGGCTCGCCAAGCGTGATCGCCTGCCCCCAGGGCTCGAGCGTCAGTTGATCGTGAACGGCACCTTGCCTCCCGGTCTGCGTAGCAGAATGCAGCCGTGCCCACAAGAGTTGGAGGTAATGCTTCCTCCTCCCGATCCGGGCTATCGCCACGTATTCATTGGCGGAAACCTGGTCCTGGTCAACCGAGTCAGCTTCCAGGTAGCCGACGTCTTCCACTTCGACGCCGCCTTCTAATAAAAAACAGGGTGGATAGAAACAGGGTTCCCTACTCAGGGCCACGAAAAGCAAAATTCAAAGCTGGGTGAGAATCAACGGATCCTCTTGTTCCTTCTCTCCTCGGGATGAAGGGGCAGCACGTTTCCCATTGGGCTGGGAGAATTAGCTTTGAAGGCCGTCGGCTTGGAGCTACGAAGGATCTTCGGCTCGATTCCGCCGTGCGAGAACTCAAGCTTGGCTTTTAAAACGTGCAACGACTCTCGCAGCTCATGTTGTACTTTGGCTGCCTCTTGCCGCAGTCGCCTCATCTCTGCGACATTGGATCGAAGATCCATGAGTATGGCAGAAGAGTCGTGCTCGCATTGAGACAGCGGAACTACTTCTCGAAGGGGAACGGAAGCGATCCAACAATCGAGTTCAGCTTTGGTGGCGATCACTGAGCCGGCTACTCTCCCGGCGGGCCGACGTACGGGAAGTCCTAGTTCGCGTTCATAGCGCTGCACGGTACGAACTCCCTTGCCGAGGTAGTTCGCAATATCTTTCCACCCGCTGATGATCGCGACCTGCGGCATTTCTTGCTCACTTTCCGTTCTCATCAAGACCGGCTTTCCCTTACTACGTCGCCGCGTGATTCTCAGTCCTTTTCCCAGTCCGCAAACCGAAGAGCCCTGCTCTCTAGTCCGCACGCGGATTCCGGCGCACCATCAATGACGGCGTCCCAACAAGCGACGCCTTCTTAGGCGTTCTCAATAATGAGGTGCCATTTCCAGTTTCGTTCTTTTTGCGAGATTCTTCTGCAATCAACTTTTTCACTACGGCGACCGGAATCTGCTCAAAACGTGACTTCACTTTTCGCACTTCTATTGGTTCCCTCTGTGAAACAGTAGCAGGGCGGGAGCCGTACGGGTCATATCTTTTGGCGGCCGAGCCTTCCGCTTTAACCTGACTAAGCTGCTGATTTGGTGGTACTTGCGTGTCTGCTTAGCGAGAGGAAGTGGGTCGATTCAAGAGGCGGTTCTTGCTGTCGCCTTGGCGTGTTTTTCATTGTAAATACTGTTACGAAGGAATACGATTACGCTACGTTCTTTAACGATCCGACACGCGAGGACGCGTTATGAATACTCCCGCCAAAAGGGCTGCGATGAATTTCAAGACCATCGCCCAAGTGGAGGTTCCGCAAGGGCGCAATGGAAAGCACAAACAGATTGTTACCAGGATGCTTTCGGATCTCGATCAACTACAGAATGGCACCGCACTCAAAGTGCCTTTGGCAGAATTAGCGGAAAGCAAAGAAAAGGTCAGATCTGCGTTGAATCGTGCGACTCGGAAATCGGGACGCAGTGTTGCCACCGCCACCGACGCCAAGTTTTTATATGTGTGGAACGAGGCATAGTGGTGAGCAATGAGCGAGCCGGGTGTGCTTATGGCTTGGCTCATTGTTCAGCGCGGGCGAATGGTCGAGCTTGTAGCGGCCGTTGCAAAGAACGTCGACTCGCACAGTAGCCCAGACCTCAATCACGCTGATGAAGAACAGCTAGTTCACTTGATAATGCCGCGCTCGGCGGCCTCGACGAACCGGATCAGCATATCCACATCTTCCCCCCGATCGTCTTCAGATTTGAGTTTTTGCAGCGCCTGCGCGGTATTCATTTTTGAAGCGAGCAGAATCTTGTACGCGTGATGAATCTTGGCGATGCGTTCTTTAGAAAACCCCCGCCGCTGCAGGCCGACTTTATTCATTCCATACGCGTGGGTGTCGCGCGCCGCCGAGGTCATGGAGAAAGGCAGCACATCCTGAGTAATGGTCGTGCCTCCGCCAATGTAGGAATGCGCTCCGATCCTCACGAACTGATGGACCGGGCAGAGCGCGCCCACAACCGCCCACTCCTCAACCGTCACATGGCCGCCTAGGGTGGCTCCATTGACCAGCATCACGTGATCCCCAATGATGCAGTCGTGTCCGACGTGGGTGTAGGCCATGATCAGCAGATGGCTTCCAATCTTGGTCAGCCCTCCGCCTTTGACCGTGCCGCGGTTGATGGTCACGTACTCGCGAATTTCGTTGTGATCGCCGATCTCAAGCTGGGTGGGTTCGCCACGATAAGTTACATCCTGCGGCGCCATGCCGATGGCTGCATAGGGGAAAAACGAATTCTCCGCCCCAATTTTCGTTGGACCCTCAATCGCCACATGCGACAACAAGCGGCAGTTTTCGCCGAGGTCTACGTCCCGACCGATGACGCAATAGGGCCCAATGCTGCACGATGAAGGGACTTTCGCGCCTGGATCAATAATGGCCGTGGGATGAATCATCGGAGGTGAATCTTTGGCCTGCTGCGTAGGCGCATTCACGGGTTAAGATTCGCTCGCAGCGCTACCGTCCGCCGCGCGTCCCCGCGAGCTGTCGATGAGCTGGCAGGACACGATTGCTTCCGCAACTTTTTTGGCGCCTACGTAGGCGTAACCCTGCATTTTGGCCGCGGTCATGCCTGGCACCGAGCGCCAGCCGGTAACCGTAACTTCAATGCGCAACTGGTCCCCTGGACTGACCGGACGCCGAAATTTCGCCCGCTCGATGCCGGTGAACACCATTACTTTGTCACTGCGATCCTGTATCTCGGTTAAAAGAAGGGCGCCGCCAGCCTGGGCAATCGCCTCGACTATCAAGACGCCCGGCATGATCGGCAATCCTGGGAAATGTCCTACAAAAAACGGCTCGTTGATGGTCACGTTTTTGATCGCCACGACCCGGCGTCTGCGTTCCAGTTCCAGCACGCGATCGATCAGCAACAGGGGGTAACGATGAGGCAGAATTTTGAGAATCTCGTGGATATCGTACGCGATCTTCGCGCTCTCGGGCGAAGCTTCTGGCCCAGCGTTGTTCTCAATCATGGTCGTCCAAATCGGCCTGACGATTATACTGTACGGCTTGCGGGTCAATAGGTTGGAGCGCACGGCGGGAGTCTGACAATGAGCGCCAGGAAGAAAGCGGTGTCATCGCAATCGCAAACGGATCCGTCGTGGTCCGACCGGCTTCATTTTTTCGAAGAAAAGCTGCCGGCGATGGTGCAGACGATCCGCGAATTCGTGGAAGTCGAGTCTCCCAGCGACAACAAGGCAGCGGGCGACGGTATGGGCGCACTGCTTGCAGCCAGGTTCAATGAAATTGGTGGGAGATCGCGACTGCATCGCACTTCCGAGTACGCTGACAATCTGCAGATCGACTTTCCCGGGCGGGAGGACCAGGAGTCGGTTCTGCTTCTGGGTCATTTCGATACCGTGTATCCGCTGGGAGCGCTAAGCACCATGCCCTGTCACACGCAGGACGGCCGGTTGTATGGACCGGGCGTTCTTGACATGAAATCAGGAATCGCCTTGATGATGTACGCGATTCAGGCGCTGCAAACCTGGCATGGAATGTTGCCGCGCCCCATCACTGTGTTTCTGGTCTCTGACGAAGAGGTGGGGAGCGGTTCGTCGCGCAAGATTACGGAGAAGCTGGCGAGAGCCTCCGCTGCGGTGCTGGTTCTCGAGCCTGCCGCGGGCCATGGTGCTGTGAAAACAGCACGCAAAGGCGTCGGCGAATACACGCTGACCGTGAACGGAGTAGCCGCCCATGCCGGGCTCGATCCCGCAAAAGGCCACAGCGCGATTGTGGAACTTGCACACCAGATCACGGCTATCTCGAAATTCAACGACCTGCACAGTGGGGTGACAGTCAATCCCGGCATTGTTCGGGGTGGCACCCGGACGAACGTGATAGCTGCCGAAGCAGTGGTTGAAATCGACGTCCGCATTCAGAAAGCAAGCCAGGCCCGCGGACTTGATCGGAAGCTGCGGGCGTTACGAGCGCGCGATAAACGGTGCAGGCTCATCGTCGAAGGCGGCATTAACCGCATGCCGATGGAGCGCACTCCCGGAGTCGCCTCTCTATATAAGCGGGCGAAGGGGATTGCTCAGCAGATCGGATGGAAACTCGACGAGGCTGCAGTAGGTGGCGGCTCCGACGGAAACTTCACAGCCGGGATCGGCATTCCAACCCTCGACGGCATGGGAGGGGCGGGCGCGGGGGCGCATGCGGTGCACGAGCACATTGTCATTTCCGAACTGCCAAGACGAGCGCTGCTCCTGGCCGGAATGATCGAACAAGCGTGAGCCCGCGTTAGCGGAATCTCACACGCGCAACCTGCAGTTGCAGGAGAGCTCAATCTGCTACCGTAAACACCAGGAAGTAATCCATCTTGTCGCCCTTCACAAAGTCGTACTCATGCAGCATGGTGTAGCCGGCCTGTTTCGCCTCGCGAACCACAACATCTTTTTCGATGCCATGATTCTCCCCATTCCCATTGCGATCGATGATGCCCACCTTTGCGCCGGGATGAAGGGAAGATCGAAGATTTCGCAGAAGCGTAACCGGGTGAGCGATCTCGTGATAAGTCTTCAACAACAGAACGGCATCGACAGAAGTTGCGGGCAGACGCGGGTTGTCCGCCTCACTCAGGATCGTTCTAACGTTGTTCAAACGCTGTTTGTGGGCGCGCTCGCCGATGTAGCGGACCGCCTCTGGATTGATATCGACCGCATAGACTAGCCCGTCTTTGCCAACTCGTTGGGCGGCGCGAATCGTGAACCATCCCGAGCCTGCCCCGATATCGGCTACCGATTTGGCCGACGCGATACCGAGAATGTCCATCACCCGATTGATCTGCAGTCTTTCGTCTCGTCCAGGCGAGTCGAAGATCGAGAGGTCTCCCGTGTAAGGTTCGCTGGTCGTTCGTTGCTGGCCTGGGTCAGTATTCGCTGGCGTCGATGTTTGCGACACGGAAAGAGGAGCAAGCATCAGTGCTCCCCACATCGCGATTGACATAACTCGCAGCCGCAACAACATGTTTCACCTCTATTGAATAGACTCTAAGCCGAGCGGTAGGTGAGCTTTTCGCTCAGATCCTGAGATGTCCGCTTTTGACTCTGCTCAGCAGCTAGCCTAGAATTTTCTGAGCAGCAAACTTCAGCACTCAGCAAAGGCTCGTCAGAGCAGGAGGCTTGGTCCATGGGCGGTAAGATTGGCTTGACCGAGATTATTTTACTCGTGGCGATCGTCCTGCTGCTTTTCGGGCCGAGTAAGTTTGCGCAATTGGGTAAGAGCGTAGGCGAAGGTCTTCGAAACTTCAAATCGGCTGTGAAAGAGGAAGAGCCGAAAAATGAAGAAGAGAAAAAATCCTAGCGTGCAATAGCTCTCTGCCTGCCCTTTCAGCTGCCAGTAAGCATCCGGTACACCAACGCGACCGGCAGGCCCACCACATTGCAGTAATCACCATCTATGCGCGGAATCCAGCGGGATGCCCTGCCTTGGATCGCATACGCACCGGCTTTGTCCGTCGGCTCGCCGGTGGCGACATACTCATGAATTTCCTGTTCAGAAATCTCACTCATGGTTACCGAGGTAGTTTCCGAGCCAATAAAGAATTCGTGGCCCTCTTCGCTCACTTTTCTGTAGGGCACATCCGGCGCCGCTGGCAGAGGCGCGGGCTGTATGGAAGGCGACATCGGCTCCCCGCTCAATGGATGCACCAGGCACACTCCCGTAATCACCTGGTGCAGGCGGCCGGAAAGTATACGCAACATTCGAACCGCATCGGCCTGATCGACTGGCTTGTTGAGGATCGTGCCATCCACCACGACGACCGTGTCGGCTCCCAGAACGCGGGAATCCGGATGAGTACGCGAAACGGTCAACGCCTTCTCACGCGCCAGTCGCTCAGCGCAAGTGCGCGCGGCCTCGCCCGGGTGTGGAGTCTCGTCGACATCAGCCGGTTGGGTATTGAATGCAATACCCGCATTGCGCAGAAGTTCCTGGCGTCGCGGGGACGCCGATGCGAGGATCAACATGGTTTCAAATTGTACTGAGATCGCCGATCGGCGGGGGATTTACAAGTCCTTCTCGACTTCGCGAATGGAGGCGGATAGCTGCTCCAGAGACCAGGAAATTTCGGCCGTATTGATGATGGCAGGGGGAGCGAGAAGAATGTGATCTCCCGAAACGCCATCGACACTGCCTTGCATGGGATAGACAAGCAAGCCGCGCTCCGCCGCCGCGGCTCCAACCTTACTTGAAAAAGCCATATCCGCCGGAAACGGCTCTTTCGTTTTCTTGTCCGCGACGAATTCCACAGCCCAGAGTAGCCCGATTCCCCGCACGTCTCCCACAGATTGTTCAGCGAACAATGCGCCGAGTGCCCGGTTAAACTCGCCCGCCGGGCTCTGAGAATCATTTGAATCCGCCGCTTTGACCAGGTTGTGGGCATGAACATATTGGAGAACGGCGCGTCCGGCGGCCAGCGAAATGGGATGCGCGTTATAGGTGAATCCGTGCAAAAAGGATCCAGAGCCCGTTGCAATCGCATCGACGACTTTTCTGCTGACGATGACCGCGCCCAGAGGTGCATAACCGCTCGAGAGACCTTTCGCGGCGACCAGAATGTCCGGCTCGACATCCCAATGATTGACCGCAAAGTTTCGACCCGTACGTCCCATGCCGGTCATGACTTCATCCGCGATCAGCAGGACCCCGTGGCGATGGCAAATCTCGGCAATGCTTTGCAGATATCCGGGTGGAGGCACTACCGCGCCCAAAGTAGCGCCACTTACAGGCTCGAAGATGAAAGCGGCAATTTCGCCGCTTCCCGCTTCAATGGCTCGCTCCAGTTCCGCTGCGTACTCTTGGCCGCAATTGCGGCACCCATCTGTGCAGTCGAACGCGCAGCGATAGCAATACGGAGTGCCAATATGAGAAAACTCACGAATCATGGGCAGATAGATCTGCCGGCGCCGCCTATTGCCCGACACTGAGAGTGCTCCCAATGTTGCTCCGTGATAGCTCTGCTGGCGGCTCAGGATTTGATAGCGCCGCCTGTGGCCGAGTTCAAATTGGTACTGTCGCGCCAGTTTCAACGCGGTCTCGATTGCCTCAGAGCCCCCAGAAGTGAAATAAACCGCGCCCCCTGTGATAGGTTCGCCCGCGAATGCCAGCAATTCCTCAGCATATTGTTCCGCAATCGGCGTGGTGAACTGGCTGGTGTGAACAAACTCCAGTTTCGAGGCCTGCTCGGCCATCGCGCTGGCTATCCCCGGCACCCCATGGCCAATCAGATTCACTGCCGCCGAACCCGCCAGATCCAAGTATTTCTTCCCCGTGCTATCCCACACGTACACACCCTCGCCGCGAACTGCGGAGGGGAACTTCCTGCGAAAGGACCGATGGAATACCGACGAACGCATCTGTACGGCGTTTACAGGAGTCACAGACGAATTATCGCAGAGTCGTGGCGATCGACCTCGGGGACTTGGCGGGGTCCACGTTTCGAGCGATCTCATTTTTAGCTGCAAGTCTTGCACTGATTACCTTGGCTTGGGAGGACGCCGTTCAATCAACCCTGGGCATTGGAGATTCCGATAAGATTGACTTCAATCGAA
>Ga0068856_100006824_pt1 | contig 11171 bp, 10 predicted proteins | sample KBSCornC62_FD_66595 | JGI IMG/M metagenome (GOLD analysis project Ga0068856, IMG submission 66595) | Corn rhizosphere microbial communities from Kellogg Biological Station, Michigan, USA - KBS Corn C6-2 | ecosystem: Host-associated > Plants > Roots > Rhizosphere > Soil ... | reverse complement strand
GCTCAAATTGGTGGTTTTAGCCGGGCTGGTATTGGTTACGGCGGGGACGTGGCCGAACCCACGCTATGGCGCGGTCGTCGCCCTTGGGGTGTGCATCATGTTCGCTTTCGTTCTGCATTTTGCGGTCCCGTAAAGCCCAGACGCTCCGCGATTAACCAAGCCCCTTATTTCGGACCCGATTTTTGAAAACGAGCCATTGCGGCTGCTTGACTCTTGAGAACAAAAAAGGAACATTGTTCCCATTATGTTCCAGCTGAGGGAGGCGGATATGTTGAAGGTATTTGTGGAAGAAGCGGCGGCACTGGCATCGTTGGCGATGTTTATCGGAATGATCGCGGTCTGGGCCCAGCTCTTTACCCAGATCTAGCGCGGGCGGAGGCACGTCGGCGCGGTCTTGGTGGGACCTTGGGGAAAAGCCGGACGGCGGGGGCAAGTCCCGCGTTCGGCGTGGACAGCCGGGGCTGCGGGCTTCACCATTGCGGCGCGAGTCGGCCCGAGAGGCGGCTTTCGCTCCCTCAGGCCCGACAGCCGCCCCAATCCAGATCAGAGAAGCCGCCCGCGACCATGCCCAATGCCGGATTTGTCCATCTCCACGTCCATTCCGCCTATTCGCTGCTGAAGGGCTCGATCAAGATCCAGAAGCTCGCGGAACTGGCCAAGGCGGACCGCCAGCCGGCTTTGGCGCTGACCGACACCGACAACATGTTCGGGGCGCTGGAGTTTTCCGATAAGCTCGCCGGCTACGGCATCCAGCCGATCGTCGGCTGCGAGCTGGCGGTTGATTTCGGCGACCAGGACCCCAATGCGCGCAACGCGCTGTCGGCCGGGCCGACGCGGATCGTGCTGCTGGCGGCGCGCGAGCGGGGCTACCGCAGCCTGATGCGGCTGAATTCGCGGGCGTTTTTGGAGACGCCGGTCAACCAGACCCCGCATATCAAATACGACTGGCTCGAGGGCGACGCCGAAGACCTGATCGCGCTGACCGGCGGTCCGGACGGACCGATTTCGCTCGCCGTCGCGGCCGATCAGGCGGCGCTGGCTGCGACCCGCTGTGAACGGCTCGCGCGCCTGTTCGGCGACCGGCTCTACATCGAGCTGCAGCGCCACGGCGTCGACAAGGAGCGCCGCGCCGAGGCCGGCCTGATCGATCTCGCCTACAGCAACGGCATTCCGCTGGTCGCGACCAACGAGCCGTATTTTGCGTCGGCCGACGATTACGAGGCCCATGACGCGCTGTTATGCATCGCCGGCGGCCGGCTGATCGCCGAGACCGACCGCGAGCAGCTCACCCCCGACCACCGCTTCAAGACCCGCGCCGAGATGGCGGTGCTGTTCGCCGACATTCCGGAAGCGCTGGCGTCGACGGTGGAGATCGCCGAGCGCTGTTCGTTCCGCCCGAAGACCCGCAAGCCGATCTTGCCGCGCTTCACGGTCGGCGCCGGCACCAACGCCGCCGCCGCGCAGGATGACGAGAACGGGGAGTTGCGCCGTCAGGCCGAGGAGGGGCTCGCCAGGCGCCTTGAGGTGCATGGCCTGTCGCAGGGCACGTCGGAAGAGGACTATCGCGCCCGGCTTGCCTTCGAGATCGACGTCATCACCCGCATGAACTATTCGGGTTACTTCCTGATCGTCGCCGACTTCATCAAATGGGCCAAAGCCGAGGGCATTCCGGTCGGCCCGGGCCGCGGTTCCGGCGCCGGCTCGCTGGTCGCCTATGCGCTCACCGTCACCGATCTCGATCCGATCCGCTTCGGCCTCCTGTTCGAGCGCTTCCTCAATCCGGAACGCGTGTCGATGCCAGACTTCGACATCGACTTCTGCCAGGACCGCCGCGGCGAGGTGATCGACTATGTGCAGAAGCGCTACGGCCGCGACCAGGTGGCGCAGATCATCACCTTCGGCACCTTGCAGGCGCGCGGCGTGCTGCGCGACGTCGGCCGCGTGCTGCAGATGCCGTACGGCCAGGTCGACAAGCTGACAAAACTCGTGCCGCAAAATCCCGCGGCGCCGGTGACGCTGGCGGCCGCGATCGCCAGTGAGCCGAAACTGCAGGCGTTCCGCGACGAGGATCCGGTGGTGGCGCGCGCCTTCGACGTCGCCCAGCGCCTCGAAGGCCTGACCCGGCACGCCTCGACCCACGCCGCCGGCATCGTGATCGGCGACCGCCCGCTCTCCGAGCTGGTGCCGCTCTATCGCGATCCCAAGTCCGACATGCCGGTGACCCAGTTCAACATGAAATGGGTCGAGCCGGCGGGCCTCGTCAAATTCGACTTCCTCGGCCTGAAGACGCTGACCGTGCTCGATGTCGCGGTCAAACTGCTCAAGCAGCGCAACGTCCATGTCGATCTGACGACGCTGCCGCTCGACGATGCCAAGAGTTACCAGATGCTGGCCAGGGGCGATGTGGTCGGCGTGTTCCAGGTGGAAAGCCAGGGCATGCGGCGCGCGCTGGTCGACATGCGGCCCGACCGTTTCGAGGACATCATAGCGCTGGTGGCGCTGTATCGGCCCGGTCCGATGGCCAACATCCCGACCTATTGCGCCCGCAAGCACGGCGATGAGGAGCCGGAATATCTGCATCCGGTTCTGGAATCGATCCTGAAGGAGACCTTTGGCGTCATCATCTACCAGGAACAGGTGATGCAGATCGCCCAGGTGATGTCCGGCTATTCGCTCGGCGACGCCGACCTGCTGCGCCGCGCGATGGGCAAGAAGATCCGCGCCGAGATGGAAAAGCAGCGCGCCGTCTTCGTCGCCGGCGCGGTCAAGAACGGCGTGCCGAAAGGGCAGGCCGACACGATTTTTGAATTGCTCGCCAAATTCGCCGATTACGGCTTCAACAAGAGCCACGCCGCGGCCTATGCGCTGGTTTCCTATCACACCGCCTACATGAAGGCGCACTACCCGGTGGAGTTTCTGGCGGCGTCGATGACGCTCGAACTCAACAACACCGACAAGCTCTCGGAGTTTCGCGCCGAGGCGCAACGTCTCGGCATCAAGGTCGAGGCGCCCAACATCAATCGATCGGGCGCCACCTTCGAAGTCGACGAAAACACCATCTATTATGCGCTTGCGGCGCTGAAGGGCGTCGGCCAGCAGGCGGTCGAACTGATCGTCGAGGCGCGCAAAGCGGGGCTGTTCACGTCGCTGGCGGATTTCGCCAGCCGCGTCAGTCCGCGTGCGATCAACAAGCGCGTGATCGAGAGCCTGGCGGCGGCCGGCGCCTTCGACACGCTCGATTCCAACCGCGCGCGGGTGTTCGCCGGTGCCGACGCGATCCTGGCGGCATGTCAGCGCGGCCACGAGGCGGCGACGCTAGGCCAGAACGACATGTTCGGTGGTGCGGCCGACGCGCCCACCATCATGCTGCCGCAGGTGGAGCCATGGCTGCCGGCGGAACGGCTGCGGCGCGAATACGACGCGATCGGCTTCTTCCTGTCGGGCCATCCGCTCGACGACTACGCCACCGTGCTGAAGCGCTTGCGGGTGCAATCCTGGGCGGAATTTTCCCGCGCCGTCAAAACCGGCGCGACCGCGGGCAAGGTTGCGGCGACCGTGGTGTCGCGGATGGAGCGGCGCACCAAGACCGGCAACAAGATGGGCATCATGGGGCTATCCGACCCGACCGGCCATTTCGAGGCCGTGCTGTTTTCCGAAGGGCTGGCGCAATACCGCGACGTGCTGGAGCCGGGCGCCGCGGTGCTGCTGCAACTCGGCGCGGAGCTTCAGGGCGAGGACGTGCGGGCGAGGGTGCTGCACGCCGAGCCGCTGGATGACGCCGCCGCCAAAACCCAAAAGGGCCTGCGGATTTTCGTGCGCGACACCAAGCCGCTCGACTCCATCGCAAAGCGGCTTTCGCTGCCGGCGGGTCAATCGGGCAGCGGCGACGTTGCGATCGTGTTGCGTCTGGATATGCAGACCGAAGTCGAGTTCAAGCTGGAAGGCCGCTACCAGGTGTCCCCGCAAATCGCCGGCGCGATCAAGGCGGTCACCGGCGTCGAGATGGTGGAGACGCTGTAGCGACCGGGTTTTGGCTACTCGATCTCGAGGTCGTCGAGGTTAACTCCTTTGCCTGTGCGCAGGCTGCTTCGCGCCTGTTCGACGCGCCGCAGGAAGCGGGAATCATGTTCGAGGCGGTACTCGAACCAATCGTCCTCTGACTCAAAGCCAATGAGGACGCCTGCCGGCTTGCCGTGGCGCGTGATAACGATTTCCTGAGTCTCTGCCTCCCGAAGATATCGCGACAGGTCGTCCTTCACTTCCGACAGCGGAACTTCCTTCACGCCTCCGGGCTTCCGAATTGTGCCAGCCATGCATTTGCCTCCGGTTTGGACACGATCGCCAGAATTTCTACGGTCGAGTCCGAGATATCGTAAAATACGCGCACGTCACCCACCCGTAGCCGGTATTGCGGACGCCTCAGGCCGCGCAGCCGCTTGATTCGAGTGCGGCTAATCTTTCCGGGCTCATGCCTGAGGTGCGTATCGAGCGCGCTGCGAACAGTCGCGCGCACGGTCGCCGAGAGCCTTCTCAGGTCGTCGACGGCTTCGGGCGCGAGGATGACGGTGAACGGCATTTTGGCTAGAGAATAGCCAAAATCGGGCAGCCGGTCAAAGTAACCGGAGGCCGGCAGGGCGGCAGGGATTTTCCCGGGTCTCAAGACCCGAAAACCGGCCGTATTTCCTTGCTTCCTGGCGAAATCAGGCTATATACCGCGCCATCTCACACGGAAGCATGGCTTTAAAAGGCCGTCCGGTGGCAGCCGGGCCATAAGGCTCGTTTGCTCACACGCTTCCGGAGGAACCAACCGGAGAACTGATACGATGGCGCTACCCGATTTCTCTATGCGTCAGCTGCTCGAAGCTGGCGTGCACTTTGGCCACCAATCGCACCGCTGGAATCCGAAAATGGCGGATTACATTTTCGGTGCCCGCAACAACATCCACATCATCGACCTCGCCCAGACCGTGCCCTTGCTGCATCGGGCGCTGCAGGCTGTCAGCGACACGGTCGCCAAGGGCGGCCGCATCCTGTTCGTCGGCACCAAGCGGCAGGCGCAGGACGGCGTCGCCGAGGCGGCAAAACGTTCGGCGCAGTATTTCGTCAATTCGCGCTGGCTCGGCGGCACGCTGACCAACTGGAAGACCGTGTCCGGCTCGATCAAGCGGCTGCGCCAGCTCGAAGAGATGCTGAGCACCGGCGAGGGCGCGCAGTACACCAAGAAAGAGCGCCTGACCCTGCAGCGCGAGCGCGACAAGCTCGACCGCTCGCTCGGCGGCATCAAGGACATGGGCGGTCTGCCCGACATGATCTTCGTGATCGACACCAACAAGGAAGACATCGCGATCGCCGAAGCGCGGCGGCTCAACATTCCCGTCGCCGCCATCGTCGATACCAATTCCGATCCCAAGGGCATCACCTATGTGGTGCCGGGCAATGACGACGCCGGCCGCGCCATCTCGATGTATTGCGATCTGGTCGCGCGCGCGGCGATCGACGGCATCTCGCGGGCGCAGGGCGATTCCGGCATCGATGTCGGCGCTTCCGCCCATCCGGTGCGCGAGGAAGTCCCGGCGGCGGCGCCGCAACCCGCGGGATTCCAGGGTCTCGCCGGTCCGCGTGGTGCTGCCGACGACCTCAAGAAGCTCACCGGCGTGTCCGGCGCGATCGAGAAGAAGTTCAACGATCTCGGCATTTTCCACTACTGGCAGCTCGCCGAACTCGACCACGATACCGCGCACAAGATCGGTGAAGAGGTCGGCCTCCCGAGCCGCGCCGACGGCTGGGTCGCCCAGGCCAAGGCGATGACCGCCGAAGCCGAGTAACGAAGGTTGGCCGGACCCGATCCGGCCACCATCCAATCGATCGACCTCATTGCTGGCGGTGGATGGCGGCGTGGCTCAAGGCCGCGCCGCGACCGCCCTGACAGGCAAAGGATTGCAACAATGACCACAATCACAGCGGCGATGGTCAAGGACCTTCGCGAGTCCACCGGTGCAGGCATGATGGACTGCAAGGCGGCGCTCACCGAGAGCGCCGGCGACATGGAAGCCGCGCAGGACTGGCTGCGCAAGAAAGGTCTGTCGAAGGCCGCCAAGAAGGCCGGCCGGGTCGCCGCCGAAGGCCTGATCGGCGCGGTGACCGCGGGCACCAAGGGCGTGGTCGTCGAGGTCAATTCCGAGACCGATTTCGTGGCCCGCAACGAGCAGTTCCAGGGACTGGTCAAGATGATCGCCCAGGTCGCGCTCGAGGTCGGCGCCGACGTCGAGAAGATCAAGGCCGCCAAGGTCGGCGCCGTGACCGTGGAAACCGCGATCTCGGATGCGATCGCAACCATCGGCGAAAACATGACGCTGCGCCGCGCCGCCTCGCTGGAAGTCGGCAAGGGCGTGGTGTCGAGCTATGTGCATAACGCCGTGATCGAGGGCGCCGGCAAGATGGGCGTGATCGTGGCGCTGGAGTCGACCGGCAAGGCCGATGAACTGGCGGCGCTTGGCCGGCAGCTTGCGATGCATGTCGCCGCCACCAACCCGCAGGCGCTGGATCCGGCCGGGCTCGATCCCGCCGTGGTCAAGCGTGAAAAGGACGTGCTGGCCGACAAGTACCGCCAGCAGGGCAAGCCCGAGAACGTCATCGAGAAGATCGTCGAGTCCGGCCTGAAGACCTATTACAAGGAAGTCTGCCTGCTGGAGCAGGCCTTTATCCACGACGAAAAGGGCAAATCGGTCGCCCAGGCGGTCAAGGAAGCTGAGGGCAAGATCGGTGGCCCTGTGAAGATCACCGGATTTGTGCGCTATGCTCTCGGCGAGGGAATCGAAAAGCAGGAATCCGATTTCGCAGCCGAGGTCGCGGCGGCCAGCGGCAAGAAGTAAATCCTGGATCAGTTCTTCCGGCGCCGGCCCTTTGGGGCTTTCGCGCCGGAAGCAGGGCCTAGCCGCGGGCTCAAGGAAGGCGATCGCATCATGGCTGAGCCGGTCTATCGTCGCGTGGTGATCAAGCTCTCGGGCGAATACCTCGCTGGCTCCCAGTCCTTCGGCATCGACCAGCCCACCATCGACCGGATCGCCGGCGACCTGATCGCGGCCCGCCAATTGGGCAGCGAGATCGCGGTGGTGGTCGGCGGCGGCAACATCGTCAGGGGCGTCGAGGTTTCCTCGCGCGGGGTCTCGCGGCCGACCGGCGACACCATGGGCATGCTCGCCACCGTGATGAACTGCCTGGCTTTGGAGGCCGCGATCGAGCGCAAGGGGACGCCGGCCCGGACCTTGTCGGCCTTCGTGATGCCGCAGATCTGCGAGCTGTTCACCCGCAGCGCCACCCACAAATATCTCGCCGAGGGCCGCATCGTGCTGCTCGGCGGCGGAACCGGCAATCCGTTCTTTACCACCGACACCACGGCGGTGCTGCGGGCCGCCGAAATCGGCGCCCAGGCGGTGCTGAAGGCCACCAATGTCGATGGCGTCTACAGTGCCGATCCGAAAAAGGACAAATCCGCCAAGCGATTTGATCGTTTGACGCATTCACAAGCGATCGAAGGCGGTTACAAGGTGATGGACGCGACCGCATTCGCGCTTGCCCGCGAGGCGTCGCTGCCTATCATCGTGTTCTCGATCGCCGAACCGGGGTCGATCGGCGCGATCCTGCGCGGCACCGGCCACGGTACCATCGTCGCCGGCTGACAAGCCGGCCAAGCATCCGACCGCAAACAGGCCAAAAGGCAGCGGTCGACCTTTAGGAGGGGAGAGCATCATGCCCACACCTGGTTTCGACATCAACGAATTGAAGCGCCGGATGCAAGGCGCGACCCAATCGCTCAAGCATGAACTCGGCGGCTTGCGAACCGGCCGCGCCGCGGCGTCGATGCTGGAGCCGGTCCAGGTCGAAGCCTATGGCAGCCACATGCCGCTCAATCAACTCGCCACCATCAGCGTGCCGGAGCCGCGGCTGCTCTCGGTGCAGGTCTGGGACAAGTCGATGGTCAAGGCGGTCGAAAAGGCGATCGTCGATTCCAACCTTGGCCTCAGTCCCGCCACCGAAGGGCAGGTGCTTCGGTTGCGGATTCCCGAACTCAACGAGGAGCGCCGCAAGGAACTGGTGAAGGTCGCGCATAAATACGCCGAAGCGGCCAAGGTCGCGGTGCGCCACGTCCGTCGCGACGGTCTCGATATCGTCAAGAAACTTGAGAAGAACCACGAGATTTCCGAGGACGATCAGGAGCGTCTCGCCAACGACGTGCAGAAGGCGACCGATCAGACGGTCGCGGAGATCGATCAGTTGCTGGCGGCCAAGGAAAAGGAAATCCTGACCGTCTGAGAAAAGCGTTTTCGAGCGAAGTGGATGCCGGTTCGTGTGAAGAAGGCGCGTCAAAGCAAGAATCTGGAGCTTCGGTCCCGATGTAACCGGAACCGAAACTCCGTTTGGAAAAAAAGCGATGTCGAACGCTGAGCCCGCAGCCGACGGACCGGATCGACCGGACGGCCCGCTGCATGTGGCCATCATCATGGACGGCAACGGGCGCTGGGCGGCGGCCCGCGGCTTGCCGCGCGCGGAGGGGCATCGCCGCGGCGTCGAAGCGTTGCGCCGGGTGGTTCGGGCGGCTTCCGAACTCGGCATCCTGCATCTGACGATCTTCTCCTTCAGTTCGGAGAACTGGTCGCGGCCCGCGACCGAGATCGGCGATCTCTTTGGCCTGCTGCGGCGCTTCATCCGCAACGATTTGGCGACGCTGCACCGCGACGGCGTGCGGGTGCGCGTGATCGGCGAGCGTGCGGGCCTCGAGTCCGATATCTGCGCATTGCTGAACGAAGCCGAGGAACTGACCAAAGCCAACAGCAAACTCAATCTCATCGTCGCCTTCAACTACGGCTCGCGTCAGGAAATCGCCAATGCGGCGCAGCGGCTGGCGCGCGAGGTCGCGGACGGCAAGCGCGATCCGTCGACGATCGACGCCGACGCGCTCGGCCAATATCTCGACGCGCCCGATATTCCCGATCCCGATCTGATCATCCGCACCAGCGGCGAGCAGCGGCTGTCGAATTTCCTGATGTGGCAGGCCGCCTATAGCGAACTGGTGTTCGTGCCGATCCACTGGCCGGATTTCGACAAGACCGCGCTGGAAGGGGCGATCGCCGAATATGCCAGGCGGGAGCGCCGGTTCGGCGGTCTGGCCGCGAAAACCGGATCGTGACCGAGGGCGAAGCCGTGCCGGCGGCGTCCGGCGCGCGCACCCTGATGCTGCGCATTGCCGCAGCGCTCGTGCTGGCGCCCACTGCGATCGCGATCACCTATCTCGGCGGCTGGCCCTGGACCGTCCTCGTGACGCTAGGCGCGATCGGGCTCTACGCCGAATGGCTGGCGATCGTGGGTGAAGCGCGCCGGTTTGGCGTGATCGCCTCGGGCATCGTGGCGCTGGCGGTGGCGGGGATCGCGCCCGCGCTCGGACACATCGAACTTTCGCTTGTCGCGTTGGCGCTCGGCCTGTTGGCTGCCGCGGCGCTGACTCCGGAACGCCGGATCTGGGCCGCGACTGGATTTGCCTATGCCGGCGCGGCCGAACAGGCCTCGATCCTGCTGCGGTCCGATCCGGCGATGGGCTGGAGCGCGCTGATGCTGGTGTTCCTGGTGGTTTGGGTCACCGATATCGGCGGATATTTCGCCGGCCGCGGCATCGGCGGACCGAAATTATGGCCGAGGGTCAGCCCCAACAAGACCTGGGCCGGCGCCATCGGCGGCTTTGCCGCAAGCCTCGCGGTGGCGGGCGGATTTGCCGCGTTCGGCCTCGGCAAAACCGTACCGCTGCTGCTGCTCGGATCGGTGCTTTCGATCGTCTCGCAGCTCGGCGATCTCTTCGAATCGGCGGTGAAACGGCGCTTCGGCGTGAAAGATTCAAGCCATGTAATTCCGGGCCATGGCGGGTTATTGGACAGGCTCGATGGATTCGTTGCCGCGGTGGTCTTCGCGGCGATTTTCGGGCTTTTGCGGGCGGGCGTGGATGGCGTCGGCCGCGGTCTTATGGTTTGGTGAAAGCATGAGCGCAGTTCCGTTGCGTAACAACAAGGCCGCGGCTTCCGGCGTGCGTAGCGTGAGCGTGCTGGGCGCCACCGGTTCGATCGGCGACAGCACCATGGACCTGCTGCGCGGCGCGCCGGAGCGCTATCAGGTCGAGGCATTGACCGCCAACAGCAACGTCGCCGGCCTGGTAAAACTGGCCAAAGAATTCGACGCCCGCTTTGTCGCGATTGGCGATCCCGCGCTGCTGGAAGATCTGCGGGATGCGCTGGCCGGCACCGGCACCGAATGCGGGGCGGGCGAGAGCGCGATCATCGAAGCCGCAAGCCGGCCGGCGGATTGGGTGATGGCCGCCGTCAGCGGCGCCGCCGGACTGAAGCCGGCGCTCGCAGCCGTCGACCGCGGCGCCACCGTGGCGCTGGCCAACAAGGAATGCCTGGTCTGTGCCGGCGATTTTTTCATGCAGCGCGCGGCCAAGGCCGGCGCCTGCATCCTGCCGGCCGATTCCGAGCATAATGCGCTGTTTCAGGCGCTCGGCTCCGGTAATCGCGAGGAACTGGTTCGCGTCATCATCACCGCGTCCGGCGGCCCGTTCCGCACCTGGAAGAGCGCCGACATCGAGCAGGCGACGCTCGAGCAGGCGCTGAAACATCCGAACTGGAGCATGGGCCAGAAGATCACCATCGATTCGGCATCGATGATGAACAAGGGACTCGAAGTGATCGAGGCCTCCTATCTGTTTGCGCTGACGCCCGACGAGATCGACGTGCTGGTGCATCCGCAATCGATCGTCCACGGCATGGTCGAATTTTCCGATCGTTCGGTGGTCGCGCAGTTGGGCGCGCCCGACATGCGGATCCCGATCGCGCATTGCCTGGGATGGCCCGACCGCATCGTCGGACCGTCGGCGCGGCTCGATCTCGCCAAGATCGGACAATTGACCTTCGAGGCGCCCGACTTCGATCGTTTCCCCGCGCTAAAACTTGCCTATGACGCGCTCCGCACCGGCCGCGGCGCGACCACGGTGTACAACGCCGCGAATGAAGTTGCAGTCGCCGCTTTCATCGCCGGCAAGATCAGGTTCGGCGCCATCGCGCGGCTGGTCGAGGCGACCATGAACGCCTGGATTCGCTCCGGAAATCTGGAGCCGCTGGGTTCCGCCG
>Ga0068856_100006823_pt1 | contig 11171 bp, 9 predicted proteins | sample KBSCornC62_FD_66595 | JGI IMG/M metagenome (GOLD analysis project Ga0068856, IMG submission 66595) | Corn rhizosphere microbial communities from Kellogg Biological Station, Michigan, USA - KBS Corn C6-2 | ecosystem: Host-associated > Plants > Roots > Rhizosphere > Soil ... | reverse complement strand
TTCAGGAAATCCTTGGCGACCTCGAGGTTCTTCGCGCCCTTGGGGATCAGAACCGCGAAAACATTGGCTTGGCTCGGCACCGGCTTCCCGTCATTGCTCTGCGCCAGCCCCATCGTGACGATGTTGTCGTAGTCCTCTTTCTTGCCTTGCGACAATACCGCGACCTCGGTCGAGATCGTGCCGTCGAGATCCATGACGATCTGCTTGGCGTGGAACGCGTTGTTGTCGTCGGCATCGTTCCAGTTGATCGCCCCCGGCGGCACAAAGCCTTCCTTGTAGGCGGTCGGTGGGTAACTCAGCGCCTTGACGACCGCCTCCTTCACCTTCGGGTCATCGACATGCAGCTTGCCGTCTTTCGTGACGATATCTTGCCCGCCATAGGCGATCAGGAAGTAATTAAAGACGTTGTTCGGGTCGACCCCGTTCGTCGTGACGTTCAGCCCCATGCCATAGACATTGCGCATGCCTTGGGCTTTTAGCTTTTTCTGCACCTCCTTGAAGAAATCGTAGAAGGCGTCCCAGGTCTTCGGCACGTCCTCCATATTAAAGCCGGCCTTCTCGACCAGCGGCCGCCAGATGTGGTTCGGCAACACGTCCTGCGTCAGCGGCACGCCGTAATAGGCGCGCTTCTTGGTCTTGTTGTTGTAGCAGAAGGTGTTGAGCAGCGCGCTTTCGGTAAACAGCGATTTCTGCGGCTCGATGATGTCCGTGACCTCGACCAGCTTGTCCTCCCAGGCATGGAGGGCGATGATCTCGGCCGGGTTGTTGACCATGACATCCGGAACGACGCCGGTCTGCATTGCCGCGACGATTTTCTGCCGCTGCGGCGCGAACGGCGTGATGCTGAGATCGATCTTGTTGCTGCTCGCCTTTTCGTAATCGGCAGCGATCTTCTTGATCGCGGTATCCTCTTCCGGCACGAAGCCCTGCGGCCACCATACCTCGGCGGTTTTCGCCTGCGCGTTGGCGAGATAGGGGCGAGCGAGCGTACCGGCCGCGACGAGCCCGATAGAACCACGGATGACCGAACGACGCGTCAGCCTCGCCATGCTGTTCTCCTTCCCATTCGCGCCCAACCCGGAATTGGGCGCGCTTATGCATTGATGTTAGAGTAGGAGATGCCCGTTTGCGGGGGCGAGTCAATGCTCCCAAGGGCGGGGCCGGACATCCGGCTGGGTTGAGGAGCGGGACGGCGGATGCGGCTGATTTGTTATCCGACTTCGGGCGAGCCGCCGCGCATTATCGCCGCGCCGGTCGAGCGCGACTGGATGGACCGCACGCCGAACGCCTTTGCCTATCGTTGCCTGCCGCTCAATATCGCCAACGCGCATGGCTGGCTGATCCTCAACACGGTCCCGTTCATCGCCGAATGGAACGGCGATGCCGGCCTCGACGGGGTCAGCATCAGCGCGACCGGTAAGGGCCCGCTGCTCGCCAGCAGCCATTTCGGATCGGGCGTGCTGACCTTCTCGGTCAACGGGCTGTTTCACACCGAGCCCAGCTACGATCTCTTGGCCACCGGCCCGTTCAACAGCCCAAAGGATGCGATCCAGCCGCTGACCGGCATCATCGAGACCGACTGGTCGCCCTTTACCTTCACGATGAACTGGAAATTCACGCGGAAGCGCGCGCCGGTTGCCTTTGAGCGGGACGAGCCGTTCTGCATGGTGTTTCCGATGCCGCGCGGACTCGTCGAGGCCGTCGAGCCGGAGTTCCACTCGATGGACGGGGAACCCGCGGTGCAGACGCCTGGCGCACCTGGTCCGAAAGCCGGCAGGCCTGGTCCGTTAGCCATCGGACATGTTGCGCGGCAGGATCGTCCTGCTAAAATTCAGGCACCATGCCGAAGTTCCCGAACGCAGTACGTTCGCTTTGCGCCGGCCTCATTCTTTCGCTGGCTGGGGCGTGTGGTGGGGATGCGATCCTGCAACCCACGGCGGCCGACCAGCAGGCGATCGCATCTGTGGCCGACAAGCCGTACCGCCTTCAGCCAGGAGAAAAGGTCCGGATCACCGTTTACGGTGAAACGGGCCTCTCGGGAGAATACCAGATCGACCCTACCGGTTTTATCTCCCTCCCATTGGCGGGTGTTGTGAAAGCAGCCGGCCTTACGGAAAACGATTTGCAACAGCAACTGGTAGCACTCTATAGCAAGGAATATCTAAAAAACCCGAAGATTACAGTTAGTGTATCAGAATTCCGTCCATTTTATATAATAGGTGAAGTAGAAAAGCCCGGATCGTATTCGTATACTAGCGGCCTCAACGTATTGAGCGCTGTAGCTATTGCCGGAGGCACTACTTATCGTGCCAGCCGAGATCGTATTTTTATACAGCACCCCGGCGAGAGTGGACTTCGAGAGTATACTTCATCTGCAGCTATTCCGATCATGCCTGGAGATATCATTCAAATTCCACGGCGCTACTTTTAAGTATTTGTAACTGGGAGCCGCTAAACTATTAGACCGCGGGCAAAAATTCTTAGACGCTATCCGATGCGCGCATAATGTGCGACCCTTCTTCACGCGTAGCCGCGATGAGGTGCTAATGCGAGCGCTGACCCCGATGGATAGGGGATCGCTGTTTGATGGACATGCCCTGTTTGGGGACTTAGCTCGGGCTGAGATTGATATCCTTTTATCTCATGCTCGGCTCCAACACTATCCGGCGGGGCGTACAATTTTCATAAAAGGCTCACCAGCACGAAGCATGATGGCCGTCCTAGCCGGTCGGATCAAAATCAGCGCCCCGGCTCAGAGCGGGAGAGAGGTCGTGCTGGCGATTATCAATGCGGGCGAAGTATTCGGCGAAATCGCCTTGTTAGATGGTGATCCCAGAACCGCCGACGCCACGGCATTGAGCGATTGCGACTTGCTGGTCATAGACCGTCGCGATTTCATTCCATTTTTGGAACAACGTAGCGACCTCTGTATGCGGTTGCTGAAATTGCTATCGCAGCGGCTTCGCCAGACGGACGACCAGATAGAGGCCGCGCTTTTCGAACGGCTGGACACAAGGCTCGCAAGGGCATTGATGAGACTGGCCAGCAGTGCGTCGACCCCTGCTCCAGACGGTCCCGTGCAGCTTAATGTCTCTCAACACGAACTCGCGGGAATGATCGGCGCCACTCGCGAACGTGTAAATAAGCAGCTTCATGCTTGGCAACGGGATGGACTGGTCGAGCTCGGTAAGCGCCTAATCGTGATTCGCGATGCGCGAGCTATCGAAGCGCTAAGCTAGTCGAGCCCTGCCCCTCCCGCGGTAACTCTGCGGCCCTCGAGGTGCGCGACGGCACGACTGTTTCTCTGTTTCGGGAATGCGAAGCCGTCTGTTCACCTGTCGCGCGCAGCGGGTTCTTTACAAAAAAAGCGATCATAGCATCTGAGGCAAGCCCCGCACTAAGTCTGGGTGTGTACATTCATTTATTCTTAATGATACCAAATACTCAAATACCGTCTATTCTCGATTATTCTTAATCTTTCTTTGGGCATCGAAGCGTATTTGGAGGCAAGTGCGTCCTCCGCGGCCAGACTCATCTTGGCCCATCGTCGCTAGGTGCCTCTACGATGAAACTACGACTCGCCGCTGCTTTGCTTGTCCTCCTACTGGGCACATGCACTGGACAGGCGCTGCAATATGATAAAGTAGCACTCGGTCACGCTTCCAAAATCCTGCTGATAGCGCGCGGGCGTATTACTGACGGTGATACGCAACGGCTTCTTGGTTTTTTACTGTCTCTGCCGGCGAGTGACCGTGTTGCCGGCATCGTTGTCGATAGCCCGGGTGGCGGGTTAGTCGAGGCGGAAACACTCGCCGGTGTGATCAGACGGGCGGCGTTCCCCGTGTTTGTGCCACCTCGCGGACAATGCTCATCTGCTTGTTTCTTGCTCTTCGCTGCAGCACCAAATCGTTTCGTTGCCGCAGATGCGGCTATAGGCGTCCATCGAGCCAACGAAAACGGTAAAGAGACCCTTGCTGCAAGAACCGCTACCGCAGCGATGCTAAAAGATGTGTTGGAGCTTGGCGTACCAGACCCGATCGTCGCAAAACTCGCGCGAACACCTCCGAATCAAAAGAGCTGGCTGTCTCCCGCAGATTTTGCTGCGATGCGTGTGTCGATTGTTGCGGGAGGACAGCCACGAGCAGGCCTAGCGGATTGGGGCGACGCAGATCGTAAGCAGATTGAAGCCTGGTTTGCGATACTGAGCGCGCGATAGCATTTTACGGTGGGCCAAAACCTGACACTACAATTCCTTATTTCGTCAAGGCCTCGTAGACTCCGTTCCATTCAATAGGTGGCGGCGAAATTCGTAATTCACGAATTCTATCTTCATAGAGTGTATAAACGTGTTGCAAGATTTCTGGCGCTTGCGAGCGGCACGCATCTAGCTGACCCAGGGCTTCGTCCCATTCGCGTCGACGGTACGCCACGATCATTGAATCGTGAGCGGCGGCAAGTGCGCTGAAGGCTGCGGTCGCCGCTACTGAACCATCGCCAAGTAGGAAGAATATGCGGACGGGCTTTGTTTTACCTACGACCTGGATGAGATCGAGTTCAAGCAGCGCAAAACCTGGTACCTGATCAGCCGTTCGCTCTCCGACAATGATATCGACATGATAAGTCTTGGTCTGACCTTCGAGACGGGAGGCAACGTTGGCGTCATCGCCTAAGACCGAGTAATCGAAGCGCTGATCCGAGCCCAGATTGCCAACTATACAGTGTCCAGTATTTAGGCCGATGCCAGCACGCACTTCTCGGAAAGGGCGTCCGGCAGCCTGGGCTTCTGCGCGCCATGCATCATTCAGCTGAACGAGTGCACTCCGCATTCCAAGGGCGGCACGGCAAGCGTGCTCTGCATGCGTCGGGTCGGCCAGTGGAGCATTCCAAAATGCCATAATCCCGTCGGCCATATACTTATCGACTGTGCCCGAGTTCGACAGGATCACATCAGTCATAGGGGTCAGGTATCGGTTAAGAAATGTCGTTAGACCGTGAGGGTCCAGCGCTTCTGAAATTGTGGTGAACCCACGAATATCACTGAACATTATCGTCAGCTCTCGGGACTCTCCACCGAGCGTTAGCCGCTCGGGGTGTTCGGCGAGCTGAGCGACAATGGAGGGCGCAAGATAGCGGCTAAATGCGTGCCGCACATGCCGGCGTTCAGCCTCAGCACGCAAAAACAGCACGGCTGAGGAACTCAGATATACCAGCACGCCCACCAAGGACGGGAAGACCGGATCGAGCAGCCAGTTGTATGTTGTGTAAGCGTACCATGAACCAAGGGCGGCCGGGGCCACGGCCGCAGCTCCGACCAGCGCCGTCCATCGCGCGCCGACCCGAGGGAGTAAGAGCACGATCGCAAGCGCAATCTCGAGCATGAAAACAACTTCTGCGCCGCGTGCCCAATCCGGTCGCTCCACATTGTCCCCGAGCAACATCTGCTCTAGTAACTGTGCGTGTATTTCTGCGCCCGATGCTGCTGGATCCAACGGAGTCGGGCGAAATTCCTTCAGCCCTTCAGCCGTGGTCCCGACTATCACGGCATTATCTCTGATCAGATCGGGATCCGCGCTGCCGTCTAAGATCTTCCACGCAGGCACAAATCGCTCCGGCTTATGGGGTGTGGCGTGGATCCATACAGTGCCGTCGTGTCCGGTTGGCACCGTTATATTGCCGATCTTGATCGCGGTGATACCGGTATGTTCGCCGAACGCGTTGACGCCGCTCGCGCCCGCGGATTTGACGATGTACGTGCGCGCGTTCTGCGCAACCCGCAATATTTCGAGTGGGAGAGCGGGATAAAGTTTGCCCCCAATGGCGGTAAGCAGCGGCACGCGTCGTGCAATGCCGTCATGCTCAAGCAAGGTCCCGAGGCTTCCGTTCCCGGCGGCGGCCGCTTCGAGCATGGGGAGCGCGGGGGCAGCACTCGGATATTGTGGGACCCACATGAGTGGATCGTCCCCGGCTGTCGCAAAGCTGAACTTAGCCTGGGGTAATCGTGTTAATTCTCCGGAGCGAGGTGCAAAGCCAATGACAATACGGGCGCGTCCAAATGCCTCGGCCAGCACGTGATCGTGGTCAGGTAGGCCCGCGAAGCGCGCTACGATCGGATCGTCCGGTGGAATTTCCTCAAGGCTCTTTATAACCCGAGAGGGCGTCGTCCGATCGGGATCGATCAACAGAATGTCGAAGCCGATGACGGCCGCACCGAGTTCATTGAGCCGCTCGACCAGCTTGGCCAGGAGTGTCCGCGGCCAGGGCCACTGGCCAAAGCGTTCGATGCTTTCCTCGTCGATATCGACTATTCGGACGGGGACGGGCTCATACTGCCGCGGCTTCAGGCGCAGAAACTCGTCAAAAACAGCCATACGGAACTGAACGAGCGCCTGGGGCTCGCTTACCCAAGCTAAAAAAGAGAGCAACAAAATCGGCAGCGGGACTAAATAGTGCAGCTGCTTACTTAAAAATCGGCGGAACCGCCTCATGGCTTCCTTGACACAGGCTAGACGTCGAAGCCGCTTCGGCGTCGCCTAACAAAACGGCCATCTCAGATAGCGTAGGTTGACGGGACGGCTTGCCTCCGTCAAGGCCGGCAGCGCCGGTATTGAGTGCACTAGATGCACGGCCCAATGCGGTCGATCGGGCTCCTGAGCAGCCATGCTGTGGTTCTTGCAGATACTTATACCAGCGATGGGCCTCAGCTCTGGCCTGGGTTGCAAGAAGCCTAAGCTCTTCGTCAGAGAGCCTTTTCCCAAGAGCGCGTTCGACCTCTTGACGAAAATTCAAAAGGAAAATCGCTCGTTCGAGGATGCGCGCATCGGAGCTCGCCGCTTCGTAGAGCTGTTCAGCTCGTGAGCAGTCAGCTTTCCTGGAGGAGGCAGCGATTTTAAAATTTCGCGTTGCCGGCGATACCACCTCTCGTCCGGAGACCGACAAGTATGTAGTAAAAGCATGGATCGGTTGCACCGAATTGCACTGTAATAAACAGAGTAAAGCACCTGTAATAATTTTTGACCTATACATCAGTGAGTCTGCAGTAAGCGCAAGGGCATGCCAACCGCTATCGGCGACTCGCCGGCTCAGCCCTGCCCAGCTAAGCTCCGCGGCCCGCATAACATGAAGATTTCGCGACCAGCATAGGTCAAGCCGCTTACGCGATCATTGCGGTCGCTGAACAGACATCGCAAGCCACCTCCTTGTTGCATTGGTTCAACATCCATACCGGCCCTTGCGGCTGAGTGCGTACGGACGATTGCAGCACAATACAGCAAACCAGCCCCGTGTCGGCCAGTAGCTCTATAAGATATGCTTCCGGTACCAGTCGTAGGTTTGTCTTATACCCGTCGCAAGATCGATATGCGGCCGCCAGCCCAGTGCGGCAAATTGAGAAGTATCGAGCAGCTTCCGGGGTGCTCCGTCGGGCTTTGTCGCGTCGAAGACAAACCGGCCTTTATAGCCGATTACCGAAGCTATCGTTTGCGCGAGTTCGAGGATCGTCACCTCCGTACCGGTACCGACGTTTATGGGCTGCTCCTCCGACCATGTCTGCATCAGGAAGACGAGCGCCTCAGCAAGGTCGTCGACGTGGAGAAACTCGCGGCGCGGCGTACCGGTTCCCCAGATCGTAACTGTGGGGTCGCCGCAACGGGTCGCGCTATCAATTTTCGATAGCAGCGCCGGGAGGACATGGCTCGAGAGCAATTCGAAATTGTCTTCTGGCCCGTAAAGGTTGGTCGGCATGGCGGCGATGAAATCGCACCCGTACTGTCTTCGATATGCCTGGCACAATTTCAGTCCAGCGATCTTTGCAATCGCGTACCACTCGTTAGTAGGCTCCAGGGGTCCTGTAAGTAAACAGCTCTCGCGCATCGGCTGAACAGCCAAGCGGGGGTAAATGCAAGATGATCCAAGAAACATCAGCTTTCGGACAGCCGTTCGTCGCGCCACCTCAATGATGTTCGCCGCAATTGCGAGATTGTCATAGAGGAACTCTCCTGGATGAGTAGCATTTTCGTAAATCCCACCGACATGCGCGGCCGCAACAAAAACAGTATCCGGAAGGTTGGCCACGAACCAATCACCCACCGCCTTCTGATCACGCAAATCGAGTTCTTCGCGAGTTGCGGTTAAGATGAGGCAATCCTCGGCGCGAATACGACGAATAAGCGCTGAACCAACCATGCCGCGGTGGCCGGAAACGAACACTCGCCGGCCTTTTAGAGGGTAAATAATGCGTGCCGTTTGCATCAATTGCCACCCGCCATCGCAGCGCCTCTGGCAGGCGTTATAAAGCCCGCCTGAGATAAGGCTTGCTCACTTTGGGCGAGCTTACAATCATGAGCCACCATCATTTTGATCAACTCGGGGAAGGTCACGCGAGGGCACCAGCCTAGCTGGTCGCTGGCTTTGGCGGCATCACCACATAAGTTATCGACCTCAGTTGGGCGCAGATATCGCTGGTCGATAACAACGTGGCGGCGCCAATCAAGCCCGGCTTCCGCGAAGGCAAGCTCGACAAGCTCTCCAACGGAGTGCGTTTCGCCGGTCGCAATCACAAAATCATCTGGTTCATCCTGTTGCAGCATTAGCCACATTGCTTCCACATAATCGGCGGCATACCCCCAGTCGCGTCTCGCGCTGAGGTTCCCCAGATATAATTTGTCCTGAAGTCCCTGGGTGATCCTCCCGACGGCACGGGTGACCTTCCGCGAAACAAAAGTTTCACCGCGGCGCGGGCTCTCATGATTAAAGAGAATGCCGTTGCAGATGAAAAGATTATAGGCTTCTCGATAGTTTATCGAGAACCAATGCGCGGCTAATTTACTCACCCCATACGGGCTACGTGGGTAGAATGGTGTTTTCTCGTTCTGCGGCGGGGGTGCCGCTCCGAACATTTCAGACGACCCGGCCTGATAGTAACGCACCGCGCGATTACTATGAATGACATGGTCGCGCAACGCCTCAATAAGGCGCAACGTGCCCATCGCGACGACATCGGCAGTGTATTCCGGCATGTCGAACGATACGCGGACATGGCTTTGTGCTGCAAGATTGTAGACCTCATCAGGCTTAACATCCTCGAGCACTCGCCGAACGGTGCTGACATCCGTCAGGTCGCCGTAATGCAATCGTACTCCGGGGTTTTGCGAATGCGGATCGCAGTACATATGATCAATGCGATCCGTATTGAACAAGCTGGAACGACGAATTACGCCGTGAACATCGTAGAATTTACCGACGAGTAGCTCCGCAAGGTACGAGCCGTCCTGCCCGGTAATGCCGATAATCAAAGCTCGCTTTGTCATACGTTAAATATACTCAATGAGGGATCCACGGTCATCTTGTTTCGATTGGTTCAGCTTTTGGCGGCTGATCGCACAGATGTAATCTGCAATCGGACGAGGAATCCTCGGGCGAGGCGGGCGAGGCCAACGGCTGCCGCAAGGGTGGTGGTTGGTTCCGCGCCTTTCAGAAGCAGCGCTTTCGCCTAGAAGACGGCACCAAGGACGTCGATCAATAACGATCCTATCAGGGTGATCGCAACCGACAAAAAAATCATTGCTATGATAAATTCGATGACATTGACTCGCATAGCGAGTTCGCCCCGCAGAAATCATGTTGTTTCTGCTTAGACCGAGGCCGCTGTTAGCAATGTGACGCGGGTCACAGTTGAAACGGGCAGAAAGGCTCGGCGACGAGCGATTGACAGGCGTCAACTCCGCAATTCTCCCATTACGGAGACGACTACCCTCAGTAGGCGACCAACGCCAGTTCACGCAGCTCCCTTCATGTCTGCATTCGGCGTCCGCGGTGCGCTCCCAACTGAGTTCTGGCTCTTAATGCTTTGAAGTATACTGCAGCGCCAGGATAATGGAAACGTGACTAACAGATGGGCCAGCATCGAGCGAACCTTAATGAGGAATGGCAGCGGTTTTTACAACAAAACCCGGAGGCCCGGCTTGTTGTGGATAGCCTGATGCATCGGACAGGACTGACAGATGACGATGTCCTCATCCTCTTATTAGAGGCATGGATCGAACGGAATTGCATAGGTTCATCGGAAACCGGCAGCTTGCCAGTCTAACTTTTCTGAAGTGCGCCCGCCGCTAATCCAGGTGTCGAGGTTGCCCATACCCCAGTTAAAGCGGATACCGCATCTGGCAATTGCCGTAGCGCCGATGAAGCAAGCGAGATAGGCCCGCCCCAGCGCGCGGGTCTGGCCAATGTCGAAGCGGTTCCACCCGCCGACATCCGTGGCCGCTTTTTTGACTGACCTGCACCGGTCCTTGTGGGCCCTCCGGCTTCGCTCGCCACATCGATGTATCCATTCCGTGGCTAGACTCCACCCCGTCTACTGCGTCCAGTGACACGCTCCAATTCCGTGCTGGTGATCGCCTTCTCTCAAGCAAGCGCATTACCTACCACGTTCAATATAGCGAGCGCGAGCAGGGCGGCCCACCGGGCCAAAGAACAGGATTTCGCATTGGAGAAGCTGAAGGAACTGAGTAAACCTGCCACACGGCGGCAAGCTGAAGCAAGATTCCTATGGTGCTGCCAGATCCACACCCCGCGCCTCGTGGAGGTGGGGGCCGGCTCTCATCGCGCGGAACGCCAAATTTTTCGTGGGACCGTTTGCAGCCGGGCGGACGAACGCTGGCGCTTATTTCTGAAGGGGTCCTTCAGACCGGGTGAATTGGAAGCAGGTTGCTACCGTCCATCGAAATGGAGACCCTCCGTCCCAGGATGTTAAGAAGCACTCGCACTCGTCCTGCACCGTCGAGCTCATCGAGCATCGCGAGCTGCTCCGCAAACGGACCAGCCACCAAGCGGACCGGGTTACCTACCTTTAAATGCGCTTGAAGCTGTAGAATGCCGTTTTCATCCGCGCAGGCGACCAACGCCTCAACAACACCGCCCGGCACAGGCTGCGGCTGGTCGCCTTGCATCACCAGCGATGCTACCCCGATCGTTCCGTTGACGCGGCGCCACGGTTGCTGATCTATATTGAGGACGACAAAGAGGTAACGAGGGAAGAAAGGTGCGGCGATAATGCGAGATGTCCTCGCGTGCCGCACCGTCTTGTAACGTTTCGGCTGGAATGTGTAAAAGTTTTGGTTGTGCAATTGCCGTTGAGCACGCCCTTCGGCGAAGGGCAAGGTATATACTGCGTA
>Ga0068856_100006822_pt1 | contig 11172 bp, 12 predicted proteins | sample KBSCornC62_FD_66595 | JGI IMG/M metagenome (GOLD analysis project Ga0068856, IMG submission 66595) | Corn rhizosphere microbial communities from Kellogg Biological Station, Michigan, USA - KBS Corn C6-2 | ecosystem: Host-associated > Plants > Roots > Rhizosphere > Soil ... | reverse complement strand
CGGAAGACGGCGAACGTGATTCTCGGGAACGCATTCGATACCAACGAAGGCGTCGTCGTCGACACGCACGTGAGCCGCGTCACACAACGGCTCGGTCTCACGCGCAATGAGGATCCCGTCAAGATCGAGCGGGACCTCATCGCGCTCTTTCCCCGCGAGCATTGGACGATGCTTTCGCACTTGCTCATCGAGCATGGGCGCACGATCTGTGAGGCACGGCGACCGAAGTGTGAGGTATGTTTCCTGAACGATCTTTGCCCGTCCTCACGGGTATAGCATCGCCCACCCCGCCCCGCCCCCATGCTCCGTCGCGTTCTTCCCGTCGCCATCGTCGTCGCCGCCTGCGGCAAGCCGCCCGCTCCACAGCCCGATCCCGAACCGGCGATCGAGATGCAGACCGCCAACGTCCGCGTTGCACCGCCCGATCAGGCGATCGCGCCGGGCGACTGCGCCGAGGCGATGCGCCGTGCGCTCGTCAAGCCCGACCTGGCCGTCGATCGCGTTCCGTCGCCGCTGGCCACGAAGCCGGCGCCACTCCAGCATCCGCCGCGCAGCGCGCTCCGCAAGGACGGCAGCGCCGATGTGAAAGTCGATGTGCTCATCGACACGCTTGGCAAGGCCGATATGTCGACATTCAAGGTCGTAACGACGTCGAGCCCGTGGCTCGCCGCCAACGTCAAGACCGTGATCGGCAAGTGGACGTTCGAGCCGGCGCAGCTCGCCGGGTGCAAAGTGCCGCGCATCTATCACTTCATGGCCTCGGCGCCGGCGCGCGGAAAGCGCGCGCGCTGAGTCGGCGGCGCCGCGGGACCCGCGTTTCACTTCCGATCGATCGTCGGTCGCCCTAGCTTTGGGGCATGTCCAAGACTGCCACGTTCGAGACGAACAAAGGAACGATCACCGCGGAGCTGTTCGAGAAGGACGCGCCGAACACCGTCGCGAATTTCGAAAAGCTCGCGAACAGCGGCTTCTATGACGGCGTGAAGTTCCATCGCGTCATTCCCGATTTCGTCGTGCAGGGCGGCGACCCGCTCTCGCGCGATCTCCCGGCCGGCGACCCGCGGATCGGGACCGGCGGCCCCGGTTACAAGATCAAGTGCGAGACGGCGGGCAATCCGCGCAAGCACGAAGTCGGCGCGCTCTCCATGGCGCACGCCGGCAAGGACACCGGCGGCAGCCAGTTCTTCATGGTGTTGAGCGAGGAAAACACGCGGCACCTGAACGGCGTGCACACGGTGTTCGGCAAGATCACCGGCGGCGTGGACGTGATGAAGAAGCTGCAGCGCAACGACGTGATGAACTCCGTGCGCGTCGCGTGACCACCGACCCGATTTCCTCCCCATGACCGCACACGACGACCACAACCACTCGCACGGCTCCGACACGAAGGCCGCGTTCCTCGGCCTCATCATCGGCGCGATCGTGATCTTCGCCATCCTGCGCACCATCGTCGCGCTGACGCACGAGCATTACGTGCACGAGCAGCCCGCCGCCACGGCGACGAAGTAGCGCCAACGCCGCTCGCGGCCGGCGCGCGGCGCTACAGCTCGAGCTTCCTCAGGTACCGTTCACGCGCGTTCAGAAAATCGCGCGTGAGCACGACGTGCTCGAGCTCCTCATACGATACGCGCGCCGCCGGCGCGCGGTCGAAGCTGTAGATTGCCGCGCCGGGGTAGCCGAGGAGAATCGGCGAGTGCGTCGCGATGATGAACTGGGCGTCCTGCCGCAGCATCTCGCCGATCATCGCCATCAGCGCGAGCTGGCTCTGCGGCGAGAGCGGCGCCTCGGGCTCGTCGAGCAGATACAACCCGCCCGGCGTGAATCGCGACCCGAACAACTTTAGAAAACTCTGACCGTGCGAGTTGGCGTCGAGGTCGACGCCGTACCGTCGTTCCATGTCGGCCAACGACGCGGCCGGCGGCATGCGGGCGAGCGATTTCGCGTACGCCGGCCGGTCGGCGTATTCCGTCTCCAGCTCGGCGAGCCGCTGCGTGAGCTCGGCGCGAAGCGTGGCGAGCGATTTGGCGAATCCGAAAAAATCCTCGGCGCGGAGAAAGAAGCCGCGGCGCACCCGGCGGTTCCAGGTCAGCGCGAGCGCGCGGCCGAGGGCGCGCTGGCCGGCGAGAGTCTGGTCGCGGTCGATGCTCTCGGCGCCGATCGCCGGCAGCCCCGCCGCCGCCGCGATCCCCTCGAGGAGCGTCGACTTGCCCGAGCCGTTCTCGCCCACGAACACGGTGACGGGCGCATCGAGATCGATCGTCTCGAGCGATCGAATGACCGGCACGGTGAAGGGAAAGCGGCCGTCGTCCGCCACCGACGAGCGCCGCAGCGCGACGGACCGCAGATGTGCCATGGACCGTATCCTAGCCCGCGCCGAGATCGTCTGACAGGCGCGTTCGCTCCCTCCCAGTCGGCTCACCGACTTCATCGCACCAGATCGGCCGCGTGAAAAAACCGCAAGACCCCGCCGCGTGCGCGAGCAGTGATGCGCCGGCCGACAGTGTTTCTGAACAACGCTATCGCTCGGTCGTCGACAACTCGCCGTACGGCATCTATCGCGTGACGTACGACGGCCGGTTCGTGACGCTCAATCCGGCGCTCTGCCAGATGCTCGGCTACACGCCGGACGAGCTGCGCACCCTCAACATCCAGCGCGTCTACGCCGACCCGTCCGAGCGGCAGCGCGTCGTGGCCGAGTATGACAATTGGCCGCACGGCAAAGCGTACGACCTGAACTGGCGCCGCAAAGACGGCCGCGCCATCGTCGCTCGCGTCTGGGTTTACGCCGCGCGCGACGCGGAGGGCGAGATCGAGTATTTCGACGGCTACGTCGAAGACGTGACGGCGATCCGCACCACCGAGCAGGCGCTCCGCCAGTCGGAGAAGCTCGCCGCGCTCGGCCAACTCGTCTCCGGTGTGGCGCACGAGCTCAACAATCCCCTCTCGGCGATTCTTCTGTTCGCCGAAGATCTACTGACGAGCGAGCGGAGCGCCGAAGAGCAGGAGGCGCTCGGGCTCATCGCGCAGCAGGCCCGCCGCTCGCGCGCCATCGTACGCGATCTGCTGTCGTTCGTGCGCAGCCGCGAGGCGGTTCGAGAGCCCGTGGAGACCGGGCCCTTTCTCGATCAGCTTGCGCGCGCGCTCATGCCGCAGCTTGCCGAGCTCGAAGTCTGGCTGCACGTCGACGCCTGCGAGTCGACGGTGAGTATCGATCGCGCCGGCATCGAGCAAGTGCTGACGAACCTCATCGTGAACGCCGGGCACGCGACCGGCCCGGGCGGCGAGATCTGGCTCTCGGCGCGCGTGAGCAATGGGCAATTCATCGTCGACGTCGCGGACAACGGTCCCGGCATTCGCGCGGACGTGCTGCCGCGCATCTTCGAGCCGTTCTTCACGACGAAGCCGATGGGTCTGGGTACGGGGTTGGGTCTTTCCGTTTCGCTCGGCGTCGTGCAGCAGCACGGCGGGGCGATCGTCGCCCGCAACCGTGACATGGGTGAAGGCGGCGGCGCGCAGTTCACGATGCGCATACCAATGTTCCCGTCCGGAGAGTTCCGGGCCGCGCCTGAGCCGGTGCAGGCCCTGGCGGCGGAAGGGCAACCGCAAGCGCGCCGCGTGCTCCTCGTGGAAGACGAAGAGACGATCCGCCGGGCGCTCAGCCGCTTCTACCGTCGCCGCGGCTGGACGGTGGTGGAAGCCGAGGACGGCGCGCGTGCATTCGAACGCCTGCTCGACGCCGGCGAGACGTTCGATCTCGTGCTGTCGGACGTGAAGATGCCGCACGTCTCCGGCATCGAGCTGCACGGCGCGCTCAAAGATCTCCGCCCGGAGCTGCTGCCGCGCCTCGTGTTCTGCACCGGTGAAGTGGAATCGCCGCAGGTAGCCGCGTTCGTCGCCGAGACGAGCTGCCGAGTGCTCGTGAAGCCGTTCGATCTGAAGACACTGGCGTCGCTCTCCGACGAGATCGCGTCCCGCGCCGCACCGGCGGCATCACCCATAAGCTGAGCGTACTGCACGCGCGGATCCCGCCTCAGGCCGCGCGGTATATTGGAACCTATGACGACCGAACCCGCGCTGCCGACGCGAGACGATGCGCTCGCTTTGATGCACGAGTACACCGCGAGCGAATCGCTCCGCAAGCACATGCTCACCGTGGAAGCGGCGATGCGCGCGTATGCATCGCACTTCGGCGAGGATCCCGAGCGCTGGGGACTCGCCGGCCTGATCCACGACTTCGACTACGAGCGCTATCCCAACGATGCACATTCGCCGACCGACGAACATCCGTCGACGGGTGTGCGCATCCTGCGCGACCGCGGTTGGCCGGAGGACATCCTGCAGGCGATCCTCGGCCATGCCGCGTACACCAACGTCGCGCGCGAGACGCGGATGGCGCGCGCGCTGTTCGCCGTGGACGAGCTGAGCGGGTTGATCACCGCGACGGCGCTCGTGAAGCCCTCGAAGAGCGTGCACGACGTGGACGCCAAGTCCGTTCGAAAAAAGATGAAGGACAAAGCGTTCGCGAAGGGCGTGAGCCGTGAGGATATCATGATTGGCGTCCAAGAGTTGGGCGTCGATCTCGATCAGCACATTCAGTTCGTGATCGACGCGATGCGCGCGGCCGCGGACACGATCGGCCTCGCCGGAACCCCCGCCGCGGACACCGCGAGCGGCGGCGGTCCGGCGGCCGGATCGGGTGCTCGGGAGCAGGCCCGCTGAGGATCAACGTTCCCCCCGCCCGCCACGTTATTGAGAGTGGACACCGGCCACGTCTCGATGACCGCTGCGACAACCCTCGTTCGTCCGATCGGAATGACGTCCACTGCTGACGCCAGAGCCGACGAACGCGCGCTGGTCATCGCCGCGCAGCGCGGAAACACCGACGCGTTCGCGCGTCTGGTGCGAGCGCACCAGCGTCGGGCGTACGCCGTGTGTCGCGCGATCGTGCTCACGCACGAGGACGCGGAAGACGCGGTGCAGGAGGGATTCCTCCACGCCTTCAAGGCGCTGGACCGGTTTCTTCCCGATCAACCGTTCGGCGCGTGGCTGTACCGCATCATGGCCAATGCGTCGCTGGACCTGGTGCGGCGGCGGAAAGTCCGCGATGCGGACGAGCTGCCGGAAGCGGTGCCGATGCCGTTCCGCGACCCGGGCGAATCGGACGAGTTGCGGCGGCGGTTGAATGAAGCATTGTTGCAGCTCACGGATCGGCAGCGATCCGTCATCGTATTGCACGACGTGGAAGGCTTCACACACGGGGAGATTGGCGAGATGCTGGGAATTCCGGAGGGCACCGCCCGCTCGGACCTGCATCATGCACGCGCGGCGCTGCGCCGCATATTGAAGGACGTTCGGAGCGATCTATGACCGACATTCGGCTGTTCTCCAACAACGACGACGACGAGGTGGTGCGCGGGCTTCGCTCGCTCTACGCCGCCCCGGCGGGCAACGCGTATTGGAACGAGCTGGAAGCACGGATCATGGCCCGCGTGGCCGACGTGGAGCTGGGCTGGTGGACGGAGCTCGATCGCTGGGTGCGTCCCGCGCTCGCCGCCGCCGCCGTGCTGCTCGTCGCCGCCGGCATCGCGATGTATCGCGCTCGGCAGAGCGAAGCCGACATCGCCGCCGATCAGATGTTGTCCGCGCCGCCCGTTCCGGCGGCCACCGCGATCCGGCCCGCCCTCCAGGACGACCGGGAAGCGCGCATTCGTTACCTGTTCGGCGGCCGTTAATTCGGAGATCGTCATGGCGCACGCAAAACAACAGGCACTGATGTTCCTGCTCGGCGCGCTGCTCGTGGGCGGCGCCCTCGGCTTTTCCGCCGACCGGTACATCCGGCATCAGAGCTTCGCGTCGCAGTACGGGCCGCTCCGCAGCCGGTTCTACGACGACCTCGGACTCTCCGAGAAGCAGCGCGGGACGATCGACTCGCTCGCGTTCGATGAGGATTGCAAGATGAAGGCGTTGTTCGCGCCGCAGCGCCCGACCGTCGACTCCATGCGCGTACGCTTTCACGCGCAGGTCGACTCCCTGTTGAGCTCTGCCCAGCTCGCGAAGCTCAACGCCCGCCGACAGGAAGCCAAGGCACGACACGACGCCGAAACGGCAAAGGAGCCAAAGAGGCAATGCTCAGGAAATTGATACTGCTGCTCGCGACGCCAGCCGCGCTGGTGGCGCAGCAGGTGACGGATACGACCTTTCATCCCATCTCCGTGACGGAGGCCGTGCGCCTCGCCAGGGAGAACAACGTCTCGAACATCACTGCCGAAAACGCGATTCGCACGGCGAACAACAACGTGCGTTCCGCGCGCGCCGCGCTGATTCCGACCCTCAACGCATCGGCGGGCCAGAGCAAGAGCGCCGGCCAGCGCGTCGGCCCGGGCAACCAGCTCATCGACTTCATTCCCGCGTGGTCGTACAACACGGGCCTCAACTCGCAAGTCACGCTCTTCGACGCCGGCAAGATGTTCGCCGACATCAAGACACAGAAAGCGAACGTCGTCGCGCAGCAGGCCTCCGCGGTGACGACCGAGTACAACGTCGCCTTTCAGGTGAAGCAGGCGTACAACTCGATTCTCGCCGCCAAGGAATCGGAAGGCGCGGCGCGCGCCCAACTCGAGGCCGCGCAGCTCCAGCTCCAGCAGTCGATCGCGCGCGTGAAGGCCGGCGCCGCGAACGTCTCCGATTCGCTGCGCAGCGTCGTCCAAGTTGGCAACGCGCAGCTCGCGCTCCTCTCCGCGCAGAACAGCTATCAGACGCAGTCGGCCGCGCTCACGCGCCTCGTCGGCACGCCGTACTTCGTCACCGCCGACCCGGCCGACACCGTCGCGCACCCGGTCGCGCCGATCGACAGCGCGCAGGTCATGCAGCTTGCGCTCGACGGCCCGGCGATCCGGCAGCTCGACGCGCAGCTCAACGCCAACCGCGCGTCGGAACGTTCGGCAAAGACCGCGTATCTGCCGACGGTCACCGCAAACCTCTCCTACTCGGGGAGCGGCACGTCGGCGATCTACGGACTGAATAGCAATCCGTACCCGTACACGCGCGGCATCAGCCTCAGCCTGAACTATCCGATCTTCAACCGCTTCTCGCGCGAGAACAACATCGCGGCGGCGGAGATCAGCTATCAGAATACGCAGGCGGAGCTGAAGGACGCGCGGCTCGGCGCGCAGCAGAGCATCATCACCGACATGGCGACGCTCCGCAACGCCGAAGAGACGATGCGCGTGCAGCAGACCAACGTGCAGGCGAGCGAGGAAGATTTGCGCGTGCAGCAGCAGCGCTACAATCTCGGCGCCTCCACGCTGCTCGATGTGCTCAACTCGCAAAGCGCGCTGGTCACCGCGCGTCAGCAGCTCATCCAGGCGCGGCTCAGCTACCGCAACGCTCGCGCGCAGATCGAGGCCGTCATCGGCCGCGACCTGCCCTGAGCCCACCAGCTGGTCGGTGCGCAAGGGCCGAGAGCTCCGCTCTCGGCCCTTCGCTCATCGGCGCGCCCGCGCGACCCGTGCCGTCCAGCATTCGGGCTCGCTGTCGCGTAGACTAAGCACAGACACGGCCACCCCACCCGGCCGATTTCAGGAGAACGAGTCACGTGAGACGATATCTCGGAGCGGCCCTCATCATTGCCGCGGCGGCGTGCGCCAAGAAGCAGGTCGCACCCGCCGTGCAGACCGCCACCGTTACGCGGCGCGACATCATCGTCGACGCTCAGGCAAACGGCTCGATCGAGCCGATCACGATCATCGACGTCAAATCCAAGGCGTCCGGTGTGATCACGCAGATGCCGGTCGAGACGGGAACGCACGTCAAGCCCGGCGACCTCATCGTGCAGATCGACACGCGCGACGTGCAGAACCGCTACGACCAGGCGAACGCCGCCCTCGAGGCCGCGCAGGCCAAGCTGCAGGTCGCCGAGCAGGACAAGACCCGTAACGAGGCGATGTTCAAGGCGCGCGTGATCACGCCGCAGGAGTACGAGCAGGTCGCGGTGAATTATGAGAACGCGAAATCGGGCGTCGTCAGCGCGAAGGCCGCGCTCGATCTGGCCAAGCAGTCGCTCGAGGACGCGACAGTCAAGGCGCCGACCGAAGGCACCGTCATCACCAAGAACGTGTCGGTCGGCACCGTCATCGCATCGGCCACTGGCTCCGTGAGCGGCGGCACGACGATCGTACAGATGGCCGACCTCGGCGTCGTACGCATCCGCGCGCTGTTCAACGAGACGGACATCGGCAACGTGCACCCAGGCGAGCCCGCCAACGTCACCGTCGACGCATATCCCGACCGCCGCTTCAGCGGCTCGGTCGAGAAGATCGAGCCGCAGGCCGTCGTCCAGCAGAACGTGACGATGTTCCCGGTGCTCGTGAATCTCGAGAACGCAGAAGGACTGCTCCGCCCCGGCATGAACGGCGAGGTATCCGTGCTGATCGACGAGCGTGACAACGTGCTCGCGATTCCGAACGACGCCGTCAAGAGTCCGCGCGAAGCGGTGGCCACGGGCGCGATGCTCGGAATGAGCGCGGACACGATCAACGCCGAGCTCAAGGCGCAAGGCTTCAATCCCGCCGGACGTGGCGGCGGTTTCGGCCGCGGTCGCCGGAACGGCGGCGGAGGCCCGGGCGGGAACAGCGGCAACGGCGGCCAGCCGGGCGCGAACGGCGCGCAGACGACGGGAGCAGCGACCACGTCCGGCGGCGACGTCGCGTTGGTCGCGCAGCAGGGCGGCCAGCAGGGTGGAGGCTTCCAAGGCGGTCAGGGTGGCCAGGGTGGCCAGGGTGGCCAGGGCGGATTCGGGATGCAGGTCTCCGACGCCGATTGCCAGAAGATCAACGCAATCCTCGCGAAGCACCCCAAGGAGAAAGCCCAGCTCGATAGCCTGCGCAACAAGATGATGGCGATGCGCGGTCAGGGCGGCGGCTTCGGTGGAGGCGCGAACGGCGGCCAGCGCCGGAGCGGTGGGTTTGCCGGCGGCAACAGCGGTGGCGGCAACAGCGGCGGCAGCCAGCCGGGTCAGGGCGGCGGCGGCGGATTCCGCGGCAGTCCCGAGATGCAGGCGGTCAACGCGATCTATACGAAGCTCGGCATCGACGCGCGCACGGCGGGCGCCTGCCGGCGGAAGCAGAGTGGTGGCCAGAACGCGCAGGGCGGCGGGTTCGGATCGCGTGCGCAGGGTTCGCGCGGCGGTCAGACCGGCACGGGCGCGCTCACGCCATCGCCCGAGATGGGTGCGCCGGTCCGCATTCGCACGGCGCTCGTCTTCGTGGCCGACAGCAGCAAGACGCACTTTGCGCCGCGCATCATTCAGACGGGGCAGTCGAATCTCGACTACACCGAAGTGGTGAGCGGGCTCAAGGAAGGCGAGCACGTGGTGCTGTTGAGCGCCCTCGCGCTCCAGTCGCAGCGGCTGCAGCAGCAGGACCGGATCCGGCAGAACGCCAGCCCGCTGGGCGGCGGCGGGCCCGGCGGACGGGGGCGTTAAGCATATGCTCATTGGAGAAATCATAAGCGTCGCGATCGGCGCGCTGCGGGCCAACAAGCTCCGGTCGCTGCTGACGATGCTCGGCATCGTGATCGGCGTCGGCGCGGTGATCGCCGTCGTCGCGCTGGGCACGGGCGCGCAGCAGGCCGTCAAGGACCGCATCGCGGCGCTCGGCACCACGCTCCTCACGGTGAACCCCGGACAGCAGCGCGGCATGGGCGTGGCGATCGCCGGCGCGGTGCAGAAGCTCACGATCGAGGACGCCAAGGCGATCGACGAGCGGGCGCCGAACGTGGTCGCGGTGCAGCCGGAGATGCGCTCCTCGCAGCAGGTGGTGTTCGGCAACAAGAACACCAACACGCAGATCATCGGCACCTCGCCGAACTACCTCGAGGTGCGCAAGTACACGCTCGCCGCCGGCCGCATGTTCACCGCGGCCGACGACGAGGGCGCCCAGCGCGTCGCCGTGCTCGGATCGGCGGTGGTCGACAACATGGGCATCAGCACGCCCGAGGCGCTGATCGGCGAGAACATCCGCATTCGCGGCGCGCAGTTCACCGTCATCGGCGTGATGGCGTCCAAGGGGTCGGCGAACGCGTTCCAGAATCCTGATGACGAAGTGCTGATCCCCATCAACACCGCGCGCTTCCGCGTCAACGGCCAGGACCGCCTGGCGTCGATCAGCATCCTCGCCGCGAGCGAGGACGCGATCCCCGACGCCATGGCCGACATCGACCGTGTGCTGCGGCGGCAGCATCGCATCCGCCAGGGTGCGCCCGACGACTTCCAGATCCGCAATCAAGCCGACTTCCTGAACACGGCGCAGGAGACCACGCAGGTGATGACGTACCTGCTCTCCGGCATCGCCGCCGTGTCGCTCCTCGTGGGCGGCATCGGCATCATGAACATCATGCTCGTCTCGGTCACCGAGCGCACGCGCGAGATCGGCATTCGCAAGGCGCTCGGCGCGACGCGCTGGAACATCCTGCTCCAGTTCCTCATCGAGGCCGTGGTGCTCTGCGTGCTCGGCGGCGTGCTCGGCATCGCGCTGGGCGCGGGCGGCGCCGCGATCATGAGCAAGACCGCGGGATGGAATACGCAGGTCTCGCCAACCGCGATCGTGATGGCGTTCGCGTTCTCGGGCTTCGTGGGTATCGCCTTCGGCGTGTGGCCGGCGCGGCGTGCCGCGGTACTGGACCCGATCGTCGCGCTCCGGTACGAGTAGCCGCGAGTCGAACGCGAATCACGAACGAGAGCGGGGCTGGATGCACACGCATCCAGCCCCGCTCTCGTTTCGCCCATCAGCGCGAGAGCTGAAACTCGAACGGCATCTGCGCCAGCGCGGGCACGCGGCGTCCGCCGACTTCCGCCGGCGCGAATCGAAAATCGCGGAGCGCGTCGCGCACCGCGCGCGTGAACAGCTCGTGCGTCGACGCGAGGATCTTCACGCTCGCCATGTCGACACGGCCGGTCGTGTCGACGGTGAATTGCACGAGCACACGCCCGTCGATGCCGGCGGACCGCAGCATGTCCGGATAGCGCGGCTTCGCCGCCCTGACCACGTGCATGAGCGCTTCGCTGCCGCCCCACCGATCGTTCGCTTCCGCGTCGCCGTCGCCGAGAATGCTCTTGGGAAGACCGTTGGACGCTCCGTGCGGACCGGCGCGGATCACCACGCTGTCGTACGCGTG
>Ga0068856_100006821_pt1 | contig 11172 bp, 14 predicted proteins | sample KBSCornC62_FD_66595 | JGI IMG/M metagenome (GOLD analysis project Ga0068856, IMG submission 66595) | Corn rhizosphere microbial communities from Kellogg Biological Station, Michigan, USA - KBS Corn C6-2 | ecosystem: Host-associated > Plants > Roots > Rhizosphere > Soil ... | reverse complement strand
GTGTTGATGGCTTCTTTCAGCTGCAGGATTTCGCCGCGCACGTCGACCGTGATCTTGCGCGACAAGTCGCCGTTCGCCACGGCGATGGTCACCTCGGAAATATTGCGCACCTGGGCGGTCAGGTTGTTCGCCATCTGGTTGACCGAGTCGGTCAAGTCCTTCCAGGTGCCCGCCACGCCCGGCACCTGCGCCTGGCCGCCAAGCAGGCCGGCGGTGCCGACCTCGCGCGCGACGCGCGTCACTTCGGAGGCGAAGCCGTTCAACTGGTCCACCATGGTGTTGAACGTTTCTTTCAGCTGCAGAATTTCGCCGCGCACGTCCACCGTGATCTTGCGCGACAAGTCGCCTTTCGCCACGGCGGTGGTCACCTCGGCGATGTTGCGCACCTGCGCGGTGAGGTTCGACGCCATCGCGTTGACCGAGTCGGTCAAGTCCTTCCACGTACCCGCCACGCCCGGCACGATCGCCTGGCCGCCGAGCTTGCCTTCGGTGCCGACCTCGCGTGCCACGCGCGTCACCTCGGACGCGAAGCCGCGCAGCTGGTCCACCATCGTGTTGATGGCTTCCTTCAGCTGCAGAATTTCGCCGCGCACGTCGACCGTGATCTTGCGCGACAAGTCGCCGTTCGCCACGGCGATGGTCACCTCGGAAATGTTGCGCACCTGGGCGGTCAGGTTGTTCGCCATCTGGTTGACCGAGTCGGTCAAGTCCTTCCACACGCCCGACACGCCCTTGGCTTTCGCCTGGCCGCCGAGCAGGCCCGCGGTACCCACTTCGAGTGCGACGCGCGTGACCTCGGAGGAGAACTCCTTCATCTGCTCGATCATGCGGTTGACGATGTTGGCCGAGCGCAGGAACTCGCCCTGCAGCGGACGGCCATCCGCTTCCAGTGGCACGGAGCGCGTCAAGTCGCCCTTGGCCACGCCGGCCATCGCTTCGGTCATGGTCTCGACTGGACGCACCAGATCGTCGATCAAGCCGTTGATCGACTGTTCCATGTCCGACCACGCGCCCTGGCGGTTCGCCGGCACCAGGCGCTGACGCATCTGGCCGAGCCGGCCGACTTTCTCGCCGACCAATGCCAGATCGGTGGCGAGACGCCGGTTGTGGCTGACGATCTGATTGAAGTGTTCGGCCAGCTTGCCGGCGATGCCGTCCCAATGCCGCGGGAGCTGCACCGAGAAATCGCCGTCGCCGACGGCAACCATTGCGGCCAGCAACTGTTCCAAGGGTTCCAGGGGATCGGGGGTCGGCGGTGGCGCGGGCCGGGCAGGGGCGGCGGTCGACTTGGCTGCGGCGCGGGCGCGTCGGGTCGTGACCTCGGACATTGCGGATTCTCCGGAGCCGGAAACCGATCGCTGTCGGCCGCCGGCGGCGTTATTTCGGCGCCAAGCTTCCGTGCCGGCGCTACCCTGTAGCGGTGCAAGTCGTTGGGCCGCCGCCGGCTCCGCTCAAGCGGGCTCAGGCTGTGGTGAGCCGCCGTTGGCCGATCGTTCCGGGCCGCAAGACGGCTCGGTTCCAACCGGGGGAGGACGGGTGCTCTCGTTGAGTCAGCTAAACGGCCTAGGGACAATGCCCTTGCAGCTGGTCGCAAGGGTCGTGCCAAGCAACTGGCTCTGAAAAACAAGCGATTGGCGCAGCAACTTCATGGCAAAACGCATGCGGCGCGGCCGCCGATCATGCGATTTGCACGAAGCTCAGGCCGCTTGTGAATTGACCGCGCTCTGCCACAGCAGATGACGATCGGTGCCGGAACCGAGCAGGGCGATCGTGCCCGCGTCATCGGTGGCCGACGTGTCGAGCACGAGCAGCACGCGGCCGCGTTCGATCTCGTCCTGGAACTGGCGCCGGACCGAGTCCGGTACGCCGGCACCCGCGAGCGACGAGGTCCACGCTCCGACCAGCGCACCGCCGGCCGTGAACGCCAGCAATGCGGCCCCGCCGACGGCGATGCCGAGCGCGGGGATCGCCATCGCGATTAGCCCCGCCAGCAGTCCGCTTGCGCCGCCGAAGGCCGCGCCACGCTCGATCGCGGGCACGAAGTCCTTGGACACGTCCAGCATCTCGTCGGGAATGTCGTGGATCTGCACATCGGATTTGGCGATCAGCGAGATGCAGCGCTGGTCGACGCCGGCCTCGCGCAGGCGCTCAATCGCAGCGCGGGCGGGTTCGAGCGAATCGAAAGCGTAGATGTAGCGTTTCATGACTGCGGCTCCTTCGTTGCCGTGCGTGCCGGGCGCGACTCGCGTCGCGCCCCGACGCACGGGTCAATGCGGCTGCGCCACGCCGTCGAGCAAAGTCTGTTTCGATCGGTTGTCGCTGCAGCTCGCGATGTTGCTCAAGGCGACGATGCCGACCAGGCGCTTCTCGCGATTCACCACCGGCAATCGCCGCACGCCGAGTTCGGCCATGTTGCGAGCGATCTCCTGCACGTTCTCGTCGTCGTAGCAGTATTGGATGCGATCGGTCATCACGTCGCGCACGCTGGTGGTCGGATCGCGACCTTCGGCCACCGCGCGGATCGCGATGTCGCGATCCGTGATCATGCCCACCAGGCGATCGTCCTCGCCGACGGGCAGGCTGCCGATGTCGCCGTCGGCCATTGCCGTTGCGGCTTCGCGGATCGTCTGGTCCGGACTGACCACGCGCACGTCCCGCGTCATCACTTCTCGAATGGTTTGCATCGTTGTGTGCTCCTGTTCCGGGTCCGCAGCGAGCGCACGCCCTGACGTGGCACCTGCTGGCGGACATTGACGCATGCGGCGCATGAAGCCGGTGTTGCCAAAATGTATACAAGGTTGAGCGAGCAAGCATCGTGCCTCGGATGGCCGCGAAGCGAGCCCGGCTGCAATGCAAGCGCAACGCAATATGCACGTTTCTACCAACGCCAGCAGCGGGCTCGACGGAGCGCGCGTTGCGGAACGACGAAAATGCACGCCGCTCAACGCGGCGGCTTGCGCAACTTGCGCAAATCCGCGACGAAATCCGTATAGGTTGCCTCGTAGCCACCGCCGATCCGGCTGCGCAGCACGAAGGACGGATGCACCGTCGCGAGACACCAGCGACCATCCTCGCGCCGAAGCCAGCGGCCGCGCTGGTCGAGCAGGCGGAATTGCTTGCCCAGTATCGCATGCGCCGCCATCGCGCCCAGGCAGACGACGTGACGCGGATTCACCGTTTCCAATTCGCGCACCAGCCATGGCGTGCAAGCCGCGATCTCGCCCGCGTTCGCACGTTTGTGCAACCGGCGCTTGCCGCGCAGCTCGAACTTGAAATGCTTGATCACGTTCGTGACGTACAAGGTTTCGCGTGCGATCCCGGCGTCGGCCAGTGCGCGATCGAGCAACTGGCCCGCGGGCCCCACGAACGGTTCGCCACGCAGATCTTCCTGGTCGCCGGCTTGTTCGCCGACGACGAAAAAACGCGCGTCATCCGGCCCCGCACCGAACACGGTCTGCGTCGCGGGTTCCCACAAGGGACACGCGCGGCAGCGGCGCGCCGCGCGTTTGAGTGAAGCGATCGACATGCGGTCGGCGCGGGCCGAGGGCGGCGGACGAGGACGCGCGGTGCTGCCGTGCTCCGTGTCCGTCGCCCGCAAACCCGCGCCGCGTCCGATCAATCCGCTCCCGGCGGCGGCGGATTGTTGTGCGTGCATTCCATGAATTCGGCGATCGTCAGCTTGCCGTCATGGTCCATGTCGCATTTGCCGAAGTTCTTCGACAGGAACGGATCGCCCGAGACGTCGTCGCTGTCGAGCCAGCCTTTGTTGCCGCGGTCCAGGCTGCGGTAATAACCTTCCTGACGGTGCGCGACATTGGTGTCGCCGCGCGCGACTTTTTCCTGTGTCATCGTGTTGTCGTGCATCTGATGCTCGGTCGGCGGCGCCGATTGCTGCGCGCACGCCGTGCCGGCATAGAGTCCGGCTGCGCAGAGCAGCCCAATGCCATAGTGGATCGCTTTCATCGCGGTTCTCCTTTTTTGCCTAAGTGCCCCCGCGAGCGACAGGCAGAGAATATGCCAGAGAAACGGATGAGTTCAGGCGGCGTTCGCGCGTGTAGACCGATCTGGGCAACAGTCGACTGGCACGCGCATTGCCATGCGTTGCACGCAACCTGACGTTGCGCCAAGGAGAAATTGCATGGCACGCGGCGACAAGAGTTCCTACAGCAGCAAGCAGAAGCGCAAGGCCGAGCACATCGAAGAGGGTTACGAAAAACGCGGCGTGTCGAGCAAGACCGCCGCCGCGCGCGCCTGGGCGACGGTCAACAAGCAGGATGGCGGCGCGGCCAAGAAGGGCGCGCGCAAGAAGAGCGCCGGCGCGAAGAAAAGCGCGCGCAAGACGGCGGCGAAGAAGGCTGCTGCCACGCGCGAGCGCAGCAGTGCGCGCAAGAGCAGCGCTGGACGCAAGAGCAGCGCCGGGCGCAAGAGTACGGCGCGCAAGAGCACGGGTCGGAAAACGTCCGCGCGAAAGAGCGCCGGACGCAAGAGCACGCGCTCGCGCAAGCGCTAGGCGGCTCGCCGCGCGACGCGTCGCGCGGCGCGATCGTATTGCCGCAGCAGACGCAGCATCGCGCGTTCGTTCGGCGCCAGGCCGGTCTTGACGTCGACGTGTTCGGCGGACGGAAGCTTGAGTTCGCCGCGCTCGTAGGCTTCGAACACGACGGGATGCACGTAGCATTTGCGGCACACGCTGGGCGTGTTGCCGAGTTGGGCGGCGACTTCGTCGAGCGCCCGGCCGACGCGATGCTTGGCGCCGGCTTGCGTACGCGCGGGACCGATGCGCGTGAGCGCTTCGGCCATGCGCAGGCTACCGGCCCAGGTGCGGAAATCCTTGGCGCTGAAATCCGCCGCCGTCGTCGCCCGGATGTAGTCGTTGACGTCGCCGGAACTGATGCTTTCGATCTCGCCGTCGTTGTCGCCGACGTATTGAAAAAGCGCCTGGCCCGGAAGCTCCTGCAGCCGGCGCACGACGCGGGCAAGGCGCGCGTCGTCGAGCAGCACGTCGTGGAATTTTCCGCTTTTGCCGCGGAAGCGGAACCGCAGTCGCTGACCGCGCACGTGCACGTGCTCGTTGTTGAGCGTGGTCAGGCCAAACGAGCCGTTGCTGCGCGCGTACTCCTCGTTGCCGATGCGGATCAGCGAACGCTCCAGCAGGCGCACTACGGCGGCGAGCACCTTGGCTCGCGGCATGCCGGGCAGCCGCAGATCGGCGCGCACGCGCGCCCGCAGGCGCGGCAGGAACTGCGCGAAGTCGACCATGCGCTGGTACTTGCTCGCATCGCGCTGCGCGCGCCATTGCACGTGATAGCGGTATTGCTTGCGCCCGCGCGCGTCGCGGCCGGTCGCTTGCAGGTGTCCGTCCGCGTAAGGGCAGATCCAGACGTCCGTGTACGCCGGCGGGATCGCGAGTCGCCGTATGCGCTGCAGTTCCGCCGCATTCGTCAGGCGTCGCCCGGCGCGCGACACGTACTCGAAGCCGTGCCGCGTGAGGCGGCGGCGGTAGCCGGGTTCGCGGTCGCTGCTGTAGCGCAGCGCACGCGGAAGCTTCACCGTTGCAGCGAGGCCTGCAGCGCGGAGGCGACTGCGGCGTCGCCGCCGAGCAGGTCCTTCCAGCGCAGCTCCACGCCGTTGCGATGGCCCTTCTGCGTGATCTTGAGCGACTCCGGCGCCACCATCAGCGTGTAGCTCTTGCCGTCGATCGTGATCTCGCGGCGGATCGGCTTGTCGAGCTTGGTCATGCCGGACTCCGCGTCGGAACGGAAACGGTGGGCGTCGCGTCGAGGCACGGACGATCCATTCGGTCGATCTCCTTGAGCTGAACGGGTTGCCGCAAAGTATACAAAGCGGCCTGATTCGTGCGAGCAAGGGGTGTGCCATGCCCGCCGCGCCTGCGGTCGCTGCGCTGGCTCGTGCAATTTGCGCCGATCGCCGATGTGCGCAGCGCATGTTGCGCGGCGCGCGCGCATGAGACCGGACCGGCATGCTCGCTGCAACGCAGGGACAGGATTCCCTCAAGGAGCGCTGCATGTCCCCGCAACCGGTACCGCCCGCGACGCCGACCACCGTGCCCTCGCCGCAGCCGGAGATTCCGTCGGATCTTCCGGGCCCGACGCCCGAGCTGCCGCCGACGACGCCGAACCGACCCGAAATCCCGGTGCAACCGGACCCGCGTCCGCCGCTGCCAGGCACCGAGCCTTCACCGGCGCCGCCGCCAGGCCCGATGGATGTGCCGCCGCCGGCACCGATGGGATGAAGTCACGCAGGTGAGGGGGCCGCACGGCGCGGAGCACGCGGCGGCAGTTGCTGGGCACGAGAGCGGGTTCGATGAATCGAACCCCTACGGCTGTTGCGGTTTGCCGTCAGGCGCCGGCACCGCATCGCACGCACCGTCGGTGCGGTTCGTCGCGCAGTCGTCGAGCGCCGTGTTCGTGGTCGGTGCGGACGCGGGCGGCGGCGTTGCGAGCGGTGCCGATGTGCGCGGCGGCGTTGCGCGGCGCATGCGCACGTAACGCACCCAACTCGCGCAACCAATCCATGCCGCGAGCGCGGCGAGCGGCCACGCCAGCACGGCCGGCCAGATCAACGCCAGCAGCGCAATGCCGAGCGTGGCTGCACCGATCCAGGGCAGGGCGCCCGTTTCGCTGCCGCTCAACACGCGCCGGTCGCCGAGCGCGGCGCCCATCGAGCGCGCCAGGCGCAGGGCGCTCGCGGTCGCGCGCGAGGACGACCCGCTCGCGCGCCGCGCGCGCACCGCGCCGAGCGCATGGCGGCGGCGGGTCGAGGCGAGCACGATTTCGGTCGCGTTCTCGAGATCCTTCAGGTACTGCTCTTCCATGCGCTTGGCGAAGCCGATGTCCTCGACCGCCACGTCGATTTCGCAGTTGCCCATCCAGCTCGCAAGATTCAGATTGCTCGAGCCCACACGTGCCCAGCGGCCGTCCGCCACCGCGGTCTTGGCGTGCATCATCGAGCCGTTCCACTCGAACACGCGCACGCCGCGTTCGAGCAGCGGCCGATAGCCGGAACGCGATACCGCGCGCACCAGCGGCAGGTCGCTCGCACCGGGCACCAGCAGGCGCACGTCGACACCGTCCGCCGCGGCCGCGCCGAGCGCCTGCACGTAGGGCGAAAGACCGACGAAATAGGCGTCGGCGATCCACAGCGTGCGCTGCGCCAGGGCCGCGATCATCTGGTCGAGGCGGAACATGCCGGCGGTATCGGGCTGCGTTGCGACGATGCGCAGGGCGATGTCGCCGGCGGTCGGGATGGCGATCGTCGGCCCCGCCCCGAGCGGCGCACCGAGCTGGGCCCAGACGTCCGCGAACGCCTGCTCGAACTGCAGCAGCGCCGGTCCGCGGATCGCGACCGCCGTGTCGCGCCACGGCTGTACGTTGCGCTTCGCGTCGCCGAGCCATTTCGCGCTGATGCACAAGCCGCCCAGGAACGCGATGTCGCGATCGATCACGAGCAACTTGCGATGATCGCGGTAGACCCAGCCGAAGGGGCTGGCGAAACGGAACGGGTTGTACTGGCGCAGCTGTCCGCCGGCGGCGAGCAGGGGCTGGAAGAAATCGCTTTTCGACTGCCACAGCGAACCGAGCCAGTCGACGATCAGGCAAACCTCCACGCCGGCGCGTGCGCGCTCGGCCAGGGCGGCGACGAATTCCCGGCCGACGGCGTCCTCGCGGAAGATGTAGTTCTCGAGCAGGATGCGCTCGCGCGCGCCGCGAATCGCGGCGAGCCACGCCGCGTAATTCGCCTGCGCGTCGATCAAAAGCTCGACGTCGTTGCCCGCAATCAACGGCGCACCGGCGGCGCGGCTCAAGGCCTGTTCGGCCATGCGCCGCACCGGTTTGTCGAGGATGATGTAGTCGCGCGCGGTCTCGGACATGGGTAGGTCGGCCACGCGCCGGCCGTGCGCCGGCGCATGTCGGCGCACTATATACCGGGTGGCGTGGCGCTTGCGGGCGCCGGCGGGAGCTGCGCGCAACGCGGACTCTAGATTCGGCCGAGCAGGGCCAGGATCAGGACGATCAGCAGGACCAGGCCGAGGCCGCCGGTCGGGTAGTAGCCCCAGCCAGCGCTGTACGGCCACGCCGGCAACGCGGCGATGACGAGGATCACGAGAATGATGGTGATCAGTATGCCCGGACGCATGGTGTTCTCCTCCGTGAGTGTGGGTTCCGTACGTGAAAAACCGATGCCCATGGGGGCATGGGCATCGGCATGGCATCCGGCCGAGTCGCTACTGTTGAGGGTAGCCAGAAAACGCGCGGCCGGAATTCTTCAGTGCAGCGTCTTCTCGAAGTCCTTGATCTGGCGGTCGGCTTCGTCCTTGGCGATGCCGTAGCGTTCCTGCACGCGGCCCGAAAGGTATTCCGCGTTGCCTTCGGCGCGCTTCAGATCGTCGTCCGTCAGCTTGCCCCACTTTTCCTTCATCTTGCCGGCCAGCTGTTTCCACTGACCCGCGATGCGATCCTGGTTCATGTACTTCTCCTTTGTGTTGCACTGCCTGTGTTGCACTGCGTGGTGCGCCGGGCGCACCGGTTGGTCGCGACGACTCAGTTGCGCGAGCTCAGCGCGCTCGAGTCGACATTGCGTACGCCTTTGACGGTCTTCGCCACGGCGACGGATTTGTTCACCTGCGCCTTGCTGTCGAGCACGCCCGACAGGACGACCACGCCGTTGTTGGTGGTCACGCTGATGTCGGTCGAGGGAATGCCCTTGGTCGTCATCAGTTCGGTCTTGACCTTGGTGGTGATCCACGCGTCCGTCCCGGGTTGTTCGGACGGTGCGTTCTCGGCCGTGGCCTGATGCGCGGCAGCCGACGTGTCGTGGGCGTACGCGCCGAACGAGCCGATGCCGAGCGCAAGACCGAGCATCATGGTGCTGAGCGTTTTCATACAACCTCCTTGGTATCGGTCGACCGGTTGCAGTCGACTTGGCTGAGGGAGTCCGATGCAGCGCGCACGCCAAGACGTGCACGCCTGACGAACCCATCAACATGCATGCCACCGGCGCGACTGCTGTACACGCAAGGGGTTAGCGCCGGACTGAGCACTGTCTGAATTGCAAATTGCCGCGCCTGCATGCGCCGTACAGGCGAACTGCCACACGCGTGGTTCGGCGCGCACCGTGCAACGCGCTGCGCACACAGGCCACCACCGACGAGACACCGATGACGGACTCAAGCAATCGGACCGGCGGCAATGCGCCCGACGACGCCGTGCGACAGGTCATCGACACGGCCTTCGCGAAGTTCTGCGCCGGGCACGGCATCCGACCGGACGCGCTCTCCGCCGCGCGCTTCGCGTTCGAGGCCACAGCCGGCGGCGTGCACGCGTTCCATGGGCTCGATGGCGACGCACTGCAAGCGTTGCTGACGGAGCGCTTCGGCGGTCAGCGCGACGCGCCGATCGCCTGATCGTCCTGCCAGTTCGATTTTTCGGGCGGCTCTGCACACACAACGTCGCCTTCGCGCGGCGACGACGCGCTTCAAACCGACAAAAAATTCGGGCCGACCTGTGCGTCGGCCCGAATTTTCCGCAGCGGAAGAGGGGAGATATTCCGCCGCGTGCGCCAGTGCATGGCTGCGCATCATCGTCCGTTGCCGTTTGCTGGCGGTACTCACGTACGGCCTCGTCTGCGGGCCGATGGGGAGGTCGATCCCGCGGGCCGGACGAGGCAATGCGCATGCCATTGTGGTGCAGGCGAGCCGGCGACTTCGCGCATCGCGAAAGCACGCGGAGCGCGAAATCATTTCGCCTTCCGCGACGCGCCGGAAATGTTTACGCGACCGCAGCAAGCCATGCAGCTTGCAAACGGCCGTGATCGCCTGAGCGTGAAATGCACGACAGATCGCCGAAAACCGACCGCCCCGTGCCGGGCTCGGCGTGGCACGGACGTTGCGACCTTCACCGTGGCCACCGCCAAAAGGAGAATCGAACATGAGCATTCGTACAGGACTTTTCTGTGCCGCGATCGGCCTCGCCGCGATCGCGATGTCGCCGGTCGCCGGCGCGCGCGTCTACGTCGACGTCAATGTCGCGCCGCCGCCGCCGCCGGAAGAAGTGGTGCCCGAAGCCCGCATGGGCTATGTGTGGGCACCGGGCTACTACAACTACGACGGTCATCGCCACGTGTGGATCAAGGGCCACTGGATCCATGAACGTCACGGCCACCACTGGGTCGCGGACCGCTGGGACGAGCGCGACGGCCGCTGGCATCACGAACGCGGTCATTGGGATTGATCGTTCGCCCTGCGTCGGCCGCACACGGATGAGCCATTGACCTTGCCGCAGGATGCGTCGGTCGATGCCGGAGCCACAGGAAGGCATCCGGGCTGATCGCAGGACGGGTAGGGCGGCCGACAGGGATGTCCGCGGCCGCACACCCGAACGTCTCGGGCCGGACATCGCGTCCGGCCCGATTCTTTTTCCAGGTTTCACGCGCGGTTTGGCGCAAAGCTCGCCGCTGCGGCTAGACTAGCGCCCTCCCTGTCGTCGAGATCGTCTTCGATCGCATGAACCCGGTCGAGTTTGGCGCGCTGCACGCCGCGTTGCTGGATCTGGAAGCCCGCGCCTTCGCGCCCGGCGCCGCTCTCGCGACCGTGGTGCGAACCGAAGGCGCGACGTTCCGCCGTGCCGGCACGCGCATGCTGGTGCATGCCGACGGCAGCACCGTGTGTGCGCTTTCCGGCGGCTGCCCGCAGCGCGACATCGTGCAGCGCGCGCAGGATGCGATCGCGCAGGGCGCACCGACGCTCGCGCGCTACGGCCGCGATTCGGCGCTCGATGTGCTGATCGAGATGGGGTGCGGCGGCGAACTGGACGTGCTGATCGAGCCGCTGCGTGCGCGCCGCGACTGCGCGTTCGCGCATGCGGTCGCCAAAGTCCAGTACGAACGCATACCCGGCGTCCTGCTGACCCGGCTTGCGCACGATGCGCCACGGGCGCAGCGCCTGGTGCTGGCGGCGGGCGAGGTGCGCTGGAGCGAATTCGACACCGACACCGACACGGATTCCGCCGCGCAGCTGGCGCGCGCGCAGCAGGCGCACACGTCCGTGCTGCGCCGAACGTGGCCGGACGGTGGGGCGGATCTGCTGATCGAGCCGATCCGTCCGCGCCAGGTGCTGGTGCTGATCGGCGTCAATCCGGTCAGCGACGCCTTGCT
>Ga0068856_100006820_pt1 | contig 11173 bp, 10 predicted proteins | sample KBSCornC62_FD_66595 | JGI IMG/M metagenome (GOLD analysis project Ga0068856, IMG submission 66595) | Corn rhizosphere microbial communities from Kellogg Biological Station, Michigan, USA - KBS Corn C6-2 | ecosystem: Host-associated > Plants > Roots > Rhizosphere > Soil ... | reverse complement strand
ACGACGACAAGGGGCGTCCGCTCGACCCGATCAACGTCTGGGGCGAGGATCACTGCTGGTGGCTGGATCGCATGGTCCGCTCCACCCACCCGCTGATCGAACGCATGACGCTGATCTGGCACAGCTGGTTCGCCACCTCAGAGGAGGCCTCGAACGCGCGCCTGATGATCAACCAGAACTGGATGTTCCGCCGCAACGCGCTCGGGAACTTCAGGCAGCTGCTGGCCGACGTCACGATCGACCCGGCGATGCTCCTCTGGCTGAACGGGAGCAGCAACAACAAGTACTCGCCCAACGAGAACTACGGGCGCGAGATGTTCGAGCTGTTCACCCTCGGGCAGGGCCGCGGCTACGGACAGAACGACGTCCACCAGAACGCACGCGCGCTGACCGGCTGGACCAACGACTGGAACGAGACCCGCGGGCCGGTCAATTTCCGTTTCGAAGCGAAGCTGCACGACGACGGCGTCAAGAAGGTCCTCGGCCACAGCGGGCACTTCAACTGGCAGGACAGCGTCAACCTCGCGGTCCACCATCACACGCACCCGTCGTTCTTCGTGGAGAAGCTTTGGGGCTATTTCGTCGGCGCCAAGCTGCCCCCGCGCACCGCCCGGGAGCTGGCGACGGCCTACGTGCAGGGCGGCTTCGAGATCCGTCCGATCGTCGAGGCGATCCTGCGCCATCCGCTGTTCTATGAAGGCCCGCGGCTGGTGACGCCGCCGATCGTGTGGACCGCCGGGATGCTGCGCGCGAGCGGCCAGTCGATCACCACCACCGACTGGGCCTGGATCGCGAGCCTCACCGGCCAGGTCCTGTTTCAGCCACCCAACGTCGCAGGCTGGAACTACGCCCAGTGGCTCGACACCTCCCGCTGGGCCGGACGGCTGCAGGCCGTCAACACGGCACTGGGCAAGCAGACGCTGCAGGGGAAGAAGTATCCGTTCGGACTGGAGGAGAACCCGTCCGATGCCTACGAGCACGCGATCGCCTTCTGGGGCGGCCAGCCGCTGTCCGATGTCGCGCGCGAGCACCTGCTCGAGCTCGGCCGCCGGATCCAGCACGGCCAGAACCAGAAGTGGGAGCAGGTCGAGTTCCGCAACCTGCGCCAGAACGCGCTGCGCGCCCTGATCCCGATGACCCCGGACTGGATGACCGCATGACCGACGCTTCCGATCCCGGTCCGCAGCGCCCGGCCGCAGCGCGCGCGGTGAATCACTGCGACGGCTTCACGCGCTCGCAGGCGATCCGGCGCGCACTGGCCAGCGGCACGCGGCCGGTGCAGCGCGAGTGGGACTCGCGCATGCCGATCCCGGCCGGCGTCGGCGTCGACCGGCGCCGCTTCATCGCCGGCGCCGTCGGCGGCCTGGCACTGGTGTACGGCGCCGGGCGCGCGGGTCTGACCGACAGGATGCTCGGCGACGGCATCGCCCGCGCTGCGACAGTGCAGCGCCCAAACAGCCCGATCCTGGTCTCGCTGTTCCTGCAGGGCGGCCTGGACTCACTCTCGCTGCTGGCCCCCGCCGGCGACCCCCTGTATGAGAAGCTGCGCCCGACGCTCGCCGTCGCCCCCGGCTCCGGCATCCAGTTCCGTGAGGACACCAGCCTGACCTGGCACCCCGCGGCCCAGGCGCTCGCCACCATGCACAACGAGGGCAAGGTGCTGGTCTTCCCCGGCATCGGCTATGCCGACGAGGACATGTCGCACTTCACCTCGCGCCACTACTGGGAGGTGGGGACCACCGACGCGTCGCTGACGACCGGCTGGATGGGCCGCTACCTCGATCTCACCGGGGACATGACCAACCCGTTCCAGGGACTCTCGCTCGACGGTCAGATGAACCCGACGATCGCGACCGCCAAGCACCCGGTGGCGGCGATCGACCAGCCGAACAACTTCGCCGTCTGGGTCAACGGGGTATGGGGCGATGTCCAGGAATGGACGCTCGAGACCGCCTCGGCGCTGGGCGACCGGCAGCGCAACTATCACGACGCCGCGATCAGGCAGGTGGCCGGCGCCGCCTCGGAGGTCGGCATCGTCCGCCGCACGCTCAAGCCCTGGGCCAAGGATCAGAGCAACTCCAGCAGCCAGACCAATCCGGGCGCCGTCTACGGCTCGACGGTGACATACCCGACCAGCACCGACGATGACCTGCCCGCGCGCCTCTCCGGCCTCGCCTCGATGATCGCTGCCGGCGTCCCGCTCAAGTGCGTGGCGCTGACCACCGACGTGCAGTTCGACACCCACTCGAGTCAGGCAAAGACCTACGACACCGGCGTGCAGCTCGTTTCGGATTCGCTCGCCGCCTTCCAGGCCGACCTCGAGGCCCGCGGCATCGCGGACCGCGTCCTGGTGCACGTGTGGTCGGAGTTCGGCCGCCGGGCGCTGGAGAACGGCTCCGACGGCACCGACCATGGCGCGGCCGGCGCCTCGCTGCTGATCGGCAGCCGCGTGAACGGCGGCATGATCGGCGAGTTCCCGGATATCTCCAAGCTCGACGTCAACGGAAACCAGGTCGTGAACGTCGATTTCCGCGGCCTCTACGCGTCGCTGCTGGAGCAGTGGTTCGACCACGACGCCGGCGCGATCATCCCGGCCGCAGGACGATTCCCCCGCTACCAGCTGCTGGCATGAGGCGCTCGCTCGCACCCGCCCTCGGCGCCCTGGCAACGCTCGCTGCCTGCGCCGGCATCGCCACGGCGAGCAGCAGGCGTGCGGCCGCGAGCCACAGGCGCGCGCCCGCAAACCTGCTGATCAACGCCCAGGAGTGGTCGCTGTGGCCGTCACGCGCGAGCGTGCCGGCGGGCACTGTCTACGTCGAACTCTGGAACCGCGGGCAGGACATGCACGACGCCATGATCCGGCGCCTGAACGCTGCCGGGCAGATGGTCGGCCCGGTCGAGGGACGCGTGAAGGTGACGATGCCCGGCAAGATCGGCGACGCCACCTGGCATCTGCGAGCCGGCCACTACGAGCTCTACTGCTCGATGCCGGGCCACATGCAGCTCGGCATGCACGCCAAGCTGACCGTCACCCGCTCCTGATCGCGGGACGAGGCTGTCAGCGCGGCCGCCCGCCCGCTTTGCGGACGGCCGCGAACGGGCGGCGGTCAGCCGCCGCCCGTTGCTCGTAGGTCACGCAGGCGTTGATCAGCGCCGCGTGCGTCAGCGCCTGCGGGATGTTTCCCCAGAGCGTGCCGTCCTGCGCCGCCTCCTCGGAGAACAGGCCGAGCGAGCCCGCGCCGGCGATCAGCTGATCGAGCAGGTCCCGCGCCTCGTCCAGACGCCCGAGCCGCACGAGTGCGTGCGCGCGCCAGAACGCGCACGGGAGGAAGGTCTGCTCCTGGTCGCGCAGGCCGGTTGACCTGTACAAGAGCGGACCGGCGCCCAGCTCACGATCGATCGCCGCCAGCGTGCTGTGCCAGCGCTCGGCGGAGCTGGGCTCGTAGCCCATGAACACGCCCAGCAGCACTGCCGCATCGAGCCCACCCTCACCCTCGGCGGCGACGTAGGTGTCCAGCTCTGTCGAGTAGTGCCGGCTCTCGATCCGTTCGCGGACCTCCGTAGCCGTGCGGCGCCAGCGATCGGCGTCGCCGTCGATGACACCGGCCTCGCTGAGCTCGGCCGCGCGTGTGAACGCGATCCAGCAGCCCATCTTCGACCAGGTGTGCTGGCGTGGCGGATCGATCTCCCAGATCCCGTGGTCGGGTTGCTGCCAGATCGAGACGAGCTCGTCGATTGCGTGCGCGATGCCGCTGGCCACGCTGGCGGGCAGCTCGATGCGGTGCTCGTGCATCAGCGCGCAGCTCTGCAGCATGTCCCCGCAGGAGGCGAGCTGCAGCTGGCTGTATGCGTGGTTGCCGATGCGCACCGGCGAGGCACCGCGATACCCAAGCAGAGCGGCGTTGTGCTCCGGCGCCTCGGCGCCGCCGTCCAGGCGGTAGAACGGCTGCAGCCTCGGCGAGGTGGACGCGAGTGCGTCCCCCAACCATTGGAGGTAGCGCCGCGCCGACTCACGCGCGCCGACGCTGCAGAGCGCGTCGACGACAAATGACGCGTCCCGCACCCAGCAGTAGCGGTAGTCGTAGTTGCGCTCGCCACCCGGCTGCTCGGGCAGTCCGAGCGTACCCGCGGCGGCGATCGCTCCGGTGGTGTCGCGAATCAGCAGCCTCAGCGCCAGCGCGCTGCGCGTGACCGCGTCGGACCAGCGCCCCTCGCAGTGAAGGCCGGCCGTCCACGCGCGCCATGAGCGCACGGTGGCATCCATGTAGCCGGCGGCCCGCTCGGGATCGGGAGGCGGCTCTCCGACCGCCAGGGTGAGCGTGCGACGCTCTCCCGCGTGCAGCTGCAGCGTGCCGCGTAACTCGCCGTCGACCCACTGCGCGTCGGGCGCCCCGAAGCAGAGCGTCAGGTCGTCGCCGACGATCCTGAAGCCCCCCGCCACTGGGCTGACCTCGTTCGGTGGTGTGAGGCCTTCGCCAAAGCGCGGAACCAGCCGAAACCGCATGCGCACGAGACCCTCGACACACTCGGCCCGGCGCACGAGCGTGGTGGTCGCGGCCTCCCCACCCGGCCCCCCGAGCAGGGCATCGAGCACGACCACCTCGCCGCCCGCGCAGCGCCAGCGGGTGCGCAGCACGTTCGTGTCACGCACGTAGCGCAGCTCGGAGGTGGCGCTGCCCTCGGGTTCGAATTCGAACACGCCCGCCTCAGGGTCGAGCACGCTCCCCAGCACGATCTGTCCGTCGAGCTGCGGCAGGCACAGGAATTTCACCGCACCATCGGGCGCGATCACGGCCGTCGTGCGGGCGTCACCGATCACCCCCAGCTCACCGATTTCCGGGAACTCAGTCATCGCGCAGTACCTACCCCGGTTCAGCAGACACCGAGCGGGTAGGCAACTTGCGTGGCAATGCGAAATTCATCAGATGGCCAATCCCGCACGATCGTCGTCACCGGAGCCTCCGCCGGTGTCGGTCGCGCCACCGTTCGTGAGTTCGCGCGACCCGGCGCCAAGCTGGCGCTGATCGCGCGCGGCCACGCCGGTCTGGAGGCGGCCGCCGCCGAGGCGCATGCGGCCGGCGCGGAGGCGATGCCGATCAGCTGCGACGTCGCTGACGCCGAGGCGGTCGAGCAGGCGGCAGCGACGGTCGAGTCGAAGCTCGGTGAGATCGACGTCTGGGTCAACGCGGCGATGACCGCCGTGCTTGCACCCGTCACCGAGACGAGCGCCGACGAGTTCAGGCGGGTGATGGAGGTCACCTACCTCGGTTCCGTGCATGGCTGGCAGGCGGCACTGCGCCGGATGGTCCCCCGCGATCGCGGCAAGATCATCCAGGTCGGTTCCGCGCTCGGGTACCGGGGGATCCCGCTGCAGGCGACCTACTGCGGCGCAAAACACGCGATCCAGGGCTTCTACGAGTCCGTCCGCGCCGAGCTGCTGCACACCGGGTCGCATGTCTCGGTCACGATCGTGCAGCTGCCGGGGCTGAACACGCCGCAGTTCAGCTGGGTGCGGGCGCGCACCGCAGGAACGCCGCAGCCGGTACCACCGATCTACGCGCCCGAGGTCGCCGCCCGCACGATCGCGTGGGCCGCCGACCACGACAGGCGCGAGGTATGGGTCGGTCGCCCGACGATCAAGACGATCGTCGGTCAGCGGCTGATCCCGGGATTCCTCGACCATTACCTCGCGCACAACGGCTTCAAGAGCCAGCAGAGCGACACGCCGCTGCCAAGCCACCGGCCGGACAACCTCTTCGCGCCGGTCGATGAGGAGCGCGACTTCGGTGCCGAGGGGATGTACAGCGACCGGGCCCACCACCACAGCCTGCAGACGGCGCTGGCCGAACACCGCGGCGCCGTGCTCGGTGCCGGGCTCGCCACCGCGTCGGCGGCTTCGGCGGCAGCACTCGTGTTGATGCGCGACGGTGACGACTGAGACGGTGCTGAGAAACGTCGTCGAGAATCTGCGACACGGCCGCGCCCAGCGGTTGCTGAGCGCCGCCACGGCGGCGAGCGCGCTCCCCCTCGGGATCGAGATCTACATCAACCATTACGGCGGCTCCTTCGGGAACCGCTGGATGTGGTCGCCGGTGCTGCTCGCACCGGCCGTGTCGGCGGCGGGTGTCGCGGGCGTCTGCTCGGAGCGGGCCGCGCGGACGGTGCTACCGGCGATGTCGATGGCGTTTGCGCTCAACGGAGTCGCGGGCGAGTACTTCCATCTGCGCGGCGTCGCGCGCAAGCCCGGCGGGTTCCGCGAGGCCAGCTACAACCTGGTGATGGGACCACCTGCGCTCGCCCCCGGGTCGCTGACGATGATCGGCGCGCTCGGCCTGATGGCCGCGGTCGTGCGCCGCGAGAAGTAGCCCGTGGCGCACTCGTTCAAAGAGGCCGGCCACCTGCCCCATCAGCGCAGCGGTCCCGAAGCCGATCCAGATGGGCTCCCGCGCCAGCGCCAGGGAACGACGCCGCAGATGCACGGGCGCTACCCCGACTTTGACGTCATGCGCCACGCCCCCCACTGGGATCCGGTCACGCGCGGGTTGCTGGAGCAGCGTGTGGCCAAGCCGCCCAGCTGCCGCTTCTTCGACGAGCGCGAGCAGCTCACGTTGGGTGCGCTGTTCGATGAGATCCTCGCCCAGGACCGGGAGCCGCGCGTGCCGGTGCTGCAGATGGTCGACGCCAAGCTGCACGCACGGCAGTTCGACGGCTTCAGGTACGCACAGCTGCCGGACGACGATCAGACGATGCGGATCGTCGCGCGGCGCCTGGAGGGACTGGCGGGACTGGACCCCGAGCAGCGTCACGCCCGTGTCAAGGCCTTCGCCAACGGTGAGCTCGAGTGGGAGGAGATCGATTCAAAGCTCGCCTGGAAGGTCGTCACGCGCCTGGCGGTGTCCGCCTTCTACTCGCATCCCTGGGCGTTCAACGAGATCGGCTTCCGCGGCCCCGCCTACCCGCGCGGATACATGCGCCGCAACATGGGTCCCACCGGAACCGAGCCGGATGAGCCCCAGGAGGCGTTCGGGCTCGACCCCGTCCAGGACGTGGGCTCGTGATGCTGCGAGCCAATCCGCTGCGCGACCCGGTCCCCTCCTGGAATCGCTCCGCCAAGCTGCTTGACCCGCACAAGCGCGGAATCCCGGGGCTCGAGCGCATGGCCCGCTACGACCCCTCGGAGGAGGTCGACATGGTCATCGTCGGAGCGGGCGCCGGCGGCTCGACGCTCGCGCAGCGCCTGGCCCGGCGTGGCTGGCGGATCGTGATCATCGAATCGGGGCCGTTCTGGGATCCCGACCGCGACTGGGTCTCCGACGAGGCGGGATCGCACAAGCTCTACTGGACCGAGACGCGCGTGATCGACGGCGAGGATCCCGTCGAGCTCGGCAAGAACAACTCCGGCCGTGGGGTCGGCGGCTCGATGATCCACTACGCCGGCTACGCGCCGCGCTTTCACCCCTCGGACTTTGAGACCTACACGCGCGACGGCGTCGGTGCCGATTGGCCGATCGCATATGCCGATCTGAAGCCGCACTACGAGAAGGTCGAGCGCGAGCTGCCGGTGGCGGGACAGAGCTGGCCCTGGGGCGACCCGCACTCCTACCCGCACGCCGCACACCCGCTGTCGGGTGCGGCGGAGATCGCCTGGGAGGGCGCGCGCAGGCTGGGCGTGAAGATGCGCGTCGGGCCGGTGGCGATCACCAACGGGGTCTTCGGCAACCGTCCGCACTGCATCTACCGTGGCTTCTGTCTGCAGGGCTGCAAGGTCAACGCCAAGGCCTCGCCGCTGATCACGCACCTGCCCGATGCGATCGAGCACAGCGTCGAGGTCAGGCCCGACTCGCACGTCGCCCGGGTTGAGCTCGATGAGAGCGGCAGCTGCACCGGCGTCACCTACTTCCATGACGGTGCCGAGCACTTCCAGCGCGCCGCCACGGTGGTGGTCGCCTGCTACTCGATCGAATCGCCACGGCTGCTGCTGCACTCCACCAGCCCGCGCTTTCCGCACGGCCTGGCCAACAACAACGATCAGGTCGGCCGTTACGTGATGGTGCAGGGGGCCTCACAGGTCGCCGCGCGATTCCCCCAGCTCGCGCACCAGTACAAGGCGCCGCCGCCCGAGATCTGCTCAGAGCAGTACTACGAGACCGACCACGCGCGTGGCTTCGCGCGGGGCTTCTCGATCCAGACCGTGGGGCCGCTGCCCATCGGCTGGGCCGAGCACGTGCTGGCCGACGGGCACTGGGGCCACGCGCTGCGCGAGTACATGCGCGACTACAACCACTGGAGCACGCTCGGGCTGCTTTGCGAGCTGCTGCCGCAACCCGAGAACCGCGTCACGCTCGCCGAGGAGCTCGACGCCAACGGGATTCCGGTCGCGCGGTTCACCTACTCGCAGTGCGACAATGACCGCGCCAACATCGCCTACGGCAAGCACGTGCTCGAGCAGATCTGGGAGGCGGCGGAGGCGCAGGACACGCTGACGATCGACCGCTACGCGCACCTGGTCGGCGGCTGCCGCATGGGCACCTCGCCCGAGACTTCGGTGGTGGACGCCGACCACCGGGCCTGGGAGGTACCGAACCTGTTTGTCTGTGACGGCAGCGTGATGCCGACGCAGGGGTCGGCCAACCCGGCGCTGACGATCATGGCGCTGGCATCGCGGCTGGCCGAGCGGCTCGGAAACCGGCGGATCGCAGCGTCGCCCTCAGCACGCGCCCGAAGCAGCGGCGAGGGCGCGCTTGCCTGAGCTGGACGTCAAGATCGAGCGGCTCGAGGCCACCGCCTACACGATCCCGACCGACAGCCCCGAGTCCGACGGGACCAAGGAGTGGGACTCGACGACCTGGGTCGTGGTGCACGCGGGTGCCGGCGGCGAGCAGGGGCTCGGGTACACGTATGGCCCGAGCTCGGTCGCGCATCTGATCACGTCGATGCTGGCCGATTCGGTGTGCGGGCGCTCGGCGCTCGAACCGCAGCGCCGCCACGCCGAGCTGCGGGCGGCACTGCGCGACGCCGGGCAGGCGGGGCTCGCGGCACTCGCGCTGAGCGCTGTGGACATCGCCCTGCACGACCTGCGGGCGCGGCTGCTCGGGCTACCGCTGACGGTCGCGCTTGGCAGCGTCCGGGACAGCGTGCCGGTCTATGGATCGGGCGGATTCACCACCTATGACGGCGCGCGGGTCGCCGAGCAGCTCGGCGGCTGGGCGGCACAGGGCATCCCCCGCGTGAAGATGAAGATCGGCCGCCATCCCGAGCAGGACGCCGGGCGGATGGAGGCGGCACGGGAGGCGATCGGTCCCGATGTGGCACTGATGGTCGACGCCAACGGGGCGTTCAGCCCGGACGCGGCGCTGGCGTGGGCGGCCTCACACGAGCGCTTCGGGATCGACTACTTCGAGGAGCCTGTGTCCAGCGACGATCTCCCGGGGATGCGGCACGTGCGTGCGCGGATCGGATCCGAGATCTCGGTGGCGGCCGGCGAGTACAGCTGGAGTCCGCTCGACTCGCGGCGGATGCTCGAGGCCCAGGCCGTCGACATCCTGCAGGCCGATGTCACGCGTTGCGGCGGGATCACGGCGCTGCTGCAGATCGACGCGCTCTGTCAGGCGCACCAGCGCCCGTTCTCGGCCCACTGCGCGCCGGCGATCACGGCGCACGCCGGCTGCGCGCTGGCGACCCTGATCCACTGCGAGTACTTCCACGATCACGTGCGCATCGAGCAGATGCTGCTGGACGGGATCCCGCCGCTGCGGGACGCGGCGCTGTGGCCTGACCCCAAGCTCCCCGGGCACGGGCTGACGCTGCGGGAGGACGAGGCGCGCCGCTATCAGGCCTGGCCGTAGAGCCGGCCTTCCCGCGGCGCGCCGGATCGGCTCGCTCAGGCGGCGACGGGGTCGCGCAGCAGCGCGTCGATCTGGCCGAGCGCCATGCCCATTCCCTCCTGCATTCCCATGCCCAGCATCCGTTCCATCTGCTCGACGTCGACGAACTGCGTGCGCACCAGCATCCGGGTTCCGGCTCCGGCCGGCTCGAGCTCGACGATCCCGCCCGCCGGCGCCAGGTCCGGCACCGGCTCTCCGTCGTCACCGGCGAAGCCGTTGGCGAACTCGAGGTGGCGGGGCCCATCGAGCACGTCGATCCGCCACCAGCCGTAGTGCCTCTCGCCCGCGGGGCCGGTCATGTGGTAGCGGGACTGGCCGCCGACCGCGAACTCGTGGCGCGTGAAGGTCGCCGGATATCCCGGAGGTCCCCACCAGCGCTCCAGCTTGCGCGGGTTCTCCCAGACGTCCCAGACCTGCTCCGGCGCTGCGTCGAACTCCGCGACCAGGTCGAGCGTCAGTTGCTCGGCGTCGGTCGTGCTGCTGATTACCGTCATCGTGCTTCTCCCTCCTCGGTGAGGATCTCTGCGATTCGGTTCGCGCGGTCGATCCACAGCTGCTCGAACGCCTTGAGCAGCGTGTTCGCCCGGCGCAGCGTCTCGGGGTTGGCAACCACGAGCTGCTCCCTTCCACGGCGGTTCTTGCTGACGAGCGCCGCCCGCTCGAGCACCGTCACGTGCTTCTGAACAGCCGTGAGGCTGATCTCGTAGTGACGCGCGAGCGCCGACACCGACTGCTCGCTCCCGATCGCGCGGGCGAGGATGTCGCGCCGCGTGGCATCGGCGAGTGCGTGAAACACGCGGTCCGCCTCGGCCTCCTCGGCAAATGCGCCCGTCAGCAAACCTACAACCATTTGGTTGTAGGTTATGGAGTCAGGTCCTGCGTGTCAAGCCCTGTGTCTCGGGCTCAGCGCCTCAGGCGGTACTCATAGCCACTCGCGAGCGTCTTCGCTCGCGAGCCACGCGTCGAAGCCGACGCTGCCGCGTGGACCATCCTCGCTCGGGGTCAGCGAGCCGTCGGCCATGCCGCGGCCCGCGGCACCGGGCAGCCTCACCGAGACGACGCGCGCGGGCCGGTTGCGCGCCCGCAGCACGCGCCGAACCAGGTCGCCCATGTCGTGGATCTCCGGCCCGGCCAGGTCGGGCAGGCGGCCGGCGGGCGCAGCAAGGGCGGCATCGACCAGCGCCGACGCCACCTCGCGCGCGGCGACCGTCTGCGAGCGCATCACGGGGATCGGCACGATCGGCAGCCAGCCGGGCACCCTGGCGAGCAGCTGGACGGGGAACTCATGG
>Ga0068856_100006819_pt1 | contig 11173 bp, 7 predicted proteins | sample KBSCornC62_FD_66595 | JGI IMG/M metagenome (GOLD analysis project Ga0068856, IMG submission 66595) | Corn rhizosphere microbial communities from Kellogg Biological Station, Michigan, USA - KBS Corn C6-2 | ecosystem: Host-associated > Plants > Roots > Rhizosphere > Soil ... | reverse complement strand
GTTCCCTTCTGCTTCAGGTCGACTTCGACAACCTTCTTGGCGTTATCCCAGGCGCCGCCGGCATTGGCCATGAAGATCGCCTGATAGAGGCCGAAGATTGCGATCGAAATCAGGTAGCCGATAAAGAAGAACGGCTCCACGAAGGCAAATGCAAGCGTGGCGAAGAAGACGGCAAGGAAGATGTTGAACATGCCTTTCTGCGCGTACTTGGTGCAGATCTCCACCACCTTCTTGCTGTCGGTGACGGAGGCCTTCTCCACGCCTTCCAGTTTGATGTTGGCCTTGATGAACTCGACCGCGCGGTAAGCGCCAGTGGTGACTGCCTGCGTTGAAGCACCGGTGAACCAGTAGATCATCGCGCCGCCGGTGATCAATCCCAGCATGAACGGCGCATGAAGCAGAGAGAGATTCTGCACGTCATGACTAAGGCCGCCGGTCAGGGCCATGATGATTGAGAAGATCATCGTGGTTGCGCCAACAACCGCAGTGCCGATCAGTACCGGTTTTGCTGAGGCCTTGAAAGTATTCCCAGCTCCATCATTGGCCTCCAGCAGGTGCTTTGCGCGCTCGAACTTCACATCGATCGCGAAATCCTTCTTTAGCTCAGCTTCGATGCCGGGTACATTCTCGATCAGCGACAGCTCATACACAGATTGCGCATTGTCGGTGACCGGCCCATACGAATCAACAGCGATGGTTACCGGGCCCATGCCAAGAAAGCCAAAAGCCACGAGACCGAATGCGAAAACCGCGGGAGCGAGCATCAACGCCGCCATGGATGCACCCGTGGTGAAGTAGTAGCCCAGCGCCATCAATGCAACCATGCTCAGCCCTAACCAGTAGCCGGAGAAGTTGCCTGCCACAAAACCTGAAAGGATGCCGAGCGAGGCGCCACCTTCCTGCGCCGATTTCACAACTTCCTTCACGTGACTCGAGTTTGTGGAAGTGAAGACCTTCACAAGCTCAGGAATGATGGCGCCCGCCAGAGTACCGCACGAGATGATGCAGGACAGCTTCCACCACAGAGTTCCGTCGCCCAGATTGGGAATCATCATCTTGGAGACGATGAACGTGAGAACGATGGACAGGATAGACGTGATCCACACGAGCGAGGTCAAGGGCGTCTCAAAGTCCATTTCGTCTGAATTCGCGTATTTCGCATGGGCGATCGCCCCATTGAGGAAGTAAGCTGCCGCGCTGGAAATGAGCATGGCAACGCGCATCACGAAGATCCAGACCAGCAGCTGAACCTGGGTCTCGGGGGTCTTGACCGCCAGCAGAATGAATGTGATCAGTGCGACGCCGGTTACGCCGTAAGTCTCGAAACCGTCCGCGCTGGGGCCGACTGAGTCGCCAGCATTGTCGCCGGTGCAATCTGCAATAACGCCTGGGTTGCGGGCGTCATCTTCCTTGATCTTGAATACGATCTTCATCAGGTCGGAGCCGATGTCGGCGATCTTGGTGAAGATGCCGCCTGCAATACGCAGAGCCGCTGCGCCGAGAGACTCGCCGATTGCGAAACCGATGAAGCAAGGTCCCGCGTAATCGCGCGGAATGAAGAGGAGAATGAAGAGCATGATGAGCAGCTCGACAGAAATCAGCAACATGCCGATGCTCATGCCCGCCTTCAACGGAATCGCATAAACCGGATACGGCTTGCCCCTCAATCCCGCGAATGCGGTGCGCGAGTTTGCGAAAGTATTGACGCGAATGCCGAACCATGCCACTCCGTAGCTGCCCGCTATGCCGACGAGCGAGAACAACAGGATGATGGGCAGGGTGACGCCGATTGACTTGCCGGGAACCGGCGCCAGATATCCGAAGTAAAGAGCAATGATGACTGCAATGAATGCCCAGAGCAGAAGGATGAACTTCCCTTGCGTCAGGAGGTATGTTTTGCAGGTCTCATAAATCAGCTCGGAGATATCGCGCATGGTGCGGTGAACCGGCAGGTTTTTCAATTGAACGTAAATCGCAAGACCGAAGAGCAGGCCTCCGACGCAGAAGAGCAGGCCGATCATCAGGAGAGCATGTCCATTCATGCCGAGGAAGTTCACACTCGACAGATCCGGCAGCACCAGGTTGGCTTCTCCTCCACCAGTTTGTTCTGACTGCCCGAAAGCGAAGGCAGGAAACAGCAGGCCCATCAATACAGCGATGGATTTACTCTGCCGCTTCATCAATAGGTACACGGATTCGATAACTGTCACATACCCTCCAAGAGAGATTTTGCTATTCCAAAATAGCGGGCGATTGAAGGCACGCGACCTCACGAACCTCGTATCATTTCCCGCAAAAGTACAGGCCCGCTGGGGCCCGGCTCGAAGTCACGGGAAGGCTATCATCCGACTACCGGACTGTCGAGTGATTGCAATCACAAGCATCTACGGCGAGCGCATCATGGGGAAGATCACACCGTCCTGATCCGAAGTAGGAAAAACGCTTCTATATACAGCGGGGAGGAGTCTACTCAATCGCGCATCAAGTCGTCTACACCCGGAGTGATGGGAACACCGAACACAGCCACAATCTGTGCCGTTCAGCTACTCGACCATAATGTCGATTTTGTCGCCGGGAAGGGGCTGCTGCAAATTGTTGCCCTCGATGATGCGTGGCTCGGGAAGCGGATGCAGCTTGAAGAGGACCAGAACGTTTCGCTCCGGATCATCGAATGCCTTGAAAGTAGCAACCTGTTCCAGGGAGTAGCGGGTGTGAAGGTCCTCAAGCGTACCGGGGTCGATGTCATTCCAGGTGGCCCACCAGCCGGGCTTATAGTGAGCCAGCTTGGCGCTCAGGTCAGGCAACTGCGGGGTGTGCATGCTGAAGTCGTCGCAGAGTGACTGCAGATGGGTGATGAGCGTGATCTCGTCTCCGCTGATGGAGAGGAGAAGCCGGTTTCCATTGGGGTGGTGGTCGATGTAACTGGTCAGAGCGCGAGTCGCGTTCACAAAGGTGTACTCGGGGTGCGCGGCGAAGTTCATTGTGACAGCGCCATTCACGATCGAAGCGATTGAGGCAAGGGCCACAGCACCGTAGCCGAGGATGCGGCGGATACCGGCTTCCTCAGAGAACCTGCCGATTGCGATCGCGATGATCAGAAAACAAAAGACCGCAACCAGCGCGAAGTACCGAGGCTGGGGGTGATTCTGGTACGTCATGAACAGGATGTATCCGCCGGCGGCGAGAATGCAGGCTCCAAAGACTGGATCGGTGATTAGCTGGGACGCCCATTCCGATTGCTTGCGGAAGATCGTGGCCGCAATCAGAACTGCGACGATCAGCATGCCGGAAAGCGGCATGAGGATGCGATCGACCCATATGCTTGCGTGCAACGACCACCAGAAGCTGAGCAGAGGCCAGTAAAACTCGGTGGGCTTCACGTATTTGTTAATGAAGAGCAGGTATTTGTAGTCGCCGTAGTAGCCAAGAGCGACCACGAGAGCCATCCATGCCCCAAAGCTGACAACGAAGGCCGTGCCGGCTGAGGCGGCGCATCGCAGCGCACGCTGGTGGAACCACGCTCGAAGGCTCGAACGTGTCGAGAGAGCGGAAGCTTCTCCGCGCTCCCAGAAGGCCGCGAACATCGCCCAGGCTATGGCCGGTAGGAGAAAGACGGCTGTGGTCTTGGTCAGAATCATCAGCGTGAAGAGCACGCCGATGCCTGCGGCGGTCGCGACTGGACGGCGCATCTGTGGAAGCCGGACCGTAATGTTGAGCGCAGCCAGCATCAGCGTGGTGAGCATTGGCTCCAGAATCGCCAGCCGGCTGAAGCAATAGAGAAATGGGCTAGTCACCAGCAGGGTAAGAGCGAGGAGGGCCACCCATTTCGGAGAGCGAGGCCGAAGCAGGGTGTAACAGAGAATGAGATTCGCGAAGAAGAAGGCGATGGCCAGCCCGCGCGCTGCTTCGATGTTCACTCCGGTAAAGAAGAAGAGAATCCATTCGAGGAACGGCCAGACTGGAACCGCCGGCGCGGGATTGAAGTCGCCGGGAACGTACCAATGCCCGAAGAGATGAGCGCGGACGGCCGCATTGCCGTACCAGCCTTCATCGGTGTACTTGGCCCAGTCGATGTACCAAGGGGTGTGATTGGGAAAGTCGGCTGCAAGGTTCATCGCATGCAGCACAGCAAAAGCGCCGATTACGACAACCCAAACGGCGTACATCCATCTTAGTGGAGAAGAACTGCTGGGTTTCGCGACGTTCGGCAAGGACACTTTCTCCGCTGGACTGATGCAGCCTTTGCCTGGATGCAGCCTCTGAGGCGGGTGCAGCCGCATGGCTCACGCAAGATGACCTCACTTTGTTTGTTGCAGGGAATCACCGAAAGTATATCCGGGCGGAGAAAAGAGGGGCCGAGAGAACAAAGGAACAAGGACAAAAGCGTTACGGCAAGCAAGCTGGCTATTCATAGGCAAGAGCGTCGATGGGGTCTTTGCGCGAGGCCATCCATGCCGGGTACATCGCTCCGACGATCGAGCCAACGAAGGCGATGATCGCTCCTCGTATCAGCCATTCCGAGGTGATTTCAAAGTGCTGGGTGGGGAAGACATGCAGAATCGTGAACCTCACCAGGTAGGTGCCGAGAATTCCGAGGATCACTCCGGCAATTGCCATCACGGCTGTTTCGCGCAGCACCACGCTGATGATCTGGAGCTTTGATGAGCCAAGAGACTTCAGGATGCCGATCTCGCGAGTACGTTCCAGCACGGCAGTGTACATCGACTGGAAGATAACGAGGAAACCGACGATTACGGCGATGACTGTGATCACATTCAGCGCCAGATTGAATCCCGGCAGTTTCTCTGGCGTCATTGCCGAAAGCCATTCCTGCATGGTCTGAACCGGGTAGTCCTGCAACCCTTTCACCGCATGGATCTCGTCGATCACGGCTTGATCGTTCGCGGGATCGTCGATCTTGATGTAGAAGATGGATGCCTTCCCTTCCGTACCGGTCAACTCGTTCATGGTGTCGAGGGGGATGAGTTTGCGACCGCCTTTGCCGTGCTCGAAAATCCCGCTGATACGAAATGTCGAGTTCAGGATCTGGACGTTGTCGCCCACTTGATAGGGACTGCCCGTCTGGGGATTGCGCGAGGCGGCGAATACATCGTCGACCAGAGCATCCTTTGGTCCCTCGAATTTGCCTCCGGACGAGAAGTTGAAGGGCTTGAGGGCGTCGAAACTCTTGTAGTCGATTCCATAGAGGATCTCGACGGAACCCGAGGTAGCCAGGTGGGCATTGGCTGGTGCAACCACCGCAACATGCGGAAGCTTGGCGATCACATCGGCGATTTTCACGTTCATCGTTGCACCGCTCACGCCATTCATGATGCTGGCATTTGAGGCTCGCATCATCAGATCGGCGCCGATGCCGTTGGTGCGCTGCTTTTGGTCGTTCAGCATACCCATGAAAATGCCGACGATCGAGAGGATCATAATCACCTCAATTGCGACCGCAGTAATGCTGATCAAGGATCTCAGCGGGCGATGCAGCAGGTTGGCGATGACAAGCTTGTTCATGGGATTTTGGGGGCTCCAGCGACCAGCAAGCCTCATCACAAGCGTATCAGCCTTGTTCCGATTGCATTTTGGGTACTTCCTCGGGTTTTCTGGGCTTGGAGGCGAGTTTTGCACCACCCGTATGGCCACAATGGCTCGGAAGGCGTTTTGCACAATTTGGAGTGACCGAACGCACATAAGCTCCCCCTAGCCCGGTGATAACTAAGGGTGATAAAGTTGGTTCATACGCGAAATGTCCTTCGTAACTTGCCTGTGGAAAAGCTCCGGGCTATGATGACGGGACTGGTTACCAAATGAGTACTTTTGGGGAAGAGCTTCGAACGCAGCGGCTGTCGCGCGGCATAGCGCTCGAGCAGATCACCGCCGTGACCAAGATCAGCCAGCGCCACCTGGTCGCGCTGGAGCAGGACCGCTACCAGCAGCTTCCCGGCGGCATCCTGAGCAAAGGTATCGTGCGCGGCTATGTTAGCGCTCTTGGGCTCGACACCCGGGACTGGACCGACAAGTTCCTCAAGGCCACCAATCAGTCTGGCTTGACGGTAGACACTCCTGACAACGGATGGGCGACGTTTGCCTCCAATGTTGGCAAAGAGCGTATTCAGCGCCGCGAGGCAATGGAAATTCGTCTTCGCTGGGTTGGAGCAGCGGTTCTGGTTGCGGTGGTCGCTGTCGCGGGCTATCTGACAGTGCGCTATGTGGGCGTAAGGGCGGGTTGGTGGAGCTCCATCATTCCTGTTCCGACCAAGGCACAAGCCGTCGTGGCACATGTCGCTTCCTGGCTTAGTCACTAACTTCCACGTCTACGCCATTCACACCCCCTCCCCCTTCCCCCGTTGACCCCCTGCATTGCTCCTCTGGGTGCGCCGCCGTCCCCGTTGGCTGGCATTCTTTGCCCGCTCAGGCTTGTCGCAATTACCATAGATGGATGTGCAGGTGCGACTCCGGTCGGCCGGTGCGCCTTGTCTTCCGCTGCAACTGCCCTCATCAGCCAATTTGCGGCAGGCAATCTACCTTAAATCCCTCAAAAAGGGGAGGAATGCGAAGTTGAGCGATCGTTTTTTGTTTACCTCTGAGTCGGTCACGGAAGGTCATCCCGACAAGATTGCAGACCAGGTATCCGATGCCATCCTGGACGCCTGCCTGGAACAGGACCCCTATAGCCGTGTTGCAGCCGAGACATTGACCGCGACGGGCCTGGTGGTTATCGCGGGTGAAATCACAACCAAGGCCTACGTTGATTTTCAGAGCCTGGTGCGCGGCGTGGTTGCGTCCATTGGATACGACAATGCCCTCTACGGCTTCGACTCCAACACGTGCGCGGTGATCTCCTCCATCAACAAGCAATCGGGCGACATTGCTCAGGGTGTAGACACGGGCGGCGCCGGCGACCAGGGCATGATGTTCGGCTATGCCACCAACGAGACCCCGGAACTGATGCCTGCGGCCATTTCGCTGGCCCACAAGTTGACTCGGCAGCTCAGCATCGTTCGCAAGAACGGGAAGCTTCCATACCTCCGGCCCGACGGCAAGAGCCAGGTGACGGTCGAGTACGACGAGAATGGCAAACCGGCCCGTATCGATGCGGTCGTGATTTCGAGCCAGCACTCCGAGACGATCACGAACGACGAACTTCACGCGGATGTTCTCAAGCACGTGATTCAGGCGGTTCTACCCTCGAAGCTGCTCGACGAGCACACCAAGTACCACATCAATCCGACGGGACGATTCGTGATTGGCGGACCAATGGGTGATACCGGCCTGACCGGGCGCAAGATCATCGTGGATACCTACGGTGGCGCGGGCCGTCATGGTGGCGGGGCCTTCTCGGGCAAGGACCCGACAAAGGTCGATCGTTCGGCGGCATATATGGCGCGCTACATCGCCAAAAACATCGTGGCTGCGGGTCTCGCCGACAAGGCCGAAGTTCAGCTGGCATACGCAATCGGCGTTGCCGAACCCGTCAGCGTTCTCGTGGAGACCTTCGGAACGGGCAAGATTAGCCAGGCGAAGCTCACCGAACTTGTCCGCAAGAACTTCTCGCTCACGCCGAAAGCCATCATCGAGAGCCTCAACCTTCGTCGTCCGATCTACAAGCAGACGGCTGCCTATGGTCACTTTGGGCGCACCGAGCCCGAGTTCACCTGGGAAGCGACGGACAAAGCCGCAAAGCTGACCGAACAGGCCGGCGTAGCGGCAACGGCCAACGCTCGTTAATTCGCTCAACACCGCGTGCAAAAGGGACTCCGTTCGGAGTCCCTTTTCTTTGCTTCCACCGGGTCGGACAAGCCGTTATGCGGGTGCCGGATTCGGATCGTTCGCCAAGTTCAAACCGGGAGTCTGACTACTTACCAGCCGCTGGATGGTCACAACGGTGATGTCGTCTACCTGACCGAACTGGACGGCCTTCTCCACGATTGCGTCTGCCGGTTCGGCGGAGATTGCTCGAACGCGGTCGAAGCCGAAGAGTTCGCCTGCCTTGTTCTGTGCTTCGACCACACCATCTGAATAGAAGGTAAGACGGCTGCCGGGTGAAAGCTCGAAGCGCACTGATTGGTAATTGCCTCCCGCTGAGATTCCGAGAGGCAGCGCTCCGGGAAGATCAACCTCCCTGCCGTCGAGATAGGGCGAGAGATGTCCTGCGTTTGCGATGGTGACCAGCCCGTTGTCGGATACATGGGCAGCGAGAGCGGTGGAGATGCCGGAAGTTCGTCCGACGAGACGATCGTGAAGTTTGCCAAGCACGATAGCAGGATCATTGGTGTCAAGAGCTATCGTCCGAATGACTCCAACCAGCATGGAGACGTGCATCGCTGCGGCGAGGCCTTTGCCAGCAACATCGCCGAGCACCAGCAGGAAGCCGTTTGCCGCGGGCAGAATCTGGAAGAAGTCGCCTCCGAGCTGAAGTGCAGGCCGGTATACGGAATCGACTGAGTAGCCCGGAAAAGAATCTACGTTATCTGGCAGCATGACCTGCTGCACTTCGCGAGCAGCAGCCATCTCCGCTTCCAATTGCGCCTTTTCAGCCTGGGCCCGAATGTGGCGTCTGCTCTCGCTGACGAACACGTGAACGAAGCCCGCGTATCCAAGGCAGACAGCGATGATTGTGCCCATGCCGTCGAAGGCGATCCGTTTTTCGAGTCGCTGAGTTTCCGCGACATTCATTTGGCGCAGATGCGGCGCGTCAGGATAACGGCGCGCCAGGAAACTGAGGAGGCCCATGTGCACGATGAACATGGGGATGAAGGCTTTCCAGAATTTCGATCGCAGCGATATTCCCCCAACTGCGTAGCACACCGCGGATAAGCCGGAAATCAAAAGGGACAAGCCGAATCGGATGGGCGGCTGCCGGCCGAGGGACACAATGTCATTGGCGAGTCCCATGGTGACAAATGTGAAGAAAACCGCGAGCAGAAAAATGAGGACTGCTCTTTTCGGCGTAGTGCGCAAAGGATTTGTCGGTTTCATGGAATCCGAAACGTCCTCTCAGATCGGCCAAACAGGATGGCAGCCAACACCTACTTCCGATGATTCCGTTAAGTCTATCCTGCACCACTGAGGCAGCCGCGGCTCGCGGGAGAGTCCCAGGTCTTTGCTGGAACATGAAAGTCAGCTCGGTGCTTTAGAATCTTCCCTGTTGTTCATTCATTTGGCAGGAGCCTGTTCATGCGCAGTTGTGCATTGATGATCGCGTTCGTGCTTGGGTCGGGGTGCGCCATGGCTCAATCCAGGGCCAACTGGGACTACGCGGGAAAGACCGGACCGCTGGCGTGGGGACGGCTTGATCCCGCCTACCAAACATGTTCCAAAGGGCATGAACAATCGCCGATCGACATTCATGGGGCCCGGCTGAACAAGAAGCTCCAGCCAATCGAATTTCATTACATGGCGGCATCGCTGGATCTGGAAAACACCGGCAATCTCATCGTTGCACACGTCAGGCCCGGAAGTTATATCGTCGCGGACGGAATGCGCTACGATCTGCAGCAATTCGAGTTTCATCATCCCAGCGAGAGCGCAGTGAACGGCAAGCTCACCGACATGGATGTGCAACTGCTCCACAAGAGTTCTGATGGAAAGATGGCGATAGTGGAGGTCCGCATGGCTCTCGATCGTTCAAGCCCGAATGCGGTTCTCGCGACGCTGTGGCAGCACTTGCCCAAGATGGCCGGAGCGAAGGAGAAAGTGGAGGACATGGTCAATCCTCGCGGCTTTCTGCCAGCCGACCGAGGCTACTGGACCTATATGGGATCGCTGACCACACCGCCATGCACCGAAGGTGTGCGATGGTTTGTCTTCGAGAACGACATCACAGTCAGTCTTGATCAAATCCGCGCATACACCTACTTGTTTCGTTTGAACTCGCGGCCGCTGCAGGACACGCATGGCCGACGCATCGAGGCGAACGAGTAGCCTAGTCAGACGCGAGCGGCGAGAACGTAAGCACGATTCCCTGCTCTCCAGGCAAGTTGCGTACCTGGACGCCTGTAACGTCCTCCACGAGATAGTGCGCAGCGGTCAGCGACTCCGCTTCGTGCGAAAACGTGGTCGCAATTACGGTGCAACCTGCGGCACGTCCTGCCAGAGTGCCTGATTCAGCATCTTCGAATACGACGCAATCTTCGGGCGGAATACCCAGGAGTGCAGCGCCGGCAAGATAAGGTGCGGGGTCAGGCTTGCCTTGTTTCACGTGGTCTGCGGTGACAAGGCGTTCGGGAATTGGAATTCCAGCCTGAGCGAGGCGCTGCGTCGCGAGCCTTTCTGTCGCACTGGTGACAACGGTCCAGCGGTCCGGAGGAAGAGCGCAGAGGAGATTGAGCACGCCTGGAAGCACGGCGAGACCATCGCCATCGGCTAGTTCGATGTCCTCAATCACTCTGAGTTCACCTTCGCTGTCGAGGTCAGGTCGCAGCAGCGCAGCAGTTTCGATGGCGCGGCGGCCGTGGGCCATTTTGAGTGCGAACTCGGGCTCCACGCCACGCATTTCAGCCCACTTGGTCCAACTGCGTTCCACTGAGCCAATGGAAGAGATGAGGATGCCGTCCATATCGAACAGCACGCCTTTGCAACGTATCTCAACAGGGGAAGTGACGGCTTTGAGTGCCATGTTTAGATTGTAATAACCAAGACCAGAATCAACGGGCTACTTCCTCGGACCGGGCGGGCTTTGACGCACCAAAGGCCACTGTGGGCGGGACGCCTAGCGTAACCGTGGCCTTGACAGTGTTGGTGCGCTTTCCAGTCTGGATTTTGTTTTCACCAATCGCCACAGAATTGTTCTCGATTTTTGCATCCGCGATCCACTGATCGAATCGAGAAAGACTGGCTGGGACCGGATCGCCTGTTTCCGTTGTACGGCCCATGACCGCGCCTTTCCTCCAGTCGAAATGCAGTGCCCCTTTTGCGGAGGATCCGAGGTCTGAATCCGTGAAGCCTGTGAGTTCGACTTTTCCCGTCGCGTCGATCGGACGCCCGGCGCATTTGAAATCAAGTACTCTGCAGAATTCAGACGGCTCAATTCCTTCTGCTTGCCCTTGAAGGGAATACAAGGGCTTGTCGCCGTTTTCGACCCTACCGGTGAGGTGAATGTTGCCGCCGAGCAATTCCGCATCCAGGCTGGTCAGTTCGGCTTGCGCGGGGGCCACTTTCACAT
>Ga0068856_100006817_pt1 | contig 11173 bp, 5 predicted proteins | sample KBSCornC62_FD_66595 | JGI IMG/M metagenome (GOLD analysis project Ga0068856, IMG submission 66595) | Corn rhizosphere microbial communities from Kellogg Biological Station, Michigan, USA - KBS Corn C6-2 | ecosystem: Host-associated > Plants > Roots > Rhizosphere > Soil ... | reverse complement strand
AACGTGAGCACCGGTGCGCCGAGTGCGGCGACGAGCACGTTGGCGGTGGGTTCGACGTCGCTGCTGACGAACGGCACGACGAGCGTGACGATCACGGTGAAGGATGCGAGCGGTAACGTGATCACCTCGGCAACGTCGAGCGACGTCACGGTCGCGGTCGACGCGGGCAGCGTTGGCACCGTGAGCTGCACGAATGGCGTGTGCACCGCGACGTATACGGCGCCCGCTAGCGCGGGCACGGCCTCACTGACCGCGAAGATCGGCGCGACGAACATCTCGGGCAGCCCGAAGGCCATCACCATCTCGGCGCCGGCGCCGACCGCGACGAAATACGTGGTGACGTCGAGCGCGAGCTCGGTGATCGCCGGTAACACCGTCACGATCACGGCGCAGTTGGCCGATGCGAGCGGCAATCCCGTCACGACGGCTGGCAAGACGGTGACCTGGTCGAGCACGAACGGCGGCAGCTTCTCCGCGGCGACGTCGACGACTGATGCCGCGGGCCAGGCGACAGTGACGTTCACGACGAGCACGACGGCCGCGACGGTCCACACCGTCACCGGCACCGACGGCGTGCTGTCCGGCACCAGCGGGAACATCACCACGACCTTCGGCGCACCGACTGCCACGACGTCGACGCTCGCCGTTGCGCCCAGCTCGATCGCGATCAACGGCACGGCGACGGTCACCGTCACGGTGAGGGACGCCAACAGCAACGTGGTAACGAACGCCACGTCGAGCGCCTTCGCACTCGCGACTGACGTTGGGTCGATCGGGACGGTGAGCTGCACGAGCGGCGTGTGCACCGCGACCTACACCGCGCCGTCAACGACCGGCAGCGCGAGCATCACCGCGAAGATCGGCGGGACGAATGTGTCCGGCAGCGCGGCGGCGGAGACGATCACTGCCGGCGCCGCGGCGAAGTACCTCGTCACCTCGAGCGCGAGCAGCGTGACCGATGGCAGCACGGTGACCATCACCGCGCAACTCGCCGACGCGAGCGGCAACTCCGTGTCGACTTCCGGCCGCGTCGTCACTTGGTCGAGCACCAACGGCGGATCCTTCTCGGCCTCGACCTCGAATACCGACGCCAGCGGCAAGGCGACGGTGACGTTCACGGTGAGCACCACCGCGGGCACAGTGCACACGGTCACCGGCACCGATGCCTCGAGCCTCACCGGCACGAGTGGCAACATCACGACGACGTTCGGTGCGCCGAGCGCGGCGACGAGCACGTTGGCCGTCGGCTCGACGTCGCTGCTGACGAACGGCACGACGAGCGTGACGATCACGGTGAAGGACGCGAATGGCAACGTGATCACGACCGCGACGTCGAGCGATGTCACCGTTGCCGTAGACGCGGGCAGCGTCGGCACGCTGAGCTGCACGAGCGGCGGGTGCACCGCGACCTACACCGCACCGGCAAGTGCGGGCAGCGCGTCGCTCACCGCGAAGATTGGGGGCGCCAACATCTCCGGCAGCGCGAAGACGCTGACGATCAGTGCGCCGGCGCCCACCGCAACGCAGTACGTGATTACACCGAGCGCGAGCTCGGTGATCGCGGGCAACACGGTGACGATCACCGCGCAGCTCGCGGATGTCAGCGGCAATCCCGTCACGACGGCTGGGAAGACGGTGACCTGGTCGAGCACCAACGGCGGTAGCTTCTCCGCGGCGTCTTCGACGACTGATGCCGCCGGCCAAGCCACGGTGACCTTCACCACGAGCACCACCTCGGGCACGGTCCACACGGTGACCGGCTCGGACGGCGTGCTCACCGGCACGAGCGGCAACATCACGACCACGTTTGGCGCCGCCACCGCGACGACCACCACGCTTGCCGTGTCGCCGACGTCAGTCGCCGCAAGCGGGACCGCGACGATCACGGTCACGGTGAAAGACGCGAACAGCAACATCGTGACGAACGCGACGTCGAGTGCCTTCGCCCTCGCGACTGACGTTGGGTCGATCGGCACCGTCAGTTGCACGAGCGGCGTGTGCACCGCGACCTACACCGCGCCGTCAACGACCGGCACCGCGAGCATCACCGCGAAGATCGGGGGGACGAATGTGTCCGGCAGCGCGGCGGCGGAGACGATCACCGCGGGCGCCGCCTCGAAGTACCTCGTCACCTCGAGCGCGAGCAGCGTGACGGACGGCGGCACGGTGACCATCACCGCGCAGCTCGCCGACGCGAACAACAACTCGGTGGCCACCGCCGGCCGCACGATCACTTGGTCGAGCACCAACGGCGGTTCCTTCTCAGCTTCGACCTCGAATACTGATGTCACCGGCAAAGCCACGGTGACGATCACCACGAGCAAAGTCGCCGGCACCGTGCACACCGTCACCGCGACGGATGGCTCGAGCCTCACCGGAACGAGCGGCACCATCACCACCACTGCGGGCGCATTCGCGCAGCTTCAGTTGCTCGTGCCCGGTGAGACCGCCGCACCCGGCACCACGACCGGCAAGACCGGGACGCCAAGCGGGCAGGCCTCCGGCGCGGCGTTCACCGTCACGGTGAATGCGGTGGATGCCAACTGGAACGTGGTCTCGTCCACCGACAACGTCGCCCTCACGTCGAGCGATGGCGCGGCGACGCTGCCGGCGAACGGCGCGCTCGTCGCGGGGACGAAGACATTCAGCGTCACGCTCAACACGGTCGGCTCGAAGACGGTGACCGCGAGCGACGCGACGGATGGCACGAAGACCGCGAGCACCAGTCCGAGCATCACCGTGAGCGCCGGCGCCGCCAGCGCGACGACGAGTACACTCGCCGTCGGAGCCACTGCGCTCAACGGCGGTCAGACGACGACGATCACCGTCACGGTGAAGGACGCCGCGGGGAACACGGTCACCACCGCCACCTCGAGCACGTTCTCACTCACAACGGACCTTGGCTCGATCGGAACGGTGAGCTGCACGAGCGGCGTGTGCACCGCGACGTACTCGGCGTCCGCGGCGGGCACGGCGACGATCACCGCGACGATCGGCGGCACGAACATCTCCGGGAGCCCGGCGTCGATCACCGTCACGATCGCCAATGCGCCAAGTGCACCGCTCAACCCGGCGGTGAGCTACAACCAGGTGGACGCGACGAATCAGACCGCGACCTTCACCTGGTCCGCGCCGACGACGCTCGGCACGCCGGCACTCACGGACTACGTGATCGAATACAAGAAGTCGAGCGACGCCTCGTACACCACGTGGACGCACAGCGCGTCCACCGCGACGAGCGCCGCGATCACCGGACTGGCGAACAAGACGACCTACAATTTCCGCGTCGCCGCGACGAATACCGCGGGTACTGGCCCGTACTCGAGCGTCGTCACCGCGACGACGACCGGACCGTCGGAGCGCCTGCAGTGTCAGACGGCTGGCAACTCGAACGCCAACTCGAGCAGCGCGTCAGTCGTCCCGTGCTCGGGCGTGCAGGTCGGGAACATCATCGTCATCCCGGTATCGGTCGCGAACAGCGGCACACCGGTCACGATCACCTCGGCCGACGGGTTCACGAAGCTCTCCGACGTCGAGAACAGTCTGGTCACTCACAACAACTATCAGACGACGATCTTCTACAAGATCGCGGATGCGAGCGACGTCAGTCGCAGCACGGCCTACAGCTTCTCGTGGAGCGGCACGGCGAAGAACGTGATCACGCTCGTGGCCTATAAGAACGTCGACGGCTCGGCGCCGAGCATTACGTCGTCAACCGGCAACACGACCACGATCACGGCGCCGTCGAGCCCGAACATGACGGCGACGAGCCACACGCTCCTCTACTTCTTCATTCAGAACGTGCAGATGTCGAGTACGACGCCGTCGATTTCCGAATGGTCGCTGACGACCGGGGGCGCGAGCTCGACGGATCTGTTCAAGAACACCACCGCCGGCTCGAACAACAACAATGCGCTCGGCATTCTGACGGGCGACATCGACAAGTTCAGCGCGGGAACCACGACGACGACGGAGACGGCCGGCCTGACCGCGAACGCGGCTGCCGCCCCGTGGGTCGCCATCGTGCTGGGGATTCACCCATGAGCGCGGACCGGCCGGATCGCGCGGCGCGGCTCGCGCGGGATGAAACGCTAATGAGTATTATGAAATTGTCTCCTCGCTTCGGGCTCGTGGCCGCGCTGGCATCGGCCGCGGCGTGCGCACCGCTCTCGTCGCGCCCGGCGGCGCGACTCGCGCCGAGCCGGCTGCTGCCGATCGACGTCGCGTTCAAGGCGCACTGGCCGGCGCTGCGCATGGCGCCCGCGCCGATCGTCGCCGATCGCTCGGTGGGCACGTCGGGCATCATGGGCGAGACGGTGAACGAGGTCGTTCCCATCCCCGGCACGGACATGGTGCGCGCCGGCGCGGTGCCCGAAGGCTCGCTCTTCCAGAATTCGTTCCGCAGCCCGACGGCCGATGCCGCCGGCCGCGCCGGCACCGCGCCGACCCAGGCGACCATCATCTTCTTCATCGATCGCCCATGAGCCGCCGCATCCTCGCACTCGCCGCCGCGGCGCTCCCGCTCATCGCGCCGCGCGCGTCCTCGCAGACCGAGCAGACGGTCGTCTCCGCCGCGACGGGCGTCCACGTGCAGTCGCTCGACTTCGGCGCCGGCAGCGACGTCTCGTCGGCGCGGCTCTTTCTCGTGCCGCTCGCGTACGAAGCGCAGCTCTCGCCGCGTGTCGTGCTCGACGGCTACGCGGCGTACGCCTCGGGCACCGTACGCGCCGACAACCAGACATTCGATCTCCGTGGCCCGGTCGACTCCTGGCTCCGCGTGCGCTGGGCGGCGACGCCCTGGGCGGTGCTCGCGGTCGGTGTGAGCATTCCGACCGGTGTCGCCACGCACACGCCGAGCGAAGCCGTCGTCGCGAACGTCCTGTCGAGCGATCTATTAGGGTTTCGTGAAGGCAACTGGGGCGGCGGCGCGTCGGCGACGGCAGGCGTCTCCGCCGTTCGCTCGCTCGGTTCCGCGCGCGCGACGTTCGGTCTGAGCTATCGCATGGTCGGCGGCTTCGACCCGCGCACCGACACGTCGGTGACGTACGCGCCGGGCAACGAAACCCGCGCTCGCGTCGGGCTCGGCTGGGACGCGCTCGGCGGCCGCATCGAAGGCGGCCTGACCGCGCAATCGTTCACCGTCGACAAGCTCAATCAGAAAAATCTCTTTCAATCCGGCAGACGCTACCGCGCCGATCTCTCGTATGCGATCGGTGCGTGGTCGGTCTATGGCGCCGATCTCCTTCGCGACCGCGGCGAGCTCACGCTCCCGGTGATCAACGTGCTCGACGGCAGCGTGCTCCGCGATACTTCCACGTCCGTTGGCTGGCAGAACCTGGTGCTGGGCGGGATCAGCGGATATCTGCCGATCACACGTTCGTTCGTCGTCGAGCCGCTGCTCGAGGCGAAGGCGCGTCAGCGCGAGACGCAGGATGGTCGCGGCTGGCTCACGTCCGCGGGCGCGACCGTTCCGTTCGGGATGCTCGGCTTCGACGTGTTCCCAACGGCCAAGGTGACGCGCGGCGCGCTCGTTCCTTCGGACGCGAGCGCTGCGCGAAACGTTTGGGGCGGGGAATTCAGCCTCGTGATCCGGCGATCGGTGGCACGGCGGCGGTAGCGGCAGTCTGCAACCTTTTACTCTGGTTTTCCGTCTAACGTGATGCGCCCCGCGGCAGATCTGCCGCGGCGCCGTTCGCAGCGGCACCATGCGCGCATCACAATTCTGGAAAACCCACCGTGTCTCGATTCGCGCTCCGCACCTTCGTCGCCACGCTGCTGATCCTGTTCGCCGTCGCTCCGCGCCGGCTCGCGGCGCAGACGCGCCCCGCGGGACCGGCGCCCGCGGCACCCGGCGAGATCCACGGACGCGTGATCGAGTCCACGACGCAGCGCCCGCTCGGCACCGGCTCGATCACGGTCGTGAGCGCCGCATCGGCCAAGTTTGCCGGCGGCGCGCTGCCCAACGCAGACGGCTCGTTCAAAGTCGATGGGCTGCTGCCCGGCAAGTACACGGTCCGCATTCGCGCGCTCGGCTTCGCGCCCGTCGAGAAGACCGGCGTCGTCATCACCGCTGCCGCGCCGAGCGTCGACATGGGCACCATCACGATGACGCCGGTCGCGACGCAACTCGGCAAGCAGGTCGTGTCCGCCGAGCGCGAGGACGTGCAGCTTGCGCCGGATCGCAACGTGTACTCGACCAAGAACATGACGACCGCCAAGGGCGGCACCGCCGTCGACGTTCTTCGCAACGTGCCGTCGGTCGAAGTGGACGCCAGCAACAATGTCTCGCTGCGCGGCAATCAGAACGTCGTCGTGCAGATCAACGGCCGCTCGTCGCCGCTCAAAGGTGATCAGCTCGGCCAGTTTCTCGCGCAGCTTCCTGCGAGCGCGATCAAGAACGTCGAAGTCTCGACCAATCCCTCGGCGAAGAACGATCCGGAGGGCACCGCCGGCATCATCAACATCGTGCTCGATCAGGACACCGAGCTCGGACTGAGCGGCGGCCTCAATCTCAGCGCGCTCAGCGCCGGGCAGATGAGCGCCTCGGGCAACATCGGACGCCAGACCGGTCCGCTCACGCTGTTCGTCTCGTACGGGATGTTCGGCGGCCGCCAGGACATCGACGGCACGTCGCGGCAGACGAATCTCGTGATTCCCACGCCGGCGTTCGTCAATTCGCGGATCGACGGCCGGAACAAGCCGCGCGCGCAGAACATGATGTTCCGGTCCGAGTACAAGCTGCGTCCGAACGATGCGCTGTCCGCGGACGTCTTCCTGTCCGGCGGCAACTTCTCGCTCCGCAACGCCTCGTACTTCAGCGATCTCGATACCGGCGGCAACGTGATCGGCCTGTTCGACCAGTTCAGCAACGCCGATTCACGAAACGCATATACCGATTTCGATTTCGCGTACCGGCACACCGGGAACGCCAAGGCGCGCACGTTCTCGTCGGAGTTCGACATCAGCAATCCGCACACCCACAACCAGACGAATCTCTTCGGCGTGCTGCACCAGGGCGATGCATCCACCGGCGCGCTGAGCATTCCCAACGAGCTCGATGCCACGTCGATGGGCATGCCGCAGTGGACCTTCCAGACCGACTACACGCAGCCGTTCGGCACGGGGAGCAAGCTCGAGACCGGGGTGAAGGAGATCGTGCGGCGCAATCTCAGCGACTTCACGGCGGCGTATCTCGACTCGGCGACCGGGGCGTACGTGCCGGCGCCGGTCCGCGCGTCCTCATTCAACTATCGTGAAGAGATCGCCGCGGGGTACGCGGTGCTGTCCCAGCGGCTCGGCAAGGTGCAGGCGCAGGGCGGACTCCGGCTCGAGCAGGCGACGACCCGCTTGGGCCTGCCGCTCGCCCCGGCGGACTCGCAGCACTTCAGCAACGACTACGCGAGCGCGTTTCCGAGCGGTATTCTCTCGTACAACTTCACGCCCACGCGCCAGGCGAAGATCAGCTACTCGCGCCGCATCTCGCGCCCGTACCCGCAGCAATTGAGCCCTGTCGAGTTCCGACAGGACGCGCGGACGCTCTTCCGCGGCAACCCGGCGCTCAAGCCCGAGTACACCGACGCGCTCGAGCTCGGATATCAGGACTCTCATAGCTGGGGCACGGTGCAGCTCAATCCGTACCTCCGCCACACCTCGCACGCCGTGCGCTTCATCCAGACGACCGACACGACGGGGATCACGCTCGGCACGTACGAGAACGTGGCGAGCACGATCGAAGCGGGCACCGACGTCAACGTGTCGTATCACCACGGACCGCTGATGTTCTTCGGCGGCGCGACGGCGTATCGCTACAAGAGCGACGCCGCGAACCTGGCGGGCAATCTCTCCACGCGCGCGATCGTGTGGTCGGCGCGCGCGAACGCCACGTACAAGGTCAACAAGAACCTCGACATCCAGGCGTTCGACAACTATCGCGCGGCCTACGCCACGGAGGGCGGCCGCCAGTCCGCGTTCACGTTGCTCAACATCGCGGCCCGCGAGAAGCTCTGGGGCGACAAGGGCAGCATCACGCTCCGCGTGATGGATCCGTTCAATCAATTCAAGTTCGGATCGATCACGACCAACCCGCAGGTGATCCAATCCACCATCCGCCACTACGGAATGCGCGGTGTGGGGCTCACGTTCTCCCGGAGCTTCGGCCAGGCGCTCAAGCTCCGGCCCAAGCAGACCGATGATCCAACGGCGCAGACGCTGGGCCAGCCGGGCGTGCCCTGAGCGGCGCCGGTCACCCCGCCAGCCGCGCCGCCGCTTCGACCACCTTCTGCACCGTCATTCCGAGATGCTGATAAATGGTCTCATATGGCGCGCTCGCGCCGAAGCGGTCGAGGCCTAGCACGACGCCGTTCCCGCCCACCCAGCGGTACCACGACATCGGCGATGCCGCCTCGATCGACACGCGCGGCACGCCCTCGAGCAGTACGGATTGCCGGTAGGCATCCGGCTGACGCTCGAACAGCTCCATCGACGGCATGCTCACGACGCGCGACGCGATCCCGCGTTCGGCGAGCTTGAGGTGCGCCTGGAGGATCAGCGCGACCTCCGAGCCCGACGACATCAGCACCACCTGCGGCGCCTTGCCCTGCGGCGGATCGGCGAGGATGTAGGCTCCCTTCTCGAGCCCGTCGGCCGGCGCGTACACCTCCCGATCGATGAAGCCGAGCTTCTGCCGCGTCAGCACGAGCAGCACCGGCCCGCTCTCGTGCTCCACCGCGACGCGCCACGCCACCGCCGTTTCCGTCGCGTCGGCCGGGCGAATCAGCGTCACGTCGGGGATCGCCCGCAGCGCCGCGAGCTGCTCGATCGGCTGGTGCGTGGGCCCGTCCTCCCCCAACCCGATCGAGTCGTGGGTGTAGATGTACACGACGTGCTGCTTCATGATGCACGACAATCGCACCGACGGCCGCATGTAGTCGGAGAAGATCAGGAACGTGCCGCCGTACGGCACGATCCCGCCGTGCAGCGCCATCCCGTTCATGATCGCCGCCATGCCATGTTCTCGAATACCAAAATGCACATAGCGCGCGGCGTAGTCCTCGGGCGAGAAGTTCTTCCACGCCTTGACCGACGTGTTGTTCGACGGCGTCAGGTCCGCCGAGCCGCCGACCAGCTCCGGCAGGTGCTCCGCCGTCGCGTTGAGCGCCGCGCCGAACGCGGCGCGCGTCGCGACCGTGCCGTTCTCCTTCGTGAACGTCGGGATCTTCTTCGCCCACCCATCGGGGCGCTTGCCGGCCAACCGCCGCTCGAGCTCGCGCGCATCGTCCGGATACGCCTTCGCGAACGCCGACCAGCGCGTGTTCCACTCGCGGTGCTCGGTGGCACCCTTGTGCTTGGCCTTGCGCCAGTGGTCGAGCGCCTTCTGCGGCACGTAGAACGGCTCCGTGCTCGGCCAGCCGAGATTCCTTTTTGTAATTAGAACATTCTCACTGCCGAGCGCCTCGCCGTGCGCCTTCTCGGAATCCTGTCGGGGGCTCCCGAAGCCGATGTGCGTCCGCGTCACGATCAGCGTCGGCCGCTCGGTGTCCGACTGGGCTTCCGCGATCGCCGCCTCGATCTGATCGAGATCGTTCACGTCGTGGATGTGCAGCACCTGCCAGCCGTACGCCTCGAACCGCTTCGCCGTGTCGTCCGTGAACGTGAGGTCCGTCGAACCGTCGATCGTGATGTGGTTGTCGTCGTAGAAGCCGATCAGGTGCCCGAGCTTGAAGTGGCCGGCGAAGCTCGACACTTCGTGCGAGATGCCCTCCATCAGATCGCCGTCGCTGCAGATGAAATACGTGTAGTGATCGACGATCGCGTTATCCGGCTTGTTGAACGTCGCCGCGAGATGCGCTTCAGCCACCGCCATGCCGATCGCGTTGCCCAGTCCCTGGCCGAGCGGTCCGGTCGTGGTCTCCACCCCGGGGGTGTAGCCATATTCCGGATGGCCAGGCGTGCGGCTCTCCCACTGCCGGAATTGCTTCAAGTCGTCCAGCGCCAGGTCGTAGCCGCTCAGGTACAGGCACGAGTAGAGCAGCATCGATGCATGCCCGCACGACAACACGAACCGGTCGCGATTTGGCCATTTGGGATCGGCCGGATCGTGCCGCATGACGCGCGTATAGAGCACGTAGCCCACCGGCGCGAGCGCCATCGGCGTCCCGGGATGTCCGGACTCGGCTTTCTGTACCGCGTCCATCGCGAGCGTGCGAATCGTGTTGATGCAGAGCAGGTCGAGATCGCTGGTCGGCATTGCTGTCCCTGACGTGAAGACGAAGTTGGCCCCACCCTCTCAAGCCACCATGAATTTAGCGAAACACGGACCGGCGGCGGGATACGGCGCGCTGTTGGGTGCACTGGGCGGGTTCATGCTCGTCGATCTCGGCGCGCCGAGAATTCTGGCCGACACGCCGCCGACCTGGTTCGTGCTGATCGGCTTGCTCTTCGGCGCGGCGCTCGGCGCGATCCGCGCCGCACGTTGGATCGGTATCGCCGACGGCGTGTTGGTGGTCGTGTGGCTGATCATCGCCTGCACGCCGCTCATGGATCGTCTCGCGCCGCGCTGGGCACGGCATGATGCGCTGCCGGCGCACGCCGATGCGGTCGTGGTGCTCTCAGCCGGCGTCGAGAGCGACACCGCGCTCAGCGCGGACGGCCTCGACCGGCTCATCGCCGGACTGTCGATCGCGAGCTCAATGCACGTCGGCGAGCTCGTGACGAGCCGCATCGGTCGCCGAACGCGCGATGGAGTCTTGACGAGCGACACGGATCAGGCGCGGATGGTGGCGCTCGCCGGGTATGCCGGACATTGGGACGTCGTCCGGCGCGTCGCGTCGACACGCGACGAAGCGGTGCGTGCCGCGGCGCTGCTGCTCCCGTCACGCTCCCGCATCGTGCTCGTCACGTCGCCGATGCACACGCGCCGCGCCTGTGCGACGTTCGAGGCCGTTGGCTTCTCGGTGTCCTGCGAGCCGGCGCTCGACCACCAGCATGCAACGTGGCATCCGGAGACGGCCAGCGATCGAATCGCGGCGTGGCGGCAGTATGCCTATGAGCGTTTGGGTATGGTGAAGTACCGACACAAGCGCTGGGTGACGCGCTAGTCAGAGCTCGGTACGAAGGCGGCGAATCTCCTCGAGCACTTCGATGTCCGCCGCATCCTGCAATCTGCCGGTGCGCT
>Ga0068856_100006809_pt1 | contig 11185 bp, 6 predicted proteins | sample KBSCornC62_FD_66595 | JGI IMG/M metagenome (GOLD analysis project Ga0068856, IMG submission 66595) | Corn rhizosphere microbial communities from Kellogg Biological Station, Michigan, USA - KBS Corn C6-2 | ecosystem: Host-associated > Plants > Roots > Rhizosphere > Soil ... | reverse complement strand
CTGCCACAGCTACGACTACACGCCCTGAGCCGGCGGCCCATCTGAGCGGTGCTGCAAGGCCCGCCGCCCAGCGGGGCGGCGGGCCGAGGCCAAACCTCCGATGAAACCGGGCCGTGCGGTCCGTTTCGCGAAAACCGGCATGTTCGCGGACCGCAACCGATACGATTGACGGATGCGGATCGCGTTGGTGTCACCGTACTCGTGGTCCTACCCGGGGGGCGTGACGCGGCACATCGAGGCGCTGGCGCAGCAATATCTCGCGGCTGGCCATGACGTGCGCGTGCTGGCGCCGCACGATCCGCCGGACGCGACATCGGCCGTCATGCACCGTGGCGCCAGGCCGCAGCACCTGGCCGTTCCCGATTACCTCGTGCCACTCGGCCGCACGATCGGCTTCAAGGCCAACGGCGCGGTCTCCAACCTGCTGATCGGGCCCGCGGGCATGGCGCGGCTCGCACGCGAGCTCGCCGCCGGCCGCTACGACGTCGCCCATATCCATGAGCCGGTCGCGCCGATGGTGGGCTGGGTGGCGACGCTGCCCCTCGGCGTGCCGCTCGTCGGCACGTTCCACTCCTACTCGACCAAGCGCCTGCCGAACGCGTTCTCAAACGCCTTTGGAGGAACCCAGGTGCTCAACCGCCTGCGCGTGCGCGTGGCCGTCTCCGAGGCCGCGGCCTGGACCGGTCAGCGCTGGTACGGCGGTCGCTACCGGGTGATCCCCAACGGGGTGCACGTCGACCAGGAGGCGCTCGATGGGGCGCTGGCCCACCAGACCACCGATCCGACGCTGAAGATCGTGTTCGTCGGCCAGGCGGTCGAGCGCAAGGGGCTGCCGCTGCTGCTGCGCGCCTTCGAGGCGCTGCGCGAGCACATCCCCACCGAGCTGACCGTGATCGGCCCCAGCGAGGCCGAGCTGGCGCCGCTGCTGATGGACGCGCGCGGCGTGCGCGTGCTCGGCAAGGTCGATGACGCGACCAAGCAACGGGAGCTTCTGGCCGCCGACGTGCTGGCCGCGCCATCGCTCGGGGGCGAGAGCTTCGGCATGGTCCTGACCGAGGCCTTCGCCGCCGGCACGACTGTCGTCGCCTCTGACATCGCCGGTTACCGCGACGTCGTCAGCGACGGCGTCGACGGCGTGCTGGTGCCACCGGCCGACCCCCAGGCGCTGGCCGAGACGCTGCGCGACCTCTACTACGAACCCGTGCGCCGCCGCGAGCTCGCGGCGGCCGCCGCGAGCAAGGCTCAGCGTTTTGCATGGGAGAACGTGGCGCTCGAGGTGATGGACTCCTACCGTGACGCGATCGCGATGCCCGAGCCCGAGGGGACGATGCGGACGCTCGGCGTGCGGGCTGGCTTCGTGCCGGCCGACCTGCAGCCGCGGGTCCGCGCCCGCCGGATCGAGAGCCTCGAGACGCCGCTGGCGATCGAGCGCTCGCGTCGCAGCGTGTTCTCGCAGGCACGCCGGGCGGCGATGGCCGCCTTCACGCTCGGCATGGTCGCGCTCGCCTACCTGGCGCTGCGGAAGATCGGCATCGCCAGCATCGGCCAGACGCTGATCAACTCCGAGCCCTCTTACGTGCTGCTGGCCCTGGCCACCATGTGCATGGCGATGGTGATGCGTGGGTTCTCCTGGCACGCGATCCTGCAGGCGGCCCTGCCCAAGGCGCGGATCAGGCTGGGTGACGCGATCCGCGGCACGATGATCGGCGTGTTGATGTCCTCAACGCTGCCGGCCCGCCTCGGCGAGCCCTCACGCGCGCTGATCATCGCCCGGCGCACCGGTCGCCCACGCGACACGCTGCCGGTGGTGCTGGGAACGGTTGTCTCGCAGACGATCCTCAACATCGTTGCGCTGATGATCCTCGGCGCGATCATGTTCTCCTCCGTCGACTTCTTCTCGGGTCACCAGAACGTGCTGCTGGTCGCGGCGGTCGCGCCGGCTGCGTTGCTCGCGTTCGTGATCATCGCTCCGATCGTCCTGCGACTGGGGACCGGCAGCAAGCGCTTCAGCCGCGCCCAGACGGGCCTGCAGAAGGCGCAGCGCGCACTCGGTCGGGTGCGCGTCGGCCTGGTCGTGTTCACGAAGCCGCGGCTCGGCGTCGAGGCCACCGTCACGCAGCTGATGGCGTGGGCGCTGCAGAGCCTCTCCTGCTTCTTCCTGCTGATGGCGCTGGGGCTGACCGGTGGCCATCACCACCTCGGCATCGCCGCCGCCGCGGCCGTGCTGTTCGCCGTCAACATCACCGCGGTGCTGCCCGCCACGCCGGCAAACCTGGGCGTGTTCCAGGCCGCCTGCGCGACCGTACTGCATTCGGGTTGGCATGTCGGCTGGGGTACGGGCGTCGCGTACGGGGTGATCCTGCAGGCGGTCGAGGTGGTCACCGCGATCCTGCTGGGCATGCCGGCACTGCTGCGCGAGGGCATGTCGTGGCGTGAGATTCGCCTGCGGGCGATGCACTCGACGCCGATCAAGCTGCCGCCCCGGCCTGCAGCCCCGGCCGAGCGCATCGGCGCGAGCGACGCCCGCTGAGCGCCTCGCTCAGGCCGCCTCGCGCGGGCGGATCGGCACTGGCCGCCCCGCGGTGGTGTCGGGCTCGAGCAGCCGGCGCGGGTATCCGGCCAGCTCCTGCGCCGGGAACGGCGCGGCGAAGTGGTAGCCCTGGCCGTAGTCGACGCCGAGGCTGCGCACACGATCCACCCGGGATTGGTCCGAGACGTACTCCGCGATCGTCTGCTTGCCGAGGTCGCGCGCGATCTTGACGATCGACTCGATCACAAGATCGTCGGTGCGGTTGTGCTTCTCCGCCAGGAACTCTCCGTCGATCTTCACGTACTGGGCCGGGAAATACTTGAGGTAATAGAAGGTGCTGAAGCCCGCGCCGAAGTCGTCGATCGCAAACTTGCATCCGAGCCCCGAAAGGTTCCGAGCCATCTCGCGGGCCTTCCCGATGTTGCCGATCGCGGCCGTCTCGGTGAGTTCGAAGACGATCCGGCCGGGGTCGGTGCCGTGGTACTCGAGCCGCTCGGCGACGTAGCGGACCAGGCTCGGGTCATCGATCGTCGCGCCTGAGAGGTTGAGCTCCATCGTCACGTCGCTGTGCCGCGACGCCAGCTCAAAGGCGCGGTTGATCACCCAGCGGTCGATCAGGTGGATCAGGCCAAGCCGCTCGGCGGCCGGTAGGAAACGGCCGGGCGCGATGATCTCGTCTCCGTCGCGCAGGCGCAGCAGAGCCTCGCAGTGGGTCATCACGCCGGTGCTCAGCTCGACGATCGGCTGCACGAACAGCTCGAAGTGGTCGTTCGCCAGGCCGTCGCGGATCACATGCTCGGTCGAGCGGTTGTGCTGATCGCGCACCCAGCCACGATCACAGGGCTGGAGCACGGTGACGCGGTTGCGGCCCCTCTCCTTGCTCTGGTACATGGCCCGGTCGACGTCGGCCAGCACGTCCTCGGCGCTCGCCAGGACGCCGTCAAAGATCACCACACCCATGCTGGCGGTGACGCTGATCGGCCGGCTGTTGATCAGAAGCTCGTGTTCGCGCACGGCCCGCAGCAGCTGCTCGGCGAGTGCGCCCGCCCGTTCGGCGGTGGTGTCCGCGATCAGGATGCCGAAGGAGTCGCCGTCGAAGCGCGCGATCACGTCCATCGAACGCAGCTGCGCCCTGAGCTCGCTCGCGACCGAGGCGACGAGCTCGTCGCCTGACTTGTGCCCGTAGGTCTCGTTGACGTACTTGAAGTTGTCAAGGTCGAGCATCATGACCGCGGCCTCGTACCCCTGAAGACGAGCGCCGGCCGCAAGCCCACCGAGCTCCTCCTCGAATCGGGCGCGATTGAAGAGGCCCGTGAGCGGGTCGTGATTGGCGAGGTAGGCGAGCTGCGCCTCGATCCGGCGGCGTTCTGTGATGTCTCGCAGCGAGCCGACCAGGCCGATGATGTTGCCGGCGTGGTCACGCAGCGGGCTGGTGGTGGCGGCGACCTGGATCAGTGTCCCGTCCTTGCGGCGGCGCACCGTCTCGTACTCCTCGAACTCGCTCTCACCCGACAGCAGGCGCTTGCGTCGGTCGATCCCGGCGTTCCAGGTGCTGCGCTCGCGCGCCGGGGGGTAGAGCAGCTCCAGCGACTGGCCGATGATCTCCTCCGCGGTGTACCCGTACATACGCTCGGCGGCGGGATTCCAGCTCAGCACACGGAGATCGCGGTCGATCGTGTAGATCGCCTCGCTGGTGGACGTCACGATCTGCGAGAGCAGCCGTTCGGTCTGACCGGAGCGGACCTCCGCCGAGCGGTCCTGGTTGGTGCCGACGTATCGGCGCGGCTCGCCGCCGTCGTCGAGTTCGAGCATGCCGCGCGCCAGGATCGGACGCTCGCTGCCGTCGCGCAGCTGCAGCCGTAATGTCTCCTCGACCTCGCAGCCGGGGTGGGCGTGCAGGGACTCGATCCAGCGGGCGCGGCGCTCGCGGTCGTCGGGATGGGTGCCCATCATCGAGGTCGAGCGGTCGACCTCGATCTCACCGGGCTCGTACCCGTACAGGCGGAACATCTCGTCTGACCAGAACACCCGTCCGCTGCGGAGGTCCCATTCCCAGCTGCCGACGCCTGCCAGGCGCTGTGAAGTGTCGAGTGTCCGGCGCGCGTGCCCGAGCTCGGTGTTCAGCCGGGCCACCTCGGCACGCAGACGCATGAGCTCTAAGTCGGTCGCCATCGGGTCCTCCCTGGGTGGGCGTCCGACTCCTTGTCGGAGATAGCCCCACGCCTGGGTAATCGGCCTGGCGCCGCCCGGCTTTACCCGTTGTCCAATCCGCACCGAGTTCCATCCTCTAATCTCGCCACTGTGCAAGGCATCAACGTGATCTTCGATGAGGCTCACAGCGAGGCGTGGACGATCCGTCGCGAGCTGGCGGCGGCGATGCAGCCGGTGCACCCGGCCGACGCTTCCTACGCGCACGCCGCGGAGCTGCTCAGCGGCCACTCCTTCAGGGTCGCCGCCAACAGCGAGCCGCTCGACGGCGGCGTGCTCGAAGCCTGCGACCTGCTGGTCATCGCCCATCCGTCCGAACCCCGCTGGGAGAGCACCACCGGCATCGGCTCGCCGCAGCTGACGGCTGCGGAGCAGGAGGCGATCGACGCGTACGTGCGGGGTGGCGGCGGCCTGATCGTGCTCGGCGAGACCGAGCAGGACAAGTACGGCAACAACGTCAACGAGCTGCTCGAGCGCTTCGATCTGCGCCTGCGCAATGACACAGTGCAGGATTACGAGCATTGCGATGGCGCGCCGAGCTGGATCCACGGCGAGCTGGTCGACGGTGGCCGCGGCAGCGGCGGCGACCTGCTCGCGGGCGTGACGGCGGCCTGCTTCTACCGCGCGACCACGATCGAGAGCCGCAACGGCGCCCGCGTGCTGGCGCGCACGCATCGATCCGCATCGGTCCCGGGCGCGCCGCTGATCGTCGCCTCCGAGCAGGGCCAGGGCCGTGTCGTGGTGCTCGGCGACTCCGATCTCTTCGGCGACGACTGCATCGGCTCGCTCGACCATGCTGCGCTGTGGCTGAACCTGGTCAACTGGGCCTCTCGGAGGGCGCCTGCCGCGCCTGGCCGGGCTGCTCGGCAGGCGGGCGAGCAGCCGGCGGTGCAAGCACTGATCGAAGCGACCAATGCACTGGCTGAGCTGCAGGCGCCCGACGGGTCGCTGCGCGAGGATGCCGACCGCGGCGAAGCCGCCGCCCGGGTCGCGAGCGTCGAGCATGCGCTCGGCGCGCTGGCCGGTGACTACCCGAACCTGGTTGCCGCCGCCGAGGATCTGCGGGCCTGGGCCGACGGCGGCTACGGCAAGCCCGATTTCACGCACTCGCTTGGGGTGTTCCGCCCCGAGCAGGGCCGCGAGGACGGGCGCATGCACCTGGCGTTCTTCCCGATGTACAAGCAGAACGGTTCCCCCGACACGTGCTTCGAGGCGGTGCTGGTGCGGGTTCCCTGGCCGGACTGGATCGCGGAGCTCGAGGCCACGCGCTACGACAACCCGAAGTTCGTCCCGGTCGAGCTGGTCGCCGCCACGCGCGGTTATGACAGCGAGTGCGCGGTCCTGTTCCCGGAGCAGGTCGCGGTCGCCGAGCGGCAGCCAAACAACTTCGGCGCGATCTTCTGCGATCGCGAGTCGGCGCGGCTGCGCAGGGTGGCGACGCAGGCCGCCGATCTGCTGCAGATCAACCTGCCGCCCGATGCGGCCCGCCTGCTGTCGGACCCGGAGATCTCCCAGCAGGCATACATCCTCTGGGATCTGATCCACGACCGTGCCCACAGCCATGGGGATCTACCGTTCGATCCGTTCATGGTGCGCCAGCGCGCCCCCTACTGGATGTACTCGCTCGAGGAGCTGCGCTGCGACCTGACCGCCTTCGGCGAGGCGGTCACGCTCGAGCGCGAGGGTCTGGCCTTTGCCCGCAACGTCCAGTACGCGATCCTCTTCGACCGCCTGCTGCGCTTCCCGATCACGGGGCCGCGCGTGCGCAACTACGACGGGCTCGGCGGCCAGCTGCTGTTCGCCTACCTGCACGCCGGCGGCCACCTGCACTGGACCGATAACCGCCTGACCTTCGAGTGGGGGCGCGTCGCGGAGGGCGTGATCGCGCTGCGCGACGAGGTCTATGCGCTCTACCGCGCCGGGATCGACCGCACCAAGCTCCAGCACTGGGCCGCGGCCCATGATCTGGTGGCGCGCTTCGTGCCGCCTGCCACCGGCTCGCGCTGGGTGGCCGGCAAGCGGGAGTTCGCCGAGGTCCCGGATCCGCGCCCGTACTGCGACGAGGTGCTGCCCGACGAGTTCCCGCTCTCGATCTTCTACACCGCCCTGCAGGGCGCACTGACGCCCGCGTGACGGTGCCCGCTGTCAAGCGGGGCTTCGCGTCTGACAACGCGGCGACGGTGCATCCGCGGGTGCTGGAGGCGATCGCCGCGGCCAACACTGGCCACGCGTTCGGGTACGGCCACGACCCGTACACGGCAGAGGTCGAGCGGCGCCTGGCCGCCGCGCTCGGCGCCCCCGATGCTTCCGTCTTCTTCGTCTTCAACGGCTCCGGGGCCAACGTGCTGTCGTTGCGCGCGGCGCTGCGGCCCTGGGAGGCCGCGATCGTGTCGGAGAGCGCCCATCTCCACACCGACGAGGTGGGCGCCCCCGAGGCGATTGCCGGCGTCAAGCTGCTGGTGGCGGAGACGGCCGACGGCCGCGTCACGTTCGACGGCGTGCGCCGTCTGATCGAACGGCCGAACGACGAGCACGCCGTCAGGCCGGGGATCCTGTCGCTCACGCAGGCCACCGAACTCGGCACGCTCTACTCGCTCGACGAGCTGCGGGCACTCGGCGAGCTGGCCCACACGCACGGGTTGCGCGTGCATGTGGACGGCGCCCGCTTCGCGAACGCGGCCGCCGCGCTCGGTGTTTCGCTGCCGCAGATGGTGGCGAGCTGTGGCATCGACCTGCTCTCTTTCGGCGGCACCAAGAACGGCCTGATGGTGGGCGAGGCGGTGGTCGTGTTCGATCCGGAGCTGGTCCCCGGGATGCTGCACCTGCGCAAGCAGACGCTGCAGCTGGCCTCGAAGATGCGCTTCATCGCGGCCCAGTTCGATGCGCTGTTGGAGGACGGCCTGTGGCTGCACAACGCCACGCACGCCAACGCGATGGCGCAGCGGCTGTGCGATGCGGTGTCCGATCTGGAGGGTGTGGTGATCACGCGCCGTCCTGTCGCCAACGCGCTGTTCGCGATCATCGCCCCCGCCGTGCGCGAGGCACTCCAGCGGGAGTTCGACTTCTACGAATGGGACGACGTCACCGGCGAGGTGCGCTGGATGTGTTCGTGGGACACCACGGAGGCCGACATCGACGCCTTCGCCGGCGCCCTGCGGGCGGCCGTCGCGGAAGCCTGACGCGGCCCGGTTCAGCCGGGTCGAGCGGGTAGCCAACCTAGAGTGCCTGTTTGGTGTCGCATTGCGACGCCGGCTGATTATTGAGTGATCGCCTGAGCGCGAAGCCGACCGAATTCCGGTTCTGGACACACCGCAGGAGCACCGAAGTTGCGGTGGTCAGAGGCCATTGACGGGTGTCCCCGCAGAGTGACTTTTCTGCTGCTCGTTGAGGGTTCCGGGTAACTCCATATCAGCGCAGGTTGCAGCACTGCATTACGGCGTGTAGCGCAGGTGTCGGGGTTTCATCGTTTGACGGTGGACGCCGCGCCGTGGCTCGTGGTGCGCATTCAGTGCCCAGCAGGTCGGGCTGGGTGTTCATTGACCACCGGACTGAGAAAGCTCGATATAGCCATGGACATCAGGGGAGAAACGCGGGCCCATGCCCGCATGGGACATCGGCAGCCGGCAACCGCCGAGCACGTCGCACGGATTCGCGACGCGCATGGGCGTGAGCGCCGGGACTACCGGCATCGCCCGACGGTCACGGCCGTGATTCCCACGCTCAACGAGGCCGAGAACCTGCCGCACGTGTTGAGCAAGCTGCCGTGCGGCGTGAACGAGGTGATCGTCGTGGACGGTCACTCGACGGATGAGACCGTGAGGGTGGCGCAGGAGATACGCCCCGACGCGCGTGTGGTGCTCCAGGACAAGCAGGGCAAGGGCAATGCCCTGGCCTGTGGCTTCGCGGCGGCACACGGTGACATCATCGTGACCGTCGACGCTGACGGATCCACCGACCCGGAGGAGATCCCTCAGTTCATAGCCCCGCTTATCGAAGGCGCCGATTTCGTCAAGGGTTCGCGGTACATGGACGGCGGAGGCAGCTCGGACATCACAAGGATCAGGAGTGCGGGCAATCGCGCACTCGGAGCGAGTGTCAACCTGCTCTTCGGCACACGCTACACGGACCTCTGCTATGGCTTCAGCGCCTTCTGGCGCAGGTGCCTTCCGAAGTTGCAGGTCACCTGCGACGGATTTGAGGTGGAGACGGTGATCAACGTGCGTGCCGCCAAGGCGGGCCTGAACGTGGTCGAGGTGCCGAGCTACGAGCGCGACCGCATCCACGGACTCAGCAACCTCAGCGCCTGGCGCGACGGCCGGCGTGCGCTGTTGGCGATCCTGAAGGAACGCCTGTCGCGGCTGCCCGAGCCGTCGGACGAGTGGAAGCCGGAGTTTGCTGAACTCGCAGGCCCGGTGTCGCGCCCGGCGACCGCTTTGTCGCCCGCTCCAGTGGGTAACCCTGATGAGCAGAGCGACCGCGCCGTCAGCCCGGATGCCGCGGCCGTGGCCCGAGCACTGGCCTGAGAGAGAGGATCACAACGTGGCGATCGCAGTCAGCAAGTCGACTCCGGCGACCGAATCACCGGTCGCGATCGCGGCGCGGATCGGTGCCGAGGTCGCCGGTCCTGCGGCCGCCGATGTGGATGTGCAGGCCCGCTTCCCGCACGAGGCTGCCGCCGCGTTCCGGGAGACCGGGCTGCTGTCGGCCATGATCCCGCGGGAGTTGGGTGGAGGCGGCGCCCAGCCCTCGGAGATGTCGGCCGCGGTGCGGATGCTCGCGCGGCACTGCTGCTCGAGCGCGCTCGTCCTGGCGATGCACAGCATGGAGATCTCGAATCTCGCGCGCCACGGGACCACCGAGGCGTTGCAGGAGCTGCAGCGCGAGATCGTCGCCGAGCAGCTGCTGGTCGCCAACGCCAACAGCGAGGTCGGCACAGGCGGCGATGTCAGCCGCAGCGTGTGTGCGCTGGAGCGCGAGGACGGCGCTCTGACCCTGCGCAAGGAGGCGATCGCGATCTCCTATGGGGAGTACGCCGACCTGATCACCGCGACCGCGCGGCGCACGCCGGAGAGCGAGCCGGGCGACCAGGCGCAGGTGATACTCCGCCGGCCGCAGCTCGAGCCGCGCTCGGATTGGGATGCGCTGGGGCTGCGCGGCACCTGCAGCCGCGCCTTCCTGCTGACGGCGGTCGTCGACGAGGATCTCATCTATCCGGTGCCGTTCTCGACGATCGGCAGCGCCGGCGGCCTACAGGCACAGCTCCTGTTCCTGAGCGCCGTCTGGGTGGGCCTCGCCGAGGCGTGCGCTGCCAAGGCGCACGGCTACGTGCGCGCCGCGTCCAAGCGCACCCCGGACGTGACTCCGCCCTCGGCGCTGAGGCTGGCCGAGCTCGCGACCATGCTCGACCAGGATCGCGCGCTGCTCGAGACCGTCGGGCGAACCGTCGATGAGGCAGATGCGGAGCAGATCGACGATCCGGCGTTGATGGCATCGCTGCGCACGCTCAAGATCTCGACCTCGCGCACGGGCGTGGAGATCGCCAGGCGAGCGCTCGAGATCTGCGGCATAGCCGGCTACCAGCGCACCTCCGAGTTCAGCCTCGACCGGCTGCTGCGCGACGCGCACGGCGGCCTGGTGATGGTCAGCAACGACCGCTACCTGTGGGCCAACGCCGACATGCTCAGGCTGCGCAAGGAGATCTAGTGTCCCGTTTGGCGAATTCGGATGCAGGATGGTCGATGGCTGGGCGTGACTGCCGGAAGGCGGTGCAACAAGACGTACTGGTTGCACGGCGGTTGCGCCGCCTTTTGGCAGGCGCGATCCAGACGCGGCCAGACTGCGTGCGAATTAGACGAACGGGGCACTAGTGGGCGGGGTGCCGGAGCACTCGCGCCCGGTCCTCGCGCTGGTCCATCATCCCGCGTCCTTCAGCGTCTTCCAGCTGACGGAGGCGGCCGCCGACCTCTGCTCGCTGGCGTGGGTGGTGGATCGCTCGGTCGATGACAGCAACGATGCTGTCCGCATGCTCGCCAGGTTCGGCCCGGTCGTCGACGTCACCGGGATGGACGGCGGGCAGGCGGCGGTGGCGGTATCCGAGCTTCACCCCGACGGGATCATCAGCTTCAAGGACAAGCGACTGCGCTTCACCTCCGAGCTGGCCGAGCGGCTCGGGCTGCCGTTTCACTCCCCGCAGGTGGCGCGGCGGCTCACGGACAAATTCGCCCAGCGGGAGGCGCTGCGCGACGCCGGCGTGCCCGTGCCCGGCTTCCAAGTCGTTCCGCCGGTGCATGACGCGGCGGCCTGGGATGCGCTTGTCGCGAGCGCCCGCTTCCCGGCCGTGCTGAAGCCCCGGCGCGACAACGAGGCCAGCAGGGACACGGTCCCCGTCGCCTCGCTGCAGGAGCTCCGGCAGCACACAGCCGCCACCAACGGCACCGAGCTCGTGCT
>Ga0068856_100006806_pt1 | contig 11188 bp, 7 predicted proteins | sample KBSCornC62_FD_66595 | JGI IMG/M metagenome (GOLD analysis project Ga0068856, IMG submission 66595) | Corn rhizosphere microbial communities from Kellogg Biological Station, Michigan, USA - KBS Corn C6-2 | ecosystem: Host-associated > Plants > Roots > Rhizosphere > Soil ... | reverse complement strand
GCAATCCGGGGCGGACCTCCAGGGCCGATTTGACGTGCCGGTAAGAAAACAAATTCTTTTGCAAGGGGTCTTACTTTGCCGTAAACGAACGCTGCATGCGCTTTCCCGCAAGAGCGGCTGAAACGCATGTGTCACAGGGAGAATTTTTGATGAACAGGATTACCAGCGTTGTCCTATCGGCGGCCGTCCTGCTGCTGCCGAGCCAGTTCGCGCGTGCCGCGGACACACCGGGCGTTACGGCGACGGAAATCAAGCTCGGGCAGACCATGCCCTACAGCGGCCCGGCTTCGTCCTTCAGTGCAGCTGGCAAGGGCAACGTTGCCTACATGCAGATGATCAATGATCAGGGCGGCGTCAATGGGCGGAAGATCAACCTGATTTCCCGGGATGACAGCTACAGCCCGCCCAAAGCTGTTGAACAGACCCGCAAGCTGGTTGAGGAAGACGAGGTCCTCGCCATCTTCGAGTCGCTGGGTACGCCGGTCATTCTGGCCACGGCAAAATATCTTAACAGCCGCGGCGTCCCCCAGATCCTGTCGTCCCTCGGAAACTCGATTCCGGCCAACATAAAAGAGTACCCCTGGACGACCCTGTGGTCGATGCCGTTCCGGACAGAGTCGTTGATCCTGGCGAACTATGTCTTGAGGAACAAGCCGGACGCGAAAATCGGAATTCTTTATCAGAACGACGAGTTTGGCAAAAACTATCAAAGATTCTTCAAGGAAGGTCTGGGGGACAAAACCTCTCTGATCGTCGCTGAGGTGGGTTATGACATCACGTCGCCGACCATCGACTCGCAGATCGCACAGCTGAAGAGCTCCGGCGCCGACACTGTGGTGATTGCCACCACGCCGAAGTTCGGCGCCCAGGCGCTCCGCAAGATGTACGAACTCGGTTGGAATCCGCTGAAGCTGCTGATCAGCGCGAGCTCGTCGATTCCCGCGGCGATCAAGCCAGCTGGGCTCGAGGCGAGCCAGGGCGTCATCTCCGTCCAATACATGATGGCTCCGGACGACAAGGCCAACGCGGATCTGCCGGCCATGAAGGACTATAAGGCCTTCATGAAAAAATACCTGCCGAACGAGAACCCTGACGACTTCGGCTTCATGGCCGGCTACATCACCGGCTCCTTCATGATCGACATCCTGAAGAAGTGCGGCAACGATTTGAGCCGTGAGAACGTGATGAAGTATGCCCAGGACTTCCCGGAAGTTCAGCATCCGCTTTTGCGGCCGGGCGTTAAGTACAACTCGACGGCGACCGACCACATCCCGTTCCACATGGGCGAGATTTCGAAAATCGATGGCGAACGGTGGGCCGGTACGGGCGAGATCGTCCGCGACGATGTGGCTCCCGGCAAATGAAGTCGGTCGGATCGTCGCTCTAAACCCGACGGTTCTCTTTCCTGTCGCTTCGAGAGGCCGCCCGCTGGGCGGCCTCTTTTGTTTTTGAAACGCGAGGGACGGACGTCTAGATGCCGCGCATGGCAAGCGGTATGTCTGGAAAACCCCGCCTGCCAGCAAGATGTCCGCCAAAGCACGCTATACTGGCCCGAAATTCGGGGTCTCGGTCACCGCGCAATATTGAGCCGGTACGTGCCTTGATGCTTTGAAATGAGCCTTTTTGTCGCGCTTGGCGGGTCATATCAGCGGAATTTACTTTGCGCCTGATAACCGCTAACTTCCGCGCCGGTTAACGAAAAAAATAGCTCGCTTTCACCAGTAACCGGAGGAATTTGTCAATGAGGGGACTTACCAGTATAGGCGTATCGGCAACTGTCTTGCTTTTGGCTGGCCAGTTGGTACACGCAGCCGACCCGCCGGGCGTCACGGCGACCGAAATCAAGCTCGGGCAGACCATGCCCTATAGCGGGCCGGCTTCGTCGTTCAGTGCCGTTGGCAAGGCCAACGTCGCCTACATGCAAATGATCAATGATCAGGGCGGCGTCAATGGGCGGAAGATCAACCTGATCTCCCGGGACGACAGCTACAGCCCGCCTAAAGCTGTTGAACAGACCCGCAAGCTGGTCGAGGAAGATAACGTGCTCGCGATCTTCGAATCGCTGGGTACGCCAGTCATCCTGGCGACGGCAAAATACCTGAACACCCAAAAGGTGCCCCAAATCCTGGCGTCGACCGGAAACTCGATTCCGGCCAACTTAAAAGAGTATCCCTGGACGACCGTTTGGTCGATGCCGTTCCGAACAGAGTCGGTAATTTTGGCGAACTATGTCTTGAAGAACAAGCCAAATGCGAAAGTCGGAATTCTTTATCAGAACGACGAGTTCGGCAAAAACTATCAAAGATTCTTCAAGGAAGGTCTTGGCGACAAGGCGGCGTCCATGATCGTTTCGGAGGTCGGTTATGACATCACGTCGCCAACCATCGACTCACAGATTGCGCAGCTGAAGAGCTCCGGCGCCGATACGGTGGTGATTGCCACCACGCCCAAGTTCGGCGCCCAGGCGCACCGCAAGATGCATGAGCTCGACTGGCATCCGCTGAGATTGCTGATCAACGCGAGCTCCTCGATCCCGAACGGGATCAGACCAGCCGGCCGCGAGGCAACCCAGGGCATCCTCTCGGTCCAGTACATGGTGCTTCCGGACGACAAGGCCAACGCGGATCTTCCGGCCATGAAGGACTATCAAGCCTTCATGAAAAAATACCTGCCGAACGAGAACGCTGACGACGTTGGCTTCCTCGCCGGCTACATCACCGGCTCCTTCATGATCGACATCCTGAAGAAGTGCGGCAACGATTTGAGCCGTGAGAATGTGATGAAGTATGCCCAGGACTTCCCGGAGGTGCAGCACCCGCTTCTGCTGCCCGGCGTGAAGTACAACGCGACGCCGACCGATCACACCCCGTTCCACATGGGCGTGATTGCGAAAATCGATGGCGACCGCTGGGCCAATACGGGCGAGGTCGTCCGCGACAACCTGGCTCCCGGTCAATGATTGGTTCGTAAGGGCTTCGGCCCGGAACCTTCCAAATTTGCCGACAAGGCCGCCCAGTTGGGCGGCCTTGTTCGTTTCGAGACACCCTCTCGTTCAAGGCCAGCCTCTCGTTCAAGGCCAAGCGAAAGGCACGGCGTTTTGACGCACCGACTGCCCCTGACTCCAGGTGGCTCCGAGAGCCGTTATCGAAGTAGCATGAGCTGCCTGCTTCTTAGGCGCGATCCCGTACGTTCCTTAAAAAAACAACCAGACGATACAGGGAGAATATGTAAATGAAGAGGCTCACCAGCATCATTGCATCGGCATCAGCAGCCTTTTTGCTTCTGCCAATCCAGCTCGTCCAAGCCGCCGACCCACCGGGCGTCACGGCAACCGAAATCAAGCTCGGCCAGACAATGGCCTATAGCGGCCCTGCTTCATCCTATGGGATCGTCGGCAAAGCCACCGTCGCCTACATGCAAATGATCAATGAGCAGGGCGGCGTTAACGGACGGAAGATCAATCTGATCTCACGCGACGACGGCTACAGCCCGCCAAAAGCGGTTGAACAAACTCGCAAGCTGATCGAGGAAGATAACGTGCTCGTGATGTTCTCATCGCTGGGCACGCCGGTCATTATGGCGACGGCGAAATATCTGAACAGCCAAAAGGTACCCCAATTGTTGTCGTCCAGCGGAAGCTCGGCCCCGGCCAACGTCAAGGAGTATCCCTGGACGACCCTATTCACGATGCCGTTCCGGACGGAGGCCTTTATCCTCGCCTCTTACGTGCTGAAGAACAAGCCGAGCGCAAAAATTGGAATTCTTTTTCAGAACGACGAACTGGGCAAAGGCTACCAGAGATTCTTCAGACAGGGATTGGGCGACAAGGCCGCGTCCCTGATCGTTTCGGAGGTCGGTTATGACATCACGTCACCGACGATCGACTCGCAGGTTGCGCAGCTGAAGAATGCCGGCGTGGATACCGTGATTCTCGCCACGACGCCGAAGTTTGGAGCTCAGGCGATGCGCAAGATGCATGAACTCGACTGGCATCCGTTGAAGCTGTTGATTAACGCGACTTCATCGCTGCCAAACGGAATCAGGCCTGCTGGCGTCGAACCCACCCAAGGCGCCCTGTCGGTTCAATATATGATCCTTCCGGACGACAGGAGCACTTGGGAGCTTCCGGCCATGAAGGATTATCTTGCCTTCATGAAAAAATATCTGCCCAATGAAAACTACGAAGACTCCGGCGCTATCGGCGGCTACATCGCAGGTTCATTGATGGTCGACATTCTGAAGAAGTGCGGCAACGACCTGAGCCGTGAGAACGTGATGAAGAACGCCCAGGACTTCCCGGAATATCAGCATCCGCTTCTGCTGCCTGGCGTGAAGTACACTGCGACGACGGACGACCACACCCCCTTCCACATGGGCGTGATTCGCAAAGTGGTCGGCGATCAGTGGACCAACACCGGAGAGGTCATCCGGGTGGAGGTACCGAAGGGCGAATAAGGATAACTGTTGACCCAATCGCCAGGCCGGGGCCAGTCGATCCGGAGGCTCTCATCAGGAGGCCGCCTCAAGGCGGCCTCCTTTTTGTAACGCGAAGTGTCCGATGCATCGCCCCGGGATCACCCCACACGCCACGAGCACGAACGTCCCCGCCGAGTAAAGTTGATTTTCGGGTAGCTCTGACCGGACTGCCGAAGTAGTATGAAACTGCCTGCTTCTGACGTACGGATCCCGTGCGTTCCTGAATAAAAAAGCAAAAGGCCATACAGGGAGGAAATGGAAATGAAGAGACTTACCAGCATCACTGCTTGGATATCGGCAGCCATCTTGCTGCTGCCGGTCCAGGTCGTTCGGGCAGCCGATACGCCAGGTGTCACCGCGACCGAAATCAAGCTCGGCCAGACCATGCCCTACAGCGGCCCGGCGTCGGCGTTTAGCGTCGTTGGTAAGGTGAACGTCGCCTACATGAACATGATCAACGAGCAAGGTGGAATCAACGGGCGCAAGATCAACCTGATTTCGCGCGACGATAGTTACAGCCCGCCAAAGACGGTCGAACAAGTTCGCAGGCTTGTCGAAGAGGATAACGTCTTGGCCATGTTTTACATGACCGGGTCGCCATCAGTTATAGCGACGGCAAAATACTTGAACGGCCTCGGTGTACCGCAACTGCTTTCGTCATCGGGCAGTTCAATACCGGCCAACGTGAAGGAATACCCCTACACCACGATGTGGTCCATGCCGTTTCGAGTAGAGTCCACGATTCTGGCGAAATACATCCTGAAAAACAAACCGGATGCCAAAATCGGAATCCTCTTTCAAAACGATGAATTCGGCAAAGGCTACCAGCGGTTTTTCAAACAGGCGCTTGGTGACAAGGCGGCGTCCATGGTCGTAGTAGAGGCCGGATATGACATCACGTCACCAACGATCGATTCGCAAGTCGCGCAACTCAAGGGTTCCGGCGCAGACACCGTCGTTCTTGCAGCGTCACCCAAATTTTCAGCTCAGGCATTCCGTAAAATGTACGAACTGAACTGGAATCCATTGAAGATGGTGATCAATGCAGGTTCCTCGATCCCCAACGCAATCAAGCCGGCTGGACGCGAGGCAACGCAGGGCATCCTGTCTGTGCAATTCATGGTGCTTCCAGATGACCAGGCCAACTGGGAGCTTCCGGCAATGAAGGAATATTTCGCGTTCATGAAGAAATATGTGCCGGGTGAGAATCCGTATGACAATGCGCCGCTCTCCGGATACATCACGTCTCAACTGATGGTGGAAATATTGAAGAAGTGCGGCAATGATTTGAGCCGCGAAAACGTGATGAAGGCCGCCCAGGACTTCCCGGAGGTGCCGCATCCGCTTCTGCTGCCGGGTGTGACGTACAACGCGACGCCGACCGATCACACGCCCCACCACACCGGCGTAATTGCGAAGATCGAAGGTGAACGCTGGGCCAACACGGGTGAGGTAATCCGGGTGGACCTGCCTCAGGGCGAATAGAAAAGGTAGCAAACCGGATCGCCGGAGTGGATTTCCGACGACCCGGTCGCTACCCAAAAAGCCGAAGGGGCCGCCTCAGGGCGGCCTCTCTTTTTTTGCAACGCGAAAGCAACAGCACCGACTGGTGCACCTCGCCAGAACGGAACACCATGCGAGCACAACGTCTTCACCGCATGCCGGCTGCATGGCTCGGCCGACTTTCGGAATAGCCTTTCGCGCAAACAATGAAGTAGCATCGCCAGCACCCGACCGACGGTCCGGAGCGGCCCAGATAAAATTCAAAATGAATATAAGGAGGATCTGCAAGTGAACAGGCTTACCAGCGTCATTGTATCGATCTCGGCAGCCGTCTTGCTACTGCCAAGCCAATTTGCTCGCGCGGCTGACACGCCGGGTGTCACGGCGACCGAGATCAAACTCGGCCAGACAATGCCCTATAGCGGCCCGGCCTCGTCCTTCAGTACCCAGGGCAAGGTCAACGTCGCCTTCATGAACATGATCAATGATCAGGGAGGTATCAATGGACGGAAGATCACGCTGATTTCGCGGGACGACGGCTACAGCCCGCCGAAGACGGTCGAACAGATCCGCAAACTGGTCGAGGAAGACAACGTTCTGGCCATCTTCCAGATGACAGGTTCTCCCGGGGTTATTGCGACGGCAAAATACCTCAACAACATGCACGTTCCGCAACTTTTTTCGTCATCAGGAAGTTCGATACCTGCCAACGTGAAGGAATATCCTTACACGACCATGTGGTCGATCCCGTTCCGGACGGAGTCGTTTATCCTTGCGTCTTACCTTCTGAAGAACAAGCCGGACGCAAAAGTTGGAATTCTTTTCCAAAACGACGAACTGGGCAAAGGTTACCAGCGGTTCTTCAAGCAGGGATTGGGTGACAAGGCGGCGTCCATGGTCATCTCGGAAGTCGGGTATGACATCACGTCACCAACCATCGACTCGCAGATTGCGCAGCTGAAAAACGCCGGCGTGGATACCGTGGTGCTCTCAACGACGCCGAAATTCGGCGCCCAGGCGCTTCGCAAGATGCATGAGCTCGACTGGCATCCGCTGAGGCTGCTGATCAACGCCAGTTCATCGATACCCAACGGTATCAAGCCAGCCGGCTTCGACGCCACCCAGGGCGTCCTTTCGGTACAATATATGGTGCTTCCGGAAGATAAGAATAATTGGGAACTTCCGGCCATGAAGGAATATCTCGCCTTCATGAAAAAATATCTGCCCAACGAAAATGCCTATGAAGTGGGATCAATGGCCGGGTACATCACAGCGAACATGATGGTCCAGGTACTGAGGAAATGCGGCGACGATCTGAGCCGCGAGAACGTCATGAAAAACGCGAACGGCTTCCCAGAAGTCCAGCAGCCGCTTCTCCTGCCGGGCGTGAAGTACAACGCGACGCCGACCGATCATACGCCGCTTCACATGGGCATGATTTCAAAGCTCGAGGGTGAACGTTGGGCTCCGACGGGAGAAGTGATCCGCGTCGACACGCCTGCTGAATAGCAGACTGAAATTTACGGTACTGAAATGGAAAAGAGGCCGCCAACAGGCGGCCTCTTCGTTTCGATAGACTGCGATCGATGGATGCGTCAGTTCAGCCGAGCTGGCCGCTCGTCCTGGGTGTTATCTGGAACAGCCGGCGGAAACGGCGCCGATGCCTGCCCCTCTGAGGCAACAGCGGACTGGGCCGCCGTTTTGCCTTCCTGCCGCCGGTAAGACAGCCAGCCCGCAGGCAGACTGATGAGGTAGAGCACGGTGCCCGCCGACAAAATGTACCAGGGATAGCTGATCAACAGCGCCACAAAGAAAACCACCGAGACGAAAACCGGCAGCACCATCTCCGGCGGAACCCGCAAACGGACAGCCTTGCCGGAAAACACCGGCAATCGCGATACCATCAGGAACGCAATCACCAGCGTGTAGACTGCGGTCAGCGTGGCAGGGAGTCGCCCCAGCCCGAGAAACGCAAGATAGACCGGCAACAAGACGGTAATGGCGCCGGCCGGCGCAGGCACGCCGGTAAAGAAATTCGCGGCGAAGGCCGGCTTGTTCGGATCGTCGATGGTGGCATTGAAGCGCGCCAGCCGAAGGCCACCGCTGATGGCAAACACCATGGCGGCAATCCAGCCGCCATTGCCGAGTTCGTGAAGCTGCCAGAAATAAAGAATGAGGCCCGGCGCCACACCGAAATTGACGAAGTCCGCCAGGCTATCGAGTTCCGCGCCGAATTTTGACTGGCCCTTGACCAACCTGGCCACGCGGCCGTCCAACCCATCAAGCACCGCGGCAAACACGATCGCCGCCAATGCCAATTCCATCCGGCCCTCGGTCGACAGGCGAATGGAGGTCAGCCCTGCGCAGATCGCGAGCAAGGTGATGACATTGGGCGCCAGCATTCGTACCGGGATCGGGCGAAACCGGGGCCGGCGCGACAGCGGATCATCGGGATCATCTGGGTACATGGGACCTAATATAGCAAGCAGCCCCCCTTCCCGCCATCAGCAGGAAAGGATCAGCGGATAGATGGCAAAATGTAGCTAATCCGCCCGATAGTTGCGGCCGCCGTCGCCCAACCGGAAATCGGCCAAAATGGTTTCGCCGGCGACCGCTGTCTGGCCTTCTGAAACCAGGGCCTGCGCGCCCTCGGGCAGATAAACGTCGAGCCGCGATCCGAACCGGATCAAACCGAACCGCTCACCCGTGCCAATCGATTGCCCCTCCCGCACAAAGGAGACGATCCGCCGTGCCACCAGCCCGGCGATCTGAACCACGCCGATCCGGCCGCTGGTCGTTTGGATCACCAGTGAATTACGCTCATTGTCTTCGCTCGCCTTGTCGAGTTCGGCGTTGATGAAGGCACCCGGGCGATACACGATCCGCTCGATGCGCCCCGCTGCCGGGCTGCGGTTCACATGGCAATTGAACACGCTCATGAAAATGGAGATCCGCAGCAGCGGCCGATCACCAAGACCGAGTTCGGCGGGCGGAAGCACCTGCCTGACCAGCGAAACGCGCCCATCAGCGGGAGCCACCACGATGCCGTCGCGGACCGGCGTCACCCGCACCGGGTCGCGGAAAAACAGCGCGCACCAGATCGTGAGCACCGTTCCGATCCAGCCAAGCGGCGTCCACAACCAGAACAGGATCAGACTCGCCAGCGCGAACCCTCCGATGAACGGATAGCCTTCGGGATGGATCGGGGGAATCTGCGCGCGAATTGAATTCGTGATCGACATGGAATCCACTGTATTGAGCCCCCTCCCGCCATTGAAAGAGGGGCTGGCTATTATTTCGCGACCGCCACCGGAGAAGACAGCGCATCCTCGACTGGCGGTGGCTCCCGGTTCGGAGCCGCGCTGTCATCGGCGATCTGCGCCAGCTTCTCGCGCGCCTCTTGGGCTTCACGCTGCCGGTTCCACATACTCGCATACAGTCCGCCGTTTGCCAAAAGCTGCGTGTGCGTGCCACGTTCGGCGATCCGCCCGTCGTTCAGCACGATGATCTCGTCAGCGCCAACGATGGTCGACAGGCGATGCGCGATCACGACTGAGGTACGGTTGCGCGATACGCCTTCCAGGGCATCCTGGATCTCCTGCTCGGTGTGGCTGTCGAGCGCCGAGGTGGCTTCGTCCAGAATAAGCACCGGAGGAGACTTCAGAATGGTGCGGGCAATCGCCACCCGCTGCTTCTCGCCTCCGGAAAGCTTGAGACCCCGCTCGCCCACCTGGGTGTCGTAGCCACCTGGCGATTTCCGAATGAACCCATCGATCTGGGCCAGGCGAGCCGCCTCCTCCACTTCGGCATCAGAGGCATCCCATCGCCCGTAACGGATGTTGTAGCGGATGGTATCGTTGAACAGCACGGTATCCTGCGGCACCATGCCGATCGAGGCCCGAAGGGACGCTTGCGTCACCTGGCGAATGTCTTGGCCGTCGATCAGAATTCTTCCCCCCGAGACGTCATAGAGTCGGAACAACAGACGTGAGATCGTTGACTTTCCGGCTCCCGACGGGCCGACGATCGCCACCGTCTTGCCGGCGGGCACCTCGAAGCTGAGGCCCTTCAGTATCTGACGATCGGGTTCATAGGAAAAACGCACGTCCTCGAAACGAACATTCCCGGAGGAGACCACGAGCGGGAGAGCCCCCGGAGCGTCCTCCACTTCAGCCTCTCGAGACAACACGCCGAACATCTTCTCGATGTCGATGATCGCCTGCTTGATCTCGCGATAGACCATGCCCATGAAATTCAAGGGCTGATAAAGCTGGATCATCATGGCATTGACCATGATGAAATCACCGACCGTGTTCTGGCCTTTGCGGACGCCGATGGCGCACATCAGCATCGTCGCGGTCAGCCCGACGGTGAAGATCACGGCCTGCCCGGTGTTGAGGACAGCGAGCGAGGTATAGGTCTTGACGCTCGCGTGTTCGTAGCGGGCCATCGACCGGTCATAGCGCTCGGCCTCGCGCTGCTCGGCGCTGAAATACTTTACCGTCTCGTAGTTGAGGAGTGAATCGATCGCCTTGGTGTTGGCCTCTGTATCGGAATCGTTCATCTTGCGACGGATTTCGATCCGCCATTCAGTCGCGATGTAGGTGTAGTACATGTACACCGCGACCATGATCATGGTTGCAACCACATAGCGCCAGTCAAACTGCCAGAGCAGCACGCCAACCATCAGCGACACTTCGACGATGGTCGGAATGAGCTGCAGGATGACCATGCGTACGATAACTTCGATGCCAAGCCGCCCACGCTCGAGCACGCGCGTCAGGCCGCCAGTCTTGCGCTCCAGGTGAAAGCGCAACGACAGTTCGTGCATATGCACAAAGGTTCGGTAGGCAAGCTTGCGAACGGCGTGCATCGCCACATGCGCAAACACCCCGTCGCGCCACTGGGTCAGAACCGCCATCAGCACCCGCATGGTGCCGTAGCTGAAAGTCATGATCAGCGGCGAGGCAATCAGCCAGAGCGTCCAGTTCGACGACTGGACCGGCGCGCTGTCTGCACCGGTGAGCGCGTCGGTTGCCCATTTGAAGGTAAACGGCACGGCCAGCGTCGCGAACTTGGCAATCAGCAGCAGAACCATCGACCATACGACGCGCATCCTCAGATCGGCGCGATCGCCCGGCCAGATATAGGGCCAGAGATGCCGAAGAGTGCCAAACAGCGTGGCCTGCTCGAAGGATGATGTCGGCGG
>Ga0068856_100006803_pt1 | contig 11191 bp, 9 predicted proteins | sample KBSCornC62_FD_66595 | JGI IMG/M metagenome (GOLD analysis project Ga0068856, IMG submission 66595) | Corn rhizosphere microbial communities from Kellogg Biological Station, Michigan, USA - KBS Corn C6-2 | ecosystem: Host-associated > Plants > Roots > Rhizosphere > Soil ... | reverse complement strand
GCGCGGCTCCGGAATGGATTCTTCGCGAGTGGATGGAGTGCGTGTGCGGGGCATGGCCGTCTCAGTCTAAATCCAAATGCGCAACAGAGTTGCTACTCCCAAAGCATACAGCCCTGCGCCCAAGTCGTCGCAAACTATGCCCCATCCTTCAGGAAGGCGCTCGAGCCGTCGAACAGGAAAGGGCTTCGTAATGTCGAAAACACGAAAAAGAAGAAGGGCGATGAGGGCGTGCTTCCAGTCGGCAGGACTGCCCAGAAGGGCAATCCATTGGCCAGCCACCTCATCAATCACGACGAACCCAGGGTCGTGACTGGCGCTTTCGCGGGCGGCAATCGACGCCCCCGGAACTCCCAAAGCGACCGCGAGTGCAACCGCGCCAATCAGCGCCAAAAGAAGAACTTGCTGCGAAGGGTGCAGCGCCAACGCAAACGCAGCCCAAAGCAGAACGGCGGCTATCGATCCCCAAGTGCCCGGGCCTGGCTTGCCCAGCCCCGCGCCGAAAAAGGTGGCCACGATCCAGGCCCACGCAGTCTTCTGTGCGGCGGCTTTTTCGACGGCAGCGTGACTACTCATCATCGGAGCCTTTGTTGTGTCCGCCGCCGAGTCCGCCGAGATCGTCAAGAACTTCAGGGTCGAGAATGGGAGAACTGATTTTGTAGACGCCCATGGCCCACTTGCCGAGGTCAATTTTGCGGCAGCGATCAGAACAGAAAGGGAAGTCTTCGTCCTTAAGTTGAACGAGCATGCCGCAGGTTGGGCAGTGCAGAACTTTTGCGGATTTTTTCTTCGCCGGCATCGCGTTTGTATCCGAGAGTGAGAGATCAGTTTACAGCGGGCCCGAAACGACTCGCGCAATCACATCGTACTCGTGGGCCTCGGTGATCTCAGCCTTGTAGAAGCGTCCAGCTTCAAGGCTTTCCAGTTCGCCGAAGTCATTGATATAGACCTTCCCATCGATTTCAGGTGCATGGAATTGCGTCCGGCCTTCCCAAAGCATCGGCGTTTCTTCACTCTCGCCTTCAGCCAGCAACACGAGCTCGCGGCCCACCCATTGCTGCTTGGCGCGCTTGCTGATCGATTGCTGCAACTTCATCAGCCGTCGCTGTCTTGAGTCAATCGTCCGCTTGGGGACCTTGGCGTCGAGCAAGAAGGCTCCGGATCCCTCTTCATCGGAGTAGTTGAAGACGCCGAGCCAGTCAAATCTCGCTTCGCTGATGAACTCCTCCAAAATCTGAAAATCCGAAGGGGATTCGCCGGGGAAGCCGACGATAAATGAAGTGCGCAGGGCGATGCCCGGAACCGCAGTTCGTACCTTCTCCAGAGTCTTGAGGAAGATGTCGGCACCCGCGCCGCGCTTCATGCGCTTAAGCACATCGGGAGATGCGTGCTGCAAGGGGACGTCGAGGTACTTGCAGATGTTGTCGTGCTTCGCAATCGTTTCGAGCAGGCGGCCGGTAATTCGATTGGGATATGCATAGAGGAAGCGTAACCACCGCAAGCCTTCGATGCTGGCAAGAGCGTCAAGCAGCAGTGCCAGCCCGTCTTTCAAGCCCAGATCTTCGCCATAGCAGGTTGTGTCTTGACCAATGAGCGTGATCTCCTGCACGCCGCGGGCAACCAGTTGCTGCACCTCTGCCACAACGGATTCGAAGCGTCGCGACCGAAACTTCCCGCGCAGATTTGGAATCACGCAGAAACTGCAAGGGTGGTCGCAGCCCTCTGCAATCTTGACGTAGGCGGAGGATCGAGGAGTGGTAAGGAAGCGCGGCGTCGACTCGTCGTAGAGATAAGTCGGCAGCATGTGTGCCGCCCCCTGCCACTCCTCGCGGCTGAATCTGCCCTGTCGCTCGCGCAAATCGCCTTCCGCGCGAAATGCGATCTCCTCGTGCTTATGCGTTCCAGCTAGCGACTCCTTACCGTGCAGGGTGATTGCCGACGAAGTGCCGCTGAGGATGTTGAAGGGCGACGCGGGAGCCGGCGCTGGAGCCACGCCAGCAGCTTCCAGAATTGCCTCCAGTTCGCCCGTGCCCACGACTGCGTCAACCTCAGGAATGCTTTTGCGAATTTCGTCTCGGTACCGTTCCACCAGGCACCCGGCAACGATCAGCTTCTTCGCCGAGCCCGAAGTCTTGAGCCTGGCCATTTCAAGAATCGTGTCGACCGACTCCTGCTTGGCTGTATCGATGAAGCTGCAGGTATTCACAACCAGGATCTCGGCTTCTTCGGGCCGGCCGGTCAGGCGCGCGCCCGCACGGTCCAGCAACCCCATCATCACCTCGGAATCCACGAGGTTTTTCGGGCAGCCAAGCGAAATAAAGCCCACGGTAGGAGCCGTGGGTGGGGAAAGTTTGCTCACGTTTCTATTGTACCGGTGTGCGGTTTTTGCAGCGAATCTACCTATGCTTAAACCCGATCGATGTTCTTGTAAACATCGCTGATATTTGTGTTTACGTCTGTCTGCAATGGGGGTGTTGCTCCATAGTGCGGATGCCCCGCGGCACTGGTCCGCGCGAGAAACGCTTCGTAGCCATTGGACTGAAGCGAGCGGAGCGAAGCAACCGTAATCCGCTTCTGCATTTCGGCCAGGCTCTGACCGGCCTGCTTGGCCTGCTCAACCTTTTCCGCGAGTTCCTCAATGTAGTTGCGTTGATTCATCATGACCGTGCGGTCCAATTGCAGCGGTCCATGCCCGCCAAGCACGTATTTGAAATCGGCCTTTGCAACTTCATCGATTGTGCGTGGCCAAAACTTCGGAAAGCCGTCTCCGATAAACGGCAGCCACCCGTGGCTCGCATCTCCCGTCGCGATGGCGCGCCGTTGCGGACAGAAGGCAAATACATCTCCCGCAGTGTGCGCGCGACCGTGAAAATCCAAATGCAGATCGAATGCCGTGTCATTGAGCACATAGGACTTGTCGAATGTGATCGTCGGCAATTCCGGCGCGTAGTCCTTCATCTCCGCTTGATACGCTTTCAACTGCCGAATCTGTTCCGCGCAAAATGCTTTCTCCTCTGCGGAATTTGCCTTTGCGGCTTGTCCTTCCATTGCATCGATTTGTACCGGAACTGCGTCGATGGAAGCCTTCATGCGCGCCATCGCCATATCAGACATAAGCTGCTTGGTGGCCGAGGTAGCAATAAAGTCGATCTTTTCACCGCTCGCGCGATAAGCATGGTTTCCTTGGGTGTGATCCCAATGGAAATGCGAATTGATGACGTAACGCACAGGCTTTGGTGTGACTTCGCGTTTGATCTGGGCGATCAGTGCAGCGGCTGCCGAGGGCTTGGAGTGTGCATCTACGACAACCACATCCTTTGAACGCACAAAAATCGCCGCATTGCAGTTGATGACGGTCTGCGGACGTGCCTGGGCGAAGTAAACTCCGTCCGCGGCCTTCTGCAGATCGAACAGGTTTGCGTTCGCGGAGGGCGCTGCGCCGCGAGCCCACGCGGCACGATGATAGGCGAGCTCCAATATCGACGCTCCGGAAAGCGCACCTCCCATTAGCACGCGCAAAAAGTCCCGGCGCGTCGAGTGATTCTCTTCGGGGGATGCGTGGTTGTGCGGATGCGTGTGGGCATCAAGATTGTGACCGTGTGAGTGCGGAGCAGGGTAATGGTCATGCCGTGGCTTATCTGGGTGTTGGCACATTTCAGCGAATCCTCCGCTGCAGTCTTCTCAGGGCTTTGAATCGCCTCCCATTCTTTACCGGGAAAGCGCAATACGCAACACAATTGCGAACAGAGAAGGGCAGCTGAATGGGCAGAGACGATCAGGTCCCCCAATCTGCAAATCCGCCGCGACGCAGGTGGTAAAATCTATAAGTACCGGGTCCTACGCGACGTAATCCCGCCAAACCCGCCAGGTCCGGAAGGAAGCAACGGTAACGGGCTAGTACGGGCGCAGTAGGTCACCCGGTACTTTTTTGGCTCCGTACAAGCATCACAGCGCGACTGCGGTCGAGCCCTTAAGATGAATCGTTGGGTGCGGCCTTAACGGAATCCCGCAGTCCGCATCAAGACACGCCGCAAGGAGAAATGCATTGACCCTCACCGTTCGCCCCGTGGTGGGCAGGCGCGCCAAGATCACCGCGCTAGGTACCTATGTGCCGCCGCAGATTCTGACCAACAAAGACCTCGAAAAAATGGTGGATACCAACGATCAGTGGATCGTGGAACGTACGGGCATACGCGAAAGACATGTTCTGGCCAAGGGGCAGGGCGTCAGCGATATCTGCGTTGAAGCCGCCAAAAAATGCCTGGCTGCCAGGGGCATCGCGCCAACGGAAGTAGAGGTGATCATTGTCGGCACCGTCACGCCCGACATGATGTTTCCGTCTACGGCGTGTCTTGTGCAAGACAAGATCGGAGCGAAAGGCGCATGGGGATTTGACGTTTCGGCAGGCTGTTCCGGATTTGTATTCGCGCTCCAGGCAGGCGTGAAGCTAGTAGAGAGTGGCGCTCAGTCCAAGGTTCTCGTGTGCGGCGCGGATGCAAACACCCGTATGACCGACTACACCGATCGCGCAACTTGTGTGCTGTTTGGAGATGGCGGCGGCGCAGTATTGATCGAGCCAGCAGAAGAGGGCGAGATAGGCTTCATCGATTTTGTACACGAGATTGACGGCTCCGGCGGAGTGTCGCTGAATCTCAAAGCGGGCGGCAGCCTGAACCCTTCGAGCCACGAAACCGTCGACCAAAAAATGCACTACATCTTTCAGGATGGGCAGGCAGTTTACAAGTTCGCGGTGCGCAAGATGGCAGAGGCAACCGCAAAGCTTCTTGAGCGCAATGGCGTCACCGGCGCCGATCTTGGCTGCTTCATTCCTCACCAGGCAAACAAGCGGATTATCACTTCGACTGCGGATCGGCTGGGCATGGATCCCGAGCGCGTGATTATCAATATTGAGAAGTACGGCAACACTTCCGCAGGCACCATTCCTCTGGCCATGGAGACAGCCATCGAGGAAGGCAAGATGAATAAGGGAGATTTGGTACTGCTTGCCGCGGTGGGGGCAGGGTTTACCGTCGGCGCCGCTTTGTTGCGCTGGGAGATTTAGTTTCGCTTGGCTGAACCTTCGCGGGGTTCTAGCGGGAAATAGCAGGCATCGAAAAATCGTAACGCGGCAGAACACCCAAGTCTGCCGCCATGCGAAAGAATCCCGAGATACCTTCTATGCACTCTTCGTCCAGCACATAGTGGATGTTCGTGGTGAGGTAAGCGCGAATCGTCTCCTCTGCCAGCGGTATCTGGCGCGTCCATTCCGTAACGAGCGCATCAATGTTTTTGAGACCCTGATCGCGCGAGCGAATGAAATCCTCACTCAGGCGGTCCAAGTGGAAGTTGCCTGCAACTCCCCATACCGCGGAAACAAATGGCAGCCCTGTCAATGCTTTCCATTCTTGAGCCAGATCATGGTAGACCAGTTCCTCGCCGGTCCGTTCGAATCGGTTCGCCTGTTCCTCCAGAGCCATCAGTGCCGGATCTCCAATGACGATGGCAGCATCGGCTCGGTCGAGCATTGCGTCAAGATCCGCTGCCATTGGCACAAACGGCACATCGGAATTGCCCCATTGGTGAAAAAGAATGCGTGCGTATGCCAAGGTGGTGCGACTGGCCGTATCGGCAGCGACACTGCGTAGGTTTGCCAGTGAGCGATTGGCGCGCCTCACGAGCAGAAGCGATCGCACGCGACCCTTCGATGCGATGGTGCAGCCTGGCAAAATTCGCAGTCCCGGAATCGTCGCAAGGGACGCGATCGGCACGAGCCCGATATCGGCCTCACCAGAGGCGAGCTTGTCAGCGCACTGCGAAGGAAGCATCCAGTCGAAGTCATAGCGGGTGGCAAGCGCCGTACTCAGCGGAAGATGTTCAAAGTCCCACATCAAAGGAGCTGGATTGAGAAAGCGAATGGCGGCAACGCGCAACCGGCTATGAGAGTTCGAACTCACTATTCTCTTAGACTATCAATTAGGCGCTTGGGATGAGTAAGTTAGCGCTGCGTTTCTGGATTCCCGGTCTCTATTTACAGACTCTCTCCGATTTTGCCGGTGAGCACGATTTCCATCGACGTTCCCCAGTGATCATCGGGATTACAACCAGCAGTCCACTGCGGGGACTGTTGAAGATTGTCTAAGGAATAGGCTGCTGTCTTTGAAATCTTCGACTGGAACAGTGCAACGAATGCCGTGCACTTCTGCGCATCTTTGGTAAATTGGCCGACGGTCGAGTCGCGGTTCTCTCCGACATCCTGTCCCCAGCGGAAACTGAATTGTCTTGTGCTGCTGTTGTTCCGATTTGTGTCACCAATAATGATGAAAATCAAGCTGAGTGAGCTCGACTTGTCCTCCTCGCCGGGAACACATCGCACTGTGAGATGATCCTTTGAATTCGCCCTGTCCATCGAGGGAGGGATGTCGAACTGCAGCGCCGGAAATTCGCGGCACTCTGCCTCAGACACGTCGCCCCGAAACACGTATTCCCGCTTTGGTTGATCTTGCGAAAAGGCGAGCCGGGATGGCAGCGCATACGCAATCAACAAGATCGTTAAGCATTGTGCGGTCATCATGATTCTGATGATTCTAGTCCCAGAATTGAGGCACCGGACTTGACTTCCCGCACCGGTCGGATTAGTGTGAGCGCAATTACCGAAGAAATTCATAAAGGGTACTTTTAAGGAAATTGGACGCGTGCGTCAGCATACGTCGGCTCTCGCGATGTCGATATTGAATAAGGAATTAGTCGGTTCCGCAGAAACTCCAACAGCCAGTCAACTCGATGAAGATCGTTTGGCATGGCTGGCGCTCGCTCTGACTCCGGGCCTAGGTCCGAAGCGCATTCTCGATGCGGTAAGAGAGTTGCGCGCTCCGAGCCAGATTTTCGATCTGACGCTTACAGAACTTGAGGGACTCAGGCTCCCCGCACACGCGGCACAATATTTTTTTGACGGCAAGTCACGCAAAGCCGCCGTCGAGGAATGGTCGCGAGTCGTTGAGCATGGAGCCACGATCGTCACGTTCGGTTGTCCGCAATATCCGAATGCGTTGAAGGAAATCTACGACCCGCCGGCGGTTCTCTGGGTCAGCGGAGCGGTGCATCTGCTGTCGCTGCCCTCGATTGCGGTAGTGGGCACGAGACATCCGTCTCCGTACGGCTCGGCCGTAGCAGAGATGTTATCGCGGGATCTAGCTGCGCGGCGAATGCTGATTGTAAGCGGCATGGCACGAGGCATCGACACCTGCGCTCATAAAGGTGCATTGGCCGCGCGGATGCCCACTGTGGCGGTTTGGGGAACGGGTATTGATGTCATCTATCCCAAAGAAAACAAGAAGCTCGCCGAAGATATTCTCGCCACGGGGGGCGCTATCGTGAGCGAAGTTCCGATGGGCACCTTTCCTGCGCCCCAGAATTTCCCTCGCCGCAATCGCATCTTGAGTGGCCTCAGCATTGGAGTCCTGGTGGTTGAGGCAGCCGAAAACTCCGGCACACGAGTGACTGCGCGGTGTGCCGCAGAGCAGGATCGTGACTTGTATGCCGTGCCGGGCAATGTCACGAACAAGAATTCATGGACGCCTAATACACTGATAAAACAGGGCGCAAAGCTCGTGGCCAGCTGGGAAGACATCTGGGAAGACCTGCCCTCCCAGGTGCGTCTGGAACTGGAAGTTGCAGCGGGGATTGAATCCCAAACGCAACCTGCCGCATCTCTCCTGTCGGACCCCGTGTTGCGAACCGAAGAAGCTCTGGTGCTTCAGACATTACGCACCGATGAGTCGCTGCAGATCGACGAATTGCTCGAACTGCTGGAAACTCAACTTACCTCCTCAGAGGTGTTTACGGCTCTGTTTGAGCTTGAAATTTCGGGGCGCGTGCGCTGCTTGCCGGGAAAGAATTACGTGCGTACGCTGTGACTTGGACCTTTTTCCCATTGGATTTACCGAAACAGTTTGTGCGATTCTTCGCACTTTTGAGTGCATTTGCGCTTACTGTTGTAGGCACGCTTGGCCTTAGTCTCACTGTTTGCCAGTGGAAACGAAGAAGCCTTCCGTGTTAGCTTCCAACTTTCGCGGCTGTTTTCCAAAAAGGAAAAGGGCCACGCGCGCTTCAAAGAAATCAAAGGCGCGACAACGTAACAGAATGATCCGTGCCGAGTCCAACAGGCCGAACGGTGTACAGTAACTGAGATCAAGGATGGCAATGAGCAAATCACTGGTGATCGTCGAATCTCCCGCAAAGGCGAAGACGATCGAGAAATATCTGGGCAAAGGATTCGAGGTGCTGGCGTCAGTCGGGCACATTATGGATCTGCCCAAGAACGATATCGGCGTCGAACTGGAGAAGCGAACGTTCGAGCCGACGTTGATTGTGTCTCCTGGTAAGGAGAAAGTTGTTGCGCAGCTGAAGCGCGCCGGTGAAAAGGCCGACGAAATCTTCCTGGCGCCTGACCCCGACCGCGAAGGCGAGGCGATCGCGGCCCATCTGGCGATTCAGCTTGGCACGAACGCCAAGGAAAGAAAGAAAATTCGGCGCGTAACCTTTAATGAGATTACGAAGAAAGCCGTACAGGAAGCGTTTGCGCACGCACGAGATGTCGATCAGAATCTCGTTGACGCGCAGCAGACTCGTCGGGTTCTGGATCGCCTCGTCGGTTATCAAATCTCCCCATTGCTCTGGGATAAGGTGCGGCGTGGCCTTTCCGCCGGCCGCGTGCAGACAGTCGCCGTGCGTCTCATCGTGGAACGCGAGCGTGAAATCGCGGTATTCAATCCGGTCGAATACTGGACGATGGAAGCATTGCTGCACCCCGAGCGCCAGGCCGACAAGAGCTTCAAGGCGAAATTTATCGGGATCGATGGCGAGCCTGCTCGCGTTGCCAACGGCCAGGACAAAGACGGCAAACCTCAATTCATCGCCAACGCCCTTCCCGACAAGGCATCAATGGATGCGGTGCTGGCCGCACTTGAAAAGGCGCAATGGTCGCTCGCTTCCGTGCAATACCGCGAGCAGCAGAGAAAACCGTTGCCGCCCTTCATCACCAGTCAATTGCAGCGGGACGCATCAAGCAAACTGGGATTTAACGTGCGCCGCACCATGGGTGTGGCCCAGCGGCTCTATGAAGGCATCGACATCGGCGATGAAGGCACAACAGGTCTCATCACCTATATGCGTACTGACTCGCCGCGCGTTGCTCCGGATGCGATCGAAGGTGCGCGTGGGTGGATCGGCAAGCAACTCGGCGCAAAGTATCTGCCCGAGTCGGCGAACGTCTACAGGGGAAAGAAGGATGCCCAGGATGCGCACGAAGCAATTCGCCCCACCGACGCGTCTCGCACCCCTGAGTCGATCGCGCGTTACCTCAGCGACGAACAGCTGAAGCTCTACACACTAATATGGAAGCGGTTCATCGCCTCGCAGATGGTGCCTGCTGTCTACGATGTAACGACCGCAAAAATCGCTGCCTACTCCCCGGCAGCGGAAAAGACATACGACTTTCGCCTTACGGGATCGGTCCTCCGCTTTGACGGTTTCCTCAAAGTCTACGAGGTATCAGAAGACAAGAAGGATGACGACGAAGAGGGAGCATCGAACAAGCTTCCCAGCCTCGATAACGTGAAGACGCTGGAATTGGAGCGGTTGCTGCCCGAAGATCATTTCACTGAGCCACCTCCGCGCTACAACGAAGCTTCGCTCGTCAAGGAGTTGGAAGAGCGTGGCATTGGCCGCCCCTCGACCTATGCCTCGATCATCAGCACCATTCAGGATCGCGAGTACGTCGTGAAGCACGGCGGTTCACGCGGGCGTTTTTATCCGACCGAGATCGGAATGGTCGTTTGCGATCTGCTCGTGGAGAGCTTCCCCTACATCTTCGATACCAAATACACTGCGAAGCTTGAAGAAGAACTCGACGATATCGAAGAAGGCAAAGAGAAGTGGACCGATCTTCTCAATGGATTCTATGACCACTTCGAAGACGAGCTCAAAGATGCCGGAAAGACCATGCGCGATATCAAGCGCATGGAGCAGAAGACCAACGAGACGTGCGACGTTTGCGGTTCGCCCCTTCTTCTGAAGTGGGGCAAATTCGGCAGCTTCTTCGCATGCTCGGCTTACAACAAAAAGGATCCCACAAGCTGCACGTTCACGAAAGAGAACACGGCGGGCAAGCCCGATATGAACACGCCTGAAGCGCAGGAGGCTGGCGAGACCGAGGAGTACTGCGAAAACTGCGGCCGGGTAATGGTGCTTCGCCGTGGTCCGTTCGGCATGTTCATGTCCTGCCCTGGATACAGCGAAGATCCGCCCTGCAAGACGATCCGCAAACTCAGCCAGAAACAACAGCAAAAACCGCCTGAGCCCACCGGAGAAGCTTGCCCCCTCTGCGGCAAGCCGCTGGTCTTGCGCCAGGGTGCGTACGGCGAGTTTGTCTCCTGCTCCGGCTATCCCAAGTGCAAGTACGTGAAGCAGAACCTGATCGAAGGTATGAAGTGCCCCAAGTGCGGTGAAGGCGACATCGCAGAGCGCAAGGCTCGCCGCGGGAATGTCTTCTGGGGCTGCACGAATTACCCCAAATGCGACTTCACTTCTAACAACAAGCCTGTGGCTCAGCCGTGCCCGATCTGCAATAGCCCTTACCTTGTCGAGAAGACGCTGAAGTCTGGAATCTTTCTGGAATGCCCGAATAAGAAGAAGGGCGCGGAAGAAGAGACCAAGCCGAAGAAGCGCGGCAAGAAGGCACCCGAGGCTGAGCCGGGAGCAGCCATTGTCTGCACTTACTCCAAGCGCATCGGCGATGCGCCCCCACCACCCACAGCCGAAACTCACGGACCGGTTGTTGAGAAGCCAGTAGCCAAGAAGGAGTTGCAACCGGCCTGATTGGGACCTGGCCAAATCGAGGGCGCGGCGGGGAAATTGCCCCTCATATAATCTCGAGCCGCGTCAATCCCTTCTGAATTCGGGTCGAAGCTGGGCGCTGTGAATCGAAACAGCGCCGGCTCGATCAGTTAAGATTGCAGCGGAGACTTCTAACAATGGAACGAATGCTGGCAACTCCCGCTGACGCTGAGATTATTCTCAAACTTTATGAACTGCGCACTGAGACAGTGATGCGCCAGGCACGTGCCTGGATGACGGGAGAGTTCTGGCCAATTACCGTCGAAGACTTCTTTGCAGTCGCATCAAACCCCGCTGATCC
>Ga0068856_100006801_pt1 | contig 11193 bp, 7 predicted proteins | sample KBSCornC62_FD_66595 | JGI IMG/M metagenome (GOLD analysis project Ga0068856, IMG submission 66595) | Corn rhizosphere microbial communities from Kellogg Biological Station, Michigan, USA - KBS Corn C6-2 | ecosystem: Host-associated > Plants > Roots > Rhizosphere > Soil ... | reverse complement strand
CCACCGGCTTCTCCTATGGCGGCGGAATCTCGATGGCGCTGGCAGCGCTGCGCAACCGGACGATGCTCCCGGACGGCTCGCTGGTGCCCTGGCAGAGCCCCGACGGGACGCCGATGGAACTTGCCGCCGCGGTGCCGCAGTGGCCGTGGAGCGATCTCCCCTACTCGCTGATGCCCAACGGCCGCACCCTCGATTACGTCGCCGACGCGCCCTACCGCGGGCCCGACGGCAAAGCTCCGATCGGGATCGAGAAGCAGTCCTTCGTCAGCGGCCTCTACGGAACCGGCCTGACGGCGAGCAACTACGCCGCGCCCGGGACCGATTCCCAGGCCGATCTGACCACCTGGTACGGGCTGATCAACGCCGGCGAGCCCTATGACTCGAACCCGCTCGCCAACTCGATCGTCGACGAGCTCACCGCCCACCACTCCTCCTACTACATCGACCACAGCGAGCCGCCGGCGCCGCTGCTGATCCAGAGCGGCTGGAACGACGACCTCTTCCCGCCCGACGAGGCGATCCGCTTCTACAACCGCACCCGGACCCAGTACCCCGGGGACCCGATCTCGCTCTTCTTCATGGACGACGGTCACGCCCGCAGCCAGAACAAGCCCGCCGACGAGGAAGCGTTCCGGGCGCGCCAGGACGCCTGGTTCGATCACTACCTCAAGAGCGAAGGCGCGGCGCCCACCTCCAGCGCGACGGCGTTGACGACCGTCTGCGGCGGCGCCTCCGAAGGCCCCTTCACCGCCCCTTCCTGGAGGGAACTCTCACCCGGCGAGGTCCACTTCTCCAGTGCCCCGGCGCAGACGATCGTGCCCGGGTCCGGCGATCCGAGCATCGGCACCGCGTTCGACCCGATCAAGAACCAGGTCAGCGGGGAAGGTCCATGCTCCACCGCCTCCGGCGCCGACCAGGCCGGTGTCGCGACGTACCGCCTGCCGGCCGTCCCGGCGCCGGGCTTCACCCTCCTCGGCTCCCCCACCATCGTCGCCGACCTCGCCACCACCGGGACCGAATCCGAGCTCGCCGCCCGCCTCCTCGACGTCTCCCCCGCCGGCACCGAGCGCCTCGTCGCCCGTGGGCTGCTGCGGCCCGGCAGCGGCGGCGCCACCGTCTTCCAGCTGCATCCGCAGGCCTACCGCTTCTCCGGCGGCGACGTCGCGAAGCTCGAGCTGCTCCCATCCGACCAGCCCTACGCCCGGGCCTCGAATGCACAGGCTCCGCTCACCGTCTCCAACCTCGAACTGCGGCTGCCGGTGCGCGAGCAGCCGGGCTCGGTCGGCGGCCTGGTCGAGGATCCGGCCCCCAAGGTCCTTCCTCCCGGGTACGAACTGGCCGCGGGCTATGAAGAAGCAGGCGCGACACCGATTCCGGCGCGGCGGGTCGCCGGTCTCACCAAGCTGCTTTCGATTTCCGGCGGTCGGCAGGCGATGCGAGTGCGGCTGCGCTGCGCCGGCGCCGGCGACTGCTCCGGAAGGCTGGCGATCGCGGCGCGTCACGGGCGGCGGCGGGTCACCCTCGCCCGCGGCCGCTACTCGCTCGCAGCGGGGAAGCGGGGCCTGATCAGGCTGCCGCTGAGCAGAGCTGGCCGAAAGCTGATGGCACTCGTGCTCGCGCGGCGGGCGAGGGCGGCCGGAAAGCTTCCGGTCCTGGTCACCCTCACGGACGCCGGCAGATCGGCGGCGCTGCACCTGAAGCGAAGCGTCCGGCTTCGCCCAGCTCCAATCTCCTAGTCATTCCTCCAGGGTGGTCGGCTCCCCGGCTTCGGCATATGCCGCTTCAAGCTCCTTGCGCACCTCACCTTCCTGGTTGGGGATCTGCAGACGTCGTTCGAGGATTGGGATCGCCTCTTCGGGCCGTCCGCTGAGGCGCAGGGCATTGCCGAGGTTGAAGAGCGCATAGGCGTAATCGAGGCTTTCGCTCCCTTCCGGGAACGAGGATGTTGCTTCTTCGAGGATCGGCACGGCCGCTTCGTATTCGCCCGCTTGGATCAAGGCGAAGCCTTCTTCGTTGAGGGCTGCGCCCCGCGCTGGATCGGGCGCCGAGACGTCGGATAGCGGGGCAACTTCAGGGCCGCCGGCCGCTTCGGATTCCGAGGAGCCCGCGGCTTCGCTCGAGTCGGTTGGCCGGCTCGACCCCGCGCCTCCGGCGGCCGAGACGCGTTCTCCCCTCCCCCCTTTCGCCTGTTGACCCCTGTCCCCAGCGGAACCGCCGCCTCCGCTCAATGCGACCAGGGCGATGATCGTCGCGGCCGCTAGCAAGCCGAGAATCGTTGCGGCGACCCTTCGGCGATCGCCTCGATCGCGGGAGCGGACGTAGGCGGGCGTGGGAGGCGGTGGGCGATGGGTGGTCTGCGGCAACCCCTCAGTGCGAGGACGGAAGGGCAGGTCCAGGAGCTCCGTCGGCTGTTCGGAGGCGATCCTCGGTCGTTCGAGTCGCGCGAGCGCATGCGCCGCGGAGAGGGGACGGTCGCGTGGCGCCTTGCTGGTCATCGCGGCGATCAGAGCTCCCAGCTCCCGCGAACCCTGCCCCTCGCAGGAACGCAATACGAGCCCACAGGAGTAGAGATCGGATCGCTCGGTTGCCGGCCGGCCTTCCATCACCTCCGGGGCCACGTAGCGCTCGGTCCCCAGCACCAGACCTGGGCTCGTCAGCGCGGTTGCGTCGCGGGGCAGGGCGATCCCGAAGTCGATCAGCTTCGCGGTCCCGTTCGGTTCGAGGATGACGTTGGCGGGCTTGATGTCGCGGTGCAGAATCCCAACCGCGTGGATGTGAGACAGAGCGGCGAGCAGTTCTCCCGCCAACTGATCGCCGTCGACCCGCTCTCCGCGCCCCAGGCGCTCGGCGAGGTTCTCCCCCGGCACGAACTGCATCACCAGGTAGGGACGGCTCCCCTCGTCGGAAAAGTCGTAGACCCTGACCAGGTTGGGGTGCGACAGCCCCGCGGCCGTCCGCGCCTCACGCCGGAAGCGCGCCAGGAAGCCCGGGTCGGAGGCGATGGTGTCGGAGAGCACCTTCACTGCCACCGGCCGATCGAGCACCTCGTCGTGTCCGAGCCAGACCGCGGCCATCCCGCCGCGGCCGAGCGTGCACTCAAGCCGGTAGCGACCCTTCAGCCGCTCGCCATGGGTGATCGCGCTGGTCACTGTTCCTCTCTACCCGCCTGGCGGGATCCAGCCACGGTCGACGCGTCGGGAACTCCGCGGAAGTGGTCCGCGGGATGCACCAACGCCCGCGGGCGCGTGGTCGCTCCACTTCGGGCAGCGTCACCCGCCGCCGATGTGGCTGTGGCGCCGGGTGACGAACCCGCAGCTTCGGCAGGCGGCGAGGGCCCGGTTCCCGACCCTTCCCTCCCTCAGACGGGAACGGCCTAGTCCTCGGCCGGCGGCGTCGAGCCTGCGCCGATCGGGACCCTGGTCGGGGTGCCCTGCTCGGGCTTGGGGATGTGGACCTCGAGGACGCCGCGGTCGAAGTCGGCGCTGAGTGCCTCCGCGTCGATCCCGCCCGGCAGATCGAGGGAGCGCGAGAAACGACCGAACGAGCGCTCCACGCGATAGAAGCCCTCGTGGCGATTTTCGTGCTCGTAGCGCCGCTCTCCTGAGATCGTCAGGACGTCGTCCTTGACTTCGATCTCGACGTCGTCCTCGCCGAGCCCGGGAAGGTCGGCGCGCAGGACGTACTCGTCCTCCTCTTCGGTCAGGTCCATCGGCGGTACCCAACGCTGACCGACGCCTCCGTTGCTTCGGTTGGTGCCGCGGGCGCCGAAGAAGGCGTCGAAGAGGCGACTTACGTCGCTCTGCAGCAGGTCCAGATCTCGGCCGGGGTCCCATCTCACGATTGCCATCTCGAATACCTCCTCTCGAAATGCCCGTCGTGGGGCGTTGCTCTGGTTTCCCTGAAATTTTAAATCTAAGTGCCCTCGTGTCAAGGTTCAGAACAGACTCGAGCACGCCATGTGGCGCCTGGCCGCGGAGGGTCGGCCCGCAGCGTGGGTGGCGCGCTGCGGGCCGATAGCTGCTTGCCGAGCCAGCTTCCTCCTAGCGATCGATGTCGCCCTCGGCCTCGATCTGCTCCTTGCGGACCTCCTCGCTGACCTGCTCCTCCGCGATCTCGGTCTCCTTGTCGAGGCGAACGCGTTCCTTTGGCACGGCTTTCTTTTCGACCACGACCTCCTCCTCGCTGAGCGTGACCTCGTGCTCCTCGTCGGAGATCGCCGGGCCCGCGGTGGCGGCGTCGACGTTGTCCTCGGTGATCGGTTCGCGCTCCAGCACGGCCTTCTCCTTGCGCACCGGAACCGTGGTCGAGACCTCCTCGGTGACGACGTACTTGCGCAGGCGGGCCCGGCCCTTCTCCCGCTCGCGGGTGCCGACGTTCACCTCCTCCTCCGAGCGCGTCATCGCGGTGTCGGTCTCCGGCCCGCTGACGTCGCGGCCGACCGGCTCCTGACCGCTGGAGCCGGAGGCGTAGTCGAGCCCGTAGTGGGACCAGAGCGTCTGCTCCTCAGAGTCGTTCAGCTCCTGGTCGGGCTCGACGCCGGGCGCGTCCTTCACCTGCTCCTTGGTGTGGGCGAGGTGGACCGCCCCACCTTCGGGGTGTGCCCCCTGGATCGGCGCGAAGCTCAATTTCAGGCCGAAGAGTCCCGTGTTGATCGAGAGCCATTCCGGCTCACCGCTGGCGGTGTCCAGGTAGACCTCCTCGACCGTGCCGATCTTCTCGCCGTCGCTGCCGATGACGTCGCGGCCACGCCACTCATAAGCCTCCGTCATTCCTGTAGGTGCCATTACCTCTCTCCTTACTGGTTGGTTGTCTCGGTACGGGCTGGACCCGTACGTACTTCGACGCTCCCGGATCGGAGGGGCTCTGGCGCATCCCTTCGGATCCGTCTACAACTCACCGGCTTAACTGGCACCGGCGGTCGTCGATCCCACATCGGCACGACCCTGGTGAGGCGGCGCGACTTCGGGTCTTTGAAGCGATTCCCCGACGTGTCTTCCGGACGACTGGGAGACTGAAAGCAGCCGGGATAGGCCTTCTACCCGAGCCCTTCCGGGCGAAACCGATTAGGGCAGTTGGGAAGGCGCCTTAACTGGAGGACCGTGAGGGGCCTCGGCGCATCTCGCTTTGTCGCGACTTCAGGGCGTGGCCGGCTGGTTGGCGAAGGCCTGATAGGCGCGACACGGCTCCCCGCGCAGGCCCGGGCACGGGGGCAGAGCGGTCGGCACGCTCAGTTTGGGCACGACGGGCAGGAGCAGGTTCGAAGGCGTTTCGCCCGCCGTAGGCGATCGCCACCTGTGCGGCGCCTTCCGGTTCGGTTTGATCGAAGGCCCAGATCGGCTGGGTGCCGTTGGGTGCGGCGATCGTCACCCGGATCCGCGAGCCGGCTCGGTAGGCGTGGCCCTCGTAGTAGAGCGGGATCGTGACCGGCGTGAACTGATCGGGCGGCAGCGGGGAGACGTCTGATTCCCGCAGGCTCAGCACCGGCTCGAGCGGGGTGCTCTTTTCGGCGTCGAGCTTGCGCTCGTTGCCTCGCACCCAACCGTTCTGCACAAAGGTCTCGTTGCCGTCGGGCCTCACCTCGCTGATCGTCGCCTGCAGGTCGACGTTGGGAGTCGAGGAACGGACCCAGACGTTCACCGCCCCGCCACCGATCACCGTCGTGTTGGCGCTCAGCGGAGCGGTCAGGTAGGAGACGGCGCTTCTCGGTGGGCTCTGGGCCCATTCGTATTTGGGCGTGGCCGTCCATAGACCGCCTTCTCCGGAGCCGGTGTCACCGCTGAAGTCAGTTTTCGGAAGGGCGTGGGCGTCCCAGCTGAATTCGTCGGCGAGCGAACCGGCCGGCGGAGTGCTGCTCAGGCTGCCTCCCGGCGCCAGGTACCAGGCTTTGGCTTCGGTACCGGGGACTGGGAATTCGTTGAACGATTTCTCGAAGCCCGGGTAAGGCTGGCCCGGCGAGAGTCCTCCCGCACCGTTGTCGAAGAGGACCCGGACCTGCTTCAGGTTTTCGAAGGCCCCCAGCGCCAAGCCATAGGTCGGTTGCAGCTGAATCGGGTCGGGGGGCAGCGTGACTCCGGGTATGCCCATCGCTTCCTGGTAGACCAGCGGCGCGGCGGCCTGGATCGCGGCGGAGCCGAGAATCGGCGCCCGTTTCGCCACGTAGAGCTCGAGGAAGTCGTACCAGCGGTTGAACGTCGCCGGGTCGAGCGAATCGACGTGCGTGCCGTTGGTGAAGGTGAACCACTTCCGTTTGGTTCCGGTCATGTGCTCGGCCAGGGTCGGACAGTGACCGCCGGTCTGCTCGTCCGTCCACTGGCAGGCCATGAAGGTCGGCACGTTGATCTTGTGGACGAAGGTGACCGGCGAGAGCGGGTCGGCGACTTCGGGGTTGTAGTGGCTGTTTTCTTCGATCTTCTTGAGCAGATCGACCGCTTCGGGGTGCAGCGCCTGGTTTGAGGCGCAGGTCTGGTCGCCTTCCTGGATGCGCTGGTAGGCCCATCCTTGGCCGCTGGTGGGAGACGCCGCTTCGGCGTCGTGGATCCGCTCCTTGGCCCATTCGACCGCGAACCCGGTGTTGAGGATGCCGCCCGGATAGAGCGTCGTCTGGGTGTTGTCGATCACCGACAGCGGCGAGATTGCGGCCAGGTCCGGAGGCTGGGTGGCGGCGGTGAAGAGCTGGCTGATGCCGCCGTAGGAGATGCCCATCATCCCGACTTTGTGATTCAGGACCCAGGACTGGTGAGCGATCGTCTCGACCACGTCATAGCCATCGAGGTTCTGCAGCGGCTCGAAGAAGTCGAAGGCGCCGCCCGAGCAGCCGGTGCCGCGCATGTTGACGTCGACGACCGTGAAGCCCATCAGGTTGGCGAGGATCGAGATCCCACTTTCGGGGCCGGCCGGGTTCGCGTATCCGTAGCCCGCATACTCGATCAGGGTCGGCGTCGGACCGCTCGGCAGCGGCGGCAGTTCGACTCCCGGAAGAACGTGCGTCACGTCCTGCGGCGGGTGCACGTCGATCGCCAGCTTGGTGCCGTCGCGCGTGGTCAGGTACCCGTAGCCGCTGGAGGGGATCGACTGGTTGTAGATGTCGGTGCTGGGCGGAGAGGATTGACTCGTTAGGACCTGCAGGGGAGACGATTCCACCCCTTCGGAAGCGGCTCGGACACGGTAACCATCCCCTGGCACCACGTTGCGAAAGAGGACTCCGCCCAGGTTGTTCGCGTTCTTCGTCGCGACTTCCTGGCCTTGGCTGTCAAGCAGCGATACATCGGCGCCGGGGGCAAGGCCGGTCGCATAGACCTGTTCGACGCTCCCGTGGGCATCAAATGGTGCGGTTTCGGCGCCTGCACTCGCGGGAATCGCCAGCAACGCGAGCAGAGACCCGCCGAGTGCCGCTCGAAGGAGCCGCCCGCGCCACCTATCGATAAGCCCCTTACCCAAGATTAAGTACTCATACCACGTCTGACCGTGTTTTCAAACCACGGGCGTTCCAAAAGGCGACGGCAACCGGCTGTTAGCATCGAAAACGGATTCGAGGTCCGGCGAGTCCCGATGGGAGGGACACGCAGGGGGTCGACCTCCAAGCGTTGGAGGGAAGCCGATGAGGACTTGGTTGCGGGCCGCTTGCGCGGCGATCCTGGTGGTTCTGGCGGTGCCGGCCGCGGTTCTTGCGGCACCCGAGCATCATTCCGATAAGCCCTGGCACAAGGGCCATCACGGCAAGCCGCATTGGGACCACGGGCACCACGGCAAGCCGCAACCTGGGCTGCCGCCGGTCGACGTCTCCGAAGCGCAGAACTGCGACTTCATCGCCGAGCCCGACAACACGCTTTGCATGCTGCCCTTCCCTGATGATTACTACACCGTCCCGGACGCGAGTAGCCCGACGGGGCGGCGGATCGACTTCAAGACCGCCGGCATGCCGGCCAACGTCGTCGGCCAGCACATCTCGGCTGACCCCTACAACGCCGCGGACGGGTTCAGTCAGGGCGCGACGATCCTGGTCAAGGTCCCCGGCATCGAAACCGTCGCCGACGTCCGCGCCACCGGCGCCGTGCCGATTAACCACATCGGGCGCTATCGCAAGGGCAACGCACCGGTGGTCGTGATCGACGCCGCGACCGGCAAACGCTGGCCGATCTGGGTCGAGATCGACTCGCTCGCCAAAGATCCCTCGAAAGCCTTGCTGGAGATCCACCCGGCGACCAACTTCGCCGCCGGCCACCGCTACATCGTCGCCTTGCGCAACCTTCGCAACGCGGCGGGCGAAGAGATCGAAGCTCCCACCGCCTTCCGCTACTACCGCGACAAAGTTCCCTCCAAACAGCCGGAGATCGAGGCGCGCCGGGCGCACTTCGAAACGATCCTCAAACGACTGCAGCAGTCCGGCATCCCCCGGCACCGGCTCTACCTGGCCTGGGACTTCACGGTGGCGAGCGACCTCAACAACGCCGGCCGGGCACTGGCGATGCGCAACGCCGCCTTCGCCCAGCTCGGCGACACCGACCTCGCCGACGGGGTTCCGCAGGGTGTCTCGCCGAGCTTCCAGGTGACCGCCGTCGAAGAAAACCCGGTCCCGGGCGAAATCGCCCGCCGCGTCAAAGGCACGTTCCAGGTGCCCTGCTACCTCTTCCCAAACTGCGGTCCCGGTGGGACCTTCCAGCTCGGCCCGGGTGGCGCGCCAACCCAGAACGGAACCTGGACCGCCAACTTCGACTGCATCGTCCCCGAGTCGGCGGTCAGCGGCGCCCCGCAGGCCGGCAGGCTCTCGCTCTACGGGCACGGCCTCTTCGGCAGCGCCGGCGAGGTCGCCTCGGCCCCGCAGCGCAGCCTCGCCCAAGCGCACCGGATCGTCACCTGCGCGACCGACGAGATCGGCATGTCCCAATCCGATGTCCCGGTTGCGATCTCGGCCCTACAGGAGCTGTCGCGGTTCCCGGCGATCCCCGACCGCCTCCAGCAGGGCCTGCTCGACGAGCTCTTCCTCGGACGGGCGATGATCAGCTCGAGCGGCTTCACGACCGCCGCGGCCTTCCACCAGGACGGCACCGCGGCAAGCCCCTCGGCGCTCGACACGAGCACGCTCTTCTACAACGGCAACAGCCAGGGCGGAATCATGGGCGGCGCCCTCACCGCGCTGGCGCCCGACTTCACCAGGGCATCGCTGGGGGTGCCGGCGATGAACTACTCGGTGCTGCTGCCGCGCTCGGTCGATTTCGACCCCTTTGCGGGAGTTCTCTACCCCTCCTACCCCAACGAAATAGCTCGACCGCTCGTCCTCGACCTGATCCAGATGCTCTGGGACCGCGGCGAGCCGAACGGCTACGCGCACCGCATGACCAACAGCCCGCTGCCCGGCACGCCGGCCCACCAGGTGCTGATGAACGTCGCCTTCGGCGACCACCAGGTGAGCGACTACCAGGCAGACGTCGAGGCGCGGACGATTGGCGCGCGTGCCCACCGGCCGGTGCTCTTCCCGGGCCGTTGGCCGGACACCGACGTCCTTTGGGGCGTTCCGACGATCCGCCACTACCCCTATACCGACTCGGCGATCTACTACTGGGACATCGGGCCGATCCGCGAAGACCCGGCGAACCCGGGCAGCCTGGTCGGCACCGAACCACCGCCCTACGAAAACGTGCCGAATCGCGCGGGCCAAGATCCCCACGGGGCGCCGCGCGCAACGCCCGCCGAGCAGCAGCTCGTCTCCGACTTCTTCGAAGGAGCGATTCTGAGCAGCGACAATTGCGGCGGCGGCCCCTGTTATGCGAGCGGATTCAGCGGCCCTTAGGGATGCCGCGCTACTTTGAGGGTGGCGGCGCTGGTTCGCCGCCCACCGGGCGTCCCAGAGGAAGAGCCATGAACGACACGACAACCGATCTGATCTGCCTCAAGTGCCGTGGAGCGATGCGCACCTACAAGCGCAACGGCATCACGATCGACCAGTGCACCGTCTGCCACGGCATCTTCCTCGACCGGGGTGAGCTGGAGCGCCTGATCGGCGCCGAGAGCACCTACCTGGGCGCCCACTCGAACCGGGAGCGAGTGGACCGAGCCCACGACGAGCAGTCGGGCCGAGGATTCCTGGGCGAGCTGTTCGACTAGACGGCCGGCCAAGTCGAAGAAATTCTGCGAGCCTGCCGCGGTGACGCTGCTGGCGGCGAAGCTCCTCCTCTCCCCAATCTGCGTGGTCGCGGTCTCGCTGGCCGGTCGGCGCTGGGGGATGAGGGTCGCCGGCGTGCTCGGCGGCCTTCCGGTGGTGGCCGGGCCGATCCTGCTGGTCGAGACCCTCCTGCACGGCCGCGGCTTCGGCACCGAAGCCGCGGCGGGCACCCTGCTGGGACTCGCCGCCCTGACCGCTTTCGTTGTCGTCTATGGCCGGGTCGCCGTGGCGAGCGGGCCGTTGCCGAGCGTGCTCTGCGGCTGGGCCGCGTTTCTGTTCGGAGTCGTCATTCTCAGTCCGCTGCGTCCGCCGGCGGGCCTGTCGCTGGTCGTGGTCGCGGCCTGCTTCGCGCTCGGGCTGAGGCTGCTGCCGGCGGTACCGTCGCCGCCGTCCACCGCCGCCGTGCCGCCCTGGTGGGACCTGCCCGCCCGCGCCCTTGCCGCGCTGGGGCTCGTGCTCACGCTGACCGCTCTCTCCGGCGCTCTCGGCGCCCACCTCAGTGGCCTGCTCGCGCCCTTTCCGATCATCACCAGCGTGCTCGCCGTCTTCACCCATGCCCACGGTGGCTTCGCCCAGGTCGGGGTCCTCCTGCGCAACTTCCTCTTCGGCTTCTACGGATTCGCCGCCTTCTGCTTCGTGCTCGCGATCGCCCTTCCCGGCCTGAGCACCGCCGCCGCCTTCGGCCTCGCGGTCGCGGCGGCGCTCACCGTGCAGGCGACGTTCTTCCTCCTGCGCTCGCACCTGCGAAAGCGCCGCGGGCGGCTGGTGCAGCGCCCCGAGCCGACGCACTAACGGGCCGGCTCGCCCCAGGCGGTGGCGACCAGAGAGCGTGAGCCGCCGTGGTCGCGGTGCTCGCAGAGGTAGATGCCCTGCCACGTCCCCAACGCAGGACGGCCCCCACTTAGCGGCAGCGTCAGCGACGGCCCCAGCAGCGCCGCCTTTATATGGGCCGGCATGTCGTCGTCGCCCTCCAGGGTGTGCGTCCAGTACGAGGCGCCTTCGGGCACCGCCTGGTCGAACCAGGCCTCGAAGTC
>Ga0068856_100006797_pt1 | contig 11197 bp, 5 predicted proteins | sample KBSCornC62_FD_66595 | JGI IMG/M metagenome (GOLD analysis project Ga0068856, IMG submission 66595) | Corn rhizosphere microbial communities from Kellogg Biological Station, Michigan, USA - KBS Corn C6-2 | ecosystem: Host-associated > Plants > Roots > Rhizosphere > Soil ... | reverse complement strand
CTCCAGCGCCTGCAATTCATCGATGTTGCCTGAAACCCGGCCGCTATCGCTGTGAAGCGCGTTGATCCAGTGATCGTGCAGCCCATCGCCGGCCGGCCGCAATGCCGCTCTTTCTCCAGAGCGGCGAACCAGTTCGTCAATCAGCGCGTCCAGAAACTGGCGAAGCAAAGTGTCGCTCGCCATTTCCGGTGTGAGCGCTCGCGTTGCGGGCGGCATCGCTCGAGCTAAATCTCGCAGCCGCTCGCCATCGCGACCCGCGTAAGCGGCGCGCCAGCGCGCATGGAACCCGCCGTTCTCTTGAACTAAGCCCGGCAGAAACTGCTGTCGCGCAACCAGCCCTCCGCCAAATCGCATCGCGGCTGACCAGTAGGCAAGGTCCGCTCCAGCAATAATCCCGGGAAGCAGCAGCTCTTTACCCGCGCACCTGCAAAGCAACTCCAGGGCGGCCGCCGGTTCCAGCGCCGCCGTTGTAACCTGCCACTTGGCAAGCTTCGCTCTGCTGCCGTCTGGAATCTCGGAAAGGATCGCGTTCGATGGAACGGGCCTTTTGCCGGTAGAGGGTAGCCAGGCGTCGCCTGTCGCGAAATCCTTGGTCGATGCCTGCACACCAAGCGCCATCAGAGCGTCACCCAGCTTCTTTGCGCCCGCGTCGAGTGGATGTATCGCGCGCCTGGTCCGCCCGTTCTCGCTGTCGGCGGATGATTCAGCCCATACAATCAGGGATCGCGTGCGAAAACCGGCATGGAGCGCAAGCATGGCAGCGATTGGCTATCGCGAAAATGGTAGCATCCGTCAGCATTAGCGCCAGCGGAAGCTCTTCACTTCAAAACCGCCCGCCTGCACTACAACCGATTCTTCGTGCTGTGTCGCGCCGCTCGCGATGACAAGCTGATGGACGCCCGCCGAAAGATGTAACGTTGCGGGTGTGGTTCCATAATTCTTTCCGTCAACGATTACGGTTGAGCCGCTCGGCGTCGAGGTCACCAGCAGAACACCTTCGCTTTTCGCCAGTGGAATGTACACGCTGCTATCTTCCGGAACCGTAAAGATCCGCCGGCCCACCGTATAGCCAGTCGCCTGGGCCGTGAGGGTGTGGCGGCCGTTTGAAAGGGAAAGCGTACAAGGCGCAGTGCACGTTTCATTCGCCCGGCCATCCACTACGATCTTTGCACCGGGCGGATCCGTCAACAATTCCACCGCTGCGGTGCTCGGGCCTGCAGGCGGCATCGATGGGCCGGCCGTTGCAGTCCCCGGCTGCGTTTTCAAAACCTGCGGCAGCGCCGGTTTGTTTAACGTGGGAAGCGGTGTGACGGGCGTCTGGCTCAATTGCTCGGGTGTTTGTTTCGGCTGCTGAACCGCAGGGCTCGAGGGCGGGGGCGAAACGGGTCCAGAGCCGCTATCCAGTACTTGCACCGGAACCGCCGGTCCGGAGTTCATGCGAACAATGAAGATGATGACGCCCGCAATGGCCAGGCAGAGCGCCAGAAGCAATGCAATCTTCTTACCTGCGGAGCTTTTTTCCGGAGCCCGCGCCAGTGCCGCTTCCTCTCCTACCGCATGGGCGCGTATGGTGGCTATTTCGGGCTCAGAAGCGAAGATGATTCGGGTTGGACCTCCACTAGGTGGTCTTGCCGCGCGAGCGCTTATCTGCCCCGCTCCGAAGCCGCTGGCCGCTCCGATGGCTGTGGCTACCGGAATTGGGGCACGCCGCGAAACCGGCATCCAGCCCGGGCAATCTCCCAAGGCAATCGAGAGCGCGCCGATGAAATTACTGCACGAATCGAACCGGTCCTTGGGTTCTTTCGCCAGCACCCGCCGCATCACCTTGCCAACCGTTTCGTTCAGTACTGGGTTCAGGCTTTCTACCGGCCTCGGGTCCTGTGTGCAGATCTGATACAGAAGCGCGCTGAAGCTGTCCGCCGCGAACGGTTTCTCACCGCAGAGGAATTCATACACGACTACGCCGAGCGAGAATTGGTCCGACTGGCCGTCCACGGTCCGCCCTTGAATCTGCTCCGGAGACATGTAGCTCGGCGTCCCCATCGTCGCCTCGGTTTGCGTGATCTCCAGAGATGCGATTTTGGCAACCCCGAAATCTGTAATTTTGGCAATCCGTTCAATTCCAGGTGCGCTATCGGAGAGAATGATATTCGCCGGCTTGATGTCTCGATGCACGATGCCCTTCCGGTGCGCATAATCGAGCGCCTCGGCGACCTGCCTCAGGATGCGGAGCAGTTCCGCGGCATCGGGCAGCCGCTGTGTTTGCAACATGTCTTCGAGTGATTGACCCTGAACATGTTCCATCACAATATGGGCGACATGGCCCTGTTCCAGAACGTCGTGCACGGTTACGATGTTCGGGTGGCTCAGCATTCCGGCCGAGCGTGCTTCGCGCAGCAGTTTCTCCCGCACACGCTGGTAACTACTGGCATCAGTCGCATCGCTTAACCGTATCGTCTTAATGGCAACGGTTCGGCCGATTGCAGGGTCGCGTGCTTTGTACACCACGCCCATGGCGCCGCGCCCTAACTCCTCGAGCATCTGATACCGGCCAACCTGCTCCACGAACCTTAAGTATAGAAGGGACGCGCCCGAACGTAAGTGTTTAAAAACACAAGTCTCAGGCTGCTCCTTCCATCCTCCTGTTACGATATTTTTATCCGCATGATTCCAGAGGTTATCGAGGAAGGACTAACTTTCGATGATGTCCTTCTGCAGCCTGCCTATAGTCAAACCACTCCTGCGGAAGCCGATACTTCAACCCGCCTGACGCCGAAAATCGAGCTGAAGATTCCCATCGTCAGTGCCGCCATGGACACTGTCACCGAATCCCACATGGCGATTGCGCTGGCGCAGCAAGGCGGCATCGGCATCATTCACCGCAACATGCCAGTCGACAAACAGGCCGAAGAAGTCGATCGCGTCAAGCGCAGTGAGAGTGGAATGATTGTCGATCCCGTCACCATCGAGCCCGAACGTAAAATCTCCGAAGCTCTGGACCTCATGAGCCGGTTCCGCATCTCAGGCGTTCCCGTGACAAAGAACGGCCGGCTCGTCGGCATTCTGACAAACCGCGATCTCCGCTTCGAAACACGTTACGACCTCCCTATCTCGGAGGTGATGACTAAAGACAGGCTCATCACCGTTCCGGTCGGCACCACGCTCGAAGAGGCGCAAAAGATTCTCCATCAGCATCGCGTTGAAAAACTGCTGGTCGTGGATGAACACTACACGCTCAAGGGTCTCATCACGGTTAAGGACATTCAAAAAAAGCTGAAGTATCCGAATGCCGCTAAGGATGAGCAGGGCCGGCTTCGCGCGGCGGCGGCAGTCGGCGCAACCGGCGATTTTATGGAGCGCGCCGCGGAACTCGTCGCCAGGAAAGTGGACGTGATCGCGATTGATTCCGCCCACGGTCACAGCCAGCGTGTAATGGATGCCGTAAAAGCGATCAAGAGTAAATTTCCTGAGGTCCAGGTCCTCGCCGGAAACGTTGCTTCCTATGAAGGTGCTCGCGACTTGATCGCTTTGGGCGCGGATGGCATTAAAGTGGGCATTGGTCCCGGGTCCATTTGCACTACCCGCGTTGTCAGCGGCGCCGGCGTGCCTCAAATTACTGCAATTTCGCAATGCGCCAGAGCGACACGCGAGGCGGGCATTCCACTGATATCCGATGGCGGTGTGAAGTACTCGGGCGACATCACGAAAGCGATTGCCGCGGGCGCGGACTCGGTAATGATCGGCAGTCTCCTGGCTGGCACGGACGAAAGCCCGGGCGAGACCATTCTCTATCAGGGCCGCACTTTCAAGAGTTATCGCGGAATGGGCTCCATGGGTGCTATGCCGCAAGGCAGCTCAGACCGTTATTCGCAAACCGCGAACGGCAAGTTGGTTCCAGAGGGCATCGAAGGACGCGTTCCATATAAAGGACCCTTGGCCGAAATGACCTACCAGCTTGTCGGCGGCCTGCGCGCCGGTATGGGCTATTGCGGCTGCGGCACCATTCCCGAACTGCAGGAGCGAGCGAAGTTCCTGCGCCTCAGCGTGGCGGGCCTGCGCGAAAGCCACGTGCATGACGTGATCATCACAAAAGAAGCACCCAACTACCGCGTGGAATAGGTAGGTTCATTTCCAAGCCGTTTTCTGAATCGTCTCCAGGTTCGCGCGATACAGCGCTGGCCAGCCAATCCCACGGCCGCAATCGCTCACAAAGACGATGGCTTTCGAATTCAACTCCCACACCGCCGAAGAGCTATTGCAATTGCCGCCGGTCAGCCGCATTGTGGTCCCTCCTGCTGTTGGTTGGAGCCAGATCTGATCCGTTCCGTTCAACTGCCGGGTAGCCGCAATCCATTTCCCATCGGGCGAAATCCCTAATCTTGCTGCATGTGGCTCCGGCCTGGCATCGCAAACCACTCGGCCTGTCGCGGGGTCAAGTAGCATGAATCTCGATCTGCGGTGTATAAGCAGCTCGAACCGAATGGGCCCGTCAGCCGACTCCGCTACAGGCTGAATCGCGTCTCCATCGAAGCGGAATTCAGTGATCCGGCCCTGATGCAGCCAACGAAGAATGTAGCGCGATCTTCCGATTGTCTGGTAAACCAAACCGGAGCGAATGATGGCAGGCGATGAGGATAGCAGCGTCCTTTCATGAACCACGATTCGCTCCCAATGCTGCGCGGGTTCCTGTGAGTAACTTGTCAAATGTCGAGCTGCCGAAATTCCGGACGCCACTATGATCAAAACCGCTGCCGTAAGCGCGGCTTTGGGTCGTATCAAATGCCAGTATTCGCGCCCCACCCAAAAAAACAGGCTGAGCAAAAGCCAAACCTTGGGGAATAGCCAACTCCAAGCAGGCTGAAGCGGAAGAGCTAGGAGCCCATAACAAACGATCAGAAAAACTCGCGATCGAAGATTCGCCTCTTCCAGTAATAGGATTGTCGGGAGAAGCAGCAGCAGAAAAGTATAGGAACCGGTATTCGGAGAAGCCAGAAGCAGGACCACAACGAACCACGCGAAATCCCGTTTCGGGCGATTGGATCCGGATAATGCGATGAGCGGAAAAGCGATTATTCCCAAAATCAATAATGGTTGCAGGAAGAAGAAAGCTGCTGGTGCATTCCACAAGGCTCCTGGATTTAACTCCGGTTCCCGCATCAAGCTGCGTCGCAGGAGCGTAGAGAGCGTGCCGTTCAGGCTGTTGTACGGATCTAATGTTTGCCCTTCTAGTGCTCGAGGAAGAATCTGCGTGCCGAACCAGGCAATATCACGCCACCCGAAGATTGAAGTAGCCGCCAGCACGAGACAAAGTGTTGCTCCAGCCATTGCTGCAAGGGCTTTCCATTGCCGCTTAATCGTGAGATACAAAATGAAAGGGCCGCCGTATAACTTAAGTGCGAATGCGCTTCCCAGCAGCAATCCGCCATTGACGCTTTGTTCGCGTTGCAGGCAGTAAAACGCTAAAGTCAACAAGAATAGAACGAATACGTAATACTGCCCATACAAGAAATTGATGTGAATCGCGGGATATCCCACGATCGCTATGAACGCGATCTGCTCCATGTTAAATCGTGTTATTCGCGACAACAGAAAGATCGTCGCAATCAGGCAGCCAAGGCTGAAGATCAACCACATGCGCTTTGCTGTTTGCACCGGGAACCCGGCAATGGGCACGAGAGGCAACATGCTCAACGGGGTCTGCGGAAGATATCCGCCGAGCTGTTCAAGCCCGGCATATCGCATTTGACGCTGAAACCATGTCCAGTCGTAGTACTTATGCAGCGGTTGCCCTTGGCGCACTAGCACTGCCGCAGTGTAGTAATTCGGGAAATCTGAAGCAGATCGAGTCCAGCCGTATCGAAACGTCGTCGCCAGGAAGAACACTACGACGGCGAGGATCAAGCGTCGCTGCCTGACGAGCTTCACGGCTTTGGAGCGCACACTTCCGCACCTCCGCTGTTCGGGGAATTCAGCCTATTGTTGGCACAAAGGCAGTTTGTGTCAATCGCAAAAGCTATTTGATTACGAGAGATTTACAAGGCGTTTACGACGAGCGTTAGCAGGCTGCGGAAAATAGGCCAGCCGTTTTCCTCTCTCAGAAGCCGTGAAAAAATCCGGGACTGACTTAAGCGCCGTCCGCCAAATGCCTGGATCACCTGAGAGAACAAGGCCTACTCTCGCGGTGATCGGGTCGTAGTCGATACCTTCGCCGCACTTCGCATCTGTTCGATGATGTCCGGGAGCTTGCCCGTAACCGGGGCATTCCAACATAGTCGACAGCTTCGCAACATAAAAAAACGCACCGGCCGTTACACCGGTGCGTGTTCCTATCCAAACCTGGCTGTTTTATTAACTCGCCAGCGCCAGTCTCACCTTAATGTTCGGGATCACGATCGAGAGTACTTCTTCTACCCGATCCACAAAGTGGAACTGCATCTCCTGCCGGACGTGATCCGGCAGATCGCGCAGGTCCTTCCTGTTGCCTTGCGGCAGGATCACGCGTGTGATGCCTGCGCGCCGCGCGGCCAGCACCTTTTCTTTCACTCCGCCGATCGGCAGTACCAGACCCGCCAGCGTAACTTCGCCAGTCATTGCGATATCGCTCCGGGCCGGTAGCCCGCTGTAGAGCGATGCCAGGGCCGTTGTCATCGTCACGCCCGCAGACGGGCCGTCCTTCGGAATCGCACCGGCCGGAACGTGAACGTGAACCCCGCTGTTTTTGATCACCTCGGGATCTACCCCAAACTCCGCCGCATGCGCCCAGACATAACTCTGCGCGATCTTGGCGGACTCTTGCATCACCTCACCAAGTTGCCCCGTAATCGTGAGTCCCTTGCCGTTGGGAAGCAGCGTGCTCTCAATGTAAAGAACGTCGCCGCCGGCTTCGGTCCACGCCAGTCCGGTTACAACACCCGCGGGTACCGCCTTTCGCATCTGCTCGGGCAGAAACATTTGGGGGCCCAGCAGATCGACCAGCGAATCCGGTGTAACGGTCACCTTACTAGTCTGTTGTTCGGCAAATTGCAACGTGACTTTGCGGGTCACGCGCGCAATCGCCCGTTCCAGTTGCCGGAGACCCGCTTCGCGCGTATAGCCGCTGATGATTGCCCGGAGGCCATCGTCAGTAAACTCAATCTGGTCGTCCGTGAGTCCCGTCGCTTTCAACTGCTTCGGGATCAGGTAACGCCGCGCAATCTGTTGCTTCTCTTCCTCGCTGTAGCCGGAAAGCCGCAGAATCTCCATGCGGTCCAGCAGCGGCCGCGGGATAGTATCCAGCGTGTTCGCCGTCGTGATGAACAGCACCTTCGAAAGATCGAACGCCATATCGAGATAGTTGTCACGGAACGTCTTGTTCTGTTCCGGATCAAGCACCTCAAGTAATGCCGCGGCCGGGTCGCCACGAAAATCGCGCCCCAGCTTGTCCACCTCGTCCAGCAGTAGCACCGGATTCAAAGCGCCCGCGCGCCGCATGGCCTGAAGCAGCCGGCCCGCCATCGCGCCGATGTAGGTACGCCGGTGGCCGCGCAGCTCGGCTTCATCGTGCATGCCGCCCAGGCTGAAGCGTTCGAACTTGCGTCCCAGCGCCCGTGCAATCGATTGGCCCAGCGAAGTCTTCCCAACGCCGGGCGCGCCGACCAGGCACAAGATAGGAGCCTTCGCGTCTGGATTGCGTTGGAGGACACTCAACTGCTCCAGAATCCGCTCCTTCACTTCTTTCAACCCGAAGTGGTCTGTATCCAGCACTCCTCGCGCATGCGCGATGTCGAGATTATCGTCTGTCAGGGTATTCCAGGGCAGATCCAGCACGAATTCCAGATAGGTGCGCGTCACATGATAATCGGGCGCGCCGGCCGGCAGCCGTTCCAGCCTGGCTAGTTCGCGCTGAAACTCCTTCTTGGCTTCCTCCGGAAGGTTTGCCTTTTCAAAGCGCTCCCGAAGCATGTCGATTTCTGCTTTGTCGGCATCCTTTTCGCCCAGCTCCTGCTGAATCGCCCGCAGTTGCTGCCGGAGCAGATATTCGCGCTGTTCTTTCGACATCTCATCGCGAGCTGTCGAAGAGATCTTCTGGCGCAGTTCCAGCACCTGCATCTCGTGCGACAAATAGGAGTGAATCAGCCGCAGCGCATCCACCCGGGTCTCTGCTTCCAGCAGTTGCTGTTCCTTGGCGGCGTCCAGGCTGAAAATGCTCGCCAGCAGAAAAGCCAATTTCAGTGGATCTTCGCTGCCCGCCAGCATGCGCGTCAACTCGTTTGCAGATTGCGGCTGAGCCAGCGCGATCGCTTTCGCGGCCAGTTCCAGCAACGCGCCCGATAATGCTTCCACTTCCGATCCGCTGTCTTCCGGTAATGGAAAAACCCGGTATTTCGCTTCCATGTGCTCGCCGGTCTCGAGTTTTACGATGACCACGCGCTCCACTCCAAGCACCAGGATTTCCATCATCCCTTCACCGGTGCGCGAAGATTTGCGGATTACGGCTTTCGTGCCAATCGTATATAGATCATCCTGTTCCGGGCTCTCCACCTGCGGATCGCGCTGGGCAACCAGGATGATCTCCTTTTCTTCCGTATTGAGCGCCGCCTGAACGGTGCGCAACGAGCTTTCCCGCCCGACGGAAAGCGGAAGCAACAATCCTGGAAACAGGATCGTGTTTTTTAGCGGCAAAGCTGGCAGTATCTGAAATTCGTTGTTTGCCATTTTGGGTTCTCTAAAGGTTCGATGCACGTGACGAGCGATAAGCTACGATCAGTTGCGCGTTCTATACTCAACTTTCTTTACTGACAAAAAACCCGGAGCGGGAAAGCCGCCCCGGGTTAAATTAGCTACTTACTTCGGTTGAACAACCGTGAAGCCAGTGCCGTTGCTGCTCGCGACGGTCAGCAGAACGGATTTTCCCTCGGCCTGCGACATCAGCCGCTTGAAATCCTCGACATTGTTGACCGGTTTGCGATCGACAGCGGTGATGACCATCCCGCGGCCGACCGCATCCGCTGCCGGACTGGCGGCATCGACGCTGTCCACGACCACGCCGTGCGTTGCCGCGGGCACCCCGATCTGCTGGGCCAAATCCGGAGTGAGGTTCTCTACGGTGATGCCGCGCATCGCCGCGTTTCCAGAGCCGTTGTCGCCCCCAGGTTCATTGCCGCTATTCCCGGGTTTGTTCCAATCCACCCCGCCGGGCCGCGTACCGAGAGTAACTTTCACAGTAGTCGGCTGATCGTTCCGAGTCACATCCAGCGTCACTGTGCTGCCCGGTACATGGGAAATCACGTCCATCGTGAGGTCGTCGGAACTTTCCACCTTCTTTCCATCGATGGCCGTAATCACGTCGCCCTGCTTCAAGCCGGCCTTCGCGCCTGGGCTGTTTGGCGTCACGTCGGCGACCAGGGCGCCCTTCGCGCTCTTTACCCCGAAGTGCTGCGCAAGCTCTGGAGTCAGAGTTTGCAGTGAAACGCCAATGTAGCCGCGCGATACCTTGCCGGTTTTCTCGATCTGCTCCATTACGGATTTCGCCAGATTCGAGGGAACCGCAAAGCCGATTCCGATGTTGCCGCCTTCACCGCCGAAGCTGGAACCTCCGGTCAGAATCATCGTGTTCATACCGATCAATTGACCAGTGGCGTTGATCAAAGCTCCTCCGGAGTTGCCAGGATTGATCGCGGCATCGGTTTGAATGAAGTTTTGAATGTAAGTGCCACTTTCCAGATGCCGGCCTTTCGCGCTGACGATTCCCATCGTGACGGTATGATACTGGCGGAATGGGTTGCCAATGGCAAAGCACAGATCCCCAACGCGTGCTGCGTCGGAGTTGGCAAACGGAAGGGTGGGCAGGTTTTGGGCGTCGATCTTCACCACGGCAACATCAGTCTGAGGGTCCGTTCCCACAACCTTGCCAGTGAAATCGCGGCCGTCGGAGAGGCCAATCTTAAGGCTCGTCGCCTTCTCCACCACGTGATTGTTGGTCAGGATAAAACCCGACGGACTGACGATAATACCGGATCCCAGGCCCTCTTCTCGCTGGTCGCGCGGCCGGGCATTCGGGCCTCCGAAGAATTGCCGGAAGAATGGATCCGACATAAACGGATTGTTTTGCTGCTGCTCCGATGCTTTTATTACTCTCGTCGAGCTTATCGTTACAACCGCTGGAGATGCCTTTTCAATTACATCCGCAAATGAGTTTGAAAGCTGAGTCAATCGCTGGCTGCTGCTGTTCACATCTGCATGAGCCACCACGGTTTCCGGCCTGCCTGCATGGCTCGCGACGGCGAAGGCCGCGATCAGGCCCCCACCGATGGAAGCCGCGACCAGCGTCAGAATAGCTGTCGAGCGGCGAAATTGGATCACATTGGGCATGTGCTAAGAATCCTTTCTACTCGCGGCGCGTGAATCGACCCCGGCCGCTTTCCTTTGGTTTGACGTTTCAAATACGATTTCGATTTACAGATGGTGTTCATCGGGATGCCGCGTGTTCAGCCTCCGATTCGTGAACTCCGGCACGAAATACCAGACCGGCTCTGTCCGGACCCACATCGATCCAAACGTTTCTTCCGTCCCGGACCTCGCCTCCCAATATCCGTTTGGCAAGCGGAGTTTCGATACCGCGTTGGATGGCGCGCTTCAGCGGTCTCGCGCCGTAGTTTGGATCATACCCGCTACGCACCAGCCAGGTGCGGGCCGCATCCGAGAGTTCGAACGTGATATGCCGCTCCGCCAGGCGTGCCCGCAAGCCGTTTAGCTGGATATCGACAATCTCTTTAAGCTGCTCTTCCGTCAGCGCGTGGAACACGATAATCTCGTCTACCCGGTTCAGAAATTCCGGCCGGAAATGGCGCTGCAACTCGTCCAGTACGGCTTCCTTCATGCGCCGGTAGTCCTCGCCTTCAAAGGCGCCGCGGTATTCGAGAATGCGGTGGCTGCCGATATTGGATGTCATGATCACAATGACATTTTTGAAATCGACCGTTCGGCCCTTGCCATCCGTCAATCTTCCATCGTCCAGTACTTGCAGCAAGGCATTGAAAACATCGTGGTGCGCTTTTTCGATTTCATCGAACAGAACCACTGAGTACGGCCGCCTGCGGACTGCCTCCGTTAACTGGCCGCCCTCATCGTAGCCGATGTAGCCGGGAGGCGCGCCGATCAGCCGGGATACAGTGTGCTTTTCCTGGTACTCGGACATATCGATCCGGATCATGGCCCG
>Ga0068856_100006796_pt1 | contig 11197 bp, 7 predicted proteins | sample KBSCornC62_FD_66595 | JGI IMG/M metagenome (GOLD analysis project Ga0068856, IMG submission 66595) | Corn rhizosphere microbial communities from Kellogg Biological Station, Michigan, USA - KBS Corn C6-2 | ecosystem: Host-associated > Plants > Roots > Rhizosphere > Soil ... | reverse complement strand
CCGTTCCAGGAAGAGAAAAGACACAAGCCCAAAGCCGAGTTCCGGTGACTGCGTCAATGGCCTGGCCCAGGTTCCACTCTGAAAGAGCAGAACCACAGGGCGCCAAACAGATAGCAGACCGGCTGAACCGAGAACGCCCAACTTGCACCGAGCGAAACGAATCGGTCCTCGAGAGTGCGGATGGAAGCATGGCGACAGCGGCTACTCGGCGAGAGAACAATGATGTTCCACGAACCGCAAAAATCGACTTGACTCCGACCGGCCTTCTCATGGAAGGCCATTACACTCAGAATCCCCGGTCAGGCCAGAATAAGCCTACCAGCCAAAGACTCAAATCGGCCTCGCCCTCGATTGCCTCGCGCAGCATCGCACGCACGCATGAGCCCCCCGCGCGGGCGAGCCCCTCATCCCAATCCCCACTTTTAGGGGCACGAGGGCCGGGGTGTAGGAATTTTCACGCGCTCTATATCTATCCCCCTCAAACGTTTGACGCTCCTGTCTTCTGTCTTTAAACTCAGATGAACGGCATGTGAAATTGAGCCGGGTTAGGAATCCGGCGGGGCCGTCCAGCCACGAAGTTGCCCTGCGTTTTTATGTGCACTGAAAGGTAAAACGTGAGTCCCACAGAAACCATTCAAAAAGACGGGGTCAAACGCGAGATTTCGGTGGAAATTCCCGCCGAGGAAGTCACACGCGAGACCGAAGCTTTGGTCCTGAAATATCAAAAGGTGGCGCGATTGCCCGGTTTTCGCGCGGGACACGTTCCTCCTTCGATCATTCGGCAACGATTTAAGGAAGATCTTAAGAGCGATGTGGTGGAAGCGCTCGTGCCCCGCTACTTTCGCAAAGAGGCGGAGAAGCAGGGATTAGTCCCAGTGTCCCAGCCGCGCGTGACCGACCTGCACATTCATGAAGGCGAGCCGCTGCGGTTTAAAGCCAGCTTCGAGATCATGCCCGAGATCAAGGTCGAGGGGTACAAGGAGCTTCGAGCGGATCATCCTGAGATCGGGGTGAAGGACGAGGAAGTCGAAGAGGCGTTGAACAACGTTCGCGAGCAGCATGCAACGTACACCTCCGTGGAAGGACGTTCGCTGCAAGACGGGGACTTCGCCCAGGCATCGATGGATGGGCGTCCGAAAGAAGCCGAGGACAAAACACAACCGGTGCACATGGACGAAGTGCTGATCGAGATTGGCGGAAAGAATACTGTGCCCGAGTTCTCGGACAACTTGCGTGGAGCGAACGCTAGCGAAACGCGGCAGTTCGAAGTGAAGTATCCCGACGATTCTACGGAGAAGCGGCTTGCGGGCAAAACGCTGGTTTACACCGTCAGCATTCAGGCCATCAAGGAAAAACATCTGCCCGAACTGAATGACGAGTTTGCGAAAGAGCTGGGCGAGTTCACCAGCGTCGAACAGGTGCGCAACCAGATTCGCGAGAACATGCAGGCAGAACGGAAGCACGATGCCGAGCGCGAGGCCAAAGACAAACTTGTAAACGAACTGGTGAAGCGCAACGAGTTTGAAGTCCCAGACTCGCTGGTCGATCGCCAGATCGACTTGCGGCTGGAACGCGGTCTGCGTGCCCTGGCAGCGCAGGGCATGAAGATGGAAGACCTGAAGAAGATGGATTTGCCGCGGCTGCGGGCGGGGCAAAGAGATCAAGCTGTGCAGGATGTGAAATCGTCGTTGTTACTGGATCGCATTGCGGAGCTGGAAAAAATTGACGTCGGCGAAGACGAGCTGAATCAGGAAATTGAAGCGCTGGCGCAGCAGACAAAACAGACTTCGGAAGCGGTTCGCGCTCGTTTGACACAGGATGGGGGCCTCGATAGAATCCGGAACAGAATCCGCAGCGAAAAGACCCTCGATTTTCTGTATCACCAGTCCGCATAATACAGGCGGACCTTTCGATCCAGCCCAGAGCAGGTGGCCGTTGCGTCGGGGCGGAGTGTGGCAGGTGAACGTGAACGATCCAAAAATGATGCTGGTACCGATGGTTATCGAGCAGACGGGGCGAGGCGAACGCGCCTACGACATCTATTCCCGACTGCTGCGCGACAACATTATCTTCATCGGCACGCCGATTGACGACAACATCGCCAACCTGGTGATCGCCCAAATGTTGTTTCTGGCTCAGGAAGATCCGGAGAAAGACATCCAGCTTTACATCAACTCTCCGGGAGGCTCGATTACGGCCGGCATGGCAATTTACGACACCATGCAGTACGTGAAAAACGATGTGATGACGCTGTGTGTTGGGCAAGCGGCATCTATGGCCGCATTACTTTTGGCATCAGGCGAACCCAAAAAGAGATTGGCACTGCCCAATTCGCGGATTCTAATACATCAGCCGTCTATGGGAGGTTTATCCGGACAGGCCACTGACATTGATATCCACGCCAGAGAAATCCTGCGCATGCGAGAGATTACGAACCAGTTGCTCTCGAAGCACAGCGGTCAGAAGCTGGATAAGGTGGAGAAAGATGTCGAGCGCGACTTCATCATGAACGCGCAGCAGGCTAAGGAATACGGAATCATAGACGATATCATCTACAAGACGGTAAAAGCGGTATGATCGGCCTTCGCGCCTGACGTTCGGATCGAAACGGGATGACGGCAGGTCGAAGAACTGGGGGAGCCAGTCATACCGTGAACCGCTGAAGGAGTAACAATCGAGTGAAAAGCAAATCGGGTACCGATGAGATATTACGTTGTTCGTTCTGCCATAAGTCGCAGGACGCGGTAGCGAAACTGATCTCGTCCCCCAGCGATTATCCCAGAGTCTATATCTGCGATGAATGCGTAGCTGTTTGCAACTCCATTCTCGAAGATGACCGAACGGCGACTCCTCCCTCCAGCACGCCAAACCAGCTGCCCAAGCCGCAGGAAGTTAAAGCTTTTCTTGATGAGTACGTTATTGGGCAGGAGCAAACAAAGAAGAAGCTGGCGGTAGCGGTTTACAACCATTACAAGCGCATTTTCATGAACCGGCAGAAGACCGGCGATGGGATCGAGCTTTCCAAGTCGAACATCATGCTGATCGGGCCGACAGGGACTGGCAAGACACTCTTGGCCCAAACGCTGGCTCGCATGCTGGATGTTCCCTTCGCGATTGTTGACGCAACTACCCTGACCGAAGCGGGCTACGTCGGCGAGGACGTCGAAAACATTATTTTGAAGCTGTTGCAGGCCGCCGATGGCGACGTCAGCCGAACCCAGACTGGCATCATCTACATCGACGAGGTCGACAAGATCGGGCGCAAGGACGAGAATCCTTCGATTACCCGCGATGTTTCAGGCGAGGGCGTGCAGCAGGCGCTGTTGAAAATCCTGGAAGGTACGATCGCGAACGTTCCTCCGCAGGGAGGACGCAAGCATCCGCACCAGGAGTTCACCCCGGTGGATACGACGAACATTCTGTTCATCTGCGGCGGAGCCTTCGTCGGGTTGGATAAGATCGTTTCCCGCAGAATGGGCAAGAAATCGCTAGGGTTCCGCAGCGGTGAAGACGCAGAGAAGGAAGAGGCGTTCACCACCAAAAAGCGCACGCAGGAACTGATGCAGGAAGTGCAACCGGAAGATCTGATCAAGTTCGGGTTGATCCCCGAGTTCGTCGGCCGTTTGCCAGTTGTAGGCATGCTCGAGGATCTGGATGAGTCCGCCCTGATCGAGATTCTGACCCGGCCCAAGAATGCCATTATTAAGCAATACCAGCGGCTGTTTGAGTTCGAAAATGTGCGGCTGAAGTTCAATGACGAAGCGTTACGTGCGATTTCACGTCAGGCTATGGCGCGCAAAGTCGGCGCCCGCGGATTGCGCATGATTCTGGAAGAGCTCATGCTCGACCTGATGTTCAACCTGCCCAGCCAGAAGAAGTTGAAAGAGTTCGAAGTCACGCGGGAGATGGTAGAAAAGCGTAGCGCTTCCTTCGCCCCGGTGATGGAAAAGGCTGGTTAGAGCAGGCGCTATTGGGAAGCTTCCCCTGGTCGTTAGTCGCTTGTCGCAGGTATGTTGCAAAACCATGCATACCAGCGATCTGCGGCTAACGACCAACGACTGTTTGCAGTAGGAAGTCCCTACCACGTAATTGCCATTTCCATGAAACGTTGCGGCAATGTAAAATTGCAGTAAGTGACCTGCCACTATCCCCAGGAGACTCAGTGACTACGTCGAAGGAAAAATACGAATCCAGAAAGCTGCCCATGATGCCCATTCGGGACGTGGTCATCTTCCCGTTTATGATGACCCCATTCGTGGTGGGCCGCGAATCCAGCGTGCGTGCACTGGAAGAGGCCCTGGCGGCGGATAAGAAGATCTTTCTGGCGACGCAGCACGACGCCTCCATCGACGAGCCGAAGGCTAACGAGATCTACCAGGTCGGCACCATCGTTAACATTGTGCAGAGCCTGAAGCTGCCCGACGGAAACATCAAGGTTTTGGTCGAGGGCGTCGAGCGGGGCAAGATTCTCCAGGTCACCGACAGCGAAGGCTACATGCAGGCTACGGTGCGGGTGGCGCGGTTCACGACGGAGACGAATCCGCCGCTCGAAGCGGCCATGCAGCGGGTGACGTCGCTGTTCGAGCAGTATGTGAAGCTCTGCCAGGCGCTTAACTACGAAACGATGATTTCGGCCGTGCGCATGGAAGATCCGGCCAAACTGACGGATGTGATCTCGGCCAACCTGCAGCTGTCTATTGAAGAGAAACAAGAACTGCTGGAGATCTTCGACCCAGCCGAGCGCCTGACGCGCATCGCGGATGTGCTGGATATCGAGATCGAGAAGTTGAACGTGGACCGCACCATACAGTCCCGGGTGAAGCGGCAGATGGAGAAGGCGCAAAAAGAGTATTACCTCAACGAAAAGATTAAGGCGATCCAGAAAGAACTGGGCCGCGGCGAAAAGAGCGAATTCGATGAACTGAAGAAAAAGATCGAATCCGCGGGCATGCCGAAGGAAGTAAAAGACAAGGCGCTGCAGGAATTGAAGAAACTGGAAGCCATGCCGCCAATGTCGGCGGAGTCCACGGTCTCGCGCAATTATCTGGACTGGCTGCTGGCCGTGCCGTGGAAGAAGCGCTCGAAGGAAATCCGGAACATCTCTCGCGCTGAAAAAGTTCTGAACGAAGATCATTATGGGCTGGAGAAGATTAAGGAGCGCATCCTTGAATTTCTCGCCGTGCGCCAGCTGGTGAAGAATCCCAAAGGCTCGATTCTGTGTTTCGTTGGACCTCCGGGTGTGGGCAAGACTTCGCTGGGAATGTCGATCGCCAAAGCTACGGGACGCAAGTTTGTCCGGATGTCGCTGGGCGGAGTTCGGGATGAAGCTGAGATCCGCGGACATCGCCGGACTTATATTGGCGCGCTGCCGGGCCAGATCATCCAGATGATGAAGAAGGCCGGCACTAAAAATCCGGTGTTCATGCTGGATGAAGTGGACAAGATGTCGATGGACTTCCGCGGGGATCCGTCGGCGGCGCTGCTGGAAGTGCTCGATCCGGAACAGAATTTCATGTTTGTGGATCACTATCTCGACGTCGAATACGATTTGTCGCAGGTTTTCTTCGTGGCCACGGCGAACGTGATGCACACGATTCCTCCCGCGCTGCAGGACCGCATGGAAGTGCTGCGGCTGCATGGCTACACCGAGCAGGAGAAGGTCGAGATCGCGAAGCAGTTCCTGGTGAAGAAGCAGATGCTTGCGGCTGGGTTGTCGGAAAAGAACATCAAGTTTAACGATGACGCTATTACGTCCCTGATTCGCTCGTACACGCGTGAAGCTGGCGTACGCAACCTGGAGCGAGAGATCGGCAATGTCTGCCGGAAGGTTGCGCGCAAGGTGGTCAAGGAAGGCGAGAACTTCTCCATCGCCATCACGGGGGAGAACGTGAATGACTTCCTGGGCGTGATCAAGTTCCGCGACACGGTAGCGCACGAGAAGTCTGAAATTGGATTAGTTACGGGCCTGGCTTGGACTGAGGTGGGGGGCTCGATCCTGAGCACGGAAGCCAGCGTAGTGGACGGCAAAGGCAAGCTCACGCTGACCGGGAAACTCGGAGACGTGATGCAGGAATCGGCGCAGGCTGCCATGTCGTATGTTCGTTCGCGGGCGCCGCGGCTGGGCCTTACGCGGGACTTCTATAGAAACCTGGATCTGCACGTGCACGTGCCGGAAGGCGCAATTCCAAAGGACGGGCCATCCGCCGGCATTACTATCGCGACTGCGATCGCCAGCGCTCTTAGCAAGATTGCGGTCCGCCGCGACTTGGCTATGACTGGAGAGATCACATTACGGGGCAAGGTCCTGCCTATCGGCGGACTGAAAGAAAAGCTGCTGGCGGCGCACCGTGCCGGTCTTTTCGAAGTGATTTTGCCCAAGGATAATGAGAAAGATCTGGCTGAGGTTCCGGAAAATCTGAGGGGTGCGATGAAGCTGCACTTCGTTGACACGATGGACCAGGTGCTGCAGATCGCACTGGAATCGCCGCTGCCCAAGGTTGCGGAAGAAGTCACCGAACCGATTGCTCCTCCACTAACCACCGGCAACAGCGACGCTCCTACGGCGCATCAGTAAGCAGGCGGCCGGTTCGCTGATTCTTGATCAGTTTCAAAGGCCCGCTCCCGCGGGCCTTTAACTTTGGCCGGACCTCGGCGTTTTCTTCGAGGCGCGTATGACGATCCCCATCCGAGGCACAGCGGCTCTAGCGGTCGCGGCGGCCATCGTCGCGGCAACAGCGATCTGGCTGCCTGCGTACCGCTGGTTTCTGCTTATCAGTATCGGAATTGGCGGTGCTGTGGCCGGAGGTCTGTACCTGTGGCACGAGTTCCGTCCCGTCCGCGATGATGATGTCGAGAATAAGCGGCCGCTGGGGTTGAGGTAGGAAGGCGCAGCCGTCCAGGGATTCGATCCCACCCTTATGAAATCTTTACGCAACACTTATGCCGAAAAAATGTGCCTCTCGCTAGTCTTGTGTCGGAGAGAGCAATGTATCAATTGTCGGCGGTCGGTATCGGTGCGGTCTCGGTGGCGTTCTTCCTGGTTATCCTGGCAGGCCTAGTCCGGGAGATGACACGCCACAAACGCAGGAAATCGTAAAACGACGCGGTGGACGCCATTGGAGCAGATAGCGGCCAAAGCGGTGAGTCAGCGAACGGCGGCCAACTCATGGCGAAGAAGCCGAGGCGGTTTTATCGCGAGTTGAACTCAGCGGGATTTTACGCGAACCCTAAACAGATCAGCGGCGCGACGGCTCGGTGGGAATTGAAGTGAAAGAAAAAGTATCGCCGGGACAAGCTGCCAGACAATACCGCCACTCACACTTGAATTGACCTTCGGTAACTGGCGCGCTCTGCGCTGTCCATCGGAGACTCGATGCGGCGAAGAATCTTGCGCGGCCTGCACATCCCCTACCACGTATGTCTTCGCGCGTAACCCAAAAACAAAGAAAGTAGCTTTAGAAAGATCGTCTGCCTTTGGGAAGGCCTGACCATCACTCTGCACGGAGGATTACAGATGAAGACCAAGGGTGTGCTGCTGTTTGTGTTGGCCATCTGCGTAGCGGCTTCTGCTCAGAACGGGCGCTCGGGGAACCGGTCGTCCATCGTTGTTACCGTGGACGGCTTGAATTGCTCGACGTCGCTGGGCACTGGCGCATTCAATGCTCTGGCCTGGTCTTTTGGGGCTACCGACGCGGTCAGCACTGGGGGTACGGGGAGTGGTGGTTCGACGGGCAAGGTAGCGCTCAGCAATCTCACTGTTTCCAAGCGTGCGGACACCTGCAGTCCCCGTTTATTCGCCGATGTCGTCTCCGGCCGACATATCAAGACCGTTACGATCGTCCAGGAGAACACGAGGAGTGAGGCGTTCACCGTAACGCTTTCTGACGTGATCGTCTCCGGATACCAGTTAGGCGGAAATCAATCGAGCGAGCTTCCGACAGAGCAAATCGCGTTTGAGTTCAGCAAGATCTGCCTGATGGATGTGCAAAGCGGAACCAAGACGTGCTACAACCCGGCGACTGGGACAACGTTTTAGTAGGCGTTTGGTGGCTTGGCTAAGCAGGGGCGGTCGGAATCGTAGACAACCGATGGTGAGTGTAATAGCGATAGACGACCGTTGGCTCATGAAACGGTCTTGGCCTACACTTCGAATCGTGCACGAACGAATCCGCCTCATCAAAGGCGACATAACCAGAGTGAGCGTCGACGCTATCGTGAACGCGGCGCAAAACTCGCTTGTACGCGGCGGCGGTGTAGACGGCGCAATAATCAGGCAGCCGGACCACAACTTCTAGAAGAGTGTCTGACGCTCGGTGGGTGCGAAACTGGGGACGCGAAGGCAACTAAGGGGTATGGCTTACCAGCAAAGTACGTGATTCATACAGTCGGGCCTGTCTGGCGTCCGAGACACTTGGACGGTACCGAAGACGACCTGCTTTGGCCGTCAACAGCATAGCCTTTCCAGCGATCAGCACAGGAATCTATGGATTCCCGCCAGAGCGTGCCGCGCAAATTGCCATTCGAGAGGTAAGAGATCACGCGCAGAACTTGGAGGTTGTATTCGCTTGCTTTGACTCTGAAACGTACGCCTTATACAACCGCCTTCTCGGTCTTGAAGGCTCCCAATGAGTGAAATGGGGATTTTTCATCAATTAAGCGTATCGATATCACACAGCTTCAGACGTGACTCTCGTCACTGACAACACGGGGTCATCGACGGCAGTATTAGTCTATCTCGAACAAATCTCGCCTTGCCGAAGAGCAGTTCCCACCTGGTGAGGCGCAGCACCCCTCTGAGGCGAGAGCCCGAATCGAGCTTCTGGGACTTACTTTCTTGATCACGATTCCTATCTCGGGCTGCAATGCTATATCGAAGCGACCACGTGTAACGATCACTCGATCATCTTCCCCCACGTACCCTGAAGGAGGTCTGCCATGACCTGCAAGGCAATCGCTCCCATCGTCATTGGTCTCATCGAAGTCCTCGCTTTGTTGTCTGCTCAGGCGGCCTTGGCCCAGCAGAGCGCATCGACTCCTCTCCTGTTCCTTTTCCATCCTCTAGAAGTCTACAGTTCGGCCGGAAACGCGGTGTCCATTGCAATCGGTGACGTAGATGGAGACGGGAAACCGGATCTGGTAGTAGGCAACTGCAATACGGATGTCACTTGCTACGAGAGGGGCTCAGTGGGCGTCCTGCTGGGCAACGGCGACGGGACCTTCCGGTCACCTATGGTCTACGACGCAGGAGGTTATGGCACCAACTCAGTAGCCTTGGCAGACGTGAACGGGGACGGCAAGATTGACGTGGTAGTGGCTAACTGCGGCAGCGGATTCAACTGTTCCGGTTTCGGAGTGATAGGCGTGCTGCTAGGCAATGGCGACGGCACCTTTCGGCCCGTAACGACGTACGGGTCAGGTGAGACTTACGCCGAGTCAGTAGCCATAGCAGACGTGAACGGGGACGGCAGGCCCGATCTGGTAGTCGCGGACTGCACTTTCAATTGTTCCCATTATGGATCTGTGGGTGTTCTGCTAGGCAACGGCAACGGCACTTTCCAACCGGCTGTTCTTTATAAGATTTTCGACCTTGGTATCGGTGCTTCGTCAGTGGCGGTAGGGGACGTGAATGGAGACGGCAAGCCCGACTTAATGGTCGGGGGCACGTGTCGTCGTTCGGTCCTGAACTGCGGCGATTTAGTGGCCGTGCTGTTAGGGAACGGGGACGGTACATTCCAGGAGTGGGGGCCAATGGTCTACGACTCGCACGAGGCGCTTCGGTCCTCCGTAGCGGTGGGTGACGTAAATGGCGACGGCAAGCCGGATCTTCTCGTGGCCAATTTGGCGTCGGATACTGTAGGCGTGCTGTTGGGGAACGGTGACGGAACCTTCCAACCAGTGGAGACCTACGACTGCCGATTTTGGGCAGCTCCGCCGAATGGCGGCGCGTTCTCGGCAGCTCTCGGCGATGTAAACGACGACGGCAAACCGGACCTTCTGGTGGCATCGGCTGGGGTTGCCTTGTTGCTGAACAACGGAGATGGAACGTTCCAGCCAGTCGTGACCTATGCCCCTCCGTACTCAGGGCCATTCGTGCTAGGGGACGTTAATCAGGATGGCAAGCCTGACGTCGCTGTGGTGCAACCCGGCGGTGCTGGTGTGTTGCTGAACAATTTCGGTGCTGCGCCGACGACTATCTCACTCGCCGCCAGCGTCAACCCCGCGACGGTCTACCAGGTTGTTACGTACACGGCTAAGGTAACGCCCACATCAGGGGGAACGGTGAACGGAACGGTTACGTTCATGGACGGAGCATACCAGATAGGTGAGTTGCGTCTAGAAGGCAATCAGGCCGCCCTCAACCAGACATATACTTACCTAAATCCCCACCCGATCACCGCCGTCTACTCGGGTGATCTGAATCACGCTGCGGGCAAAATATCCAGCACTCTCATCGAAAGCGTTCGGATTAACTCGACTTCGACCGCGCTCGTCTCCACCCTGAATCCTTCCATCTACGGGCAGGGGGTAACCTTCATCGCTACGGTCACAGGCAGAGGATCGTCTCCACCCACCGGGAAGGTGTTGTTCAACTGGACGTACTTCACGCGGACGTACACGATTGGTTCGGCGATGCTCAACAGCAACGGCGTGGCAACCTTCACAAAGCGTAATCTGAATGCTGATCCTTATCCGATGTTCGCAGTCTATAAGGGCGACACCTACAATCTGGGCAGTTCGTCGGCGGTATGGAATCAGGTCGTGACTCAGACCACGAGCGCCGCCTCGATCACCTCCTCGCTGAACCCTTCCCAGCAAGGTCAGCCCGTTAGCTTCACTGCTAAGATCGCCTCGCCGACTGTTGTCCCGACCGGGCCCGTCACTTTCAAGGCGGGCACGACCGTGTTAGGGACGGCTCAGCTCAGCAACGGCAAAGCGATCTTTACAACCTCGACTCTGCCTGCTGGCTCGACTGTAGTCAAAGTGATTTACAACGGAAACTCGAATATTAAGGGGAGTTCAGCGACGATCACTCAGGTTGTGCAGCCGTAAAACGATTTGCAACGGCTGACTTAAGTGGCGTAATCACATTATAAGAGGGCGCCCCTTTTGGAGTAGGTTGTGATCGTTCCCATCATGACCTGCGAAAGGAGCACCCTCGTGAACAGCGAAAAGTATATTGGGCTCGATGTTCATCAAG
>Ga0068856_100006792_pt1 | contig 11198 bp, 8 predicted proteins | sample KBSCornC62_FD_66595 | JGI IMG/M metagenome (GOLD analysis project Ga0068856, IMG submission 66595) | Corn rhizosphere microbial communities from Kellogg Biological Station, Michigan, USA - KBS Corn C6-2 | ecosystem: Host-associated > Plants > Roots > Rhizosphere > Soil ... | reverse complement strand
CGGTTCAGGTCCAGACCCAGCGCAGCGCGATCGGTGCTCTCACCGAGCTCGTGAAGCGGCTCCGCGACCAGCGCAACGGCTCGCGGCCGCCGCCGTTCCGCCATCGCGGCGATACGAGCGACCCGGTGCCGCTCGTCGCCGCGAAGGGCACGCGCGACAACATCCCGCAGGTCCGGCCGAAGACGAACCCGGATGGCACGAGCGACGTCGCTCGGATCACGCCAGCGCGCGTGAAGACGAACCCGCCGATCGCGGTCGTCGAGGACGAGAAGTTCCCGCGGCCGATGAGCCCGCATCGCCATGTCGTGTCGCGCAGCTCGCGCGCGGAGACCGTGGTGGCGCCGGACCTTCCCGACGACTACATCAACGAGTTCGACGACCCGCCGCCGACCTCGCCCGCGCCGTACGTCCAGCTCGCGCGCGCGCCCTCGCCGAAGCTCGAGGTCTCGCCGTCGGCGAGCTCGCCCGGCATCACGCCGCCGACGCCGATCGGCAGCGAGGCGAACACGATCTACGCGCGCTACCTGCGCAGCGGGAAGTGGGTGCCGATCCGGATCGGCGCGCTGTCGCTCAAGGGCGCCGCGCTGATGACGGGTGCACTGCCGCGCCTTCACGATCACGTCGACGTCGCGCTGTCGTACGGCGGCCATCGCGCGCTCGTGCGCGGTGCCGTCGGCAAGGTCTCGACGATGACCGAGGCCGCGCAGACCGGCGCGTCGACGTTCTCGGTCGCGTTCGAGCTCGATCAGGCGTCGCGCCGCCAGCTCACGGCGCTGCTCACCGCTGCGCGTGCGGCGAACGTGACGATCAAGCCACCGCCACCGCGGGCGACGCGCCGGTTCGTCGTCGAGTGGCCCGTGTGCCTCGGCACGATGCGCGGCGCGATGAAGGCGGATGCACTCGACATCTCGACGACCGGCATGTTCGTGCGACCGGTCGTCGCGCTCCCGCTCGATACGGTGCTGAACTTCTCGGTCGTCCTCGACGACGGTCACGGTCCGGTCGCCGGACGAGCGAAGGTCGTGCGTCACCTCACAGCCGAGGAAGCGGCGGCCTGCGGGTTGTCCTCGGGCTTCGGGCTCTCGGTCGTCGACATGGGCACCGGCGACGAGCAGCGCTGGCGCCAGTTCATCTCGCGGATCGAACGCCGCGCGGAGAAGCGCGTGCTTGTAGGCGCGACCCCACAACGGCTCGACGAGCTCCAGGCGGTGCTGTCGGGTGCAGGCTACGCCGTCATGGGGGGAACCGACCCGGGCACGCTCGTCCAGCTCGCGTCGTCGGATGCGCGCCCCGTCGATGCGGCGCTCATCGACGAGTCGTGGCTGGACAATGGCGCTTCGACGTCGTGGGTCGAATCGTTATTCAGCGCGCGCAACGTACCTTGTGCGACCTTGCGTGGTGATACGCGCCGCGCACGTGCCCAGCTCGACGAGCTGCTCGCGATCGCTGGGCCAAAAAACCACAACCACATGCGATCGTGAACGCGCGTTGGCGTTCGTCGTGGGGCATGTGCGGCCCCGCCACAACAGTGTCGCGAGGTTCGACCATCTAACTAGGCGTAGCGTCGCCAGGTCGTTGATTTGTAGGTTGGCCTCAGACTTGCGATGATTGGCGGGCCATGAAGCCTATCAAATCGCTGCTCGTGCTCGCGATCATCCTCGCGCCGGCCATCGCGTCGGCGCAGTACTACGGCGGCGGACCTGGTTACTACAACGGACCCAGCCAGAGCATCCCGGGCGGGTTCCACAACCGCACCGGTCGCCTGACCTGGGGCTTCGGCATCGGCCTCGGCGGGATGCACGACGACGGCAGCGGCATCACGAACTGCGACAACTGCGCGAACGCTCCGGCGCTCGAGCTCGACGGTCACATCGGCGGCATGATCGGCCCGCGGTTCGCGCTGATGTTCGAAGGTCAGCTCAACGCGCGCACCATTCACTCGGACATCTACAACGGCGACACCACGCTCTCGCAGTCGGCGGCGATGATCGCCGGCCAGTTCTGGATCACGCCGCAGCTGTGGGTAAAGGGTGGTCTCGGCCTGACCGGGCTGCAGGCCGATGACACGTACGTCACGTACGACTACGGCACCGGCGTCGCCGTGATGGGCGCGGTCGGCTTCGAGCTGATGTCGGCCCGTTACTTCGCGGTCGACCTCCAGGGCCGGATCATCGAGGGCACGTACAACTCGGGTAACGACCACGTGACCGCGGCGAACATCGGCGTCGGCTTTAACTGGTACTAGTCCGCGCGAGTCTCGCGCTCGAAACGCCCTCTTAACGGGGCGTTTTGTATTTTCGGGTAGTCTCGGGACGTGCGCGTCGTCCTCGTCGAAGATAACCAGCAGCTCGCAAACTCGGTCGCCGAGGGCCTCGGCGAAGATGGCTACGCGGTCGAGATCGTGACCGATGCGGCAAAGGCGATCGCGCGCGGGATGCGCCGCGATCTCGACCTGATGATCCTCGACCTCGGCTTGCCCGATCGCGACGGCCTCGAGGTCCTGAAGGAGCTGCGCGGCGCCCATATCCACGTGCCGATCCTCGTGCTCACCGCACGCGACGCGGTCGAGTCACGCGTCGCCGCGCTCGAGGCCGGCGCCGATGACTACCTCGTGAAGCCGTTCGCGTTCGCGGAGCTGGTCGCGCGGATCGGGGCGCTCGCCCGCCGCGCCGGTGGCCCGCGCTGGGCCCCCGCGAACGAGCTGCCGATCGTGATGCGCGACGACCTCGTCGTCGAGGCCGGCGGCAAGACCGCCGCTCTCTCGCCGCGCGAGTACGCGCTGCTCGGCTGCCTGCTGCGCCGCCCCGGCGAGGTCGTGACCCGCGCCGAGATCCTGCGCGAAGCGTTCGGCTACGACTTCGATCCCGGCACGAACGTGATCGACGTCCACCTCACCCACCTGCGCAAGAAGCTCACCGGGTTCCCGGTCGCGATCGAGACCGTGCGCGGCGCCGGCATCCGCCTCACCGTGGCGGACGTCTCGTGACCGCGACCCCGGCCACGCTCGGCGCGGGCCTCGGCCGATCGCTCGCGCTCGCGACCGTGGTCGGCATGATCACGTTCGGCGTCGCGATGGCGCTGATGATCTACTTCACCGAGGTCGGCGAGACCTGCGACTCCGCCGGCGAGATCGAGGATCCGCCGCTCGAGATCGTGCTGCAGACCTCGCTCGCGTTCGCGTTCGCGCTGCCGTTCGGTGTCACGTTCTCGATCCTGATCGGACGCAAGCTGACGCACTCGACGACCGCGCGGCTCGACCACGTGCTCGACAGCGCCTCCTCGATGACCGGCGAGCGGCTCGACGACCGGCTTCCCGTCAGTCACGCGAACGACGCGCTCGATCGGTTGTCGGGCGCGATCAACGGCGTGCTCGAGCGGATCGAGAACGGCGTCCAGGCCCAGGCGCAGTTCGCCGCCGATGCCTCGCACGAGCTCCGGACGCCGCTCACCGTGATCACGACGAACCTCGAGGTCGCGCGCCGCAAGCCGCGCGAGGCCGCGCACTGGGAGCACGTCGCCGATGACGCGCTCGCCGAGGTGAAGCGGATGGGCCAGATCGTCGACAAGCTGCTCGAGCTATCCCGCGCCGGCGCCGCTGGGCTCCAGCACGCGCCGACCGAGCTGCGCAAGCTCGCGACCGCCGCGATCGGGCGCGCGCTGCCGCTCGCGAAGGCCCGCGGGGTCCAGCTCGAGCTCGCGAGCGGCCTTCCGGTCACCGCCGAGGTCGACTTCGACGCGATCGGCATCGTGTTCGATAACCTGCTCGCGAACGCGATCGATCATTCGCCGAAGGGCGAGACGATCACGATCGAGGTCTCGCTCGACAGTGCGAAGCCGCGGATCATCGTCGACGATCGCGGCCCTGGTGTCCCGCCCGAGCTGCGCGAGCGGATCTTCGAGCCGTTCGCGCGCGCCGCCTCCGGGATCGATCGGACGAGCGGCCACGGTCTCGGGCTCGGCCTCGCGATCTGCCGGCGGATCGTCAGCGGTCACCGCGGCTCGATCACGTGCACCGACCGGCCCGGCGGTGGCGCGCGCTTCACCGTCGAGCTACCGCCGTACTGAAACCGCGCAACGTCATTCACGACGCGTTGTCTCCATCACGTCGTGCGCCCATCCTCGTTCGTCCTCTTGATCACTGCGTGCGACGCGGGGCGCGCAGCGGAGGTCGTGCGGCGCGGCCCCGAGGTCCATCCGGCCGCCGATGCCGCGATCAGGATCGATGCGACACCGCCCGTGCCGGATGCCGGCGTTGCCACGGTGGACGCAGGCCCGACATGGCCGCGCCTTGGCACGAACGGGTTCGTCGGCGTGTCGCTCACGGCGCTGAGCTCGCGGCGGGGAATCGAGCGCGCGTTTCCCGGCACGCACGTGGAGCAGCCGTCGCCGTACGAGCTCCTCGTCTACGCGGGGCCGACGCAGCTGATGCTGGTGCGGCTCAGCGAGACCGCGCCGCACGTTGCATGGATGGTCGACGTCGTTGCCCCCGGCATCTCGACCACCGGAGGGCTCGAGGTGGGGCAGCCCCTCGCGCCGGTCTTCCGCCTCGCGGCCGCGCGCTGCGAGACCGCGCCCGACGCGCCGACAAGGCTCGGGATGCCATCGAACCACCAACACCGCATCCACTGTGCGCTCGACGATCACGTCGACGTCGGTGCAGTTGTTTCCGGCGAGCCGCCCCAGAGCGGTCCCGAGCTGCAGACCTGGATCAGGTCACATGCGCCGAACATCAACTCGCTTCGCTGGGATAGCTACGGCGAGCCGTGACGGGCATCGCGCCTAGAGCGGGCACGCGTCGAAGCTCGCGCCCGTGCCCGGATCCATCGGCACGGGGAATTCCGGCGTCGACGCATCGATCGACAGCAGGAATGCCACGAGGTCATCGACCTTGCCCGCGCCGGCGAGCGTCAGGCTGAAGTTCGCGCTGCCCGCGTCCGTGTGAGCACCCCACTCCGGGTTCGTGAACAGCTCGGTCAACGACGGCGACTGGCCGTGATGCAAGTACGGCGCGCCGAGCGCGAGCCCGTACAGCGACGGCACGTTGTAGCCGGCGCGTCCTTCGGAGCGAACCGCGGCGCCGTTCGCGATGCGGATCTCGAGCGCGTCCGTCGAGCCCTGATCGCCGGGGACGCCGAACGTGCCGACGTTGCGGAGCACGCACGCAGCTTCACCGATGCCGACTGCGGTGGGCTCCGCGGGACCGGTCGTATCCGCGGTGGCGATGATCGGCTGGCCGGAGATCAGCGTGCGCGCGCTCGCGCCGTTGTCGTACATCCACGTCGTCGGGAAGAACGGCGGCCGCGAGAACGGCGTACCCGCGAGCGTGGAGTTCGTCTGCGCCAGCGGCGAGTAGAACAGCCGCGACGTGGTCCAGCCCGCACCGCCGTGGCACTTCGCGCAACCGCCGTCGCTGAACAGCTGGCGGCCACGCGCGATCTGCGCCGGGTCGGCCGCGCGCTTCGCGTGGACCGGCGTGATCTGCTTCACGTAGCTCGTGATGTCGTCCCAGTCGTGGTGCTGGCAGCCGGTCGGATCGTCGGCGAGCTCCTTGAACGGTTTCTGGAGACCGCCGATCGCGACGCCGTTGGGCTTCACGTCGACCTGGATCTCCTTGTCGAGCTGGCCGCAGTCCGCGAGGTTCAACGCGGTCGTGATCGCGCCGAGCCCGCCGGAGACGCCGCGCGTGTTGTTCTCGAAGTCGTGGTGCTCGTCGTTGATCGCGGTCCAGTTCAGCATGCGCTGCTTCTGCGCGCCGGGGCCGTGCGAGAACGTGCCGTCCTGCGATGTGGTCTGGCGCGGACCCGCACCGAAGCTCCACGTGATGTTGTCGGTCAATCCGTCGGGGTGACACGAGCCGCACGACGACCAGCCTTCGCCGCCCTTCGCGCCGTTCGCGACCGCCGCCGACCACCGGCCGCGGCCGGTGTAGTAGAAGCGCCGGCCGCGCTGGACCGCCTGATCCGCGGCCGCCGTCGACAGCGCCGCCGATTCGGTCGTCGCGCTCAGCGCCTGGCTCGCGAGGTCGACGACGCCGAGCCGGCGCGTCACCCAGCAGTTGACGTACGCGCGCTGCGTTGCTTGATCGATCACCACGCCGGTCGGCGCCTGACACTGGCCGAGCGTCGCATTGCCGGCGAGATCGATCTCCTTGTTCTGGGTCGAGCCGACGTCGACGGTGGAGCCGAACGTCACGCGCACCATGACGTCGCCCGCGCGGCCGATCGCGTACGCGACGTTGCTCTGCGGGACGAAGTCGAGGTCGGCGAGCTCGCCCGGGACGAAGCGCGGGCTCGCGGCCGACGGCGTCGGCATCGCATCGTAGATCTTGCGCGCGAGGTTCACCGTGCCGCTGCCGTCGGTGATCTCGGCGGCGCTCGTCAGATCCGCGACGTGGATCACCGGGAACAGGTTGTTATCGAACCGCGTCGGTCCTTCCGGCGACGCCTCGACGCTCGTCACGAACAGTCGGCCATTGTTGATCGCGATCGCGCCGAGCTGGTTCGGGGACGCGTGGACCGTCGGGTTCGTCGCGACGCCGCCGGCGGGAAACCCGCTGTCGATCGCGCCGAGCGTGACGTCCTTCGCGGTCGCGAGGTCGCTCAGCGCGGCGAGCCGCAGGTGGCCGGTGCGGCCGGCGTCCTTGCTCTCCTGGCCCGCGACCGCCGCGCCGAAGTAGCTCGCGACGATCAACGTCTCGTCGCTGTCGATCGCGTCGCCGTTGTTCGTGACGGCGAGCGCGCGCGGGCGGTCGACCGAGAACGACGACGTCACCGTCATCGTCGCGGTATCGATCACCGAGACCCGGCTCTCCGCGTACTCCGCGACGAACAGCTGCTTGCCGGTGGGCGATAACGCGAGCCCGATCGGCTCGCTGCCGACCTGCGCGGTCGCATCGACCGCAGGCGTGCCGCCATCGATGTTCGCGACCCGCACGACGGTGCCGTCGCCGCGATTCGCGACGTACGCGGTCTTCGAGTCCGGCGCGATCACGACGCCGGCTGGCGTCGTTCCGGTCGCGACCTTCGCGGTACGCGAGTTATCGCTGGTCTGGAACACCGACAGCGTGCCGTCCTCGGGATTGACCATCGCGACGTGCGCACCATCATCGGCGAGCGCGATCGTGCTCGACTTCGACGCGCGCTTCAGCACTTGCACCGTTCCAGGTGGTGCGTCGTCCTGCGTGTGACTCGCGTCATCACCGCCACAGGCACCCGCAACCAACAACAACACATAACTAAGAGAGCGCTTGAAACCCATCCTGTTGCCTCCTCTCGGGCGAGAGGGAGCACCTCCAACGATGTCGCAGTGATAAAAGATCACGATGCGGATGCGACTTGTCGTGCTTGCCTTCCTCGCGGTCGCCGCCGGCTGCGGTGGTGACACCACCGACGAGCTCACGATCACGCTCGACGCCGGCACGGTCCACGGCGGCGCGCTCGACGGCATTCGCCACTTCTTCGGCATTCCATACGCGGCGCCGCCGATCGGCACGAATCGGTTTCGCGCGCCGCAACCGGTGATGCCGTGGACCACCACGCTCGAGGCGAACCTAACCGGCTCGCAATGCCCGCAATCGATCAGCCTCGCGGGCTCGAGCGACGACGAGGACTGCCTCTATCTCAACGTGTGGGCGCCTTCGGGCGCGCACGATCTCCCCGTGATGGTGTGGCTGCACGGCGGCGCGTTCATCATCGGCTCCGGCGGCGACAAGTATTACGACGGCGCGCAGCTCGCGAAGTCCGGCGTGATCGTCGTGTCGCTCAACTACCGGCTCGGCCTGTTCGGCTTCCTCGCGCACCCGCAGCTCCGCACCGACGATCCCGCGTTCCCGACCGCCGGCAACTACGGCCTCGAGGATCAGCGGTTCGCGCTCGAGTGGGTGAAGCGCAACATCGCCGCGTTCGGCGGCGATCCGAAGCACGTGACGCTGTTCGGCGAATCCGCCGGCGGGATGTCGACCTGCTTCCTCTATCTGTCCAGCCGCGCGACCGATCTGTTCCAAGCCGCGATCTCGGAGAGCGGGCTGTGCAGCTCTCAGCTCCTCGAGATCCCGCGCGACGTCGCCGAAGCGCAAGCCGAGACGCTCGCGACGAAGCTCGGCTGCGCCGCGAACGACGCGACGACGATCGACTGCATGCGCGCGAAGTCACCTGACGATCTGCTCGCCGCGACGCCGCTGCCCGCGATGACCGATCCGCCCGGCGGCCCGATCTACCAGCCGGAGATCCTGCCGGGCTCGCTACCGACCGTCGACGGCTACGTCGTCGAGCAACCGATGGCGGCCGCGCTCGCCGCCGCGCAGTACCCGCTGCGCCCGCTGATCCTCGGCAACGTCGCGGACGAAGGCACGCTGTTCCACTCGCCGCTGTTCGCCCAGCCGATCGCGGACGAGACCGCCTATCGCGCCGCGCTCGCGATGCGGTTCTCGCCCGGCGCGGTCGACGCGATCGTCGCGCACTATCCGGTCGCCCAGTTCCCGTCCGCGAATCGCGCGCTCGGCCAGGTCACCGGCGACGCGTTCTTCCTGTGCCCTTCGCGCCGGTTCGCGAAGGCCGTGCAGGATCGCGGCGCGGTCGTCTATCGCTACAACTTCCAGCAAGAGCTCGGCTCGCCGTTCGCGCCCGGCCTCGGCGTGTTCCACAGCTCCGAGATCCCGTTCGTGTTCGGCAACGACACGTACCCGCTCGGCCGGATCGGCGATGCGACCGCACTCGCGACCGCCATCCAGGCGTACTGGACCGGCTTCGCGAAGATCTACGACCCGAACCACACCGGTGACCCTGCGTGGCCGAAGTACGACGGCACCGAGCCTCAGCTCGTCCTCTCTGGCGCCGGCATCACGACCGGCAAGGCGCTCGACGACGATACGTGCACGCTGTGGGATAGCCTCCCGTAGCGTCGACAGCCCACGATCTCGGCCGACCTTCGAGGTGTGATCCAGCTCTCTACGTCAGCAGCGCGGTGAAGCCGTTCACGGACGCGCAGCTCCGCGAGCTCCTCGCGAAGGCGAGGGCGAACAACGTCGCCTCGGGAATCACGGGGATGCTGCTCCATCAGCAGGGCGCGTTTCTCCAGATGCTCGAGGGCGAACCCGCGGCGGTCGACGCGGTGTTCGCGAAGATCGAGAAGGATCGCCGGCACGCTGCGATGCTCGTGCTCGCTCGCACGGAGGTCGCACCTTTCCCGACTGGAGCATGGGCTTCACCGACGTCACCGGCAGCGCGAAGAAGCTGCTCGGCTATCGGCACATCGGAGACCTCGCCGGGCTGGCCGGAGATCTCCAGGCGATCGAGCGGGTCGTGAGAGCGTTCCGCGACGGCCGCTGGCAGCGGCGCGCGGCTTAGCCCTCGGCGACCTTCGGGCTCTTGTCGCCGTCTTTGCCGCCGTCCTTCGAGTACGTGATCAGCGGCGAGCCGTGCTTCTCGATCACGTCCTCGTTGATGATCACTTCGTTCACGGCGCCGCCCGGCGTGTCGTACATGATGTCGAGCAGCGCGCTCTCGAGGATCGCGCGGAGGCCGCGGGCGCCGCTCTTCTGAGACGACGCCATGTTCGCGACCTTCGACAAGGCGCCCTTGCCGAACTTGAGCTTCACGCCGTCCATCTCGAACAGCTTTTGATACTGCTTGACCAGCGCGTTCTTCGGCTGGGTCAGGATCTGGACGAGTGCTTCCTCGCTGAGCTCGTGGAGCGGCGCGATCACCGGCAAGCGGCCGATGAACTCGGGGATCATGCCGTACTTGAGGAGGTCCTCCGGCTCGATCTCCTGGAGCAGCTCCCACTGGTCGTGCTTGACCTTCGTGTTCATCCCCGCGCCGAAGCCGATCAGCTTCTGGCCGATCCGGTTCTCGATGATGTCGTCGATGCCGGTGAAGGCACCGCCGCAGATGAACAGGATGTTCGTGGTGTCGACCTGCAGGAACTCCTGCTGCGGGTGCTTGCGGCCGCCCTTCGGCGGGACGCTCGCGGTCGTGCCCTCGATGATCTTGAGCAGCGCCTGCTGGACGCCCTCGCCCGAGACATCGCGCGTGATCGACGGGTTGTCGCTCTTGCGCGCGATCTTGTCGATCTCGTCGATGTAGACGATGCCGCGCTGCGCCCGCTCGATGTCGTGATCGGCGTTCTGGAGCAGCGAGACGATGATGTTCTCGACGTCCTCGCCGACGTAGCCGGCCTCGGTGAGGTTCGTGGCGTCCGCGATCGCGAACGGCACGTTGAGGATGCGCGCGAGCGTCTGCGCGAGCAGCGTCTTGCCCGAGCCGGTCGGCCCGAGGAGCAAGATGTTCGACTTCTGCAGCTCGACATCCTCGTCGGACTGGCCGGTCTGCTTGTGGTCGATGCGCTTGTAGTGATTGTGGACGGCGACCGCGAGGATCTTCTTCGCGCGGTCCTGCCCGATCACGTACTCGTCGAGCACCTTCTTGATCTGCGCCGGCTTCGGGATCGAGGACGAGCCGTACGACTGGTCCTCTTTCTCGATCTCCTCCGCGATGATGTCGTTGCAGAGGCCGATGCACTCGTCGCAGATGTAAACGGTCGGTCCGGCGATCAGCTTCTTCACTTCCTTCTGCGCTTTGCCGCAGAAGGAGCAAGTCAGAGACGCACCGTCACGCTTCTCGATCGCCATTACGCCACTCAGCGTAGCCTACTTCTTGTCGCTTTTCTCGTCGGGCTTCTTCTTGGCGGTGATCAGCACTTCGTCGATCAGGCCGTATTCCTTGGCTTGTGCCGAGGACATGAAGTTGTCGCGGTCGGTGTCCTGCTTGATCTTGTTCACGTCCTGACCCGTGTGCTTCGAGTACAGCTCGTTCAGCGTGTCGCGGGTCTTCAAGATCTCCTTGGTGTGGATCTCGATGTCCGTCGCCTGACCCTGGAAGCCGGCGAGCGGCTGGTGGATCATCACGCGCGAGTGGGGAAGGGCGTAGCGCTTGCCCTTGGTACCGGCGGCGAGCAGGAAGCTGCCCATCGAGGCCGCCTGGCCCATGCAGATCGTCGCGACGTCACAGTGCAGGTACTGCATCGTGTCGTAGATCGCGAGGCCCGCCGAGACGTGGCCGCCCGGCGAGTTGATGTAGAGCATGATGTCCTTCTCCGGCTCCTCGGAGTCGAGGAACAGGAGCTGCGCGATCACGACGTTCGCGACGTCGTCGTCGATCGGCGCGCCGAGGAACACGATGCGGTCCTTCAGCAGGCGCGAG
>Ga0068856_100006788_pt1 | contig 11201 bp, 8 predicted proteins | sample KBSCornC62_FD_66595 | JGI IMG/M metagenome (GOLD analysis project Ga0068856, IMG submission 66595) | Corn rhizosphere microbial communities from Kellogg Biological Station, Michigan, USA - KBS Corn C6-2 | ecosystem: Host-associated > Plants > Roots > Rhizosphere > Soil ... | reverse complement strand
ATTTTAGTTTCATCTTGTTATCTGCTTGTGTGTACAAGCATGGCAGCTCCGGAGTGAGGAACAATCCGATTATCGCCTGCGCTTTCGCTGTTTGGTTGCGGCCTAAGCCGAGCTGCCTAATCTGCGGTAGTCTTCGCACTGCTATACACCCTTGCCTTCTTCAATTAGACTAGGATGTTAATCCCGCCTGTTACCCGTAACACATCTCGGCTCGAAACGGGCCGCAGGCTTTCCCCTTCGCAAATTGATTTTGTCATTTCAAGGAGTTCGTAATGGCTGGAAACTCTTCGGACAGCAAGAAACGTGATCGTAAAAAACGTTCTGCCAGTGACCACGAGTTTCTAGTCGTCGGCCTTGGCGCTTCTGCGGGAGGCATTCAGGCACTCAAAGAATTCTTTTCGAAAGTGCCCGGAGACAGCGGCATCGCATACGTTGTCATTCTTCATATGTCTCCAGAGCATGAGAGCAAGCTCGCTCAAATCCTTCAAGTGACCAGTGCCATTCCTGTGAAGCAGGTGGAACGACGTATCAAGGTGATGCCCGACAATGTTTACGTTATTCCTCCAAATCAGAACTTATCGATGTCGGACGGACACCTGGAGCTAACCCATATGATCGGCGTTGAAGAACGACGATCACCTGTCGATCTCTTCTTCCGCACATTGGCCGATACAAATGATTCGCGTGCCGTTTCCGTGATTCTCTCAGGAACCGGCGCAAACGGATCGATGGGTCTCAAACGCATCAAGGAATCAGGCGGCGTCGCTTTCGCACAAGATCCAAACGAGGCTGAATACAATGACATGCCTCGCAACGCCATTGCGACCGGATTGGTAGATTACGTTCTTCCGGTTGCAGAGATTCCTGGGAAAATCCTGTCGTACAAAGATCATCGCGGTTCAATCCAACTGCCCTCGCTTACGGACATCAAAGCAACAGACGAACAAGCCTTGCGCGACGTCTTCACTCAGTTGCGAATGCGGACCGGTCACGATTTTTCAAACTACAAACGAGCGACGATGTTGCGTCGAATAGAGCGCCGGCTGGGTATCAAGGAACTCTCGGGTCTTCCGGACTATGCAGAATACATGCGAGCCAATCGAGACGAAGGCCAGGCGTTGCTGAAAGACTTGCTGATAAGCGTCACTAACTTCTTCCGCGATTCAAAGTCGATTGAGGCAGTGGCTAAAAAGATCTTGCCGGCGATCTTCGCAAGAAAGACGGAAAACGATCACGTTCGTGTATGGGTAGCCGGTTGTGCCACTGGTGAGGAAGCATACTCGCTCGCGATGATCCTGAATGAAGTGTCATCTCATTTGCAGAAGGACGTCCCAATCCAACTATTTGGAACTGATCTTGATGCGGAGGCGATCTCCATTGCCCGTGAGGGATTCTATTCAGAAGCTGAGGTTGCAGATGTCTCCCCGGAACGATTGCAACGTTTTTTTCTTAGAGGACACGACGGCTATCGCGTACGCCGCGAACTAAGAGAGCAGGTGCTCTTCACAGTCCACAACGTCATTAAGGATCCGCCGTTCTCTCATCTGGACCTTATCTCTTGTCGCAATCTCCTTATCTATCTTAACCGAAGCGCCCAGAATCGAGTGTTGGAGGTAATGCACTTTGCGTTGAACCCGACAGGTTATCTTTTCCTGGGTGCGTCAGAATCAGTGGAAGGTGAGGGTGATCTCTTTGCCCCAGTCGATAAAGAGCATCACATTTTTCAGAGCCGTCCCGTTCCAAGTCGTGCAGTTTTTCCAGTGCCGGACATCTCGTTTAAACCTCAGCCACTGCCGCCAATCAACAAGGAACGAACGCCTCAGGAAATGCGAGCGGTTGAGCGGTTGTCCTATGTCGATCTTCATCAGAGATTGCTTGAGCAGTTTGGTCCACCGAGTGTTGTCGTTAATGAGGATTATGACATCGTTCACGTATCAGACTCGGCCGGTCGTTATCTAAAGGTAACTGGAGGCGAACCGACAAATAATCTTCTCAAGTTGATAAGGCCGGAGTTGAGGCTGGAACTTCGGACCGCACTGTATCACGCAATACAAAAGCGAAGTGAGACAGAGACAACCGATCTTTCCGTGCAAGTGGATGACGGCTCAAGCGTCAATCTGCGCGTCACCGTTCGACCCGTTTTACGAGAACAGGACCCAACGCAAGGATTCCTTCTCGTACTCTTCCAGGAAACGGGCACGGAACCTTTAAGGAAGCCGGCCGTTGTGGTCTCGGAACCGGTCACCCGCCAACTCGAAGATGAGTTGATCAACGTCAAATCACAGTTGCGTGCAACCGTCGAACAGTACGAAATTCAGCAGGAAGAATTGCGCGCGTCGAACGAAGAACTCCAGGCGATGAATGAGGAACTACGTTCGTCTGCCGAAGAGCTGGAAACAAGCAAAGAAGAACTGCAGTCTGTTAACGAAGAACTCACGACCGTCAATCAAGAGCTGAAGATTAAGATCGAAGAATTAAGCCAGGCGAACAACGACTTCACCAACCTGATGAACTCTACTGACATTGGTACGATCTTCCTGGATCGAGGACTTCGCGTGAAGTTGTTTACGCCGCGAGCACGCGATGCTTTCAATCTAATTGCTTCGGACGTCGGGCGTCCATTGCTGGACATTACAAACAAATTAAACTACGACTCACTCGTCGTCGATATCGAACGGGTAATGAAGACTCTGCATAGGGTGGAAACAATAGCGGAAAGCGTCGATGGTCGTTGGTACACCGTGCGAATCCTGCCTTATCGAACGAACCAGGATCGCATAGACGGAGTGGTTCTCACGATCCTTGACATCACGGAAAGTAAACTCGCGAAAGTAGCTCTCGAAAGAGCGCGCACTGACCTTGAAGCGAAGATCACAGAACGCACCTCAGACCTCACGGAGGCCAATGCAAGTCTCTGGTTGGAGGTTTCCGAGAGACGCCAGGCAGAAAGCTCTCGCGTAAAGCTCCTAAATCAGTTAGTCAGCTCCCAGGAAAAAGAGCGCCGGCGTATTGCGCGGGACCTGCACGATCAGATGGGCCAACAGTTGACCGCCTTGAGATTGAGATTGGAAACGTTGAAAGACGGAGCCGGAAAACGTGAAAACCTGAGTTCGACGTTGGATGACGTACTTGGAATCCTGACGCAACTGGATAATGACGTTGATTTCCTGGCCTGGGAACTTCGGCCTGTGGTTTTGGATGATCTGGGAATTAAAGAAGCCTTGCAACTTTACGTGGATCGATGGAAAGAGCATACGGGCATTGCGGCGGAATTTCACAGCACAGGGTTTGAGCATCATCGTCTCCCGTTGGAAACCGAAAACAATTTATATCGGATAACGCAAGAAGCTTTGAACAATGCAGCCAAACATTCACATGCTTCACGACTGAGCGTGCTTTTAGAACGCAGAGACGATCTTGCTGTCTTAATAATTGAGGACAACGGTATAGGTTTTCACCTTAAGGAGGATAATGCGGGCTCCGGAATGACGGGTATGCGGGAGCGCGCGGCGTTGATAGGGGCAGAGTTTGAAGTGGAGTCAGACTCTGAAAAGGGGTCGACAATTTTCGTGAGAGTGCCGCTCCCCGAAAATTCGGGGGGGAAGAATTTAACGATCTATGGAAAAAATAAGCGTTCTAATCGCTGAGGACCATGAGACGGTTCGCGAAGGGCTTAAGCTAATTCTCAGTGCGCAATCTGATATGGAAGTTGTGGGCGACGCAGGAGACGGACGGGCCGCTATCGAGTTGGCCCAGAGGTTGAATCCTGATGTTGTTCTAATGGACATCTCAATGCCGTCGATGAATGGTCTAAAGGCGGCCGAAAAATTAAAGGCCTGTTGTCCTGAATCGCACGTTCTCGCACTCACGCGCCATAAAGATGATGCTTACCTACAACAAATGTTGAGTGCCGGGGCTTCCGGTTACGTGCTGAAACAAAGCTCTCCTTCGGAGTTGATCCATGCGATTCGTGCGGTCGCCAAAGGTGGCAAGTATCTTGATCCAACGGTTGCAGACAAAGTGGTGGGCCGGTTTGTAGGACGTAGCACTATAGCAACAGAAGGAATGCCGAAAATCACGGATCGAGAAGAAGAAGTTTTGCGTCTGATTTCATGGGGCCACAGCAACAAGGATATTGCGAATCGATTGGACCTGAGCGTAAAGACAGTTGAAGTTCACAAGACAAATGCCATGAAGAAACTAGGAATGACCAGCCGTATTGACATTGTTCGGTATGCGGTTCTCCAGGGCTGGATGGAGAGCACCTGAGGTTAGACCAGGCAACTTACCACATTAGGGGTTTCCCCTACCCGCCGGTTAAATTTTCCCTATTCTCATCCTTAATACGACTCGCTAAACTTTCACGGTCCAGGGTCAGCACCATCCCCAAAGCTGGTATCTCCTCCGTCTTCGCACCTCGGAGACTCTGAGGCTAATAAGGAGTTGAACCGTGAGCGCTTATCCAACCATAAGACCCGCTTCTGAACGACGCATCGATTTCCATAAGGTTCGAAGTCCATTCAGTGGTCTGCTGACCAACAGACTGCTCAGTTCTCTGCCGGGCGTAGAATTTGCCCAAATGCTTCCTTATCTGGAGCCTGTCTCGTTTAGGACTGGCGAATTCATTTGTGAACAAGGGCAGGAAATGCACCACATTTATTTTCCAGAGACGGTGGTGATCTCGCAGTTGAGTTATCTGGGTGATGGCAGTTCGAGCGGCGTCGCAATCGTCGGGAGAGATGGGCTGCTCGGGCTAACAACAATTCTTCAAAATGACCGCGCTCAACATTGGGCGCTGGCGACAATCGGCGGCAGCGCATTGCGCATTCGAGCCGATGAAGTGCGCAGAGAATTTACCAAGGGTGGACCGGTGCAAAGGTCGATTCTGAATTATGCGCACGCAAGGCTTCAGCAGGTTTCTCAAAGGGCTGTGTGCAATAGTCGTCACCGACTGGAGGAACGTCTTTGCACGTGGTTGTTGATGATTGATGACCGAACCAACGATTCTCATCTGCCTTTGACGCACGAAGCTATATCCCAACATCTGGGCACTCGCCGGGCCGGAGTTACGAATTTCTGTAACGTACTCCGAGACAATGGCGTCATTGCTTACCACCGGGCCTTGATCACCATCCTCGATCGCGACGCGTTGCAAAAGTCAGCTTGTGAGTGCTACGGGAAGCTCAGCTAAGCGATTGCCGATTTCCGATTGCCAATTGCCGATTATTTTCCGCTGCACAGAGATCTGCGTGATAGACAAATCGGCAATTGGCAATCGGAAATCGGCAATCGCACAAAAACCCCACAACCATTCCCGTTATCCCTGAATCCAAGCTCCGCACCTCTCCCGCTTGCAAAAGCATTCGAGTCTTGCTAAACGTCGTCAAACGAAATGCCCCCAGGGAGAAGTATCATGAAGAAAATCACCCGAATTCTGTTCGCTGCCATCCTTCTGCTGTCACTCGTCACCCCGCTCCTGGCCGACACCATCAAGCTAAAAGACGGCAGCGTGATTCGTGGTCAGGTGATTGGTTTTAAGGACCAGCAGTTCACCATTCTTATCGGCGGAAACGCCAAAGGGCGTCGAGGGCAAACGACAGTCTACGTTGAGGACGTCGAGTCAATTGACTTCGATTCAACCTCCGGGGGAGCAATCAGCCAGACCGACGATTCGGCCAACAACATTTCGCAACCCAGCCGTCCGGCCCCGGCACCACAGAACAATCAGTCGGACAGCTCGAGTTCAACTGTTCGGATCGGCGATGCGCCCGCGCCAGTGTCAGCCAATCCGACGTTCTTTACGATTAAGGTAAGTGTTCGGGCCGATAACGCCAACAATGGCTGGACAAACAGTGGCCTGGTCGTTCGCAAGGGTCAGCGTTTAAGGATCACCGCTTCGGGCCGCGTGTCGCTTGGCAGAGGTCGGTTTTCGACACCGGTTGGTCTTGCAACCATCTCGGACAATGAAAAGTTGATGCGAAACGAACCGACCGGCGCTCTTATCGCCGTGATTGGCGATGATAACGATGACTTCATCCTGATTGGACCCAAACGCGATTTCGTCGCCCAACGCGATGGAGTTCTGTTCCTGGGAGTAAATGAAGGCGACTTGAGCGATAATACCGGCAGCTACGATATCGTGATCGAGGCTGAAGCGGGCGCCGGGTCAACTCGTCCGTAGGAAACGCGGCAATCGCTCGAAGCATCACACCCTATTTGGCGATGTTAATAAGGCCTGTGTGTCCTTTAGGTCTATTCCAAGGATAAAACCATGAAATACCATCGATCTTTCCCACTTCTTAGTCTTCTACTCGTCTTTTTACTTTTGCTGGGCACTAATGTGAACCTTGTTCGTTCACAATCACGCCGTCTGCCACCCCCCACAGGCAACGAGAAAAAGAACAAGCGGCCGGGCGAAAAGCCCGACGAAAAGTCTGACGAGCCTGTGCCGGCAGACATTCAGCCAACCAAGCCACAGGACATCGAGAAACTATCCATAACCACTCAGGTGGTGAACGTCGATGCGGTGGTCTACCACAAGAAGAGTGGCCAAATCGTAACGAATCTGAAGAAGGCAAATTTCGCCATCTTTGCTGACGGCGTTCAACAAACGATAACTAACTTCTCGACTCCCGAAGCTCCGATTACAGTGGCGATGGTGGTTGAGTACAGCAAATGGACGGAAGACCTGGGGTTGTATGGAAATGGTGGTTACGAGCCGGGCACGTTTGAAGTGATTCGACCGACCGCGATGTTTCTGTCACAGTTCGTCAAACCACCCGACGATTACGTCTCAGTTGTAGCTTTTGATATGCGTCCGACTCCGTTGACAGATTTCACTAATGATCCATCGCGAATCAATGCTGTCATCAACTTGTTGCTTAGGAATCAGCCCGCTTTTCGTGAGACCAATTTGTTCGATGCGCTTAAGTTTGTGTTAGTCGGTGGTCGCGGTGATTCAGTCGTCCTCGAAGATTCCAAAAGCGAAAAGTCAGACTATTCCGGTCTCGTCGCGGTACAAGGAAGACGACGGGCGGTAATCCTGATTGCATCTGGAATCGACACTTTCAGCAAGATCAATTACGGGGATGCTCGTAAGGTCCTGCAAAATGCCGGCATACCTGTTTACATAATCGGAACAGCAAACCTGTTCAAAAAGAAATACGGCGACTATTTGCCTGCAACGGACGGCTTGCTCGGTCAGCCAGGCAGGATGACGTTCCTGCAGGCCGACAACACTCTAACGACCTTTGCCAAAGAGACGGGGGGAGCTTTCTTTCCGTACACGTTTGAGGGTGAGATACCGAAAATCTTAAGCAGCATCAACGCCTTGTTGCGCAGCCAATACAGTCTTGGGTTTAACCCTGGCGCCGTGCAGGACGGAAAACAACACAAGCTCGATGTGAAGGTTGACGTGGATGGCGACGGCACGTACGACGATAAAGAGTTTGTTGTCAAGGCGCGTCAGTTCTACAACTCACCAAAACCGGGAACGACGGCGAAGACGGGCGGACAGTAAAAGCAAACGCTGGAGGATGAAGGCGGAAGGATGAAGTTGTTTCATCCTCCCGCCTTTTCGTTTCCGATCCGACTTGGATAGGGTCAGTAGTACCTCGGATGCGGCCGTGAGAGTAATCTGAGCATCGTCGTGCTGGGACCGCAGGCGTCCCCGCCTGCCTGCGTCCAGCTCAGCCCGGATCGGGAACGCAGCTTACAGTTTAGGGAGTCGATGCAAGTCAATTGGTTATTTTCGACGCGGGCAGGCGGGGACGCCTGCGGTCCCAGGACGACGATGCTCAGATTATTTAGACACCGTAAACCCGAAGACGAAACTCGTCATTAAACGCCACGATCTCAGCTTTCCGATTCGAGAACCTTCGAGCTTCGCGAAGTAGTTCGGGCAAGCCGCGCAAGGTGAGGTTTAGTCCATACGCGGGACTCTTCAGTATCGCAGCGATTTGCGGGTTTAACTGTTGAGGGAGACCATACCGTATCGCTCTTTGTGCCACGGGTGAAAATCCGGCGCTTCGTCGCGAATTAACAAACTCCAGCGAGCGATCGAAAATGTGCACGCGACTCGGTTGATCGCGCAGTGCAAGATCCCGATGCGCAAGCATGTTCGCCACAGCTTCACTTACAACGCCTCGATGATAGTTTGCTCGAGCGGGCACCGGTGATGCTTCGTCCTGAACGACCTTTGGTCGGGTGTCGCGCAAATCGCAGTAGCGGTTGATGAAGCGAAGCAATCCTTCGTAAACAGTAAGAAGGTTTCCCGTGAGTTTGACTTTTTCAACGATCGGCGACTGCAAAGAGTCTCCGGAGAATCGCGTCGCGACGACGGCCGCCCTCGGAAGCACTTCTGCCACGCGATCGTCTCGACCAAAAAGAAGAACTGCTGCGACAGTTGGAACGACATCATTACCACTTTGTGTGGCCAGCAATAAATCGCGTTCGAGTACTTCACTTGTCGGATAACCAACTGCATTTGCCTCCTCGAATGCGCCGCCTTCAAACTCACGCAGATAACTCCACAAATGAGCCTCGTCAATGTCAGAAATTTTAGCGTCAAGAGCCGGCACACTCTCGTAGCGTATAGGACGCGACTCGTCTAATAGTGCAGACAATTCTTCGCGGGAAGCTTCGCGTTTCTCCGCGCCTATCCGAACGTAGAAACGTCCATCGCGCGTTCGATAAGGACGGCGCTTCCCTTCCACGTCGAGTGCGACAATCCGCCGCCCATTGTCGAGAGCGATTCGATCTATGAAAGGAACCAGCGATGGTTGGACTTCTTCACGACATATGCGCACCAGTTCGTCCTGGACGCTTTCCGGATCATCGACACCTTCAACTCGCAACTGATCGTTCACACCAAAGACAATGACTCCGCCGCCGGTGTTGGCGAGTGCGACGATCTCCTGAGCGATCTTTTCAGTATTTGAGAGCTTTACTTTTAGTTCTAGAAAAGTGTCTTCACCGCCGCGGATGAGACGTAGTAGTTCTGTTCGGGAGGTTTGCGGTGCGGGAGTGGAAAGGATGTACTCCTGAAACGAACGTTCGGTGGTTGGTTCGTGCCGTTGGTTGCTGCGAAATCTTCTGCGAGCCATTTGTGTATTGACGGGGCTCTGAGCGATTGCGTCGGGTAACGCAGCCTCAACCCGCCCGGATGTGAGCCGAAACTCAGCATCACTGGATTCAATGTTTCAAACGAGGAGAGTTTAGCATGTCATTGCCGATTTCCGATTGCCAATTGCCGATTTGTCCGACGAACTTTAGTTTGTCGACGAGTGGGTTATCGAGCGCCAGTTGCATCGGCGTTCGTGGAAGGCGCGTGCGACAAACTAAAAGTTCGTCGGACATTCGAGCAAATCGGCAATTGGCAATCGGAAATCGGCAATGATTCAATTCGTTGGTTCTTTCACCGCCTCCAATATTTCCAGCTCACGTTTTGCAAGGGAGCGGCCTTGAAAATTGACCATCAATAAATAAAAACCAAGAGCCAACAGAGCGAAGAGTGCGAGAACTGAGTACTCCACCAGAAAACTCTGACTCAAATAACCAGCAAGCGTGGCCAGAAACGGCAATAATCCCAGGACTAAGATCATCGGTATCAACAACAGTCCGGCAACTCCGGAAACATTCAACCGCTTACCGAACTCCATCCGCTTCGGAAAACTAATTGAGAACCAATTACCAATGACGGCCACGATAGAAGTAAAAATCAGGAAGCTGAGCACGCCGAAGACAATCGCCTGAGGCGTAAAGTCGCGAAACACTACTGCGTTGACTGTCAGCAGAGCCGTCGAGAACAAGGCGGCGATCACGGTTACTGCGATGTTTTTCCCGATAAGAATCTGACGACGGTCTATGGGCGAGAGCACCAGGGTACGCATCCCTCCCTCCTCAAACGCAAACAAGTTGCATGAAAGGCCGGCGAGAAGAAGAAACACATAAAGAATTCCACCGGTAGTAATCCAGGCGGAACCGTAACTCATGAAATCTCTTGCCGCATGTGAGGTGCCGCCACTTCGCATGCTGCCAAACCGGCGCGAATTCACCAGGCGAATAACCACGAGAATGAGTGGCATGAAGGCCATCATTCTTAACTGCGCATTACGCGCTGCATAACGAAGTTCTTTCTCTATGACTGCGGATAACTGCGGAGAGACGAGCGGCAATTGCCATCCGGTATGTGCCGGCACGTCCTGATTCTCAGTTGCAACTCTTCTGCGTTGCGATCCACCCAGACCCAATGCTGAGCGACGGGCAATCCAGTAGGCTGCCACGACGAGAAGAATTGCGTACGCGGAGAGTGTCGTCAGGAAAAATGCATAGGTTACAGGATCGGGAGTTCCGGCCAAAAGGTACGCAGCTGCTCCGGGCGGGGTCCATCGCAGTGATGCGAATTTATCAGCATGCTTGATCAAAAGGGGACCCACTTGGCCAATCAATGCACCGCCTAAACCCGCAATCGCACCAACTAACGCGATGATCGTTTCGCCACGCGCGCGTTTCCTGCGAACGAGTGAGCCAATGGTTATGGAAAGCCATTTTGACAATGCCATACCGAACACTATTGCCGGGACGCCGGCAACAAGTGAGGCAATCAGTTGTCCTTTTCCAAGACCTGCACCAATACTCGTTGCCACGATTGCAGGAATTGCAAACATTGAGGCCAGCGTCGTGATCTCACTCAAGAAATCAATAGCAAACAGCTTCGCGAGACTAATCGGGTAGATCAGCATTCGGCCAGCGTCAAACTGCTTGCTGCTGCCAATACTCAACGGTACGGTAGCCCACATCAGATAAACGAAAGAGAAGATCGAAAAGAAAATCAGTTCGGCAGTCGTCGAACCAAATCCTTCACGGGTTGCACCGCGACGAAAGGCTTCCGACATTACGCCTGGTTTGGTTGTGAAGTACGCAGCGAAGCCTAATCCCGTTGCTACAGCCAGCGCGATTGCGAGTGTTACCAACACCCCGAGGATTGAAGCCACTTGGTTCACGACGGCCTTGCGTGAGCGAAGCGAATTCCGAAGGAGCTTCGATTTGAGCCAGATCAGGGTTAGGAATTGAGACATTGCGAAGTGATCAGTGGTCTTTGGTGATGATTATAGGTCGAATAGGTCCTATACGTCCTATACTATGTCTCGACTGACCACTGACAACTGACAACTGACCATTCCCCCATGCGCCAAAACGCT
>Ga0068856_100006783_pt1 | contig 11205 bp, 11 predicted proteins | sample KBSCornC62_FD_66595 | JGI IMG/M metagenome (GOLD analysis project Ga0068856, IMG submission 66595) | Corn rhizosphere microbial communities from Kellogg Biological Station, Michigan, USA - KBS Corn C6-2 | ecosystem: Host-associated > Plants > Roots > Rhizosphere > Soil ... | reverse complement strand
GGGAAGCACACGAAGCCGGAGACCCTCGCGGTTGACGGACCTGAGTTTACCCGCCTCGTCAAAGCGGTTGCCGGTACGGCGACGCTGATCGAGCTCAAGCGCAGTGGCGGCTCCTCTGCTGCATTGTCCTTTTTGCAAGAAGTTCAGCGCGATCCGCTGACCGACCGTTTTCTGCATGTCGACCTTCAAGAAGTGAAGGCGGACGAGAAGATGGAAATCCGCGTGCGGCTCTCCCTTACGGGCGAGTGCTTCGGTGTGAAGCAGCAGAGCGGTGTTTTGGAAACCCCCACGCAGCAGCTTCGTATTCGCTGCTTGCCGAAGGATCTTCCCCCTTTGATCGAAATCGATGTAACCAACCTCAAGGTCGGTGAGACGATTCATGTCGGTGAAATCAAAAAGATTCCGGGCGTGGAGTATTTGGACGACAAGAACCAACCCGTGGTGTCTTGTGTCGAGCCGGTTGCAGAAGAAGTGGCGGCTACTCCGGCTGCAGGTGCGGCGGCGGCGGCTCCGGCCGCAGGTGCAGCGGCTCCGGCTGCAGGTGCAGCGGCTCCCGCTGCCGGCGCAGCGGCTCCGGCTGCTGGCGACAAAAAAGCAGCAGCTCCTGCCGCGGGTGCGGCTGCGGCCAAGCCTGCTGCTGGTGCGAAGCCGGCCGCTCCGGCCAAGAAGTAAGCGTTTCCGCTCTGGCCGATTTCCTTCGGGAAATCAGCCGGTGCGATTGTTCTTTGAGTCATGTCCCTTTCAATCGTGGCCGGCCTGGGCAATCCGGGCCGGGAGTACGATGGCACCCGGCACAATCTGGGTTTCGTCGTCGTCGATGCGCTCGCTGGCAAACTCGACTTTTCCTGGAAACACCAGGGATCGTTCGAAGCCGACATCGCGCGCGGCGAGCGCGAGCCAGGCCACGGCCTGATCCTCGCGAAACCATTAACATTCATGAACGAAAGCGGACGTTCCTTGCGGCGTCTGGCGGATTATTACCGCGTCCCGGTCTCGTCGATCATCGTGCTCTATGATGATTTCAACATCGATCTCGGGCGTGTGAAGCTTTCCGTCACTGGCAGCGCCGGCGGTCACAACGGTGTGGCCAGCCTCCTCGAACATCTGGGCGATGGCTTTATTCGCTATCGCCTTGGTATCGGACCACGCCACCCGCCGCAAATCGACTTGAAAGACTTCGTCCTCGGTCAATTCACGCCAGAGCAACAAACCATCGTTAAAAATACTTTAGAAACTTACGTATCCGGCCTTCAACTACTGCTCACTCAGGGCGTAGATCTGGCCATGAATTCAATCAACCGCAGAGATCCCAATGAGCCAAAATAAACGCAATTACCGCGCGACCTTCATCCTCGATAACCGCGGCAAGGAAGATTCTATCGAGCAGATCATCGACGGCGTGAAGAAAGACATCGCCGCCGTTCAGGGCGACATCAAGTCTGTCGACAACAGCGGCCGCAAGGACTTCGCTCGCGTGACCGATCCGAAACTGACTGGCGCGAACTACGTGCAAATCGATTTCGCGGCTCCCGCGGAGGGCCCGTCGCAACTCAAAGAGCGCCTCCGTCTGAACAATAGCGTCTACCGCACATTCGTGCAGAGCGCTTAAAGGTTGACCGACCTTTTCCTTCGAAGCCCGGCTGCAACGCCGGGCTTTTTTTGTGCTTATTGGGAAGCGCTAGGCCGTCGAGGGGAAATTGTGGTGAAATGGTTCGGTAATAAAAAATTGACAAACGTATTGAAATTATATGATTTATTGAGAATCGCTTCAGAAATCATCGTTAACCTTTTCCATTTCAGCGAACGCGGGTTGGGTGAGGCTGTTTTCCACGAAATTGTCTTGTGGCAGTCTAAGCCCAGCCTAAACCTCGCGAGACCGACCCGTTTTTTCCATGGCTTACCTCAATAAAGTTTTCTTGATTGGCAATCTCACGCGCGACCCCGAGCTGCGCGTTACGCCGAAGGGCACTGCAATCTGTCAGTTTGGGCTCGCGGTGAATCGACAGTTTAAAGACGAGTCTGGCCAGACTCGGGATGAGACTTCGTTCATCGATATCGAGGCGTGGGGCAAGCAGGGAGAACTTGTCTCAAAATATCTGACGAAGGGCAGTCCTGCGATGGTGGAAGGCCGGCTGAAGCTCGATCAATGGGAAGACAAACAAAGCGGTCAGAAACGCAGTAAATTGAAGGTCGTTCTGGAAAACGTCCAATTTCTCTCCAGTGGGAACCGTGGCGGTCAAGGAGGCGGTGGTGAAGGCGGCGGTGAGGAGGGCATCGACCAAACCACCCCGATCGAGCGAAACTCGCCGCCCGCCCGTAATAGCGGTGGCGGTCGCAAGCCTGCTCCGCCGCCGACGCAGGACATCGACGAGGACGTTCCATTTTGAACGGCACCACGACCAATGCTAAATGCAACCGGCCACACAGGCCGGTTTTTTTGTGCCCATGCTAAACAGGCCCCCGTGATCGAGGGACAGGTCATTTTTGCAAGGCCCTCGCGGTGGGACAGGCCCATTTTTGCAAAGGACAGGTCGAAGTGGGAACCCTCTCCAATGATCGCACTCACCAGATGTGGCGGTTGTTGGCGATTGTAAGGGGACAAGCTATTTCATTGGGGACAGGTCAAATGAGGCAACCCGCCGAGATGGTAGGAACAGCTATCACGTCGTAACCGCTTCGCTACGGACCTGATCGAAAAATGAACGAGACAGGTCGGGTTAGCCTGCTCAGTTGCGCTGGGGACAGGTCAAAATACACACCGCTGGGGACAGGCTCCTTACATAGCTGAGCCAGGAGACCTTTGTGTTTGAACGTGCAGACCACGCAGAGATGCGGTCTCCGCCAACAAAGCGTGAATATCTGCCACCCGGGGACAGGCTCTTTCTCTGGGGACAGGTCAAATAACCGGTGCCGCTAGGCGAGGGGCACAGCTTGAAAAAAGTTTTCGAAGATTCGAGGCCGAGCTGGCCCGCCAAGATAGCTGGACGCAGCAGACTTTGACGGAAGCAGGGTGGCTATATTACACGCTATTTGAGGAACGGCCTAAAGAAAGCCTGCTCCTTAAGCCATGGCACCAGCTCGTCCGTCATCGTTTGATCATCGATCACCCGCGGATGCTGCGCGGTAAAGTGGTGGAAAACGAAATGACTCACGCGAGGGTCTTTCTTTTCGAGTCGATCACATGCGTGGGTCCAGGCGGTGCGCAAATCGAGATTTTCCGCGCCGCCACTCATGCCTCCACGAAGGAGAACGATTTGGGCTGTCGGAAAAGCGCCGCGCAACGCTTCAATATAGCGGATGTAATCTTTAGTGAAATAAGCTGGGAATGGCTGGCCATGCACGCGCGTATACGAGGTGTCATTTTCGCCGTAGTTCACAAATACGATATCGGGCGTCCAACGCGTAAGATCGGCTCGAGCCGCCTCTGCTTTGGGATAAACACGATCCCAGATCTGGCTCGCAACGAATGGTACATATCCGGTGACGATGCCCATACCGCTGACAGAAATATTCTCGAAGTCGGCGTCGATCGCCTGCGCGGTCAGCGCCGCATAACTCTTGTTTGCGTTGTGCGTCTTCCGGTTTTCCCATTGATCGGCCGGCCCGTCTTCATTGCAAGCACCAGCGGTGATAGAGTCTCCGAAAAAAATCGCTTTTAACCGATAGTGATGAGCCACGGGCGTGATCACCTTGCCTTTTCGATCGATCGTGATGCCATCGAATGTCACGTAGCCCGAAGCCGCTTCATTGCGTTTGGAGAGTGTCAGGTGATGGAGTGAACCATCCAGAGAGTGCGGCCAGACGTACGTTTGGTGCAATCGATTTGGCGCGAGCGCGACAATTTCCCTTACGCCGTCTACATCGGCATCAAAATAACTTTGATCGACCAAGGGGCCAAATTCCAACTCCAGGTGCTCAGATTTAAAATCAATGCCAATTCGGCTCGATTGCCAAATTGCGACGACATGTTTGGGACTGCTTTTGTCGAAACGACCGTCGTACGCAAAGTGAGGGTCCGAGCCCGGAACAAGTTTTCCTGGCGTTTCCGATGCAAGGACTCTCGCGACGATCAATGCGCTGCTCAGAAAAAGAAAGGCGAGGTGGCGGTGGCGGAACATGGATGTGTTTAGCTGGATTGGTCAGCGAGGCTCAAATGAAGATCCTCTTTTTCGACCTCGGGAAAGACAGCATGAATTGCAGAAACTTTGGATAGATTTACCATCCGTAACTGCGTTTGATTCTGAGTGGTTCATATAATTCGGCGGACACTTCCGCCAGGAATCGACTCGGGCTGAGCAGCATCCCACCCGGCCCCGCGCGTGACGCCACCTTCGGGTAACAGAGATAGAGCTCGTTTTTTGCGCGGGTGACAGCGACATAGAAGAGACGCCTCTCTTCTTCCACGTCGCCGGCTTCGATGGAGCGGCGACCGGGAAACATTCCATCAGCGAGACCAATTAAGAAAACCACATCGTACTCGAGTCCCTTTGACTGGTGAACCGTTGTTAATTTAACCGCTTCTGCATCGGGATCGACCTGGCGGTCGCTCGTTTCGCCATTAAGCAGAACGATTTGAGCGAGCAGATCCTGCATTGAGTCGAAGCGAGAGGCGAAGCCAACCAAGGCTTTTAATTCTTCCAGTCGGTCCACGTAGTCAGCGAAAGCACCTTTCAGATAGTCACCGTACCAACCGTCGATCGCCGTTTCCACGGCATCGCTTGGCTTACCTTCCCGCATAGCATCGACGACCTGACGCAACGAAAGGCAGAATTGGTCCCAATCGTTTTTTGCGTCTTTCGGGACCTTCGCTTTCACGTCGTCGGTACCCAACGCGTCAATAAAATCGCGCTGCATGAGCCGCGCGTGATCGGCTGCGGCCGAATGAATCTTTTGTGCGCCTTTTTCTCCGATTTTGGGGAGAAGGATGGCGATGCGTAGCCATGCCATTTCGTCGGCCGGATTGTAGGCGAAACGGAGAAGACCGACCAAATCGCGGACGTGTTGGCGTTCGAAAAACTTCACACCGCTCGTGATGTGGTAGGGAATTCCGGCACGCGAAAACGCGAGCTGAGTTTCGAGCGCGACAAAGTGAGAACGATAGAGAACCGCTATTTCGTTAAGGGAAACGCCTTCATCTTCATTGAGCGCGCGAATGCGTTTGATGAGAAACTCTGCTTGTTCTCGGTCATCCATTGCCTGGACGACGAGCGGTTTTTGCGAGTGGCCACGCGAGGCACGTAGCTCTTTGTCGAAGTGACGACCCTTGGGCTGAGCGAGCAGAACGCCGTTAGCAAAGTTCAGAATTTCAGGAGTCGATCGATAATTGGTTTCGATCCGGTGGATCACGGTGCCCGGATGTCGATCGGGGAACGTCATGATGTTTTCGAAATTGGCGCCGCGCCATGAATAGATACATTGGGCGTCGTCGCCTACCGCCATGACATTGTGATGCGTGGCGATACTGTCGATGATGCCCGCCTGTAGCGTATTCGTATCTTGATACTCATCGACCAGAACATGCCGAAACCGATGGGCAAAATACGTCGCGACATCCGGCACTTTCGTCAGCAGGTCGTACCAGTTTTCCAGCAGATCATCGTAGTCGCACACATTGAGCTCTTTCTTTTTTTTGCTGTAGGCGGCGGAGAACGTGGGGAAAACGTGTTTGATTTCTGAATACTGCGGAAACTGTTTTTCGATCGTTTCGGCCATCGTCATGCGCGTGTTGCGCGCAAGCGAGATGACGTTAAAGAGAGGGCCGGGCCGTGGATTGGTTTTGTCCTTGAAAAAAAGCTTATCTTCAGCGTCAACGACATGTTTCAACAACGTTTCGGCTTCGTCTGCGTCCAGAATGGTAAAATTGCGCGGCAGTCCGATCGCCTCGCCGTAAATGCGCAGCGCGCGATGTCCGATGGAGTGGAAGGTGCCGCCCCAGAAACGAGCAGGCTCGATCCCGGTCAGATCTTGGACCCGGTGAAGCATTTCCTTCGCCGCTTTATTTGTGAACGTGAGAAGAAGAATTTCGCTCGGTTTGACCCCTTGTGAAAGGAGGTATGCTACGCGGTAGGTCAACGTACGGGTTTTCCCCGAACCAGCCCCCGCGAGGACGAGGAGAGGACCGAAAGACGCGGTGACGGCGTTGAATTGTTCGTCGTTGAGCTGAGCGCGAAAATCGATTGCTGGGATCGCTTGCGAACGAGCAGGCGATGGGTCGTTGAGGAAATACTCCATGAGAATAAAAAGAGTTGAGTTGGCGAAAATGAGAAGTGGGAAAATCGCTGGAGGGCTTTCTTTGCGCGCAGCGGGCGATTAAGAAAAGCGGCGACGCCCCGATTGGCCCCATTGCCGTTGGAAGATGCACTTCTCGCTTTCACCGTGCTGCGTGTTTTGTAACACTGGCCGACCCGCATGAAACGACTGCTTTGTCTTTTCTTTCTAATTTTCTGCGCCCGTATTCGAGCTGAACCACCTGACGTCAGTGCGGATCTTGTGAGAACGCTCGCGGGAGAGACGACGGTACATCTTTCTTTCGTGACGACGGCGACACCGGATAAAATCTGGAAGGCGCTAACAAGTGCGGAGGAGTTAACCAAATGGGCAGCTCCCCTCGTGAAGGTCGAGTTTCGGATTGGGGGCGCGTACGAATATTATTTCTATCCAAAACATGCGGAAGGGCATCGAGGCATGGAAGGCACGAAGATCCTTTGCTATGTTCCCGGCAAAATGTTCGCGCACACAGGTGCGCTGGTTGGGACGTGGGTGGTTTGGACGATTGAGCCGGCGGGGGATGAGCAAGCGGTCCACTACTATATGGTCGGTAACACGCCGGATTGGAACGAGAGTGCGAGTGCTCGAGGATCGCAGGCCCAGGAATTCGTCGAGCATTTGGCGAAGTACTTGCAGCCCTGAAGGCATTTTGAACGAGGGACAGGACAGGCCCCAGGGCGCGCTCCGAACGGGGACAGGTCAAACCGTTGGTTGTGGTTTAGGGACAGGTTAAAAGCTCCTGAGAAAGTTGATCACGCGACCTCAAGATGGGATGGCAAAGGTTGAGTGCCGAGGCGATTGCGGTCCCTTTTGCGCTTAGGGACAGGTTAAACTCGGCGACCCATTCAAAATTGAGAGAATAGGGTGGGCGAACGGACAATTCAATGAGAGCACTCACCCACAAACAGACTTGCGCCGGTTCGCATCCGACTGCGCTCCTGAGGATTTTAGGAACGAGTTCGTTGCTCCCGTGCCACAATTTGATCGCTAGCGAAACCTTGAATCAACCGGCGAGAATTTATATACATCCGCGTGCCCATACTCTGAGAGCGATCGTGAGCCGCGACATAGCGCTATATCTCGCGTGGTCGGCGATAGGTGAATAAATTAAGCCAGTTTGAAAATGCGGTAATCTCGGTGGCCTCACGAACGACGCCTTGGGCATATTGTGCCATTTCACCGACAAATTCTTTGCTTCCTAGAATGGCTCCCCGTGTGAAATAACTAACTCGGCAGCGAAGCACCTCGCTCAAGGCCAGCGCTCCGTTCGCTAATACGGTTTTTCTGAAAACGGACTGATCAATTCTGGCGCCTGAAGGGACCGGTCTGCTCCCTATGCCAAATAAAATGAGTCGATAGTTTTTTGAGGCATCTGACCATGGTTGGCCAACAATCTTAGCTATGCCTTCGCGTGCGCTCCGGCTTCCACCTATGGCCTCTGCGTAGCCGCAAAAGCGATAATCTTTTGGATCCTTCGCCAAGCCCGCCCGTACAGAATTGAGGTCAATATAGGCGGCAACCGCTTGTAAGGCTGCTCCAGGTTCTACGAGAACACTTTTAAACCGTTCGGCCCATAACGTCCCAAATCGGTCGTGCCGATGGTTAAACGCTGTAGAAAATCTCTGTTTTAAAAGCTTTAGGAATGCTGAGATGTCGCCCATTTGGCGAAGCTGCTTCTCTCTCCAGACTTTGCCTTCGGGCGAGTTGGCTTCGAGCGCTGCTTTTAGAACAATTAATTTTGCCGAATGATACTTTGTCGGGCGTGGATAAAGCCTTTCGTATCTGCGAAGCAACTCTGAATCGCTGACCTCTTGTTTTCGAGGCACGTGAACGAGAATATGAAAATGATTAGAGAGGATAGCATATGTCAAAACCTGCACTCCGCAAAACTCAGCCACCAACCACATCTGCCTTCGGAAATATTCGCGTGCTTTTTCCCCAAGCAGAAATTCGCCGTTCACGGTTCGGCTGATGCAGTGATAAACGGCTTCTCCTTGCTGCGCATCCACTTTGATCCTTCGTTGCCTCACGAAGATCATCAAATAAAATAAAAACATAAATGTCTATATTTTAAGTCAAAATTTCTGAACATGTGAATGACCTGTCCCCGGCAACTCACGTTGACCTGTCCCTATAACGCCAGATTCGAGCTGTCCCTCTTCATTCCCGAGCGTCGCGGATGTCAGCCCTTACAAGGGCAACTCACATTAACCTGTCCCTATAATGCGATTTTAACCTGTCCCTGTAATGCGATTATTCGAGCTGTCCCTCACCTTGAGGATTCATCCCTGGAAGTCGCGCATGTTGGCTTGATCCTACAAGAGCACCAAGTCGTTGCGGTGCACGACCTCAAAGCGTTTCCGCTCTGGGTAGTGCCGGCGAATCTCATCTGTCGTTTTGCCAGCGATCATATGGATATCCTCGCTGCTAAACGTGGTTTTTCCACGGGCAAATGGCGACCGAATGTCGTCCTCAAAAGCGATGTTGATCACGTCGCCTGCTGCGAAATCCCCGCGAACACCGGTTATCCCAATTGCTAGCAAGCTTCGGCCTTCTTCGCGCAGGGCAGGGACCGCGCGGGCGTTAACTAAAATGGTACTGGTGGGTCGCTGAAAGTGCGCCAGCCACCGCTTCCTCGAAGCCATCGGCCAGCCGCTAGGAACGAAAAAGGTTCCGGGCCCGTTGCCAGCGAAAAGTCGCCGCAAAATCTCGGGTTCGGAACCGCTCGCGATGAACACACCGCATCCCGCTTTCGTAGCTAGTTTCGCGGCGGAAATTTTGCTTATCATACCACCCGTCGCCGTCTCGCTCGTGGTTCCACCAGCCATCGACTCGATCTCGGTCGTGATCTTTTCCACGACAGGGACGATTTGACCTGTCCCCTTCATATCGATCAAGCCAGGTGCGGTCGACAAGATCGCAAGGTATTGCGCTCCTGTTAGGCTAGCTACCATGGCCGAAAGCGTGTCGTTATCTCCGAATTTAATTTCGGCGGCGCTCACGGTATCGTTTTCGTTGATGATCGGAATCGTTTGATAATCGATCAACTGCTCCAGCGCCGCCTTTACTCCGAGGTAGCGATTGCGCACGCGGAGATCATCATGAGTGAGCAGCACCTGCGCAACGGTCAGTCCGTGCGGCTCGAATCCGCGCCGCCATGTTTCCATCAACAAGCTCTGGCCGACCGCCGCGCACGCTTGTTTTTTCGAAAGATCTTTGGGTTTCTTGCTCAGCTTCAGCCGGCCCATTCCAAGTCCAACGGCGCCCGAGCTAACAACAATCACTTCCGTCCCGCTCGCTCGCAGTTGTGCAAGTTGCGAGCACATCGATTCAATGCGCACTGTATTCAGTTCGCCAATACCCGACGTGAGGACGCCCGTGCCGAGTTTCACCACGACACGGCGTAAACGGGATTGCGGCAGCAAGGGCACGAGGGAGGGAATTAATGGGCGATGAAAATCACGCCCGGTTGCGCGGACAGCAGCGCTGAACCGCCGCGCTCAAACTGCGAGCAACTCCTTTTCTTTTTTCGCCAGATGGTCGTTGATATCTTTGATCGTTTTGTCGGTCGCGGTCTGGACGTCCTTTTCAAAACGTTTCAAGTCGTCTTCGGAAATCTTTCCCTCTTTTTCCTGTTTTTTCAGCCCTTCAAGCGCATCGCGACGAATATTGCGAATTTGCACGCGGCCATCCTCGGCCATGCGATTCGCTACTTTCACAAACTCCTGGCGACGTTCGCGACTGAGTTCTGGCAATGGTATCCGAATGACCTGGCCATCGATTGATGGATTTAGACCGAGATTGGCCTGTTGGATTGCCTTCTCAATCGCCTTGGTCAGGCCTTTATCCCACGGCTGGATTTGGATCAAACGAGCGTCAGGTGTTGTAATTGCGGCGCAGTCTTTGATGCGCATGGACGAACCGTAAGCTTCCACCATGACGCCTTCGACCATCGTCGGCGAGGCCTTGCCGGTGTGAATGCTGCTGAATTCGTGCAACGCGTGATCAAGCGCCTTTTGCATCCGCGTTTGCATGTCAGTGAGAAGAGGGTGTGCCATGATAGAGGGGGGAGGTTAACGAACCAATGTGCCAACTTTTTCACCAGCCACCGCTTTGCGGATGGCGTGCTTATCATTTAGATCGAACACCAGAATGGGAACATTGTTGTCCAAACAAAGCGAAAAGGCTGTCGAGTCCATGACGTTTAGCCGGTTCTTGAGCGCGTCAATAAAGGTTAATTCGTCGTACTTCACTGCGTCGGTGAATTTCTTCGGATCCTTATCGTAAATGCCGTCAACCTTCGTCGCTTTCATGATGATATCGGCGTGAAGCTCGCTCGCACGAAGAGCGGCGGTTGTATCTGTCGAAAAATACGGATTGCCCGTCCCGGCGGCAAAAATAACGACGCGACCTTTTTCAAGGTGACGCATGGCGCGGCGCAAGATGAATGGCTCCGCGATTTGGTTCATCGGGATCGCGCTTTGCACGCGAGTGGTGACGCCCATTTTTTCCAAACAGTCCATTAACGCGAGCGAGTTGATCACCGTGGCCAACATGCCCATGTAATCTCCTGTCGTGCGATCGACCCCGCGCTTTTCGCCCGAAAGGCCGCGAAAAATATTGCCCCCACCGATGACCAGGCAGATTTGCACGCCTAGTTCATAGATTTCCTTAACCTGTTGGCAGATGCCTTCAAGAATCGCGCTGTCGATCGGATCTCCCGATTTGCCACCGCGAAGGACTTCGCCGCTGAGCTTCAGAACAATCCGTTTGTATTTAACCGACGCTTGCACCGGTTGTGAGGAATTCATCCTTTTAAAAAACGGGCAGGAAAAACCAGCGTCAATGCCGGAGCGGCTTCCTTTCCAGGTAGCAGACTCCCAAACCGCGGTGCCAGGGGTCCGGAAAATCCCGGAAACGCTAGGTTGCGCGGTTTGC
>Ga0068856_100006781_pt1 | contig 11207 bp, 10 predicted proteins | sample KBSCornC62_FD_66595 | JGI IMG/M metagenome (GOLD analysis project Ga0068856, IMG submission 66595) | Corn rhizosphere microbial communities from Kellogg Biological Station, Michigan, USA - KBS Corn C6-2 | ecosystem: Host-associated > Plants > Roots > Rhizosphere > Soil ... | reverse complement strand
CGGCGGAAGCGATCGCCCCGCTGGACGGCTAAGCGGCCTTCCGGAGCTCCAGGCGTCCCCAGATCTCGACCAGGGCCGCGACCAGCTCGTCCATCATCTCCGCGCTGTGCTGCGGCCCGGGGGTGAAGCGCAGGCGCTCCGTGCCGCGTGGAACGGTCGGGAAATTGATCGGCTGGACGTAGAGACCGTACTCGGCGAGCAGGATGTCGCTGATCTTCTTCGCCTTGACCGGGCAGCCGACGAGCAGCGGGACGATGTGCGTGACGCTCGGCAGAGCCGGGAGCTCGGCGGCGGCAAACTTCGCTTTCAGCATCGCCGCGGCCTCCTGCTGAGCGCGGCGCTCTTCGCCCGACACCTTGAGGTGCCGGACGCTGGCAAGCGCGCCCGCGACGAGGACCGGCGACAGCGAGGTCGTGAAGATGAAGCCCGGCGCATAGCTGCGGATGCAATCGATAATCATCCGGCTTGCCGCGATATAGCCGCCCATCACGCCGAACGCCTTGCCGAGGGTTCCTTCGATGATGGTCAGCCGATGCGCGACGCCCTCGCGCTCGGAAACGCCGCCGCCATGATCTCCATACATGCCGACCGCATGCACCTCGTCGAGATAGGTCAGCGCGTTATATTTGTCGGCGAGGTCGCAGATCTCCGCGATCGGCGCGATGTCGGCATCCATCGAATAGACGCTTTCGAACGCGATCAGCTTGGGCATGTCCGCGGGCTCGGCGGCGAGCAGCTCCTCGAGATGCGCGAGATCGTTGTGGCGGAACAGCCGCTTTTCGCAGCCCGAATGCTTGATCCCCGCGATCATGGACGCGTGGTTCAATTCGTCCGAGAAGATGATGCAGCCGGGAAGCAGCTTGCCGAGCGTCGAAAGCGCGGCTTCGTTCGAGACATAGCCGCTGGTGAACAAAAGCGCGGCTTCCTTGCCGTGAAGGCCGGCAAGCTCGGCCTCGAGCTCGGTGTGATAATGCGTGTTGCCGCTGATGTTGCGCGTGCCGCCCGAGCCCGCGCCGACTTCGTGGAGCGCGGTCTCCATGGCCTCGACCACGGTGGGGTGCTGCCCCATGCCGAGATAGTCGTTCGAGCACCAGACGGTGATCGGCTTGGGGCCGTTGCCGCCGAAACAATGCGCGTTGGGGAAGCTACCCTTGGTGCGCAGGATGTCGATGAAGACGCGGTACCGGCCCTCCTCGTGGAGGCGGTCGATCGCGGACTTGAAGATTCGGTCGTAATCCAACGGGCTAACCTCGGTTGGCAGCGCCTTAGCTTCCGCTCCTCTGCTTTGCCATTGCGAACGACTCGCAACTACAGAGTCTTGATCTCGGTTAGGCCGAATGCTGCCAGCGAGCCCATCAGCGGCCTTCTGCCTTCCGCACCCGTATAGACGATAATGCCGTTGCCGGGTTCCCCCGGCCATGGCTGTTCTCGAGTCAGCCACGCGATGCGGCGCGCGATGCCGGGGCCGCCATCGACGAAGCTAATGGTTGGAAAGGCCATGCGCAGCTCGTCCTGGAGCAACGGAAAATGCGTGCAGGCAAGGACGATCGTGTCCATGCGCTGCCCGCCCGGCGCCTCGAGCATTGGACGAACCGCCGCATGCACCGCTTCGGACGAGACCTCCTCGCCCGCGAGCTTGGCTTCCGCGAGCTCCACCAGCTGGGGTGAGCCGTGGCGGATGATCGTGCAATCGGCCGCGAATTTCGCCGCCAGGTCGTCGACGTAGGGCTGGCGCACCGTCGCTTGCGTTCCGAGCACCCCGATGACGCGGCTCTGCGAGAGTTCCGCGGCCGGCTTGATCGCGGGCACCGTCCCGACCACCGGCAGGTCAAGGGCCGAGCGGACATGCTCGAGCGCGATGGTCGAAGCGGTATTGCAGGCGATCACGGCGAGGCGCGGATGGAAACGTTCGACGAGCCGCCCGAGCAATGCCGGAACGCGGCTGGCAATCTCCGCTTCCGTTCGGCCGCCGTAGGGAAAGCCGGCGCTGTCCGCGGCATAGACGATCGGCGCATTCGGCAGCAGCGCCCGCGTTGGCCCAAGCACCGACAGCCCGCCGACACCGGAGTCAAAGAAGAGGAGGGGGGATCGGGAGTCCACAAGCTGTCATTGCGAGGAGCGAAGCGACGAAGCAATCCAGATTGCGTTGCTGGATTGCTTCGCTCCGCTCGCAATGACGGCTGATTGCGAACCTTCTTCGATTTGCTACCACCTGCTCCATGACCCGCGAGATGCTCTTCGCTTTGGCGCTCGGCTATCTGCTCGGATCGATCCCGTTCGGCATGATCCTCACGCGGCTCGCCGGGAAAGGCGACATCCGCAAGGTCGGTTCGGGCAATATCGGCGCCACCAACGTGCTCCGGACAGGAAGCAAGTGGCTCGCCGCGCTGACGCTGATCCTCGACTGCATCAAAGCAATCGTCGCGATCCTGCTCGCGAGCCGGCTGTTCGGGGCCGAGACGGCCGCCGCTGCGGGCGCGGGCGCGTTGATCGGCCATCTCTATCCATTTTGGCTGGGGTTCCGCGGCGGAAAGGGCGTCGCCACCTTCCTTGGTATCCTGATCGGCCTCCAGTTCTGGCCCGCTGCCATCGCCTATGCCGCCATCTGGCTGATCCTGCTGCTGACGCTCCGAATCTCGTCGGTTGCGGGGATGACGGCTGCGGTGAGCGCGCCCGTCATCGCCTTGATCCTCCATTCTGCTTTATTTCCAATGCTGCTCGGTTTCGCGGTGCTGGTGCTGTGGAAGCATCGCGAAAATCTCCTTCGCCTGAGGAATGGAACCGAGCCACGAATAGCATCGAAGACCTGATCGATCGGCTGCGCTTGCTGCGCACGCCAGGCATCGGTCCCGTCACTTTCCGCCAGCTGATCGCCCGCTTCGGAACGCCCGCGGCCGCGCTCCAGGCCGTTCCCGATCTCGCGCGGCGCGGGGGCGGCAAGGCGCCGGCGATCTGCACGCGCCACGAGGCCGAACGCGAGATCGCCCGGGTCGAGAAGCTCGGCGCGAAGTTCCTCGTGCTCGGCCAGGGGCTCTATCCGAGTCTCCTCGCGGAGCTCGAGGATGCACCGCCGCTGCTGGTCGCCAAGGGCAATCTCAACCTGCTCGACCGGCAGGCCCTCGCGATCGTCGGCGCGCGCAATGCCTCGGCCGCCGCGTGCCGCTTCGCGCGTGGTCTCGCCCATGATCTTGGCCGGCATGATGTCGTCGTCGTTTCCGGCCTCGCACGCGGAATCGATAGCGCCGCGCACGACGGCGCGCTCGAGAACGGGACCGTCGGCGTGATCGCCGGCGGTATCGACATCTTCTATCCGCCCGAGAGCGAGGAACGGCAGAAGGCGCTCTACGACCGCGGACTGGTGCTTGCGGGAATGCCCCCGGGCACCGAGCCGCGCGCCCGCCATTTTCCCTATCGCAACCGGATCATCGCCGGGATTGGCAGCGGGACGGTGGTGGTCGAGGCTGCGCCGCGGTCCGGGTCGCTGATCACTGCGCGGCTCGCGGCCGAGGCGGGCCGCGAGGTGATGGCCGTGCCCGGCTCGCCCCTCGACCCCCGAGCGCAGGGCTGCAACCAGCTGATCCGCGACGGTGCGACCCTGGTCCAGAACGCCGCTGACGCGATCGAAGCATTCCGTCCATTCGAAAGCCGCGTCCGCGCCGCGCCCGAACGCTACGAGCCCCTGCAGACAATGAACGGCACGGACGCACTGAGCGCCGTCGAAGAACTGCTCGGCCCATCGCCGGTGCCGGTCGACGAGATCATCCGCCTGTCCGGCGCGAGCAGCGGGTCCGTCCAGATGGCGCTGCTCGAACTGGATCTCGCCGGCCGCCTCGAACGCCACGCCGGCGGTCGCGTGTCATTGCGAACCGCTTGACGAGTCGAATCCACCATCCCCACCTGTACGCGTATGCGTGAGGGGCAATTATGAAGCTGGTCGTCGTCGAATCGCCTGCGAAGGCGAAGACCATCGAGAAATATCTGGGGAGCGGGCACCGGGTGCTCGCGTCGTTCGGACATGTGCGCGACCTGCCGCCCAAGGACGGCTCGGTCGATCCCGAGCACGGCTTCGACATGCTATGGCAGGTCTCGCCCGATCGCTCGAAGCAATTGAAGGCGATCGCCGACGAGGCGAAGAAGGCCGATACTTTGATCCTCGCGACCGACCCGGACCGCGAGGGCGAGGCGATCAGCTGGCACGTCCAGGAGGTGCTCCGGCAGAAGAAGGCGCTGCCCAAGGACGTGCAGCGCGTGACCTTCAACGCGATCACCAACTCGGCGGTGACTGAAGCGATGAAGAAGCCGCGCGGGCTCGATGAGGATCTTATCGACGCGTATAGGGCGCGGCGCGCGCTAGATTATCTGGTCGGATTCACCTTGTCGCCGATCCTCTGGCGCAAGCTTCCCGGAGCGAAGTCCGCGGGACGCGTGCAGTCGGTCGCGCTGCGCCTGATCGTCGACCGCGAGCGCGAGATCGAGGTCTTCAGGGCCCAGGAATATTGGCAGGTCAGCGCCAGCTTCGAAAAGGACGGGCAGCGGTTCACCGCGCGGCTGGTCCAGCTCGATGGCAAGAAGATCGAGCGGCTGACCATCGGCAACCGCGGCGATGCCGATGCGGCCAAGGCAGCGGTCGACGCAGGCCGCTTCACCGTCTCCTCGGTCGAGACCAAACCCTTCTCCAAGAACCCGCCGCCGCCGTTCACCACCTCGACGCTTCAGCAGGAAGCTGCGCGCAAGCTCGGCTTCTCCGCGAGCCACACGATGCGCGTCGCCCAGGGCCTCTACGAGGAGGGCCTCATCACTTACATGCGGACGGACGGCGTCGACATGGCGCCGGAAGCGATCAGCGCCGCCCGCAAGGCAATCGCGACCCGCTACGACGCCGGCTTCGTGCCCGACCGTCCGCGCCACTACCAGAGCAAGATCAAGAACGCTCAGGAAGCGCACGAAGCGATCCGTCCGACCGACTTTTCGCGCTCGCGTGCCGCGTCGGGCGACCACGCGCGCCTCTACGAGCTCGTCTACAATCGGGCGCTGGCGAGCCAGATGGCGTCTGCGCGGCTCGAGCGGACGACGGTCGAGCTCGCCGATGGGACGGGCAGGGCGGTGCTCCGCGCCACCGGCCAGGTCGTCCTCTTCCCAGGCTATCTCGCGCTCTACGAGGAAGGCCGGGACGAGAAAGCCGACGATGAGGAGGGTGCGCGCATGCCGCACCTCCAGCGCGGTGACGCGCCCGCTAAAGCGGGCGTCGAAGCAACCCAGCATTTCACTCAGCCGCCGCCGCGCTATTCGGAGGCGAGCCTGGTCAAACGGCTCGAGGAGCTCGGGATCGGCCGTCCCTCGACCTATGCCGCGACACTGCAGACGCTGAAAGACCGCGAATATGTGCGCATCGACAAGGGCCGCTTCGTGCCGGAGGAGAGCGGGCGCCTGGTCACCGCATTCCTCGAGCGCTTTTTCGAAAAATACGTCAGCTACGATTACACCGCCGAACTCGAGGAGGAGCTCGACGATGTCTCTGGCGGCCGCCTCGACTGGCAGAAACTGCTCGACGCCTTCTGGCGCGACTTCAAGCCCAAGGCGGGCGAGGTCATGGACCAGAAACCGAGCGAGATCACCCAGGCGCTCGACGAGTTCCTCGCGCCGTGGCTCTACCCGCCGCGCGCCGACGGCAGCGACCCGCGCCTGTGCCCCCAGTGTGGAAACGGCCGCCTGTCGCTGCGCGGCGGCAAGTTCGGCGCGTTCGTCGCTTGCTCGAACTATCCCGAGTGCCGCTACACGCAGAAGTTCGGCCAGGGGGGAGACCAGGCGCAGAGCGAAGGCCCGAGCGAGCTCGGCGACGGCATCCTGCTCAAGAGCGGCCGCTTCGGCCCCTACGTCGAGCGCGGCGACAAGCGCGCGTCGATTCCGAAGGACGTGCCGCTCGAAGATGTGAATGCCGAAGTCGCCGAACGGCTGCTTTCGCTGCCGCGCGAGATCGGCCCACACCCGGAAAGCGGCAAGCCGATCACGGCGTCGATCGGCCGGTACGGACCATATCTCGCGCATGACGGCAAATATGCAAAGCTCGGCTCGACTGCCGAAGTGTTCGAGACCGGCATGAATGCCGCGGTCGCCAAGCTCGCCGATGCGGCAGCCGGCGGTGGACGCCGCCAGGGCGCCGCGCGCGAGCCGATCGCCGTCCTGGGCGCGCATCCGGAGAGCGGCAAGGAAGTGAAGGTGCTTGCCGGCCGCTACGGCCCCTATGTAAGCGACGGAACGACCCACGCGACGCTGCCGAAGGGCGCGGAGCCCAAAGCGGTCACGCTCGAAGAAGCGGTGCGGCTCATCGACGAGCGCGCGGCGAAAGGACCATCGAAAAAGAAGGCGGCGCGCAAGCCCGCGCGGAAGAAAGCGAAATGATCGAAATCGAGCTGATGCGCCTGCCGCATGGGCAAGGCCTGCCTGCGCCGAGCTATGCGACCGACGGTGCTGCGGGTCTTGATGTGGTCGCCGCCGAGGACCTGACGCTCGCTCCCGGCCAGCGGCACGCCGTCGCGACCGGCTTCGCGATCGCCATTCCCGACGGCTATGAAGTCCAGGTTCGCCCCCGTTCCGGGCTCGCGCTCAAGCACGGCATCACCTGCCTCAACACGCCGGGCACGATCGATCACGATTATCGCGGCGAGGTGAAGGTGATCCTCGCCAATTTGGGCGGCGAACCGTTCGCCGTCCGGCGTGGCGAGCGGATTGCCCAGCTGGTGCCTGCCCCGGTGCTCAAGGCGCGCTTCGCCGTAGTCGCGGAGCTGAGCGAGACCAGCCGTGGAGCGGGCGGCTTCGGCTCGACCGGGCAGTGAGGCTCAGCGACGACGAGCTCGAGCGCTACGCGCGGCACATCGTGCTGCCGCAGGTCGGCGGCGTCGGGCAGCGCAAGCTCAAGTCGGCCAACATCGCGGTAATCGGCGCCGGCGCCATCGGGAGTGCCGTGATCCCCGCGCTGACCGGCGGCGGGATCGGCAGAATCACGATCATCGACTCCGATGTCGTCGAGCTTTCCAACCTGCAGCGCCAGCCGCTGTTTCGCGAGCGCGACGTCGGCTATGCCAAGGCCGAAATGGCGGCGCAGTTCGCGCATCGCCTCAATCGTTTCGTTTTGGCCAGCCCGGTCCAGCAGCGGATCACGCCCGCAAATGCGCGCGAGCTGCTTGGTGGACATGACCTGGTGATCGACGGCAGCGACAATTTCGCGACCCGACTCGCGGTCAGCGATTGCTGTGTCGCTCTCGGCATTCCGCTGGTCTCGGCCGCGGCGTTGCAATTCCAGGGGCAGGTCGGGCTGTTCCGCTCCGAGCCCTGCTACCGCTGCTTCGTCGGCAACGCGTTTGACACCGACGATTGCGACACCTGCGCCGAGCTTGGCGTGATGGGCGCGCTGACCGGCACCGTTGGCAATTTCGCGGCCTTGCTCGCGATCAACAGCATCGTCGGGATCGGCGGCGACCTGGCCGGCAAGCTCCATTTGTTCGATGGCGAGAAGCTCGAATGGCGCGCGATCCGCATTCCCGCAGAGCCGCGCTGCACCGCCTGCGGCTCAGCCTAGGACTTCGGAAATCCGGGCGATTAGCCGCCGCGCAACCTCGGCCTTCGACCCTTCCGGCCAGTCCTCGACACCCGTTTCGGTCACCAGGTGCACGCGGTTCCGGTGGCCACCCATGACATCGCCGGAAACGTCATTGGCGACGATCCAGTCGGTCCGCTTCCTCTCGCGCTTCGTGATGGCCTGCTCGACGACGCGTTCGGTTTCGGCGGCAAAGCCGACAAGCAAGCGCGGCCGCCGGTCGCTCGCGCTGAGCTCGGCGAGGATGTCGCGCGTCGACATGAACTTGAGCTGCGGCGGTCCGGCGCCTTTCTTGAGCTTGCTGGGCGAAGCCTCCACCCGCCAGTCGGCGACGGCCGCGACGAGGATTGCCGCATCGACGGGGAGGGCGGCGAACACGGCATCGGCCATTTGCTCCGCGGTTTCGACGTCGAACCGGTCGACTCCGGCCGGCGTCTCGAGCGCCACCGGCCCGGCGACCAGCGTCACCCGCGCGCCCGCCGCCGCCGCCGCCGCGGCGATGGCGAACCCCTGCCGGCCCGACGAGCGATTGGCGATGACCCGCACCGGATCGATCGGCTCATGAGTCGGCCCGGCCGTGACGAGGATATGCTTTCCGGCGAGCGTCACGCGAGAAGATCGGAAAGCTGGTCCATGATGTCCTGCGGCTCGGGGAGGCGCCCTGGCCCATGTTCGCCGCACGCCATGTCGCCTTCGGCGGGTTCGATCACCCGAATGCCGTCGGCTTTGAGCTGCGCGACATTGCGCTGGGTCGCGGCGTGCAGCCACATGCGCACGTTCATCGCCGGGGCGACTACGACCGGCTTGTCGGTCGCGAGCAGCAGCGTGGTTGCGAGATCGTCGGCAATTCCCGCCGCCATCTTCGCCAGCAGGTCCGCGGTCGCCGGGCAGACCAGCACGAAATCGGCACCACGGCTGAGCTGGATATGGCCGATCTCGACCTCGTCCTTGAGCTCCCACAGCGACGTATGGACCTGGCTTTCGGCGAGCGTTCCGAGGCTCATCGCGGTGACGAAATGCTCGCCGCCTTTGGTCAGCACTGGCGTGACCTGGTGGCCGCCCTTCTTGAGCAGCCGCACCAGCTCGAGCGACTTGTACGCCGCGATTCCGCCGCCGACGATGAGCAGGATGCGAGCCATTGCCGATCGCATTTGCCCCAAGTTGGACGCGCGGTCGAGACTTGTGGCAGGCTCTTCCCGTGACCCTCACGACCGCCCAGCACGCCATGCAGCTCGCACTTGCCGGGCAATCCGCGGATGGCTTGCAGCTCCTGCGCGAGGGGCAAGCGCGCGCCGAAGCCGATTGTTTCCTGCTCGAAAGTCTGTGGCTGCTCGAGGGGCGATTCCTGTCGCGAGACCTGACCGCGGCCCGCGCGGCGCTCGCGCGCGCCGCCGAACTCGGTCACGTGGGTGCCGGGCGCACCCTCGCGGGCTTGGTTGCGTGCGGAGTCGGCGCACCGGCTGACTGGGGCAGCGCATTGAAATTGCTCGAAAGCTGGTCGGGCAGGGATCCTGTCGCCGAGCGCCAGCTGGCGCTGATTCGCCGCATGGCCTTGGATGCGCAGGGCTGTCCGGCCATCGAGTTCGATCGAACGCCCATATCGGGCGACCCGCGCATCGAGCGCGTCGATTGCCTGCTCACGCCTGAGGAATGCGGGTTTCTCCTCGAATTGGCCGACCCGCGCATGCGTCGCGCGACGATTTTCCACGAGGCCGAGCAGCGCTTCGTCGAGGACCCGATCCGCCGCTCGGACAAGGCGGGCTTCCCAATCGTTAGCGAATGGCCGTTCGTCCGTGCGATCAACCTGCGCATCGCGGCGGCGACGGGCACGCTGGTCGATTCTGGCGAGCCGCTGCAGGTGCTTCGCTATGCTCCGGGCCAGGAGTATCGCCCCCATTTCGACGCGATCGAAGGCATGCACAATCCGCGCGTCCTTACCGCGCTCGTTTGGCTCAACGAGGATTATTCGGGTGGGGAGACGCGCTTCGACGATCTCGACATCGGCGAGCGCGGATCGGCCGGCGACCTACTGCTCTTCGCCAACACCGATGCTCATGGGAACCCCGATCCCCGCACCCGCCATTCCGGCGCGCCGGTGACCTCCGGCCTGAAATATCTCGCGTCGCGGTGGATTCGCGCTCGCCCGGCCGGCCCGGACGGGTTCGGTCGCCATGAAATCGAGCGCTCCTAGGTCAGCAACAAGGCGGCGGCGGCGCCGACGGCAGCCGCAAGCACGCCAACGCCGGCGTAACTCCACCAGGTGCGCTGCTCGATGATCGCGATGTCCGGCAGCGGCGGGGGCGGGGGCGCGGCACCGCGCGGCGGGTAATATTGGTCGATCCGCTCGACCAGCTCGGGAATTTTCTTGGCGGCCCGCACCAGTTCGATGATTCGGTCGGCATAATAAGCTTCAGGGCCCAACTCGGACCGCATCCAGTCGCGGAGAAACGGCTCGGCGGTCTCCCACATGTTGATGTCGGGATCGAGCGCGGTGGCGACACCCTCGTTCATCACCATGGTTTTCTGCAGGAGCAGCAGGTGCGGCTGCGTCGGCATGTCGAAATCGCGGGTGATCGAGAACAGGCTCTCGAGCATCCGACCGACCGAGATTTCCTTGACCGGCAGCCCGCGGATCGGCTCGCCCGCGGCGCGCAGGGCGGTCGCGAACTCCTCGACGCTATGGTGCGCCGGCACATATTGGGCCTCAAAGTGGATTTCGGCGACCCGTCGGTAATTGCCGGTGATCAACCCGTAGAGGATCTCGGCCAGCCACATGCGCGCGCGGCGGTCGATCCGTCCCATGATGCCGAAGTCGATCGCGGCGATCCGTCCGTCCGACAGCGCGAACAAATTGCCGTGGTGGAGGTCGGCGTGGAAGAAGCCGTCGACCACCGCCTGGCGAAGGAAGGCGCGGACCAACGTGGATGCGAGCCGGTGGCAGTCCTGACCAGCCGCAATCAGGGCTTCGCGGTCATTGAGTTTGATGCCGTCGAGCCATTCGAGCGTCAGCACCCGCCTCGCGGTCCGGCGCCAGTCGATCTCTGGCACGTAATAGCCGGGCTCGGCGACCATATTCTCCCGGAGCTCGGATGCCGACGCCGCTTCGCGTTGCAGGTCGAGTTCGCGCGCGGTCCATTGCCGAAACTGCGCGACCACCAGTCGCGGACGCAGCCGTTCGAGCTCGCCGCCCATCCGCTCGGCATGCGCGGCGGCCCATTCGTAGGTCTCCAGGGCTTTCGCGAACTCTTCCTCGATCCCCGGGCGCAGCACCTTGACCGCGACCTCGCGGCCCTCGGTCGTTACCGCACGATGCACCTGGGCGATTGAGGCGGCGCCGACCGGCTCTTCGTCAAAGCTGGAAAAGAGATGCTCGAGCTGCGCGTTGAACGATGTTTCGATTGTGCGCTTGATCTTGGCGAAGGGCGCGGGCGGCAGATCGTCCTGCAGCTGCGACAGGTTCGCCGCGGCCTTTTCGCCGACGAGGTCGGGCCGCGTCGAGAGCGCCTGGCCGAGCTTCACCGCGGCCGGACCGATCGCGACCAGCGCGTCTGCATAGTCCGGAGTTTTCGGAATCCGCGCGCCGAAGCGCGCGATTCGCGCCAGCCGTCGCACG
>Ga0068856_100006780_pt1 | contig 11209 bp, 3 predicted proteins | sample KBSCornC62_FD_66595 | JGI IMG/M metagenome (GOLD analysis project Ga0068856, IMG submission 66595) | Corn rhizosphere microbial communities from Kellogg Biological Station, Michigan, USA - KBS Corn C6-2 | ecosystem: Host-associated > Plants > Roots > Rhizosphere > Soil ... | reverse complement strand
CAAAAGAAAAAATATTAAAACCCTTGAAGAAGCTATAAAAGGTGCTGATGTATTTGTAGGACTTTCAAAAGGAAATATTTTAAGCCAGGATATGGTACGTTCTATGGCGGATATGCCAATAGTATTTGCACTTGCCAATCCTGATCCGGAAATACCTTACGAAGATGCGATAGCTGCTCGCCCTGATATTATAATGGCAACAGGCCGTAGCGATCATCCTAACCAGGTGAACAATGTACTTGGTTTTCCTTTTATTTTCAGAGGTGCATTGGATGTAAGAGCTACCCAGATTAACGAAGCAATGAAGCTTGCTGCTGTTTATGCCATTGCTCAACTAGCCAAAGAGCCGGTACCTGATTCGGTGAACCTGGCTTATGGAAGCAGGAACCTTTGTTTTGGTCCGGAGTATATTATCCCTAAACCAATTGATTTGCGGTTGATTTACACAGTTGCACCGGCCGTTGCCAAAGCGGCTATCCAGTCTGGCGTGGCTCAGCGTAAAATTACCGATTGGGAAGGTTATAAACAAGAATTGATAAACCGTTTGGGGGTTGATAGTAAACTGATCAGGAACCTTACGATAAAAGCAAAACAGAATCCCAAACGGGTAGTGTTTGCCGAAGCTGATAATTATAAAATTTTAAAAGCCGCGCAGCAAGTGGCTGACGAGGGTATTGCCAAACCTATTTTGTTAGGCAACGAAGAAGAGATAAAAGCATTGGTGGAAGAGCATAAGCTTGATTTGAGTGGAATACCTATCATTGATCCAAGAAACGATTCGGAAGATGAACGCCGGAAAATGTTTGGGGATTGTTTTTTCAAAAAACACAAACGCAAAGGTTACAACCTGTATGAATCGCGTAAGTTAATGCTCGAACGTAATTATTTCGGAGCTATGATGGTGGAGACGGGTCTTGCCGATGCACTTATATCGGGCTTAACCCGCAAATATGCAAGTCCGATAAAAGCAGCGTTAAAAGCTATTGGGGTGAGAAAAGGAACCAATCGGGTGGCTGGTATGTATATTTTAAATACCAAACAAGGTCCTTTTTTCTTTGCTGATACTACGATGAATAAAAACCCGTCGGTGCAGGACCTTGTGGACATAACTGTATTAACAGCCAACAGTGTAAAAGAATTTAATATTGTTCCGCGTATCGCACTGTTATCATATTCTAATTTTGGTTCGGTAAATGGCGATGTACCTAACAAAATGCGCGAAGCAACAGCCATTCTTCACAGAGATTATCCTGGAATGATTGTAGATGGGGAGATGCAGGCCAATTTTGCGATCAACAACGATCTGTTGAAAGAGCAGTTTTCGTTTTCTGACCTGGTAGATAAAAAGGTAAACACATTGATATTTCCAAACCTTGAATCGGGAAATATTGCCTATAAACTAATGCAGGAGCTTGGCAAGGTAGAAGCCATAGGGCCAATACTTATTGGTATGAAAAAGCCAGTTCATATTTTGCAATTGGGAAGCACGGTGCTTGAAATTGTGAATATGGTTGTAATAGCGGTTATAGATGCACAAGCGCAAGCGAACAGGGAAAAAACGGCACCTGAAAAAACTTCTGTTAAAGAGGTGGTAAGCACTAAATAAAAAGTTGAAAAGGCTTTAAAAAATAAATAATGATTCACCATATTGAGGGTAAACTGATAGAAAAAACGCCGACTTATGCAGTAGTAGAAGCCGGTGGTATTGGCTATATTTTACAAATATCTCTTAATACGTTTACAAAAATTGGTGATACAGAAAGATGCAAATTATTTGTTGAGCCACTTTACGTTAGGGATGATATGCCCAAACATTATGGGTTCCATGATGTGGAAGAGCGCCATCTTTTCAGGCAACTTATTTCTGTTTCAGGCGTAGGAGGAACCAGTGCTGTTTTAATGCTATCATCATTAAGCGCCAGCGAAATTCAAAATGCAATTGCTACCGGAAACGTAGCGTTGCTAAAAGGCGTTAAGGGCATAGGAGAAAAAACAGCACAACGGATCATTGTCGACCTGAAGGACAAAATAGGTAAAGGCCTTGTCTTAGGCGATGTTGTTATCCCTCAAACAAACAATATTTTAAGAACCGAAGCGTTATCCGCCTTGGTGATGCTGGGCTTTAACAAGTCGGCTGCCGAAAAGGTACTCGATAAAATAATTAAAACAGAAGGTACCGGTCAAACTGTTGAACAGCTTATAAAATCGGCACTTAAAAACTTTTAATTTTACTAATGTTTAACCTTAAAACTATTATATGAAGCAATTTTACTTTTAAGAATACTGACAAATTTTGTAGTGAAGGTGTAAAATAATAGTCGTTACACTATTTGGCAGTTTCAACTGAAAGAGAAAGGAAATATAATAGTTTTAGTTTTTGAGCAACTCATTAGTAAAATATCTGGTTGTAGGTGCTGGCTCTTTGGCCATGCTTTCCATCATTGGAAGTTCCAATGCCAGGGTTCGCCCGTTCCGGCGTTCCTACGAAAAGTGGCAACCTTCCCCACCGATAGATACCCCAAAAACACAAAAAGAAAAACCGTTACGTTATAAATTTAAAGACAATTCGGGTGAAGCACCATTGGTTAGCCCGGCTTCGGGTGGAGTAACGCTGGGCGATCCGTCAAACGTTGTTACCAATGTAGAATTCGATCCCGCTTCGGGCAAATACCTTGTTACTCAAAAAATAGGTAGTCTCGATTATCGCCCGCCTACCTATATGACCAGCGATGAGTACCAAAAGTATATGTTTAAGAAACAGGAAAAGGACTATTGGGGCGCCCGCACGCATGCCGATTCTAAAACACCTCCGGCAGCGAGTTCGCCTACGGTACCCAAACTTAAGGTAGGCGGCGAAATTTTCGACCGTATTTTTGGAGGTAATACGGTAAGTATTGTTCCTAACGGATCGGCCCAGCTGGACTTAGGATATATAAGCAACAAAACCGAAAACCCGGCCATAGCACAAAAACAACGTAAGGTAGGGTCTATGAATTTCGATGAGAAAATTCAGTTGAATGTGATTGGGAAAATTGGAGACAAACTAAAAATAACCACCAGTTACAATACACAGGCAACGTTCGATTTTGAAAATCAGATGAAGCTCGATTATACAGGCTATGATGATGAAATAATAAAAAAAATTGAAGCAGGTAATATTAGTTTTCCATTAAAAGGGTCGTTGATAAGCGGAAGCCAAACGTTATTTGGAGTAAAAACACAATTGCAGTTTGGCCGGCTTTCGGTTACCAGTGTGGTATCACAGGAAAAAGGTAAAACTTCCGAAGTAGAAGTGGCGGGTGCTTCGCAAACAAGTAATTTTATTTTGTCGGCTGATAATTACGATGCTAACCGCCATTATTTTCTTGCTCAATATTTCAGAGATCAATACAATACCGCGCTGGCAAATTTACCCTTTGTTAATTCACAAATAAACATTACACGTATTGAAGTGTGGGTTACCAATACCAATACATCAACTACCAATATACGAAGTGTGATTGGTTTTTCGGAGTTGGCTGAAGATGCTGCTCATATTCCTCCAAGCCAAAGTTTTATCACAGATCAGAGTCCTTCATCGTTACCATTTAATAGTCAAAACAGCTTATATAATTTATTGAAAGGGGATTCGGCAACAATCAGGAACACAAGTACTGCCGTTGCCGGTATCAATTCAATATCCGGTCAAATGAAACAACAAGCCAACTATGAGCTCGTATCAAGTGCCAGGTTATTAAATCCTTCGGAATATACCTTTAATCCGTTATTAGGTTACCTGTCATTAAAACAACAGCTCACACCGGTTCAGGCACTCTGCGTTGCCTATCAATATACACTTAATGGAAAAGTATACCAGGTGGGTGAGTTTTCCGATGGTGGTATTAGCGCTCCTCAGGCTTTATATACCAAAATGCTAAAAGCCACAGCCATCAATACCGCTCTTCCAATGTGGGACCTGATGATGAAAAATATTTACTCTATTGGCGCTTATCAGATACAGCCACAAAATTTCAGGTTAGATGTGGTATACACCAATAAACAAACAGGTACAGATATTAATTATTTACCGGTTAGTGAATGCCAGTCGGCAATTAAGGCTAAGGCGCTGATACAGGTATTACACGTGGACAGGTTAAATCAGCAAAACGATGTTCAACCGGATGGGCTTTATGATTATATTGATGGCGTTACTGTGAACAGTAATAATGGATTGGTTATTTTTCCGGTTACAGAACCTTTTGGAACCTATCTTACCAGCCGGTTCGATGTCAATTGTTCTTCAACAGAGGCTGCCGGATATGCATTTCCGCAACTATACGATTCCACGCAAACTATTGCCAAGCAGTATTTTCCTCAACTGAACCGTTTTAAGTTGAAAGGGCAATACCAATCATCATCCAGTTCCGAGATCAATTTGGGCTCACCTAATATTGCTAAGGGGTCAGTGGTTGTTACAGCCGGAGGAGTGGTGCTTACCGAAAACACCGATTATACAGTTGATTACACATTGGGGCGTGTTAAAATAATTAATGATGGGATATTAAATTCAGGAACTCCAATTAAAGTAAAATCAGGAAGCAATGCGCTTTTTAATATGCAGCAAAAAAGAATATTGGGTACTCATTTGGATTACCGTATCAATAAAGATTTTATGCTTGGTGGAACCGCAATGAATTTGACGGAACGGCCAATGAACAACAAAGTGAATATTGGTTATGAACCTGTTTCAAATACGGTATTAGGCTTAGATGCGAATTTTAAAACAGAAGCTCCTTTCTTAACCCGGTTTGTTGATAAAATACCTTTTATTAATACCAGGGCACCAAGTTCCTTAACTGCTTCGGGCGAATATGCGTATTTGATTCCCGGATTCAATAAAGGGATTGGTAAGACCGGAACTTCGTATGTAGACGATTTTGAATCAACGCAGTCAACCATCGACCTGCGCCCACAAAACGCCTGGTCATTGGCAAGTACGCCGCAGGGCCAGCCTAATTTATTTCCTGAAGCAGTTTATCCCGATAGTTTGATAAATGGATACAATCGTGCAAAACTATCCTGGTATACCTTATCACAAGAAATGATAAGACGAACTGCGGGTATTACCCCATCTAATATTACAGATGCGGATATGTCAAATAATTTTGTGCGGGAGGTGTTGGAAACAGAAATATTCCCGAACGAACAATTATCAAACGGATCTCAGCCTAACGTTTCTATGTTGGATTTGGCATATTACCCCGGTGAAGTAGGTCCTTATAATTATGATACGAAGGCTATTCCCGGTATTTCTTCTGGTTTGGATGTTAATGGAAATCTTAAGAACCCGCAAACCCGCTGGGCTGGTATGATGCGCGCGCTTCAAACAAATGATTTTCAAGCGGCCAACGTAGAATATATACAGTTTTGGGTGATGGATCCGTTTAATGCCGATAATACTAATCCGAGTACTACCGGTGATTTGTATTTTAACCTGGGTAATGTGTCGGAAGATATTTTAAACGATGGGCAAAGGAGTGCTGAAAATGGTTTGCCAACACCTATTACACCGGCTAATACTGTACCTACAATATGGGGGCAGGTGCCCGCTGTGCAACCACTGTTAAATACATTTAATGCCGATCCAACGGAGCGTCCATATCAGGATGTAGGTTTTGACGGGCTTGCAAATACATTGGCCTTGGGCGGAGAAGCAACAGAACAAAGTCATTTTAGTAATTATTTAAATTCGGTACAATCAATTGTTTCTTCTGCTGTTTATTCCTCGTTCAGTTCCGATCCATCGCATGATGACTTCCATTATTTCAGGGGGACAGATTATGACAATGCCAATCTTAAGATTTTAGAACGTTACAAACAATTTAACGGTACCGAAAACAATTCACGTACTACAGCACAATCTCCCGAAAGCTATCCAACAGCATCCCCTTTGATATCACCTACCGTTGAAGATATAAATGGAGATAATAATTTAAATACTGCCGAAAGTTATTATCAATATCACATTAGTTTAAAACCAAGTGATTTTGCTGCAGGTGTCGGTAATAACTACATTACAAACGTTTTTACAACTAACGGTGCTAATATAAAAGATGGTACCACCAAACCTATAAAATGGTATCAGTTTAAAATACCAATTCTCAATCCTGAAAAAGTTGTAGGGGGAATTGACAACTTTCAATCGATACGTTTTATGCGTATGTTTATTAAGGGTGCCGATAAACCCATTGTACTTCGTTTTGGAAGACTTGAACTCGTACGTGCCGATTGGAGAAAATATCAATCGGATCTGGTACAGCCCGGGCTGTATGTTCCAAACGATGTTGATGAAACATTATTTGATGTTGGGGCTGTTAACTTACAGGAAAATGCAGGTAAACAACCGGTAAATTATGTGTTGCCGCCTAAGATTACCCGCCAGGTTGGATATGGAACAACCAATACGATATTGTTGAATGAGCAGGCATTGAGTCTTACCGTTTGCGATCTTAAGGATGGAGATTCCAGAGCTGCTTTTAAAAGTGCGAGTTTAGATGTTCGTTCGTACAAAAAATTACAGATGTTCATACATGGTGAAGCGTCTACCAACCCACTATATAAGTTAAAAGATGATGACCTTACCGTATTTGTAAGATTAGGTACCGATTATGTAGATAATTATTATGAATATGAAATACCATTAAAACTGACAGCTCCCGGTAATTACGATGGAACAAACGAAAGCGATCAATTAAAGGTATGGCCCGAAGCTAATAATATGGAGCTTGAATTTTCGAAATTAGAAGCAGCAAAACAACAACGCAATCTTTCTGTAGGAAATACAAGTGCGCAGTTATATACCACAACCGATGGCAGCCGGAAAATTACCGTTAAAGGAAATCCCAATTTAGCGGCTGTTAAAACAATAATGATTGGAGTAAGGAATCCGAAAAAAACGGCAGCCGATAATTCCGATGATGGATTAGCGAAATGTGCACAGGTGTGGGTAAATGAGTTGCGACTTACCGATTTTATAACAAATGGCGGAGGGGCAGCAAATGCAAGCGTTACGGCCCAACTGGCCGATTTAGGTTCGGTGTCGGCTACAGGCAATTATTATGGGCCTGGTTGGGGAAGTATTGAAAACAAGATAAGTGAGCGGAAAAGAGAAGAGATGAAACAATATAACCTCACATCTAGTCTTGAACTCGGCAAATTTTTACCCGAGAATGCCAATATAAAAATACCAATGTATTTGGGTTATGGAGAAACTTTTATAACACCTCAATACGACCCCTTAGCACCAGATTTGATTTTAAAGAATGAGTTAAAAACGCTTCCTAAGTCAAGGCAGGATAGCTTAAAGAACATAACAATAGATTATACCAGGCGCAGGAGCATTAACTTTTCAAACGTAAAAAAGAACAAAGGGAAGGATGCTAAAAAAAGTCATATTTACGATATCGAAAATTGGTCGGCCACAGTTGGATACAGCGAAGTGTTTAAACGAAATATAAATGTTGAATCGAATTACACAAAAAATTACAAAGGAGGGTTGGTTTACGGATATGCCCCTTCTCCCAAAAACATAAGCCCTTTCTCAAAAATGAAACTATTTAAACCAAAATATTTTCAACTTATCCGGGACATTAATTTTTTCCCTTATCCAAATCAGTTAGGCTTTTCAACAGATGTAAACAGAGATTTTAGTTCTTATAAATATCGTGATGTAACAGCAGGTTTTATAGAAACACCTACTTTTTATAATAAAAAAATAAACTGGACAAGGAATTATAATATGGGTTACCCAATAACCAAAGATCTGAAGGTGGATTTTACAGCTTCAAATATTTCTAGAGTAATGGAACCGAACGGGTTAATAGATACCAAAGAAAAAAAGGATACGATCATCAATAATTTTAAAAATTTAGGAAAAACCACGTCATACAATTCTCAGTTTAATGCCAATTACAATATACCTATTAATAAACTTCCTTTGCTCGATTTTACGAAGGCTTCGGTAAAATACACGGGAACTTACAATTGGGTAAGGGCACCATTTAATGCCGATTCGTTGGGTAACACCATTCAAAATTCACAAGTTATCGGCTGGACCGGCGATTTGAATATGGTTACACTATATAACAAAGTTCCTTTTATAAAAAGGGCTTTAGCAGCTCCTGATAAAACGGTTAAACCTCCCAAAGTTAAAACACCTAACGACTCCACTAAAAAGAATAAAATCAAAATAAAAATCACCACCCCTTTAAGATATTTTGTGCGCGCATTGACGGGTGTTAAAAACATTAATGCAACTTATGCCATTAACAAAGGAACCATATTACCGGGATATAAAGAGTATACAAACATGATGGGTATGGATCAAAATTTTGCGGGGCCCACGCCAGGTTTTGTTTTTGGTAGTCAAAAGGATATTCGCCAAACGGCCATTGACAATGATTGGCTGGTCAAGACCAGATCTCTCAATACCCCATACTCCAATACATATAGTCAAAATTTTAATGCGCGTTCCAACATCGAGCCAATGCCGAGTCTTAAAATAGAATTAACGGAGACCTGGATAAAATCTAAAAGTTTAAATGAGTTTTTCCGATGGGGGGTAACTGATTCAGCTAAAAATGAAATGGGATATGTTCATCAATCAAAAGTTGAAACGGGCAGTTTTAGTATGTCCTTTTTGTCTTACGGAACTTCATTTTCAAATGGAGATGCAGTTTTTCAAAATTTCCTAGCAGACCGAAAACAAGTGTCAACCCGTTTGGGTTCTCAAAACAGTAATTCTACAAACACTATAGACGGATACGCTAAAGGTTACAATCGAACGTCACAGGATGTTTTAATACCGGCTTTTATTGCTGCTTATTCCGGACAAAATGCAAATAAAGTTACATTGGATAATTTTCCAAAGATTCCCAAACCTAATTGGAGAGTGACCTATGATGGGTTGTCAAAAATCGAGCAAATAAAAAAACTGTTTAAAACGGTAACATTGTCCCATGCTTATAAATCAATATACAGTGTAGGTGGTTATACATCTAACTTATTATATGGACAAGATGAAAAAGGGAACGCAAATGCTGTTCAACCAATTTCAAGTATCGCCAATAACCCTAATTTTTACCCTAAAAATCTTATCTCCACGGTTTCCATTACCGAATCATGGAGCCCTTTGTTTAAAGTGGATATAACACTTCACAATAGTATTCTGGCGAATGTAACTTTTAATAAAGACCGCAACATTTCGCTGGGTATAAACAACAAGGCTATTACCGAAATATTAGGAAGGGAAGTTGTAATTGGAACAGGATATCGAATAAAGGATGTGCCTTTGGGGAACCTGAAAATAGCGGGTAAGCAAATAAGAAGTGATTTAAACCTGATAGGTAATGTTTCTATCCGCAGAAATCAAACCATTATAAGGCGTATTGAAGAAGAGGTCAGCCAGTCAACAGCAGGTACAAGTATCATTTCAATTAAACTATCTGCTGATTATACCATCAGTCAAAAATTAACCATTCGTATTTATTACGACCGGATCTTGAACCACCCTCTCATCTCCAATTCATTTCCAACATCCAATACCAATACCGGTATCAGCTTGCGTTTATCGCTTTCCGGTTAAATTCATAAATAAAAATAATTTTACTATTCAATAATAATTTAAATTTGCGAAAAAAAGTTGTTTAGAGTTGACTCAAAAATATCTACATCTCGACTAAAGTTTATCCTGAGCGTGCCGAAGGACTCGATAAGACATTTTTAAGTTGTGTCAGTTCGAGCGGAGTCGAGAACAAGTAGCTATAAGGTTTGACCTTAGATAACTTCAATTAATAAGAACAAATAAAAAAAATTGATTATGAATTTTCCTGAAAATGTAAAGTACACGAAAGACCATGAATGGGTTCGTATTGAAGGTAACGAGGCGTATATTGGCATCACTGATTTTGCTCAAAGCGAATTAGGAGATATTGTATATGTTGAAATTGAAACGCTAAACGAAGAATTAGCTCAGGAAGAAATATTTGGAACGGTTGAAGCTGTGAAGACCGTATCAGATCTGTTCATGCCTCTTTCAGGTAAAATAATTGAGTTGAATCCTGCCATCACTTCCGATCCTGAAAACGTAAATAAGGATCCTTATGGCCAAGGTTGGATGATTAAAATTTCAATAAAAGATAAATCGGAAATTGAAAAGTTATTGAGTGCTGCTGATTATAAAGCACTTATTGGGCATTAATACAATATTTTTTTTAATGTTATGTTTAAACCTGACAGGTTTGGTTCGAAAGCACTTGACCTCTCAGGTTTTTTTGTCCTTTTACATTTAACATAACACTAGTTACCATTTCGTTTCAGCATCTCGATAAAACCATTGTCAACAGAAAGCCCCAGCTCTTTGGTTTTTAAAACATCGGCTAAAGCCAACTTGTATTGTTTAAGTTTCAAATAAGCCGTTGCCCTGTTTTTGTATGAATAAACATACCCCGGATTGTACTGAATAGCCATTGAATAATATTCGATGGCTTTATTATAATTGCCGGTTTCGTCATATACTAATCCTACGTTAAAGTAGGCATTTCCATTTTTAATGTCGTATTCTATTGCTTTTCTAAAATCAGTTAATGCTTTATCGTATTGTTTTAATTTTAAATAAATCAAACCTCGGTTATTATATATTTCAGTACTTAGGTTGTTGTGATTTATCAGGTAATCATAATCTTTAAGCGCCTCGGTATAATTTCCAACAATATAATTTGCCAAACCTCTCGTATAATAGTGATCGATAAAAGTGGGATTAAGTGCAATGGCTTTGCTAAGATCGTGAATGGCTTCGGGATATTTTTGCAGTTCAAAATAAGCCATGCCTCTGCAGTGATAAGCATTTAAGTTGTCGCTATCTTTTTTTATGGTATAACTTAAATCGCTAATTGCTTTTTCCATAGCTCCAAGTTTATAAAATGTAACACCTCTGTCGCAATATAAACTAACAGCGTTTTTTGTTTTGTTAATGGCATGTGTATAATATTCTGCAGCTTTTTCGTACTGACCGGCGTGGTAATAAGCGATTGCCAGATTTTTATAATGTAAACCGCACACTTCGTACCGTTCCGTTTTAAAAGCATGATCCAACAAAGTAACTCCGTCTTTCCACAACATGCTTGCTTTGTAAGATAATACACATAAGCTGATTGTGATTACAATTAAACCG
>Ga0068856_100006778_pt1 | contig 11209 bp, 11 predicted proteins | sample KBSCornC62_FD_66595 | JGI IMG/M metagenome (GOLD analysis project Ga0068856, IMG submission 66595) | Corn rhizosphere microbial communities from Kellogg Biological Station, Michigan, USA - KBS Corn C6-2 | ecosystem: Host-associated > Plants > Roots > Rhizosphere > Soil ... | reverse complement strand
CCGGCGTAGCGCAGCTCGCGAAGCTGCTCGCGGTTGAAGTTGACGTGGCGATACGGTCCGTCGTTCGAGCGGTCCACCACCTCGGCGAGCTTCACCGTCAGCGTGGCGACCCGTCCCGAGTGGCCCGATGTCGTCGGGTCGCGCGACTCGATCGCCGTCACCGCCGCGGTGACGAATCCCTCGAACAGCCGCTCGATGTCCTCGTACAACCGGCTGTTCTCGATCGCCACGGCCGCCTGCGACGCCAGCGCGGTCACCAGCTCCACGGCGTGCGGATCGTAGGTGATCACCTCGCGGTCCACGACATCCGCCGACGAGAGTCGGGCGTTCGCGTCGCGCTTGCGGTTGATGAGCTGCAGCACGCCGATGATCTCGTCGCGGTGCGTCTTCATCGGGATCACGAGCATCGACTTGGTGCGATAGCCGAACTTCTCGTCGAAGCTCCGGTTCTGCTTGTACGTGACGTTGTCGGGCAGCAGATAGACGTCGGCGATGACGAGCGGCTCGCCCGTCGCGGCGGCATAACCCGAGAGGCTCGCGTGGTCGACCGGTACCGTGAACTCCGAGAAGGGGAGCGCGGGGAGCGAGTGATTCTGCGTGAGCTTGAATCGGAGCGTGGTCGCCGGCGCGCCGTCCGTGGTGCGCTCGGTGAGGTAGATCGATCCCGCATCGCTCGCGGTGATGCGGCGCGCTTGCGTGAGGATCATCTCGAGCAGGCGCAGGAGATCGCGCTCGGTGGAGAGCGCCACGCCCACGTGCGTCAGCTCCGTGAGCTCCTGATGCCGCAGCTCCTGCTCGGCCTCGGCGCGCCGCTGCGCGACGATCGCGGCCGCGTGACGGAATGCGCCGCGCAGCATGGCGATGATCGTCCCGACGGCCGCGCTGGCGGGCAAGTAGCCCGTGAGCAGATCGACCGGGAATTCCGCCGGCGGCTCGGCGTCGTCAGCTTCGCCGAGTGCAACGAGCGCCGCGGCGCGCGCGAGGTCGCGCACCTGGTCCGCGTCGGCGCTCTGGAGCAGCGCGCGATCGAGCACGACGACCGTGGGCCGCGCGGCATCGAGCGACGCCGCCGTGGGGAGCGCCGGCACGCGCCGCAGCTCCACATCGTCTTCGCGCCGGCCGAGCGGCGCCGATGAGATGGTGCGCCCGACGGCGGCGATGAGGAGCGGCTTCACGGGCGCCGGCTGCCCTGCAACCTGCGATCGCGGATGATCAGCCCGCGTTCGCTCCGAGCTTGTCGAGCTGATTCTGGGCGGGCTCGAAGTCAGGGTACTTGGCCGTGACTTGCTTGAAGAGCGCGACCGCCTTCGCGGTGTTCTTCTTGTCCATCTCGTCGATCGCGTTCGAGTACACCTTCATCGTCGCGAGGTCGAGCTTCACTTTCATCGACTCGGCCTTCTTCACGGGACGGGCGAAGTTCTCCTCGGCGGGCGCGGTCTTGCCCTGCTGAATCGCTCCGTTCTCGCCTGGCGCGGTCTTCGGCGCGCCCACGCCCGCGTCGCCGGTGCGACGGCCCGGCTTGGGCGCGAGCTTGATCTCCGCGTTCAGCTTCTCGCTCAACTCGTTGATGATCGCGAGCGGATCGTCGCTCTTGCGCTGCACCTTCATCGGGTTGGTATACTGGCCCGTCTCTCCGTCGGTGGCGTGCGCCGTGAGCACCATGTTGCCTTTCGTGTCGGCGAGGAAGCCGCCGTACACGAGGTACTGCGCGCCGAGCAGCTTGCCGAGGCGGACGGCGGTGGTCGGATCGATCGCGCCGGCCTTCACCATGTTCTGTTCCTCGAGCACCTTCTGGATGCGCTCGCGGTCGACGAGGCGGATCTTGGTGTTGCTCGCCATGTCCGTGATGAGGAGATCCTGCACTCCTTTGCCGACACCGTCGTAGTCGCGCGCGTCCTTGCCGATCGAGTTGTTGTCGAAGGGCAGAATGGCGACGACAGGGCGATTGTCGGCCTGGGCCCGCGCGACGGGCGCCACCGCGGGCAGCGCCAGGACGGCCGCGGCGGCGGCCAGGCGAGTGGCATTCGACAGCGAACGCAACATGGTGTCCTCCTGAGACACTTTATGAATTACTAAACATCCAGCGTCATTCCTTCGGCGGCCGCGGAGACCCGAAGGGTTCCGCCCCGCCGCGCGACCAGCGCCTGGCAGGCCGCCACGCACCGATCGATATCATCGTCAGCGCGTTCCGGCTTGTGGTGATACAGCACCAACTGCTGCACCTCCGCATCGAGCGCGAGCGCCACCGCGTCGTCGAACGTCGAATGTCCCCAGCCGCGATGCTGCGCGTATTCGTCCGTCGTGTACGTCGCGTCATGCACGAGCAGCGCGGCCCCGCGCACGAACTTCACCAGCTCGTCCCGCCAGCCGGCTCGGCTCGCATAGCCCTCGCTCGATCCCAGCTCGTTGTCCGAGATGTAGACGAACGATCGGTCCGGCTGTCCCGCGTCGGTGAAGCGGTAGCCGAGCGCGCCGCCCGGATGCTGCACCGCGAACGTACGCACGACGTAGCCGCTGCCGGCCCGCTCTTCCTCCGCGATCTCCCGAAAATCGATCCGCGCCTGCAGCTCCTCGAACGACACCGGGAAGAACACGGGCGCCATCTGCTCCCGAATCACCCGGTCGATGCTCGTCTCCAGCGCCTTCGATCCCCAGATCGTGAGGTGATTCCCCGGCCTGAAGATCGGCGCGAAGAACGGAATGCCTTGAATGTGGTCCCAGTGCGCGTGGGTCAGATAGATCTCGGCGGCGATCGGGTCGCCGCCAGCGACCAGCGAACGGCCGAGCTCGCGGATCCCCGTTCCCGCATCCAAAATGACCAGCGCACCAGTCCCCGTCCGCACCTCCAGGCACGGCGTGTTTCCGCCGTACCGAACCGTCCGAGGTCCCGGGGCCGGCACGGAGCCGCGTGTCCCCCAGAACCGCAATCGCAAAGTCATGAACCAGGCGCCTCAGCGCTCAGCGACAAACTGGCGGTGTGGAGGTCAAAATCGCTAGGAAGGGAGTCACGGGTGCTTCGTGACCGGCATCACACGAGCTCTACAGTTTTGCTTGCGCGCGCTGCTCGAGGGCGGGGCGGTCGGCGATAGAAATTCGGCGCCGCTCCACCGAGACCCAGTTGGCGTCTTGAAAATCCTTCATCGCGCGCGAGACCGTCTCACGGCTCGCGCCAATCATCTGCGCGATGGTCTGGTGCGTGAGCGGCTTCTCGATCGTGTCGCTGCCGGTTTCTTCGGCGAGATCGAGGAGCAGCCGCGCGATCCGTCCGGGGACGTCGAGCAGCACGAGGCCGCCGATCTTCTCGTCGGCGCGGCGCAACCGGCGTGAGAGCTCGGTGAGGAGCGACCACGCCACCGCGGGCGACGATTCGACGCGCTTTCGAAAATCCTCACGGCGGAGGACGAGGAGGTGCGAGTCCTCCATCGCGATCACGTGGGCCGAGCGGGGGCGGTCGTCGATCAGCGCGAGCTCGCCGAAATGTTCGCTGACGCCGAGGACGCCGAGGATGACTTCGCGGCCATCCTCGCCGATGAGCACGACCTTGACGCGCCCCTGCCGGACGACGAACAGCGAGTCACCCGGATCGTTCTCGAACAGGATGACGCTGCCGCGCGGATAGAACTTTTCGCGTGTGAGATCGGCGAACCGTTGGAGCTCAGCGCGGTCCAGACCGCTGAACAGCGGAACGGTGGCCAGGAAGTCGGCGGTGGTCGTGGTCACGAGAGAGTGGCGAGAGGGCAGAAGCGGGCCGTCCGGTGGGAGAGCGGCGTCGCGCCGACCCGGCAACCGGCGCGAAGTTAGTCTGACCGCAAGGCGGTGTCAAACTGTTACGCTGACTGCGATTAGGCGTGAGCCGGTCGTGACGGAGATGCTTGGGTGGTCGTGGCGTGGACGCTTGGATTGAAATGGGGACGCGGACGAGGCGAACCTGCGGGTTCGGACGAGGAGCGAACCCGCTTTGGCAGCGGGCCCAGTCCGCTCCTCGTTCGGAGCCGCAGGCCCGCTCGCGTCCGCGTCTCAGATTCGATCCAAGCCGATTCGGCGCGACTTGCTCGGAAGTTCCAAGCCGTTGTCCGCTTGAACGTTAGCCATCGAACCGGCTATATTATTGGACTAGCTCAAAAATACCTGGGCGACACCGTCGAGGTGAACCGTTCCCGCGACGCTCGCTCACCGAATCCAAGAGGTTCCCGTGAAGAACGACATCCATCCCGAATACGCGACGGCGATCGTGAAGTGCGCCTGCGGCAATACGTTCCAGACGCGTTCGACGCGTGCGGAGATTCACACGGACGTGTGCGGCGCGTGCCATCCGTTCTACACGGGCAAGCAGCGTCTGGTCGATACGGCCGGCCGCGTGGAGCGGTTCCGCCAGAAGTTCGCCAAGTCGGCGACCTGAGGCGCTCGTCCTCTGGCGCTCCGCGACCGGTTAGCGGCCGCCCTCGCGCGCGCTGACGAAGTCGAGCGCGCGCTCGTCAATCCCGCCGGGCTTCGCGACGCGAGTCAATTCGCCGAGCTCGGGCGGGAGCACCGGCGGCTCATGCCGGTGGTCGAGCTGGCGGCTCGATTAGAGAAATTTGAAAACGAGCTCGCGCAGGCGCGCGAGCTCGTTTCCGTTGACGACCCCGAGCTCGCCGCCGAGGCCCGCGCCGAAGTGTCGCGGCTCGCGGCGGACATCGACGCGCTCGAGCAGCGGCTCACGCCGATGCTGCTGCCGCGCGATCCGCTCGACGACCGCAACGCGATCGTCGAGCTCCGCGCCGGCACGGGCGGCGACGAAGCGGCGCTCTTCGCGGCCGACCTCTTCCGCATGTACGCGCGCTACTGCGAGCGGAACGGCCTCCGGATCGAGATCCTGTCGATGGCCGACGGGACGCTCGGCGGCATCAAAGAAGTGATATTCAAGGTTACGGGCGACTCGCCGTACGGGCAGCTCAAGTGGGAGTCGGGCGTACACCGCGTGCAGCGCGTCCCGGCGACCGAGTCGCAGGGGCGCATTCACACGTCCGCGGCGACGGTGGCCGTGCTGCCGGAGGCGGAGGAGGTCGACGTCCGCATCGAGGACAAGGACCTCCGGATCGACGTGTTCCGCTCCTCAGGCCCCGGCGGCCAGAGCGTCAACACGACCGACTCCGCGGTGCGCATCACGCACCTGCCGACGGGCCTCGTGGTGAGCCAGCAGGACCAGAAGTCGCAGCTGCAGAACAAGATCAAAGCGATGGAAGTGCTGCGCGCGCGGCTGCTCGATCTGCGCGTGCAGGAGCAGCAGCAGCAGCGCGCGCGCATGCGCCGCTCGCAGGTCGGGAGCGGCGACCGCTCGGAGAAGATTCGCACCTACAACTATCCGCAGAGCCGCGTGACCGATCATCGCATCGGGTGGACGACGCACGACCTGCAGGGATTCGTCGACGGCGACATCGGGGCGCTGATGGAGGCGCTCAAGCTCGCCGAGGTCGAGGAGCAGCTCGGGGAGCCGGTATGACGGCCGAACGCGCCGCGGCCGAGGGCGTGACGGTGAGCCGCCTGCTCGACGACCTGGCCCGCTCGCTCAACGCGCGCGGCATCGCCGAGCCGTTCTCCGAGGCGCGCGAGATCATCGCCGCGCTGTACGACGTGCCGCGCTTCTGGCCGCTGATGAACGGCGCCGTGGAGGTCGACGGGCCGACGCTCGAGCGGGCGCGGGCCGCGGCCGATCTGCGCGCGCACGGCGCGCCGCTGGCGTACGCCGTCGGCCGCGCGGCGTTCCGCCATCTCACGCTCGACGTCGATGAGCGTGTGCTCATACCAAGACCAGAAACAGAGCAGCTCGTCGATCTGGTGCTCGACGAAGTGGGGAGCACGGACGGCGGCGTCGCGATCGACGTCGGCACCGGGTCGGGCGCGATCGCGCTCGCGCTGGCGGCCGAGGGACGGTTCTCGCGCGTCTACGGCACCGACGTCTCGCTCGACGCGCTCGCCGTCGCGCGGCGCAACGCGTCGCTCGCGGCTTCCATGCTCCGCGCTCCCGTGGAGTTCTTCCACGGATCGCTCCTCGGGCCGCTGCTCGACGTGCGGGCGCGCGTCGTGGTGTCGAATCCGCCGTACATCGCGCTGGGCGAGGCGGTCGTGCTGCCCGCGAGCGTGCGCAATTGGGAGCCGGCGGTGGCGCTCTATTCGGGCACGGATGGCATGTCGGCCACGGCTCGACTCGTGCGCCAGGCCGCGGACGTGTTGGCGCCGGGCGGACTGCTGGCGATCGAAGTGGACGTACGGCGGGCGTCACTCGCCGCGGAGCTCGTGAGCCGCGAGCGGCGCTTCCACGCCATTCGCGTGGAGTTGGATCTCACGGGACGCGAGCGCTTCGTGCTCGCCCGACGACACGAGTCTTCAGACGGGGAGGGGGGATGATCGAGGACAAGGCGAAGGAGCTCGGACGGCTCATCGGGCAGAGCACCGAGTACAAGGAAGTGAAGCGCGCGGGCGACACGCTCAACGAGGACAAGGACACGGTCGCGCTCCTCCAGCGCATGGAGCAGCTCCGCGTGGAGGCGCAGCGCATGATGGCTGGCGGCCAGCGACCGACCGAAGAGATGGAGCGCGAGCTCGACACCCTGCTCGGCCAGATCCAGGGGCGCAGCGCGTACCAGCGCCTGCTCGTCGCGCAGGAGAATTTCGACAAGGTCATGGGGCGCGTGAACGACTGGATTCTCGAAGGCATCGAGAAGGGCGCCGCGAGTCCGATCATCACGCTCAGCTAGCGCACGCATGCCGCGCGGCCTGCTGGTCGTGTTCGAGGGGGCGGAGGGCGCGGGGAAGAGCACGCAGCTCCGCCGACTCGCCGAGTGGCTGGGCACGCGCGGGCGCGACGTGGTCGCGGTGCGCGAGCCTGGCGGCACGATCGTCGGCGACGAGATCCGGCGCATTCTCCTCGATCCCGCGTCGGACATCATGCCGCGGACGGAAGCGCTGCTCTTCATGGCGTCGCGCGCGCAGCTCGTGGAGCGCGAGATCCGTCCCGCGCTCGGGTCGGGCGCGACGGTGCTCGTCGATCGGTTCTTCCTCTCGACGTACGCTTATCAGGGCGCGGGCCGCGGGCTGCCCGCGGACGAGCTGCGCGTGGCGAACGCGATGGCGACCGGCGGCCTCGTTCCCGATCTGACGCTGCTGCTCACGCTTCCCGTGAGCGAAGGACTCGAGCGCGCGCTGCAGCGCGGCGAGCACGACCGAATGGAGCGCGCCGAGCTGGCCTTTCACGAGCGTGTCGCGCGTGCGTTCGAGACGTTCGCGGCCGACGACTGGCAGCGCGCGCACGCGGAGTGCGGACCGATCGTGCTCGTGGACGCACGCGGGAGCGAGGACGAGGTGTTCGCGCGCGTGCTGCGGAACCTGCGCGGGCGCTGGCCCGGAACTTTCCCTGCGTGATCGCCTAACGACGATCCCGGGGATGTTGTGCGGTCACGAGCGGTATTCGCCGGCGCGCTCCTGAGCAGCGCGCTGGTATCGGGCGGCTGGTACGTCGAACGCGGCTTGACCCAGGAGACGAGCGCGGCCACGGACGGCGGGCAGTTGTTCGACGAAGTCTTCGACGCGGTGTCGAAGAAATACGTCGACACCCTGTCGGATTCGGTGCTGTACACCGATGCGGCGGCCGGGCTGGTCGACGAGCTGCACGATCCGCACAGCGAGTATCTCTCGCCCGCACTGTATGCGCGGTTGAACGAGAGCACCTCCGGACGCTACGTGGGCATCGGGACGCAGGTCGACCTGCGCGACGGCTGGGTGACGGTCGTGGCGCCGCTCCCCGGCGGCCCGGCGATCGCGGCGGGGATTCGCCCGGGCGACCGCATCGCCGACGTGAACGGGCAGTCCATGCGCGGGGTGGCGATCGAGGCGGTGCAGAAGGCGCTGCGCGGCACGCCCGGGTCGAGCGTGCGGCTCACCGTCGAGCGCCAGGGCGCGCCGGCGCCGCTCACGTTCACACTGACGCGCCGCGAGATCGACGTACACTCGGCGCAGCACGCGATGCTGCTGCCGAACGGCGTGGGCTACGTCGCGCTGCTCATCTTCAGCGAGACGTCGGAGCGCGAGCTCGAGCACGCCGTCGATTCGCTCTCGAAGGCCGGTATGCGTTCGCTCATTTTGGATCTCAGAGAGAACCCCGGCGGACTGCTCGAGGAGGGCGTCGGCGTCGCGGACCTGTTCCTCGATCCGGGGCAGCGCATCGTCACGATGCGCGGCCGAACCCCGGACGTGACGCACGACTACTCGGATCACGCGGCGCAGCGCTGGCCGGCGCTGCCGATCGCGGTGCTCGTCGACAGCAACACGGCGAGCGCGGCCGAAATCGTCTCGGGCGCGCTGCAGGACCACGATCGGGCGGTGATCCTGGGCACGACCACCTACGGCAAGGGCAGCGCGCAGAGCGTGTTTCCGCTGCCGAGCGGCGGTGCCGTGAAGCTCACGACGGCGCTCTGGTACACGCCATCGGGCCGGTCGATCAATCGCCCGCGTCCGGACGAAGATCCGTTCACGGCGGACACCACCGGCCCCAAGCCGCGCTACAAGACCGACGCCGGCCGCACGGTGCTTGGCGGCGGCGGGATCACGCCCGACGCGCTGGTTCCGGTCGGCGGCGATTCATTGACCGTGCGGCTGCTCTCGCCGCTCACCGCGCCGCAACTGTTGGCGGATTCCGCGGTCGCGATCGCGGCGCGGCTCGAGACCGGCGTCGGATCGCAGCGGGCGCTGTTCGACCGCGCGGCCTCGCTGGCGCACCCGCGCCGCTGACGGCGCGGGGCTCGGGATCTACTCGCGCGAGCGCTGATCGACGACTTTCACGCCCGCGGGCACGGCGAACGTGAACGCCCCGGCGGAGACGGCGGCGTTCGGCGCGATCGCGGTGAGGTGGATCCGCCGGCTGATGCCGCTCGACTCGGTCGTTTCGAATTCTCGAATGAGCGAATCATCATCATCGACCCAGACGACGGCGCGGGTGAACGGCGCGGTCGTCCCCGCCTTGGGCGTGAGGGTGAGGCCGTGCGCGGGATGGCCGTCGACCGGATGGGTGCCGGCGTCCGCGATCGTGTACTTGCTCCGCGGCGCATCGAGGAACTGGCCCGTGAGATCGATCGGCATCGCGGTGCGATCCGTCGCGGAGCGCTCGATCACCTGGCCCGGTGCGCTCCCCGGCAGATAGATCCACAGCGTCTTGCCGTCGGAGACGATCGCGCCCTCGGCGCCTTGCGTGAAACGAATCGACAGGCGGTTGGGCCGCTCCTGCTGGTAGTCGCCGCGCGAGGTGGCGCTCGATCCGGTGAGCGGATTCGTCACCGTCTGCTCGAAGGTGCCGCGGACCGTCTTGACTCTGGACCACGCGGCGACCGCGTGATCGATCGTCGCCTCGACGGACTGCGCGCCGAGCGGTGCCGCGAGCGGCGGTCCGAGGATGGAGGCGCAAAGCGCGAACGTGAGAAGTCGCATGCGTGATCCTACCCGCGCGCGGGGGCCGCCGTTCCGGGTGTGGGCGCCACGGAGCGGCCGATCGCCGCGGTGATCGCGCGGAGCTCGGTCACCAGCCGGGCGAACTGATCCGGGTAGAGCGATTGGCCGCCGTCGGAGAGCGCCCGCTCCGGATTCGGGTGCACTTCGACGAGCACGCCGTCGGCGCCGGCGGCGACGGCGGCGCGCGCCATCGGGATCACCTTGTCGCGGAGCCCGGTGCCGTGGCTCGGATCCGCGATCATCGGCAGATGCGAGAGGCGCTGCACGAGCGGAATCGCGGTGAGATCGAACAGGTTGCGGGTCATCGTGTCGAAGCTGCGGATGCCGCGCTCGCAGAGGATCACCTGCGTGTTGCCTTCGGCGAGAATGTACTCGGCGCTCATGAGCAAATCGGTAATCGTCGCCGCCATGCCGCGCTTGAGGAGCACCGGCTTGTTCATCTTGCCGACGGTGCGCAGCAGCGAGTAGTTCTGCATGTTGCGCGCGCCGATCTGGATGCAGTCGGCGTACTCGGCGACGAGATGCGCCCCTTCGTCGTCGAGGGCCTCGGTGACGATCGGCAGCCCCGTCTCCTGGCGCGCGACCGCGAGCAGCTCGAGGCCGCGCTTGCCGAGTCCCTGGAAGGAATACGGTGAGCTGCGCGGCTTGAATGCGCCGCCGCGGAGCGCGGTGGCGCCCGCGTCGCGCACGGCGCGCGCGGCCTCGACGATCTGCTCCTCGGATTCGACGGAGCACGGTCCGGCGATGATGACGATCTCACTGCCGCCGAACGAGACGCCCGGCGCGATCGTGACGATCGTGTTCTCCTGCTTCCATTCGCGCGAGACCTGCTTGTACGGCTTGGTGACGTGAATGACCTCGGCGACGCCGGCCAGCGCCTCGATGCGCGACCCGTCCACGCGCCCGTCGTTGCCGACGAGGCCCACGGTCGTGCGCGTCTCGCCCGGCATGGGCCGCGCCTGATATCCCATCTCCTCTATGACCTTCACGACCCGGTCGATCTGCTCCGGGGTCGCGGTATTCTCCATGACGACCAGCATTACGCGTCCTCGATATCGAAGTACCACCCGTCGCTCGCGAGCGTGACGGGCCCGTGAAACCGTTCGCCGACGATGGCGCGAATGTCGACGTCCTCGACGGGTGGATAGAAATGCGTGAGCGCCAAGTGCTTCGGCGCCGCGGCGGCCGCGAGCTCGCCGCACTGCTCGGGGGTGAGATGCTCCTTGATGCTCATGCTCGACGGGAGCGAGCACTCGCATACGAGGAGGTCGCAGCCGCGCGCCCACTCCGCGAGCGCGTCGGAAGGCCCGGTGTCACCCGTGAAAACGATCCGCCGCGCGCCGCGCTCCATGGAATATGCCACACTCTCCGCGGTGTGTGGTACCGGCAGGCAGGTGAGCGTCACGTCATTCGGAAGGGCGAGAGAATCGCCTGGGAGAATTTCCTGAACGCTCAACGGAAACCCTGGCGCCGTGACCCACTCGCCGTATGCGGCGGCGAGCCGCTCCAGCAGCGCCGCGGTGCCCACCGGGCCGATGATCGCGAGCGGCTCGGTGCGCGCGGGCAAATAGCCGTACTTCCACGCGAAGATGAGACTCGGCAGATCGCCGTGGTGATCGATGTGAAAGTGCGTCAGGGCGACGTGCGTGATTGTCTGCCACTCGGCGCCGCGCTCGGCGAGCCGGTGCGTGATGCCGCTTCCGCAGTCGACGAGCAGGCGCACGGGCGG
>Ga0068856_100006776_pt1 | contig 11210 bp, 8 predicted proteins | sample KBSCornC62_FD_66595 | JGI IMG/M metagenome (GOLD analysis project Ga0068856, IMG submission 66595) | Corn rhizosphere microbial communities from Kellogg Biological Station, Michigan, USA - KBS Corn C6-2 | ecosystem: Host-associated > Plants > Roots > Rhizosphere > Soil ... | reverse complement strand
GTGCCCATGATTCCGCTCGTTGACGTCAAGGCGCAGTACGCGCCCCTGATCCCCGAGTTGAAGGAGCGCCTCGGCGAGGTGCTCGAGTCCGGACGGTTCATCCTCGGCCCGAACGTGTCGGCGTTCGAGGAGGAGGCCGCTGCCTACCTCGGCGTGCCGGCCACGATCGGAGTAGGGAACGGAACCGATGCGATCGTGCTCGTCCTCCGGGCGATGGGGATCGAGCCGGGCGACGAGGTGATCTGCCCGTCGTTCACGTTCTACGCGACCGCGGAGGCGATCGTCCAGGCGGGCGCGACCCCCGTCTTCGCCGACATCGACGCCGCCACGCTCAACCTCGACCCCGAGGACGTCGCCGGCCGGATCACGCCGAGGACGAAGGCGATCATGCCGGTGCACCTGTTCGGGCGGCCCGCGCCGCTGGCCGAGCTGGCCGCGCTCGGTGTCCCGATCGTCGAGGACGCGGCGCAGGCGTTCGGCGCCGCCGGCATCGCCACCACCGGCGTCGCCTCGACGTTCAGCTTCTTTCCGACGAAGAATCTGTTCGCGCTCGGCGACGGCGGCCTCGTCGCCGCGACCGACACCGAGCTGGGCGACCGCGTGCGGATGCTGCGCTTCCACGGCTCGCGCGACAAGAAGGACTTCCACCTGATCGGCTTCAACTCGCGGCTCGACGAGGTGCAGGCGGCGGCGCTGCGTGTCTTCCTCCCGCAGTTGGACGGCTGGAACCGCGCACGACGCGAGGCAGCGTCGCGATACGCAGCGCTCGGCCTCGGCGAGGTCTGCGAGCTGCCGGCCGCCGACGGCGGCCACGTGTACCACATGTACGTCGTCCGCTCGCCCGAGCGCGACCGGATTGCCGAGGCGCTGACCGCAGCCGGGATCTCCTGCGCCTCCTACTACGTGACGCCGCTCCACCTCCAGCCGGCGCTGCGCTTCCTCGGCTGGGAGCCCGGGTCGCTGCCGGAGACCGAGCGGGCCGCGAGCGAGAACCTCGCGCTGCCGATGTGGGCGGGGATCGCCGAGCAGACCCAGGAGCGGGTCGTGAGCGTCGTCCGCGACAGCGTCGCCGTGGGGGCGGCTCGCTGAAGCACCTGCCGATCAACCGGCATCGCCTCTGGCAGCTCGTGGTCGACGCGGCGCTGGCGGCGGCCGCGTGGTACCTCGCGTTCCGGCTGCGGTTCGACCCGCAGATCCCGCCCTACTACCACACGCTCTTCACCAAGACGATCTGGGTCGTGATCCTGATCCAGGTCGCGACCTTCGTCCTGTTCGGCTTCTACAACCGCTGGTGGCGCTACGTCTCGACCCGCGACATGTGGGGCGCGGCGCGCGGCGTGACCGTCGCCTGCCTGGTCTCGTCGATCGTCGTCTACTTCGCGGACCCCGTCGCGCAGGTGCGCCTCCCGCGGTCGGTGGCGGTGATGGACTGGCTGCTCCTGCTCGCGTTCGTAGCCGGCGCGCGCATGCTCGCGCGGACGGTGATGGAGCGGCCGACCGGCCGCCGCCTGGTCGCGCGCGGCAAGGAGGTGATCGTCGTCGGCGCCGGCGACGCCGCGCAGCTGATCGTCAAGGAGATGCTGAAGAGCCCGGCGCTCGGCTACACCCCGATCGGTCTCGTCGACGACGATCCGCGCAAGAAGAACCTGCGTCTCCACAACGTGCGGGTGCTCGGGACGACCGACGAGCTGCCCCGGATCCTCGGCGAGAACCGGCCGGACGAGGTGCTGATCGCGATCCCGTCCGCGTCCGGCTCGGTGCGGCAGCGGGTCGTCGACATCACCCGCGAGGCGGCCGTTCCCGTGAAGACGCTGCCCGGAATCTACGAGCTGATCTCCGGCGACCTGAACCTCGCCGGACAGATCAGGCCGGTGCAGGTGGAGGACGTCCTCGGCCGGGAGCCGGTCGAGGTCGACCTGGCCGCGGTCTCCTCGTACATCGCCGACGCCACCGTGCTGGTCACCGGCGCCGGCGGCTCGATCGGCTCCGAGCTCTGCCGCCAGATCGCGCGGATCGGGTGCAAGCGCCTGATCCTGGTCGACCAGGGCGAGACGCCGCTGTTCGAGATCGAGCGCGAGCTCGTCTCCGAGCGCGGGTTCGCGCCGAGCGTGCCGGTGCTGGCCGACGCGGGCAACAAGGCGCGCATGCGCCGGATCTTCGAGCGCTACACGCCCTCGGTCGTCTTTCACGCGGCCGCGTACAAGCACGTGCCGCTGATGGAGGCCAACCCGCTCGAGTCGGTGCGCAACAACACGCTGGCGACGAAGGTGATGGCCGAGGTCGCGGTCGAGTTCGGCGTCGACCGCTTCGTGCTCGTCTCCACCGACAAGGCGGTGAACCCGAAGACGGTGATGGGCCAGTCGAAGGCGCTCTGCGAGTGGATCGTCGAGGGGTACGGGGCGCGCACCGACGTCCCGACCCGCTTCGTCGCCGTCCGGTTCGGCAACGTGCTCGGCTCGTCCGGAAGCGTGATCCCGATCTTCCGCCGCCAGATCGAGCGGGGCGGTCCGGTCGGCGTCACCCACCCGGAGATGACCCGGTTCTTCATGACGATCCCGGAGGCGGTCTCGCTGGTCGTCCAGGCCGGCTCGATCGGCCGGAACGGTCAGGTCTTTGTGCTGGACATGGGCGACCCCGTCTCGATCGTCGAGCTGGCGAAGAACATGATCCGGCTTTCCGGCAAAGAGCCCGGGCGCGACATCGCGATCGAGTTCACCGGCGTCCGCCCCGGGGAGAAGCTGCACGAGGAGCTGTGGGGCGACGGCGAGACCGTCGGCCCGACGCTGCACCCGAAGATCCTCGCGGTCACGCGGCCGTCCGTCGACGCCGCGTGGCTCGACGACGAGCTCGCGGAGCTGGGACGCCTCGTCGCCGAGAGCGAGACGCTCGAGCTGGTCTCCAGGCTCGCCGCGATGATGAAGGAACCGCGCCGTGCCGGCGCCGCCGTTGTGGAAGATCGAGTCGGTTAGACCGTCCGGCAACGGCCTGGCGCGACAGCCGACGCGCCTGACGCGCAGGCGGCTCGTGATCCTGCTCGGGCTGATCTTCGTCGGCGGAATCGTCGCCGCCGCGCTCGACCTGCGGTTCGTGATCGGCGGCGCGCCCCGGCGCGTCGAGCCGAACTCGGTGCTCGTGCTCGACGCGCGAACCATGGCGTCGCTGGCGGACAGAAAGGGCGGCTTCGCGGCGCCGTCGGTCGTCCGCGGCGCCGGTCTCGTGTGGAGGGTCGACGGCGACCGGAACCTGGTGATCGCCACCAACCCGTTCTCGAAGCGCGTCTTTCGCAAGGAGGTCGTCGGCACCGACCCGGTCGCCGTCGCCGTCGGCTACGGCGCCGCCTGGGTCGCGAACGCCGGCAACGGCTCGATCACGCGCGTGCCGCTCGTCGGCTCGAAGATCGAGACGCTGGGGCTGGACGACCAGCCCTCGGCGATCGCGACCGGTGCGGGCTACGTCTGGGTCCTGAGCAGGCGCAGCGGCAAGGTGATCCGGATCGACCCCGGGACGAAGCAGGTGGACAAGAGCGTCCGGCTCGCCAACCCGCCGCTGGCGGTCGTCGTTCCGTCGCCGACGCGTGTACGCGTCGCGATCGGCAACTGACACGCTTCCGGCACAAAGGCCGGCGGACCGCATTTCTAGGATGGTGAGGTGGAATTGAACGCCGAGCAGCGGCGTGCGGTCGAGGCCGTTCGCGGACCGGTCTGCATCCTCGCGGGCGCGGGCTCCGGCAAGACGACCACGATCACGCACCGGATCGCCAACCAGGTCGGCTCCGGCGCGTTCCTGTCCTCCCAGATCCTCGCCGTCACGTTCACCGAGAAGGCGGCGGGCGAGATGAAGGCGCGGCTCGAGCGGCTCGGCGTGTCCGGCGTCCGCGCATCGACCTTCCACGCGGCCGCGCTGTCTCAGCTCCGCTACTTCCGGCCGGAGGCGGTCGGGCGGATCCTTGCGTCGAAGGCGCTCGTCGTCCGGCAGATCGCCTATTCGCTTCCGGCTCCGTACAAGTTCCGGGCCGCGGGCGACCTCGCCACCGAGATCGAGTGGGCGCACAACCGCCGCATCCCGCCCGAGCGCTACCTCGACGCGCTCGGCGAGCACGCGCCGCCGATCCCGCCCGACCTGATGCTGCGCGTCTACCGGCGCTACGAGGAGCGCAAGCAGGCGGAGGGGCTGATGGACTTCGAGGACCTGCTCGAGCGTACGATCGAGACCTTCGACGACGAGCATGCGGTCGCGGAGCTTCGCCAGCGGTACGTCGCCTTCACCGTCGACGAGTACCAGGACGTCAACCTGCTCCAGCAGACGCTGCTCGACCGCTGGCTCGGGACGCGCGACGACCTCTGCGTGGTCGGCGACGACTACCAGTCGATCTACGGCTTCACGGGTGCTACCCCCGAGCACCTGCTCCGCGTGCCCGAGCGGTTCCCGCACGCGGAGGTGATCCGGCTGGAGGAGAACTACCGCTCGTCGCCGCAGGTGCTCGGGCTGGCGAACCGGCTGGTGCCGAAGCTCGGCGGGGCGGAGAAGGTGCTGCGCGCGACGCGGCCCGACGGCCCGGAGCCCGAGGTGCGTCCGTTCGCGACCGGGGAGGCCGAGGTCGCGTTCTTGGTCGAGACGATCCGGGCCGCCGAGTGCCCGCTCGAGGAGATCGCCGTCCTCTGCCGTACGCATGCCCGCCTCGCCGAGCTCGAGCCGGTGCTGCACGAGGCGGGGATCCTGTACCAGGGCTCGGCGCTGCTCGCACGCGAGGCTGCGCGGCGCGTGCTGCGCGCGCTCGACCCGTCGGCACCGGCCGCCGAGAGCGTGCGAGCGATCGCCCTGGAGCACGGCTGGCTGCCGAAGCCCGAGCCGGGGCTCGGCGACCGTGAGCTTGCGCGGCAGGCTGACCTCTCGCTGCTCGTGAAGCTCGCTGTGGAGATCGGCGGGTCGGGCACCGACTTCCGGGCGGAGCTCGAGCGTCGCTTCGGCGACGGCGCTTCCTCGCGGCGAGGCGTGCACCTCCTGACCTACCACGGTGCCAAGGGTCTCGAGTTCGAGGTGGTGCTGCTCCCGCGTCTGGAGGAGAAGGAGCTGCCGCACAAGCAGGCGCGGACGACGGCCGACGTCGCCGAGGAGCGCCGTCTCTTCTACGTCGGCCTGACGCGGGCGAAGCGGGTGCTGGCCGTGACCTGGGTCAAGAAGCCGAGCCGGTTCCTGACGGAGCTGACGGGCGGCGCGCGGCCGGCGGAGGAGCGACCGGAGGGATTCGAGGCGCTGAAGGCGTGGCGCCTCACCCGCGCGCGGGCAGAGGAGGTGCCCGCCTACGTGATCTTCCACAACTCGACGCTGGCCGAGATCGCCGGCCGGCGGCCGGGCAGCCTGGCGGAGCTGGCAGCGGTTCCCGGCGTCGGTCCGGCGAAGCTCGAGCGCTACGGCGAGGAGGTGCTCGCCACCCTCGCGGTCGAATAGTGGACCGTGGGGGAGCCGGAGCTCCCCCACGACCACGTGCTCACCCGGAGGTGTGGATCAGTGGTCACTGCTTCCTGCGGAGGCGGTCGCCTTCCGGGCTGCCGCCCCGAGCAGCAGGAGAGCCACGCCGACCAGCAGTGCCGCCGGGAGCGGGAGCCCGGTGAACGGGAGCTCGCCCTTCGTGACGACAGTCTGAGTCGTGATCCGTCCCGCACCGGTCGAGCCGGTCTCCGCGCCCCGCACGCCCTCGCCTGCGGCTGCCGAGCCTGTCCCTCTACCCGGGGAGCTCGACGTTCCAGGCCTGGAGGCAGTGCTGCCGGCAGTGTCCGCCGGGCTGGCGGGGCTGGTCTGAGCGGTCTGACCGGTCTGACCGGTCTGACCGGTTTGCCCGGTCTGCCCGGTCTGCCCGGTCTGCGCCGGCGCCGGCTGCGTTCCCGGCTCGGTGCCGGTCGTGCCGGTCTGTCCGCCGGTGGTGCCGCCGCCGGTGTCGTCACCGCCGCCGTTGTCACCGCCGCCGTTGTCGCCGCCGCCGTTGTCGCCGCCGCCGTTGTCGCCGCCGCCGCCTCCGCCGCTCTGGCCGCCCGTCGTCGAGCTGCACGTGCTCAACAGGCAAACGGGAGCGTTGGCGTCGACGGGCGCCGACACGGTCGCGGCCGGATCGACGTCAACGGCACCGATCTGGACGGTGCCGATCGAATCGTCGGTGGACTGGTCGCCGGGCTGGCTCTGGCCGGCGGTATTCGTGGTTGCCGTGGTCGGGCCGGTCTGCTGGCTGCTGCTCGTCGAGCTGCACGAGGCCAGGACGCAGACCGGTGCGTTGACGTTCACCGGTGCGGACACGGCCGCTGCCGGGTCGACGGTCACGGAGCCGATTTGGACGGTGCCGATCGATTCGTGTGCCGACTGGTTGCCGCCGGGCTGGCTCTGCCCGGTGTTGCCGGTGGTTGCGGTCGTCGGGCCGGTCTGCTGGCCGCCGTTGCTCGAGGAGCAGGCGGAGGCGACGCAGACCGGGGCGTTGACGTTCACCGGTGCGGACACTGCCGCGGCCGGGTCGACGGTCACGGAGCCGACCTGGATCGTGCCGATCGACTCGTGGCTGGACTGGTTACCGGACTGGCTCTGCCCGGTGTTGCCGGTGGTTGCGGTGGTCGAGCCGGTCTGCTGGCCGCCGCTCGTGGAGCTGCAGGCTGCCAGGACGCAGACCGGGGCGTTCGCGTTCACTGGCGCCGACACGGCCGCGGCCGGATCGACGGTGACCGAGCCGACCTGGACGGTGCCGATCGACTCGTCTGCCGACTGGTCAGCTGGCTGGTCCGAGCCGGAGCCCGAACCTGCGTTCGTGCCGGTCGAGGCCGCCTGAGTGCTGCAGATACCGGCGACGCACACCGGTGCATCGACGTTTGCCGGGGCGTTCGCCGATGCCGCTGGCGAGACGTTCCCCGAGCCGACCTGGACGGTCAGGACCGAGTGGTCGGTCGACTGCCCGTGATCGGCCAGTGCGGGGCCCGCCGTCGCCAGGACGATCAGCATCGCGCCCAGCGTGAAGAGCTTTTTCATGGTTCCTCCTAGTCGTTTCGAACGATTCCGGTCGGTTGCGGACCAGGGGTCCGCTGACGCGACGGGTCGCGCTAGCCGGGGCGTTCGGGCAAGGAGGCAAATGCCGGCTGTAAAGCCAGTCCGACCGGCGGCCGGAGCCAACGGCCCACGATCGGTGCAGCCAGCATCAGGAAAGCAGTCAGGATCGCGAAGAAACCGGCTGTGGACGAGCCGGGCCCGCTCGCGCCGCCCGCGCCGCCCGTACCGGGCGTGGCGACCGACCCGTGCCAGGTGGACGCGGTCACGGACGCGCTCGGAACTGCGTCCGGCGCGTGTCCGGCAGCAGGGCGAGCAGGGCCTGCGACGACGCCGGTGAGCCCAGGCGTCGAGCCGGTGCGCTCGGCAACCGCGGCGTTCCGCTGCACCGCGGTGACGAGCGGATTGTGGGCCGCCGGCGCCGTGGCGGTGTGCGATCTGCGCGCCGCCGGGTGGGCGACGGGCTGCGGCTTCGCGTGCTTCGCCGGCTTCGCGGCTCCGGCGGTCTGCACGGCGGCCGCCCGGGATCCCTCGTTCGAGGCACCGGCGGAAGCGGCCTGGACGGCTGTTCCGGCGGATGCGGTGGGCGTCGAGACCTTCGCGTCGGCCTGGACGTGCGCCGGGCCTGCCGAGACCGCCGCCTTGCCGCTCGCGACCGGGCTCTTGACCTGAACCGACGCCTTGATGCCCTTCGTCGTGTCGGCTCGAACGGTGGTCGAGCCGGCCGGTGTGGACACCGCCGCCATCGCAGAATCGGCGACGCCGGCCGTTGCACCGGCGACCGGCGTCGAGGTGTCGACCGCGGCCGAGACGGGCGTTTGCGCCGAGGTATCGACGGTGGCGTCGACCGAGGCGGCCGGTGTCGACACGTCCACGGCCGCACTCGTGCCGCCGCTCGAAGCGTCGATCTTGACCGATGCGGGGCCGAGATCGACCGAGATCGAGACGCCGGGCCTCTTCGATCCGGCGGCGGCGCTGTGCGCTCCGACTGCCAGTCCGACCAGTGCCACTGCGACGAAAGCGACCAGAACGCGCATCTGTGCCGTTGCTGATACCCGCAAGATGCACCTCTCCGCCTCCCTCGATCGAGGGTTTCTTCGTCGAGACCGCCTGATTCAGCCGGCCAGGAGGTCGAGCAGGACGTTCGGGTCGCGCCGGAGCCGCTCGCGCCGCGGTGGAAGCCCGTCCAGATCGAGCTCGGCGGCCGCACGCAGCCGGACGAGCCGCCCGTCGCGGATCAGCCCCTCGTCCACCGCGCCTAACCGGCCGCCGAACGTCGTGTAGACGGGCGTTCCGAGCGCGACCGCCTCGCGGTTCATCGTCCCGCCCGCCGAGACGACCACCGCAGCGGCAGCGATCAGGCTCTGCGCATCGACGGCGCGCTCCGGAACGGCGAGGGAAGGCAGGCGAAGGGCGAGGATCGCCTCGCGCTGCTCGGCCGTTCGCGGCAGCACGACGGCATGGGCGCCTTCGTCCCGCCCGAGCCGTTCGAGCACCTCCCGGAACAGCGGATTGTCGTGCCGGTGGTAGAGCGACACCTCCGGCGGCGTGCGCACGACCACGAGCCGCTTGTCCGAGAGGATTTCGGCCGGTTCGGGCTCGAAATCGGCCAGGTAGTACTCCTCCTTCAAACCGGGGTAGCGGCGCAGCTTCGGCGGTCGTGTTCCGTATCGCGCCAGGCGTTCGTACGGGATCGCCTCCGGGACGACCACCCGCGTTGCCGCCCGGCAGCCGAGCTGGTGCTGGAGCCAGGCGAACTCGTAGTCGAACGTGGTCGCGCTCGGAATCCCCAGCGAGCGCGCGGTCAGCGTCAGGTCGTGCGAACCGTGGGCGAGCGCCAGGTCGAAGCGGCGCGGCTTCGCCCAGCGCCGCAGCGCCGGCACGCGCGAGAGCTCCGCCCGTGCCTTCCCGAGCGTCGAGGCGCCGCCGTGGTGTCCGACCACCGTTGCCTCGATTCCGTGCAGCTCCAGCAGCTGCATCGTCTGGGCGTACTCGCGCGCCGTGACCTCGACCTCGTGCCCTCGTTCCCGCAGCAGTGCGATCAACGGCCGGAAGACGAGCACGTGCGGCGAGTTGGTCAGGTCGACCCAGACGCGCATGGCCGCCACTCTAGGCGGCCGGCGTGCAGGATCAGGTCGTGTGCAGGACGGCGTCGCCCACCGGCCAATTCGATATAAGGGTGTCTTATGGACACGCGCCAGCTGGCGGCGTTCTGCGAGGTGGTCGAACGACGGAGCTTCTCCGAGGCTGCCTCCCGCCTCGGCGTCACCCAGCCCGCCGTTTCGCAGCAGATCCGCGCGCTCGAGCAGCGGCTCGGCCAGCAGCTGCTCGACCGGTCCGGCCGCCGGGTCGAGCCGACCGAGGCCGGGCTGCGGCTCTACCGAGGTGCCCAGCGCATGCTTGCGCTCGAGGAGCAGCTGCTCGACGAGCTCGCCGAGCCCGACGCGCCGCTGCGCGGCACGCTCGAGCTCGGCGCCTCGACGGGGCCGGCCGCGATCGTCCTCCCCCTCCTGCTCTGCGAGTTCCAGCGCGAGAACGTCGAGCTCCGGGTGGAGCTGTCGGTGTTCGACACGCAGTCGGTGGTCGATCTGGTCGCCGACCGGCGGCTCGAGCTGGGCATCGTCGGCGCCGCCCGGCGGCACCGCTCGGTCTCCTTCGAGCCGTTCTTCCGCGACGAGGTGATCCTCGCCTGTCCGCCCGGGCATCCGTTCGCCGGGCGCACGGTGGGCCTCGACGAGCTCGCCGCCGGCCCGTTGATCCTGATGCAGCGCGGCGCCGGCGTCCGGCAGATGGTCGAGGACGAGCTGCGCAAGGGCGGAAAGCGGCTGCGCGACCTGGAGGTGCCGCTCGAGCTCGGGCTCCAGGAGTCGGTGCGGAGCGCGGTGCAGGGCGGGTTCGGCGTCGGGTTCATCTCCCGGCAGGCGGTGGCGACCGAGCTCTCGTCCGGGACGCTCGCCGAGGCCCGCGTCCGCGGTCTCGACCTGGCACGCGACATCTACATCGCCCGCGCCGCGGGGCGCGCGGGCTCGAGCGCCGCGCAGTCGTTCGTCGCCTTCGCGCGGGAGCGGTTGAACGCGTGATCGTCCGCTGGGGTCTCCAAGAGCTCCCGGGCGTGCTCGAGGACGTCGGTTCGGAACGGCCCCTGCTGGTCGCCGGGCCGCGCTGGGACGTGCTCGAGATCCCCGCGGCTGCGCGCTGGACCGAGATTCCCTCCGACCGGATCTCGGTTCCACCGGAGGTGGACGGGATCCTGGCGGTCGGCGGCGGGAGCGCGATCGACACCGCCAAGGCGGCCTCGGCCGCATCGTCGCTTCCGCTCGTGTCGGTGCCGACCACGTACTCGGGGGCGGAATGGACGGCGTTCTTCGGTGTGCGGACGTCCGACCGGCGCCAGGTCGGCGGCGGCGGCGGCGCCCGGCTCGCCGGGATCGTCTACGACCCGGAGCTGACGCTCGACCTGCCTCGCGCCGAGAGCGGCGGCACCGCCATGAACGCGCTCGCGCACTGTGTGGAGGCGCTCTACGCGGGCGAGCTCGAAGTCGCTCGGCGCGGCGCCGGGGGGATCGACCGCTGGCTCCCGCGCGTGCTCGAGGACGGTCGCGACCTCGATGCTCGCACCGGCCTGCTCGAGGCGGCGAGCGACGCCGGCCAGGCGCTCGCCGAGCGCGGGCTCTTCCTCGCGCACGCGATGGCGCAGGCGGTCGGCGGAGCGTACGGCCTGCCGCACGGCGCGATGAACGCGATCTGCCTGCCGCCCGCGATGCGCTTCAACACGCCGGTCGTGCCCGACGCGATGACGGCCGTGCCGGTCGAGCGGGTCGAGGAGCTCTCCCGGCTGGCGGGGTTCGGGCGGCTGCGCGACTTCGGCGTGCCCGAGGCCGACCTCGACGACCTCGGCGCTCGTGCGGCTGCACGTCCGGGCGCGCAGGCGAATCCGAGGCCGGTGAGCGCGGCCGAGGCGGCCGAGCTGTTCCGCTCCGTCTGGTGACGCGCTAGCGACCGGCCCGCCGGCGCACGGCGAGCACGACGGGATCCGTGACCCGGCTGACCAGCCGCACCACCCACTCGACATAGGGACGACCCGGGATCGTCACGACCAGGGCTGCTCCCAGCCCGACCAAGACGCTGGTGAGGACGTCGATCGGATAGTGGACGCCGACGAAGATCCGGTCGAGCCCGACGCCGACCGC
>Ga0068856_100006774_pt1 | contig 11210 bp, 8 predicted proteins | sample KBSCornC62_FD_66595 | JGI IMG/M metagenome (GOLD analysis project Ga0068856, IMG submission 66595) | Corn rhizosphere microbial communities from Kellogg Biological Station, Michigan, USA - KBS Corn C6-2 | ecosystem: Host-associated > Plants > Roots > Rhizosphere > Soil ... | reverse complement strand
CTGTCCGCGATCGAGTCCCAGATCATTCGATCCCGTTCCAAAGGGCAGGGAAGTGACATAAAGGAAGTCTGCACTCTTGCCGTCAGTGGTGTGCGGAATCTCAATGTACAGCTTTCCGGTCTTCGCATCCCAATCGAGCGGAATCAGCCCGTCGAGATGCTTCATGCCTGCTGTCTTCTCGCGAATAGTTTGGGCTGCGGGTGATTCCTTGCTGGGCGGAGTTTGGGATGCAGCAAATGTCGGAAGAGAACCGAGAACCAACACAAAAAGAGGAAGCTTGCGCATCCCTCCTTCTATCACGCCGATTTCAAATCGGCGACAGCTGAATGGCCAAGTAGGATTGATATGCCGACATCGCACCTGCTTCGTTACATCCTCAGCGGCGGGAATACTACAGCATGTTCTCGATCCTTACCGGATCCATATCGGCGTAGTCCTGATTCTCTCCGCCCATGCCCCAGCAGAATTTGTACGCCTGCGTTCCCACGCCGGCGTGAATGGACCAGCCCGGCGAGATCACCACTTCGCGATTAGCAACGACGATGTGGCGGGTCTCATCCGGCGGCCCCATCAGGTGAAACACGCGCGCATTCTCCGCCACGTCGAAGTAGAGATAGAGCTCCGATCGCCGCATGTGCGTGTGCGCCGGCATTGTGTTCCACGTGCTCCCTTCGTGCAGGTGCGTCACTCCCATCACCAGCTGACAACTTCTCGCGCCGCCCATATGGATGTACTTGTAAATGGTGCGACGATTGCTGGTCGATGTGGCGCCGATTTCCGTTGGCTGCGCGTCTGCTTTTCTGACCACGGTGACGGGATGAGCCGCATGCGCGGGATAGCTCAGAATGTAGAAAGCTGCCGGCGATTCCTTCGACTTCGATTCAAACTGGATCTCCGGATTTCCACGGCCTACATAGATGAGGTCAAGATTGTCGAGGTCATATCGCCGGTCCCCTACTTGAACTACACCCGGGCCACCAATGTTCAGGGCTCCCAGTTCGCGCCGCTCGGTGAAGTACTCGGCTCGCAACTCCGGACTGGCGGTCAGCTTCAGCGGGCCAGCCGCGGGTGCTGCTATTCCGACCACTGCACGATCAAGATCAACATAGTTCAGCTGAATCTCACTGGGTTGCGAGAGGCCATCCGCCAGGAAGCAAGCTCGCAGTTCCTGCGTGGTCATCCGGGGATAGCGAACCGGATCCGAAATCAGAATAGTTTTCATCAGATCCAGCATAATCCCCGGCCCTGCCCCGCTCCCCGTGCAACCTCCTTTCGAGAAAATCCCATCAAATCATGTAGATAGCTGTACGGACAATCGATTTGTTCGTAAGCTCGCGGATGCACGATGCGGAGGTTCTGAAAGGAGCGGCAGCATGAGTTCAACAGCTCACGCCCATGGAACCCATCGGGTCCATGGTACGCATACAGTCGAGCGCGGCACCGCTTCGAGCACACGGGGATCATTCGCACGATTTTCCGCTCGTGCGTCGGCTTGGGTTGGCTCCAAGTGGGCATTCTCTGGCGCAATGCTTATTGTGCTGGTTTGGGCCGCGACTGGTCCTGTCTTTAAGTATTCCAACACCTGGCAACTCGTCATCAACACTGGGACAACCATCGTCACTTTTCTCATGGTGTTTCTCATTCAAAACACCCAGAATCGCGACGCGCAGGCGATCAATCTCAAGCTCGATGAACTTATTCACTCCATCGGCGCCGCCAGCAATCAGATGATGGACATCGAAAGCCTCAGCGATGACGAATTGAATGTTCTCCATAAGCGGTATGAAAAGATTCGCGAGGAGTGCGTTAAGCGGAAGAAGCCAGGCACAAAGTAGGCTTAGAACCGATCTTTAACCTCGGATCGGCGTCTTCAGCCGTGGGCTAAGGTTGTTTCGCCAGCTGTTCACCTCTGACTGAAGATCTACTTACCCGGGAGTGTACGATTCCACGTCTTCGCGCATCTTACTGTCTGATGCGCTATTGCGTTTCGCACGGTCGACTTGTGTTTACCTCCTGTCAAGCCATTGGGCGGGGTGCAGCCCTCGCTGGGATAATCGGTGTCGCTGTTCTTGGCGCGGTCGCGCAAACGACGCCGCCCCAAACCGCACCGTCGGCGGCTCCGCAGCAGCTAGCCGCAGCGCCCAGGCAGACCACATCCGTGGTACAGAATGATCCGCGCCGGCCCGAAATCCAACCCAATCTCGCGGTAGATCGCGACCCGATTCCATCTCCAGATCCCGAGCCAGTCGCAGAAGGGCCCGGCAGTAATGTGCCAGACACCACGGCAAAAGCGGGAGAGCTTCAGAAGGGCCAGAACGGCGTTTATACGCTGCACGAGAATGTCGACGAGGTTCTGCTCAACTGCACTGTCATCGACGAAAAAGGTCATCCCGTCGAAGGCCTCACTCAGGCCGACTTTCGCGTGTGGGAAGACAATGCACCGCAGCGCGTCAGCTCTTTCCGTCACCAGGACCAGCCGGTATCAATCGGGCTGCTGATCGACAACTCCGGGTCCATGCGCGACAAGCGGACTGCGATTAACAATGCCGCTTTGAACCTGATGCGCGAATCGAACCGGCAGGACACGGCTTTCGTCGTTAACTTCAACGATCGCGCGTATCTTGACCAGGGGTTCACGACGGATCTTGTTGCGCTCAATCGGGGGCTCTCGCACTTCGATTCAAAGGGAACCACCGCACTCTACGATGCTGTTGCGGCCTCGGCCGACGAACTCTCCAAGCACGCCAAGTATTCCAAACAGGTGCTGCTCATCGTCTCTGACGGAGCGGATAACGCTTCGCGCCTGACCGAGCAAAAGACCATTCAGCGGGTGCAGGATCTCGGTGGTCCAGTGGTGTACTCCATCGGCTTGCTCTACGATGCCGATCAGCGCGAATATCAGCGCGCCCACGAAGCGCTGCAGACTCTCTCCGACGACACGGGTGGGATTGCCTACTTTCCGGCCTCGCTGGAAGAAGTGAATAGTATCGCTTCCGATGTGGCCCGCGACATCCGCAATCAGTACACCATCGGCTATCACTCAACCAAGTCGGCGAGCCTTGGTGGATTCCGTGTCGTTCACGTGGAAGCGTATGGTCGAAAGGGCAAGCTCACCGTCAGAACGCGCCGCGGCTACTACGCCAAGCCGAACACACCCAACCAGACCGCCCAGACCGCGCCCAAACAATAGGTCACACGAATCGCGTTTCTTCGAGAAAGCACCGCTCCCGGCGCTTTCTTTGCGACCGGGTTGAGGCTAGTTCAGGAACCACGAGAATCGATTCACCACCGATCGTGGATCCTGTTCGAGTGACAAGCCTTTGACACCGCGGTGACAACATCCCTGACGGGTTCTTGTATTCAGTTGTTAAATGGGCCGGACAATCGAAAATCGCGACCGGCACGTCTCACTTTGCCGGGTCGCCAAACAAGTGCTTTTCTCGGCGCTGCTTTCCGGCCAGCTCGCGATTCTCGTGGGGTGTGGCGGCACGCGTTCTGCCCGCATCGGTCAACTCAATTTGGCTGTCACCGGTCAGACAATCACAAAGGTGCGCGCCTCCGCCGGTCACATCGTAGTGCTTGAGGAAAAGCTGACGTCTATCTCCGAGGATGGCCCAGATCGCACCCTCTCAATTCTGCAGGGCGATGGACACAGCGTGAATTCGTACAGCGCGCCCCCGGGGTGGTCGGTGGTGGATTTCGCAGTGCATCCATCCGGCGACATTTCCGTGATCCTCACGACAGCCACAGAGGTGCGAATTGTTCGTTTAGACTCGCGCGGCGCACTTCGAAGCGATGAACTATTTCTGGACTCTCTCTCCCCGAATGATCCTTATTTCAACTATGCCGGGGGAATCAAAAATGACATCGCCCTTCAGCCCGCGTTGATGCACGATGCTGCGCGGCTCGCGCCCATTGGTGAGAGCCTCGCCGTGGTCCTGCGCACCGGACGCAACGCGATTGTTGCCTATCGCGTCGACCCTGATGCGAGCGGCGCTTACACGCAGTCGTGGCGCACCCTTGTAGAGCCCGGAAGCTCTATCTTTCTCCTGGGGATCACAAGCGGCAGTTTTGATGTCTTTGGCGAGTTGCAGAATCACGTCAGGTTCTTCATCGATTCGGATTCGAATACGCTCGCCATCGGTCTGGTCAATTCGCCCATGAGGAACTTCACATTCCAGGCGCACTCGGAATTCTTCAACGAGCCCATCGCCGCGTCCAACGGGGTCTTGTTGACACGGGTATCGGTCGGGGACGGGCACCTTCTCGGAAGCACCCCAATTGACACCCGCAACCCAGCGGAACTGCACGGTGTCCGCGTAACCCCTCGGGCCTTCTTGTTGATGGGTAGAGTCCTCTCGGAGATCCGATCGGACGGGAGTGGTTGGGATGCATTTGCAGCAACGGTCAAACCTGACGGATCTCCCGGCCCGTACAGCCTGATCGATGTTGACCGCGGCGATGTGCTGTTCGATGTCGCTCCACTGCCCGGAGGACGATACATCGCGCTGGGTTCCACCGGGTATATCCAGAACCCGTCTGGAGAGAGCATATCTGAGTCTGCGCAGCCGCTATTGGCCTTACTGAATCCCGATGGCTCGCTCGCACAGAGACTCAATTACACCAGCGGACCCCGGCAGAATCAACTCAACAGCATCGCGCCACTGAACGGGGACTGGCTACTGGCGGGCATGGTGAATGGTCCAGGAACGCATTCCGGAGATGCCGACCACAACCTGATCAAGGCTGATGGTTTCGTTCGAGACGGTTCGGACTTGCCGACAAAATGAGGGGGACCGAACGTCTTTAGAAAGGGAAAGGGGAGGTCAGGATGCCTCCCCTCCGTTCAACCTACGCTCTTACAACTACTCAGTGCAGGTGGAAATCCACTTCCACTACGATCTGCACAGCCACGGGGTGCCCGTCGTACATGGCGGGCTTGAACCGGTATTGCCGCACGGCTTCGACGGCCTTCTCATCGAGGCCCATGCCAAGGTGTTTAGTCACGTGGACGTTCTGCGGATTGCCCTGTGCATCCACGATGAGCTGAATGGAGCAGGAACCCTGGTAGCTCGCCTGCCGAGCCTCTTCCGTGAATTCAGGCTGTACAGAGTGAACTACTGCTGGTGCGCTAACGCCGCCGCCAACGCTCATTACGCCGCCGCCATAGCCACCGCCGCTCCCGGCTCCCACTCCCGAACCGTGCCCAGCGCCGAACCCACCGCCCAACCCATGGCCAAATGAACCGCCGCTGCCGCTGCCCTGGGAGGCAAGCTTGATCTGCGGCGAATTGGTGTCTCCGAGGTTCGCCATCTTCGGCTGATCCGGCAGCTCTACCGGAGTGGTCGGCTGCACTGCGAGTTTTGGATTATCAATCTTGAGCTTCGGAGCGCTCAGCTGAACTTTCGACACCACCACCGGCGGGGTCCCTTTATTCACTTCGATTGGTTGCCGAATGCCACCACCGCCACCACCGTGAGCGACTTTTGGTACTGGCAAAATGTGCGGCGGAGGAGGAGCGGGAGCGAAGAGCTTGAAATCTACGTGGCTCATGTTCATTGCCGGTGCGACCACGGGACGCACCTTCATGCCCAGCCACAACACCCCACCAATCGCGATCACGTGAACAATTGCCGAGATAACGCGCGATTTTGGGTCACGCTGTTTCAGAGCCGTATCGAGGCCGCCAAAGGTCGGGACGGAGGTTGGACTCAGCCGCACCGCAGCAGGCGCGGGCGCCATCGGGACCAGATAGAGTGTGCGCGGCTTCTCTGCCTCATCTTCCTGCAGATCCACTGCGAGCGATGACGCGTTGTAGAAAGTGCCCGCATTCGAAAACGGTCTGATCTTCGAATTCGATTTACGCGATTTAGACCCAAAATCTCCCATAAATTTTATCCCGGCTATGTACGGCTTCCGGCCTCCCCATGTTCGAAATTTGCGACCAAAGAAGCGTTCGCTTTACACGTCTGAGCCCGGTTTCCCGGCCCAGGGTTGAGAGTTGCATCACCAGATCCCCTTGTCGCTTCCGGTGATCTTTTGCCCGACCAGTGCTGCGGTGGCGAGCCACGGCAGCAGGCTCAGTCGAGCGCCGCTGTAAATCTGTCTCCTGCGCAAAATGCCGGCGAGTTGCGTGCCGTAGAGCATCGCAGATTGAGGCAGGATGGGTACGCGAAGAAAGTCTTTCGCGAAATAGATCTCGCGTCCGTCGAACCGTGCAGACTTCAACACCCATTGAGGAATATCGAGTCCTTGGCCGCGAAAGCGCTTTACATAATCGGAGACGATGGCCAGATAAGTAGCTGTGCCCTCCCAGATGCCTGCCGTTTTCGCTGCAACATACAAATCGTCGTAGTCCACCATTCCGGTTTCTACTAGTTGCGCGCTGTCAATCACGTCGCAGAGTCTGAAGTAGAAGTGGCGGTACATCCGCTGCAGTGTCGAAATCATCAGCCGGTCAGAGACTGAAGGTACACGGAATATCAACTCCCCAACGGAGATGCACCTCGTCCGGTCAATCAGGGAAGAGGCAATTGCCATCTGCTCGCCAGTTTGTCCCAGCCGTCCCACGTGTATCTCAACGAGTTCAGGCAAACCGGGAACGATGAAATTCCATTTGCCGGCCAGCCGGTCACCCCAGCTGCGCGCGTCCGGCACAGCGTTGAACTCTTCCCGCATGAGCCGGATCACGTCATCCGACGAGGCATTCGTAAAGAGGTCGAGATCGCTTCCGAGGTCGGGCATGTGATCAAGCGACTTGATGACCGCGACCGAGTGCTGCCGATTCGTAAACGCATTGGTGATCTGCCACAGAAAGGGAACTGCGTTGTCAATCCGCGCTCGCTCTGCGGAGAGAGCTTCGTCAGCCCACCCCGTTCTCAAACCATCACCTGCCTGGTGCATGATCTGCCTGAACACGTCAAGTGCGCGAACGATTACGTGATTCGTGTCCGCGAGAGCTACCAAGGCATCGAAATCAGCTTTCGAAATCTGCAGAACTGCGCTCTCTTGTTCAGGAGATGTTCCCGCCGTTTGCTCACCGGCCTGGGGAATCAGCAGCCTGGACAGAAGGTTCAGAGACTTGTTTTCAGATAGAGATTGCATTCCTTCTCACTTGGTTCGAAATTTGAAGAACAAAAACTAGGGGCGAGGCTGCTGCTGTGGAGCCGGAGGAGCCGGGGTGTTCGGTTCGCTGGCACCGCCGCGAGGCGTCAGTTCCACGGGCGCTTGTTCCTGACGACGCTTCTGGCTGTAAACTTCGAGCGCGTCATCGACCTTCTCATTGCTATTTCCGGCCACGCTGTCCAGGCTCTGGCCCTGGGCCGTGAATTGAGTGGCAAGTCCAACGCTCGCGGCGGCATTTTCAGCCCGCTGCGCTTTGCCATAGAAGTACTGCGCGGTCTCCAAATCGCCGTCCTGTTCGGCGATGTATCCCCGGTTGTTCAGGGTGAATGCGCTGTTTGGATCGAGCGAGTACGCTTTCAGAAAGTCCTGCCTTGCGTCATCCCAATTGTTCTGGTTGGCCTCGAAGACGCCGCGAACGGTTAGCATGATGGCCTGCGACTCAGCCGACCCGGTATCGCGAATCCGCTTCTCCAGCCGCTTTGCGCTCGCCGCAGCCATGTCGCTCACTGATTTTCCGCGCCACGTGCGATCTGCCGTCACAACGGTCGGCTCTGCTGAGCGAGATGAAGCGGCCGTAAGGTAATACCGGAGAGCGCCATTGAAATCTCCCACCGATTCGCTCGCTACCCCGAGATTATTAAGCGTGAACGCATTGTGCGGATCGAGAGTAAGGGTCTTCTTCAGCAGGTCGATCGCTTCAAAACCGCGGTTCTGAGCCAGCAGACGCATCGCGCTGATGTTCATCCGGTTCACCCGCATGGTCACGTCCTGCAGATTCACAACCGCGTCGCGCATCGGCTTGCCTTCAAGACGCTTGGCGCTGCTGAAATCGATGGTGGCATTTGAGCCTTGCTCTGCCGCTAAGCCATAAAATTTCTGCGCGCGATCAAGATCGCCCTCGAGCTCCGAAACATATCCGAGGTTATTCAACGTGAAAGGATCAGCCGGATCGTAGAGGTAGGCTTTGTAGAAAAGCGACTCAGCATTTTTGTAGTCATGCTTCCTGATCGCTTCAACGCCGCGCCGGTTGAGACGTTGCACCGGGGTCAATTCGCTGCGCCGCGGGATTTTGATCACGTGCGCATCTGCGCCCCAGCAGGCCAGGGCCGCCGAGCTCGCGAGGGCGGTAAGTCCCGCAAATTGCGCTAGATATCTATATCCCACCGGCGTTCTCCTATCTACGCGGCTAGAGCTTATAAAGGAAAAAGGTAAACCTGCTCTTTTTGTTAGATGCCCAATTCAGAGCCGTGTTGCTCATTCCCTCGAGCGAATCTCCAAAGGCGACCCAACGCCTGCCATGTAGCTGCATCTAAATGGATGTCTGACTCTCTTTGTGACAAGGTGTGCACGACCATGAAACGAATTCCCGCATGTGCGCTGCTGGGAGCGGTGTTTTTCACGCTCAGCGGCAGACCCACGGCTGCCCAGACGTCTCAGCAGGCACAATCGGATATCGCGCCAAGCACCCCTTTGAAGCCTGTTACGACGATTCCACCCCTCCCAAAAGGAACGAGCACGATCCTCGGCGGCTCGATTCGCAACATCGATCCGGTTCTCGATCGATTCATGCTGCACATCGCCGGTGAGAAACCGATGAGGATCCTCTACGACGAACGCACGGAGGTATTCGTTGACGGCAAGCGAATTTCGCTCAACCAGCTTCGTCCGGCCGAACATGCGTCTGTGCAAACCACCCTGGACGGCACGTCGGTTTTTGCTATCAGCATCCATATTCTTTCCCAGCTGCAGCAGGGAGACTACAGTGGGCAGGTTGTCAGCTACGATCCCACTTCGGGCGATCTCGAACTGGTGGGGGATCGAGGCGGAGAGCCAATCCGGCTGCGGGTCTCCAGCACCACGACGTTCGAGCGTAGGGGGCAGGGCAGCTCAGCGTCAGGCTCGGCAGGCCCAGGTGATCTGCAGCCTGGATCGCTCGTCTCATTGCAATTCGATCCTGATGGAAAGGGGAGAGGATCGGCTACCAGGATCACTGTCCTGGCGACCCCCGGCTCCACCTTTGTCTTCAGCGGCAACCTTGTCGCACTGGATGCCCAGATCGGAAAGATGACTGTGCTCGATCCGCGAAACGATCAGACGTATGAGATCCAATTCGCTCCCGGATCGCTTTCCTCGATTCAGAACATCCATCCCGGTCAGCATGTTCGCGTCACAACCGAATACGACGGAACCCGCTATCTCGCCGAGGAAGTAGCCTCGGAATAGCTTTCAATTCCGAGGCCTGCTTACTATTGAGTCGGACCGCTCGTCTTGACCATCGCCGCGGGAGCGAAGTTCGTTGGAGTGCACGGATTGGTCGCGAATGAACCGGGCCCGACCGGTGTCGGCGGACTGGGTGGCGTTATCCACGGCACCTTACTGAAATCGAAGAACTCCAGCAGATTCGGCTGCGCCGCATCGCGCGCCGTCAAATGAGCTCCTGCTCCAACGAACCGGTCTTCGACAAACTTGATCACTGCTGTGTGATCCATCGGCGTGTGCGACACGTAGTGTTTCCGGGTAAACGGGGAAACGATGAAGTTTGGCAAGCGGAATCCCAATTGCGCCGCAAAGCCCTGTGCCGCAGCTGCATCTCCGGGATTGGCGCCGGGGTCGGCGGTTCCCAGGTCGCAGTGAGTGGTCGGAACACCTCCGGGAGCAACACAGGGAATGTATTGATCTGGATTGACAGCGATCTGCGAGATATCCGCGATGGAACCGAGCGTCGTGTCCGTAAATTCGTTGGAATGGCCAGGCACCGGAGGCACGTGGTCGTAAGGTCCGCCGCCCTCGTCATAGCTGAAGAAGAAGACTGAACTGCTCCACGACGGGCTCGTCATCAGCGAGTTGATCACGTTTGCGACCTGAGCCTGACCCGTCAGGATTGATTGGCCCGAGCCGGGATGCTCATCGTTGTTGCCGTATCCAGCTTCGATGAATGCAAAGCTCGGTAGCGTGTTGTTCGTCAGGTCTGTGAAGTAGTTAGACAGCGGGGCGATGTGGGTCGGGTCGATACAGAACGAGTTCGACGAATCGCCGACAACGCTGGATGCCTGCGTCGGTGGAGTGCACGCCTCGCCAGTCGAGTTTGCGTATAGAAACCCTTTAGAGTATGCAAAATTGGTAAACGACGTTGCCGGGTACTGCGACCCTCCGGTTGTGCAACCATCCTGGCCTACAAGGCACAGACCCTGCGTGGAGGTGTAGTAGATCTTCCAGGAGGCATTTGCGTTCTGCATTTCCTCGAAGATGCTGGGAAGGAAAAGCTGCGGAAGGTGGTCTTCTCCCGGATCCTTCACGAGACCCTGGGTGGTTCCGCCGCTGAATGTCGCAATGCGATTGTCGACACTCTTGCTGGCTATCGGCGAGAACCAGCGATCGGATAACGCAAACTGCGAAGCCATGTAGTAGTAGTAATTGAGGAAGCTTTCATCGTAGTACCCCATGGCGCGCTGCCCCGCAAGATCAGTGAAGGTCCCGGAACATATGGCTCCGTTTGCGGCGCAGCTCTTCGCGTAGCCCTCCGCGGTGTGGACAAAGCCGTCCATCGCGATTTGCCGCGTGGTTGAGAAGTCGAATCGATTCACATCTCCAAAACTGGCAAGCCAGTCAGAACTCTCGTCATCGATGCACGTGCTGGTGAATTTGAAGAGTTGGAATGGAGTACCTTCGTCGTTCATATTGACAATTCCGCCAAGCTTATCGTCGATGCCGTCCACTTCATAGTCGACCCCGTCGTCGCCGATATTAAGCGCATTCTTCTGGCGGTAAGGATTCAACATCCCGAAATAGTTGTCGAACGAGTGATTCTCCTGAAGCATGAAGATCACGTGCTTGATGGACTGTAGCGTGGCTGCAGCTTGCACAGTTAGTGCCGCAGTGGCGGTAGCTGTTCCGCCCGGACCCGTGGCTGTAGCGGTATAGGTGGTTGTTGTGGTCGGGTTGACGGTCTGAGTCCCACCAGCGGACTTCAATGTGTATGTACTTCCGTCCGTTCCGGTCACGGCGACCTGCGTAGCGCCGGTCGCTGTCACAGTTAGCGTCGACGACGCACCGCTGGTGATGGACGCGGGATTTGCAATGATGCT